>ERZ1026796.2031-NODE-2031-length-12397-cov-2.858435_pt1 | contig 12397 bp, 13 predicted proteins | sample MGYA00520874_ERZ1026796 | MGnify/ENA primary metagenome ERZ1026796 (study PRJEB33270, sample SAMEA104284474) | anaerobic digester metagenome | biome: Anaerobic digester microbiome; feature: mesophilic sludge digester; material: Anaerobic digester biomass...
CCCTAAGCCCTCCGAAAGTCCCTCGCCCAAGTCCGAAAGCAGTGGTACCTCTTGGGCATGCGCTTCCAGAATGCGTCGGGCTTCCCGCGAGATGACCAAGGTGTTGCGTAGCGCCAGCAGCTCGCTGGCTTCCAGCACTGCACCATGGCGGGCGCGCTCCACCAGCGGGCGCAGGTCTTCTGCACCCTGGAAGGTAAGAGTATCGTTGAGGGAAAGCAAGTGACGGGCTTCACGCGTTTGCTGCTGCAAAGCGCGCGCCTTTTCCAGGTTAGCCGTTGGGCGCAAGGAGCCAGCCAGCGCCTCGGACGCGCTGAAAGCCGCGTAAGACTTCAGCCGCGCCAGGATTTTGGGGTATTCGAGTAAAAATAAACTTTTCGGGTCCATTAGCCAAGAAAGTTTATCACGGTTGACAGGGCTTGAGGCTTTGGAATCATCATAATTAGTGATTTAATCATTTCCATCGCAAATAAAATTTATCTTCACACCCCAACGCGGTATTTTGGTTTCCCCATTTTCCGTTACAATACAGGCATGCTACTTATACATAATACTTCCCAAGTAATCCAGCTCACCGCCGAGCCGCAGCGCGGCGCCGAGCTAGGCACGCTCAACATCCTGCCGCATGGCGCGGTGCTCATCGATGGCGAGCACATCTTAGCCGTGGGCGAGCCAGCAGAGCTGCTGCTGGCACATCCTGAAGCGGACTTGCTCGATGCCGGCGGCAAAGCGGTGCTGCCCGGCTTGGTGGACCCGCATACGCACTTGGTCTGGGCGGGTGACCGCGTGGACGAGTTTGAGATGCGCTTGCAGGGCAAAACCTACATGGAAATCATGGCAGCCGGCGGCGGGATCGCCGCTACGCTGCAAGCCACCCGCAGCGCCAGCTTCGAGGAGCTGCTCGCTCAATCCCGCGAGCGTGCCCGCACGGCTTTTGCGCATGGCACCACCACTCTGGAAGCTAAAACCGGTTATGGACTCGACATTGAGACCGAACTGCGGCAGCTCGAGGTTATCCTCAAACTCGATGAAGAGGGACCACTCGAGCTTATCCCCACTTACCTGGGCGCGCATGCCATCCCGCCGGAATTTGCTGGCAATGCCGAAGGTTACACTGACTTCCTTTGCAGCGAAGCCTTGCCCGCGGTGCAAGCTTGGTGGCAAGAGCATGCCTCAGCACGCATGCTGCCTTTCGTGGACGTCTTTTGCGAGGAGGGCACCTTCGACTTAGCCCAAACCCGCCGCATCTTGCTGCGCGCGCAGGAGTTGGGCTTCCCGCTCAAGCTGCACGCTGATGAGTTTGCCAACTTGGGCGGAGCCAGCTTGGCAGCAGAGCTGGGTGCCACATCCGCGGATCATCTGGTCAAGACTTCGGCTGAAGATATTCACAAATTAGCCGAAAGTAATACCATTGCAGTGTCGCTGCCCGGCACGCCCTTTGGGCTGGCGCAGAGTGAATACACGCCGGCGCGGGAAATCATTGCAGCGGGCGGGCTGCTGGCGCTCGCCACTGACCTGAACCCCGGCACGAGTTGGAATGAATCCATGCAATTCATCCAGGCATTAGCTTGCCGCACCCTCAAGCTCACGCCAGCCGAAGCCTTAGCTGCCAGCACGATTAACGCGGCTGCAGCGCTTGGCTTAGCTGAGAGGTTAGGCTCGCTCACCCCCGGCAAGCAAGCCGACCTGATTATCCTTAAAGTTCCAGATTACCGCATGCTCAGCTATCGCTACGGCACGAATCTTGTATCCACAGTGATCAAGAAAGGCGTGGTTTATCCGCTAAGCTGAGCGATGACAATTGCGACAAATTGGGAATTTATCCGCCAGGCGAATAACCTGGTAATTTTGGTACTAGGCGCAGCTGCGCTTGTGCTTGTGCTGCGCGGGGTATTCAAAGTTGCTTGGCGCGTAATAAAGGTCATCCTGATCTTGGCTGCAGTGCTGATCTTTGTCGGTTGGCTACTGGGCTATATCCACATCACTTTCGGCTGAGGTAGTTAATCTAAAAAACTACGAAAAAGGCGCGGTTCTTGCCGCGCCTTAGCTTAAGTTTCCCTTTTGGGGTGAACTGAGTTTTACTTTACTGGAACAACAAACTCAAAGTGGTAATTGGTCAGCAAGGGATTGCGCGGAGCTTTGACGTTGGATTCATCAAAAGCCGGCGCACAAGGGCCAATCGTCCAATCCATGGTGAGGTTGAGCTCGGTGTAGGTGTTCCCTTTCAGGCTGTAGGTGTAGATGACCTGAGTGGGATCGCCTGATTTGACCTCATAGCCTTGGAACATTGCGGAAACTGGCTCTTTGGCAACAATATAGGGGTTGCAAACGAGTTTTTCAAAGCCGGTAAAACTGTAGTTGGAAATCTTTTCTTCATAATCGACGCCGCTCATCGTCAGGGTGAGCGTGAGCGTATCCTGGCTGGCTTGAGCAGAGCTAATGCCCAGCTGAATTTTCTCGCCAGCAGGTGCAAAGTTTCGCACCGTCACCGTCGCGGGATAGCTTTCAGGAGTGGGAGATTGGGCGGCAGCATCTTGCGAGCGGGTGAGTACAAAAGCTCCACCAGCAAGCAGCACAAGGCTAGCCGCAAGGATTACCCAATATTTTGCTTTCATTTCTTCCTTTCATTTCTAAACATTTGACAACTTAGCCATGGGTGGAAGCCCAAGGCACTGACAAATGAAAGCATAAGCCCTACGCGCTGAGGTGTCAAGACGAAATGAGTTGGCGTAAAACCGTCAGTACCGCTTTTTTCGACCAGTAGGCTTTATAATTGCGCCATGACCATTACCATCGCTCAAGCTCGCCTTTGGTATCAATCTGCTGACCCGGTACATGATTTTGAACATGTGCTGCGCGTCTACCGGATTGCCGAGAAAATCGCCCTGGCTGAGGGCGCCGACCTGGAAATCGTGCATGCCGCAGCCTTGCTGCACGATGCAGTCGGCTCAGCCCCAGGCGGCGATGGCAATGAGCGCTTAGAGCATCACCTTGCCTCAGCGCAGTTTGCCGGCGAAGTGCTCAGCGCTGAGGGCTGGCAAAAAGAACGCATCCAAGCCGTGCAGCACTGCATCCGCGCGCACCGCTTCCGCCATCAGGGCGAGCGCCCGCAAACGCTGGAAGCGATGTGCCTCTTTGACGCCGATAAGCTGGACGTGCTGGGTGCCATCGGCGCCGCCCGCACGATTGCCTTTGCCACATTAGCTGGTCAGCCAGCGTATGCCGAGCCTTCCGAGCAGTTCTTGCGCGAAGGCAAAGAGTTGCCAGGAGAGCAACATAGCGCCTACCACGAATATCTCTTTAAATTGCGCAAGGTAAAAGATGCCCTTTACACATCCACCGGCAAGAGCTTAGCAGCCCAGCGGGATGCTTTCCTTACAACTTTTTTTGAGCAGCTGCAGGCGGAGTGCCGCGGGGAGAGGTAAAAAGATGCTCGGTGCGATCGTTGGAGACATTGTCGGTTCAGTTTATGAGTTTAACAACTATCGCGGGCTTGATTTTCCGCTTTTCACGCCGCGTTCCACCTTTACCGATGATAGCGTCTTGACGTTTGCCACGGCTAAGGTGCTGCTGGATGGATTGGATTACGCCGCCACTTATCAAGACTTTGCCCGGCGTTACCCCAACCGGGGCTATGGCGGTTTCTTCTACCGTTGGATTTACTCAAAGGACCCTCAGCCCTATAACAGCTTTGGTAATGGCTCTGCCATGCGCGTCAGTCCTGTGGGCTTTGCTTTTGAGAGCATGGAGGAGACTCTCGCCGAAGCCCAACGCAGCGCTGAAGTAACCCATAACCACCCGGAAGGCATCAAAGGCGCGCAGGCTGTCGCCTTAGCCATTTACCTTGCGCGGCATGCCGCCAGCAAAGCCCAGATCCGGCAAGAGATTAGCTCCCGCTTTGGCTATAACCTCTCCCGTACGTCAGAGCAAATCCGCCAGGTGAACCGCCATGATGAAACCTGCCCGGGGTCCGTCCCGGAGGCAATCATCGCGTTCTTAGAATCCACTGACTTTGAGCATGCCATCCGCTTAGCTATTTCGCTGGGCGGGGATAGCGACACGATTGCCTGCATGGCGGGCGGCATCGCCCAAGCTTTCTATGGCGGCGTGCCCCAAGAAATTGCGACCGAAACCCTTGCCCGGCTTCCCGAGAAATTTGTGCAAATTTTGGAACGCTTCAACACGAAGTATCCCCAAAACAATGCCAACTCGGTCTGACTGTTCATCCTAGCCATCTATACGATTTATTAACAAATTGTTCTCCAGTGATGATACAATTCAAGCACTTGTTAATTCAAAATGCTGGAATGTTAATGATTTTTCCGCTCCCAATATTTCCTGATAGCAAGCTGAACCCAGCTGAGGGTATAGGCTAAACCGATGACCACCGCAATGATCCTCCTCCTGATCATTATTGCGATTGCCATCGTGCTCTTTAGTCTGGATGCATTACCAGCTGATGTGATTGGCATCGGCATTATGATCGCGCTGATCATCACGGGCATTCTCACACCAGCGGAAGGCATCGCCGGCTTTGGCTCGGATACCGCCATAAAAACTTTGGGGTTATTGCTGCTGACCACAGCCTTAATCAGAACGGGATTCGTTCAAATGGTCACACGCTGGATCATTGAGCGGGTCGGCGAAGATAAAAACCGACTATTCTGGTTGGTATCTTTAGCCACAGCTGGAATGGGCTCCTTCACCAGTAATACCGCTTCTACGGCTTTTTTCTTGCCGGTCACATTGAGCATTTCCAAGAAACTCAAGCAGCATCCCTCTAAAATGCTCATGTCGGTAGCTTTTGCCGCGATACTCTCCAGCTCGATGACTGCCATCGCTACCTCTACCAACTTGGTGGTCAGTGGGCTGTTGACCGATTATGGTTATGCCCCGATGGGTATGTTCGAATTGACGCCCGTCGGCATCATCATCTTATGCGTCGGTTTAGTCTATATGTTTTTCATCGGCAGGAAGCTCATCCCCGAGCGTGACTTGGGCGAAGACAATACCTTGCCGCGTAATTCTCGCTATTACGCTGAAGTCATAGTCCCAAAAAAGTCCGAGTGGGTTGGCAAAGAGATCCGCAAGCTGGGCTTGAAGAGTGATTACGATATTGCCATCATTTCCTTGCATCGGCCCAAAGAAAAAGAGGATTTCAAACCTTCAGAGAAAACCAAACTACAAGCCGGCGATCTGCTGGTGCTGGATGGCAGCCGCGAAGGCATCTTTGCGCTCAATGAGCGCAAGGTGGTGCGCTTTACCGGCAACCCTGAAGATGAACTTTCAGAGACTCTAAAAAAGAAGCATGGCATGGCGGAAGTGGTGTTACTGCCCACGTCGCGCTTGGTGGGGCAAACCTTGCGCGAGCTGAAACTCCGCAAGCGTTTCGGGATCGAAGTGCTGGGCATTCAACGCCGCGGAAAGACATTACACGAGCGCCTGATGAAAGAGCGTTTGCAAATTGGCGATCAGCTGCTCATCCACGGTGACCCGCAAACTATCGCCAGTTTGGAGAATGACGATAGCTTCCGTATCATCAGCGACACAATTGAAGCCCCTGTGGATACGAAAAAAGCCCCCTTGGCGTTAGGGATATTTGCCCTGACGATCCTCTTAGCTTCCACAAACCTCATGCCATTGGCTGTAGCAACGATGGTTGGTACATTTCTGATTTTCCTAACCCGCTGTATCACACCAGCCGAAGCGTATCGGTCGATGAATTGGAGTGCGCTTATTCTGATCAGCTGCATGTTAGCCTTGGGTAAGGCAATGGAAGTTTCAGGATTAGCGACCTATTTGGCGAGCCAGGTTGTTAATCTGATGGGTTGGCAAAATCCTAAACTTTTATTGGGCGGCTTCTTTTTATTATCTATGGTCCTGACGCAGCCGATGTCCAATCAAGCTGCGGCTGTAGTGGTCTTACCGATAGCAATTCAGACGGCGCTGCAACTAGGCTTGAACCCGCGCAGTTTTGCGATGATGATCGCCATTGGCGCGGCGACTTCGTACATTACCCCGCTCGAGCCAGCGTGTATGATGGTTTATGGACCAGGCAACTACCGCTTTATGGACTTCGTCAAAGTGGGCTCGCTGCTTTCGCTGATAATCTTTGGGATCGCCATGCTGATGGTGCCGGTGCTTTGGCCGTTGTATCTATAAAAGAAAACGCAGCCCAACTAATGAAATTAGTCGGCTTTTGTTACCTCAACGCTCATCCCAAAAGTTTTCATTGTGAGCGCAAGATCACCAGCTGTGGCAGCATTTGTATATATTAAGCCAATGTTAGTTTTCCCAGCTCCAACCGCCTTGAATCGCAAAATAGTCGTACCACCAGCTGAATTCTCGCTAGTATCCTTTACATACTCGGGGTCACCTTGCTGGGTTAATATTTTTGTATCCAGATCTTGCACTTGCCATGCATAGCCTTCAGTGGGAATCGTTGGAATTTGGATCTCCAGGATATCGCCAACCTTTAGGCTAGCAGAATTTCCCTGTATGGCAGGAGTAACTACTACGGTAGCAATTTCCTCGCTTTTTCCCGTGTTCGCACAAGCAGATAATAACAATATTGAAAGAAAAACCATAGAAATAATAGGGACTCTTGTTCTCATCAATATACCTCTTCATTAGCATGCGAATTTGCTGAATTTTACCACCCCCATGATATAATCATCCCTTGTTTGTTGGAAATCTGTTGATTACAATAAGCATGTCCAGTACCAGTCTTTTGTATAAAATTATTTTAATAACACTAAACTAAGGAGATATATGGAAAGACATTTGGCTCGAAAAATATTACTATCACCCATTCTTACGGCAATTTTATTGTTATCGATAACTGGCAGCACTTTTGCTAATCCTCTACCGCAAGAAATTATTCCAAACGGAGACAATCCTCAAATCGAGATTATTAATCCGTACTATTCTATTGAATACCTGACAACCACGGATGGTATTCCGCTCTCACGAGAAATCATCAACGGACCATCAAAGCCAATTCCAGAATATCAAGCTGAACGTGAGGCTTCAATGACCACGATTGAGCCGGAAGGAATTATTGACAATTTCCCTTCTTACGACTGGGTGTTTGGCTGTTCTGCGGTTTCTGGGGCGATGATCGCAGCCTATTACGACCGTGGACTATATCCTAACATGTATACCGGTCCAACTAGTGGTGGTGTCATGCCAATAACCGATACATCCTGGCCAACCTGGTCAGATGGGTTTGAAACCTATCCAAATAATCCATTAATCGCTTCACGTAATGGTTTAGACGGGAGGACTTCTAAGGGATCTATTGACGATTATTGGATTCAATATAATAGTTCAACACAAGATCCATATATTACGGGAGGTTGGACGCAACACGGTTGGGGCACTGCTATAGGGGATTACATGAAAACCAGCCAATCTGCTTATGGCAACACAGATGGTTCGACTACTTTTTATAATTGGACAAGCTCAACAGAAAAACTCACTTGCGCAGACATGGTTACAAATAATATTTTCCAGGATGATGGTACATATGGACGTAAGCTATTTTATGAAGCCAGAGGATACACAGTTACCGATTGCTATAATCAGAAAACAGACAACAATGGGGGTGGGTTTACCCTGAATAATTTCAAAGCTGAAATCGATGCAGGGCACCCTGTGTTGCTCAACTTAGCCGGGCATTCGATTGTAGGTTATGGTTAAATGGCTCAACCATTTATATTCGAGATACATGGGATAGCGACCCGGCACATTCTTATACAATGACCTGGGGTGGGAGTTATTCTGGAATGAGTTTACAATCTGTAAGCGTTGTCCATCTTAGTTCCCTTATGCTATCAAATCACATGTACCTCCCCCTAATTCAGAAGCCACAGCAGATTGTAACCAATCCTATCCTCAACCCCGGCTTCGAACAAGGACACACCTCATGGACAGAATATTCAGCCCTTGGCTGGGATGTCATCTTGGAAGCCGTTGAAGCTCCTGTTACCGCGCATGGCGGTTCATGGCTTGCGTGGTTAGGCGGAGATGACCTTGAAACCTCGAGGTTATCACAAACTCTCACGATTTCAGCTTCTGCGCCTTACCTTCATTACTGGTATTATTCCGCATCAGAAGACGTGTGTGGTTATGATTTCTATAGGATTAAAGTCAATGATGCGATCGTTTCTACTGGAAATCTTTGTAGTTCCAGCAATACCAATGCTTGGGTAGCTGGCGTCTTGAACTTATCAAGTTATGTTGGCACAGGAAAGACGATTACATTTGAAGTAACAACAGATGGCAGTTATAACAGCAACATGTTCCTCGATGATGTTTCTATGTCTAATGCTGCATCTGCTATGGCTGAAGAACCTGATATAGCTATTGTCTATGGAGATTCTGCTGCCTTGCCTAAGTAGAAACCAATAGAGCAGTAAGCCTTATTCAAATCAGACCCTATGAACCGTAGGGTCTGATTCTTTAACTTTTAATTTTTGTTGCTCTACTATTCTCAAGGAACAGTTATTAATTCTTCTTATCTAATTTTCTTATTGTGTTGCACAAGCGATGCACGGGTCAAAAGCGCGCACGACCCTGCCTACCGCTTTCTCCAGCTCCAAGTTAATCCCCTCCGGATGGATATAGCGATTGCCTGCAACCATCAACGCCCTCTCGATAGCACGCATGTTATGCACCGTCGGGATAATGAACTGCGCATCCGAAATCACCCCATTCTCAACCACATAACGGTGAATGAGCGGTCCACGCGGCGCTTCCACCAGCCCATAGCCAATTCCATCCTTCACCTGATAGCCAACCACAGTGTCGCCACTGCTTAAGTCTTCCGAAAGCAGCTCAATAGTCCGCTCCATCGCATAGACCAATTCAATACCGCGGCAGAGGTCAAAAAGCATGATAGCATGCGCGGGAGAGCCAAAGTTGTTCCGAAAACGCTCCAGATAGCCATCGGCAATCGGCGTCGCAAAGGAAGAAGTGATGTTGATGCGCGCTAAGCTGTTGGCGCGCAAGATTTGTCCCTGATAGCTGGTCTTGCCGGCGTAGGAGTAGTCAGTCTGCTCAAACTGGATGCGTTGTTCGAACTCCTCTGGCGTGAAGTGCTCTTTCTCCTCGCCATCAGGGCTAAGTATGCGTAAATGTCCACTGTTTAGCTTAGGTTTAACCGATGTGGTCGAGGAGATGTAGTAAGTTGGCTCATCATCACCCCAGCTCCCGATGCGTTCACCCATTACCATCGACATATCCCAATAAGTATTAAAAAGCTCGCATGCTACTGGCAGCATTTCATCTAGCTCCTTGAGCATTTGCTCAGCAGCCTCGCGCGGGATGCCACCGGAAACACCGCCGATATGCGCCTTGATGGGGTGAATGAACTGCCCGCCCGCCAAAGTGATCAAATCTGTGCCCACTTTGCGTACTCTCAGTGCCTTTTGAGCAATGGAAAATTGCGCCTCGCGGCTGGCTTCACTTTCATCCATATGGAATAAGCTCTCAGCGTCCACACGGTCCGGCATGGTGAAGATAAACAACGATGTTGCTTGGTTCTGAATCAGCTGCCCCAAAAGCAGCACTTCACGGATGGTATTAGCTAAGGGTGGCGGCGTAACGCCAAAAACATTTTCTAGCGCCTTCACCGAGGCAACGTGGTGGGCGGTGGAGCACACCCCGCAGATGCGCGGCACAATCACGGGCATTTGCTCAGCGGGCGTGCCGACCACGAAGTTGCGGAAGCCGCGCAGCTCCACGGCTTGGAATTGAGCTGTCAGCAGCTTGCCGTTTTCTACTTCCATGACCACGCGGGCATGCCCTTCGATGCGGCTGAGAGGGAAAGTGAGAGTTGTCATCAGAGCACCTTATCCTTGCTGCGGATGCGTCGATCTCCGCCAGCATAATCCGAAAATTGAAACAGGAACATCGAGAGCTGTGGGGAACGCAATGCTTGGTTCAATTCCTCAGGTGGGATGTTGGTCATGCGTTCGAACACGCGCTGAATATTTTCAAACCAAACGGTTGACTCACGTTCGATAAAGGCGTTGGAAGGTCCGCGGCAGCCCACACAGGGGTGACCGGCACGTGTGCATGGCGCTCGGCAGCCGCCGCGCGTGGAGGTACCGACGCACAGAAAGCCTTGGTTCACCAGGCAGATTTCTGGGTCGGGGCTGCCTTTTTCGAAGCCAGTAATGTGGTCAGGTTTCATATCATTGAGTTTGCGCCGTCCGCATTCGCCGCACACATTTGCCGATGCCTTGAAGCCCTGCGGGTCCATCAGCGCTGCCATGAAAAGCTCCGGCGTAGGCGGGCAGCCAGGCAGGTAGAGGTCTACATCCACAAAAGAATCCACGGGGTGCGTTTTATTGAGCAGCTGCGGTAAATGATAGCGCTTAGCTTGGGTGCGAAAGAGCTCCCGCACCTCATCCCGATCGCCGAGGTTTGTCACCCCGCCAGAAATGGCACAGGTGCCCACCGCGATGACACGCTTGACGTTCTTGACTGCCCGCTGTAGGTTGTAGACGTCTTCATCGTTGCGCACACCCCCAGAAATCAACAACACTTCGGTATCTTCGGGGATGCGGTGGGTTGAGACAACCAAGGGCATATAGACAAGCTGGTATTTGTCATACCATTCATTGGCATTGAGTAAGGAGACTTCACAGCCTGCGCAGCCCGAAAGCTGCAAAACGGCGAACTTGGGCAGCTGTTTTGAATCATTTTCCATTGAGGCTCCTATTCCACAGAAAAAGCCAAGTTATGCACAGAATTTAAGCTTTTATCCACAGGTTATTCACATCGGATTTATCTGAATTTTACCCTGATTTTGAATTGGTCTCATCTAGGAGAACCACTTGTAAGAGCAACAGAATAATGTCCTAATGTAGCAAAATAGAAATGTCCTAATCAAGATTCGGAGCTATGAAATCGTCGCTCATTATTCCGAGTTTTCCAAAGGAACAATAAAATCATGACAAACAGCGAAATAGAGCCTTTCCCCTCTTACTCCCCTTCCTGTTACTGTACTGGTCTTACCCTGATTTAGTGGACACAGAAAAAGTACAGAATTACACTAGATAACAGGAGGCAGACATGGACAGACAATATCGGGTTTACCCAGAAGAATTCAAGCTAGAAGCCTTGGAGATGCTCAAGACGAGTGGCAAGAGTGCTGGGCAGATAGAACGGGAATTAGGGATAACTCCCGGATTACTGACTAAATGGCGTGCTCGTTTTCAGATCATTCAAAACGGGGTAGAGCCAGCCCGCTTAGGCCCGCAAGATTTAGATGCAGCCAAAGCTGAGATTCGACGCTTGCAGCGCGAGTTGGCAGCTGTGGAAGAGGAGCGCGAAATCCTAAAAAAAGTGCTCAGTATTTTCTCACGGACAAGCACCTGATTTTTGTTTTTATCGCTGAGCATGAAAAAGAATTTTCAGTGCAACGGATGTGTAAAGTGTTGAAAGTAAGCCACAGTGGGTATTATGCCTGGAAGAAAAGGTCCCCAAGCCGACGGGAACTGACCAACAGGGTGCTCATCAAGCAGATCCAAGCCATCTTTATCCACAGTCGTGAGACCTATGGTGCTTTGCGCATACAGGCTGCTTTGTGCCATGAAGGGGTTATCTGTGGGCATAATCGAGTAGCGCGTTTGATGCGAAAGCAGGGGATGGTGGCCATATCCCGACGGAAATATCATCCTGTAACTACCCAGCGTAAAGCCGGGGCGTTCACAGCTCCCAACCTATTGGCACAAGATTTTTCGGCTGAAAAACCCAACCAAAAATGGGTGGGGGATATTACCTACATCGATACCACTGAAGGATGGTTGTATTTAGCTACTGTGCTAGACCTGTTCTCACGGAAAGTCGTGGGATGGGCAATGGATACGCATATCGACACCAAACTGGTAATTTCAGCCTTACAGATGGCTTGGAAGACTCGGCAACCCATGGCGGGTCTCTTGCACCATTCTGACCAAGGTAGTCAATACACCAGCTTAGAATATCAGCGCTTACTCACCAGCATGCAGGCTCAGCCTAGTATGAACCATTTAGGCAATTACTATGACAACGCTGCCATGGAAAGTTTCTTTTCCACCCTCAAGACAGAATGTGTCAATCATCAATTCACCACACGAGAGGAGGCACGCCATGCAATCTTTGAGTATATTGAGGCTTGGTACAATAGAGAACGTCTCCATTCAACGCTGAACTATCTCAGCCCTTTAGAGTATGAAGCTTTGTATGGAAATTAATTGTGTCCACTTTTTTGGGGTAATCCCATACAATCTGGCATAAGGCACGGAAATGGGGTAGAAATGAAGTTGAATGTCCCTTTCTACCCCATCCGGACCCCGTCTGGGAAATAGGACCCACCCCTTCCTGCGCTGAGAGCGCCACGCTGGGACAG
>ERZ1026796.2032-NODE-2032-length-12386-cov-3.209805_pt1 | contig 12386 bp, 15 predicted proteins | sample MGYA00520874_ERZ1026796 | MGnify/ENA primary metagenome ERZ1026796 (study PRJEB33270, sample SAMEA104284474) | anaerobic digester metagenome | biome: Anaerobic digester microbiome; feature: mesophilic sludge digester; material: Anaerobic digester biomass...
ATTCAAGAAATTGTGCGTCATTGAGATATTTATATTCATATTACTCAGAAATCTATAAGGAACAAAACAATAAAGAGCTACCAGATAAGGAGGAATTTGAAGAATATGCAAAACTCCATCCTGAATGGGCTTAATATATTAGAACCTATGTTTGAGATATCAAGTAAGGATTTTCTCAAATATAATTCCCAAGAAGCATTAAAGAATTATGCTTTAAACTGTAAGCATAAGGAACTTAAACCAATCTTAAAAAAGCTATTAATCAATAAAGCAATATGGGCAATAAGAGCGGAAAAAATAATATTAACTGAGGATTATATTAAATCACAATGCAGAACTGATTGCAAAGGTGCAGTGTATGTAAAAGATGATTACGGAGCACTATTAAAAAGGTGTCCATCAATAAATAGTAGTTTTTGCTTACTGAGTTTAGAAAATAAAAAGTCATTTGAAGAAGAACAGAAACTTAAAGAGGTTTTCTTTCCTTATGCAATACCTACAAAATATTATGAAAGTGATATAGCAAAAGTAAACAAAGATATACGAAATAAAGTCTATAGGTTTATTCAAAATCTACCAGAAATAATAAGTAACGGTAAAGGCATATTTATGACAGGCAATGTGGGAACAGGAAAGACTTCAATACTGTATTTGATAATAAAAGAAGCATTACAAAATTATAGTTGTTATTATTGCACTGTGAATGATGTTTATAAATATCTAATTAGACAAAATGATGAATTCATAGCAAGATTATACTATTCAGAATTACTTTTAATTGATGACTTAGGTAGAGAGTATATGAGTGAAAATATAGATTTTGGAGCAAGACAATTTGACGAATTAATAGATTTCAGATACAGGGAAAATAAATCAACCTGCTTAACAACAAACCTAATGTTTGAGTTAGTTAAGAATAAATACCCAAGAGTATATGATAGATTAAAAGAAAAAAACCAGTTTTTAATTATTACTGGTGAATCTCAAAGGATAAGTAATTGGAGATGAAATATAAAATAGGAGACATAATAGTTATTGATAATAAAGAGTATAAGATTATTCATTTTATAAGTGATGGTCCACACACAGAATATTGTTTGAAGGATTTAGAAAAGAATACATCTAAATGGTATTTTCTATTTAATACAAAAAGAATAGGAAAAAGGAAATACAGATTATTACAAGGCGATAATTTTCATAAATATAAAAATGAAATTAAGTTTAGAAGAAAGGAGGAGAGAATGTATTTACAAAGCTTTAGTAAAAAAGTTTCAAAAAGTGGTAAGCCTTATTTTGAATTACTCATAGATGAGCACGGTAAAAATTATGATTACACACTAAAGGCTTTATGTTTTGACACGGATTGTCAATTTGAGGTAAACGAAGAACTTACGGGAGAATTAAAGTTATCAAAGGACGGTAGTGTTTATTACTATTATCCAACGCCACAATCGCCACAACCACCACAAGAACCACAATCAGATAAAAAGAATACAAGCGAAAGAGTTATACCAGAAACTAAGAGTGCTCCGCCAGACCCAATGAGAAGAAACATAAAATTGAGATTATTAAACTCAGTATTCCAAACAATAATTATGAATGATGAATCTGTTACAAATGATTCACTCAACAAATTTAGTCTGTGGGTAGCTTCTCTAAATGAAAACTCTGAACGCACAAAGATATTTGAAGGTATAGTTGATGCAATCTTAGAATGCTTAAAGAAAGGGGGTTAAAATGTTTAATCTATGCATAGGGATGGTTCATATAGCGGAGTGTAAATATGAATAAAACTAAAATTGAATGGTGTGATACAGTCTGGAACCCAGTGTGGGGATGTCTAAATGATTGTAGCTACTGTTATGCAAGAAAGATAGCAAAAAGATTTGCATTTAAAATAGCAGAGAAAGAAAAAGAATACTGCTTGAAAAACAATATTCGTTATTCAGATATTAGTAAAGACCTTGAAGAGTTTAAACCTGTTTTTCTGGAGAGTAATTTTAGCAAGAAACTTCCTAAGAAACCATCAAGAATATTCGTTAATTCAATGAGTGATATAGCTTTCTGGGATAGAGATTGGATGTTAAGAGTTTTTGGGATAACTGAAGAGAACCCTCAACATCAATTTTTATTCCTTACAAAAGAACCAGAGATTTATAGAAAGTTTGTATTTGAAAAGAATTGTCTTTTAGGGGTAACGGTAAATAAGCAAAGAGATGTAGGAAGAATAAGAATTTTGAGAGGTAAAAAATTACTTGATAAAAATAGAATATTCGTGTCGTTTGAGCCACTTCTTGAGAATTTATATCTTGATTTAAAAGATGTAGACTGGGTAATTATTGGGGCTCAAACTAAACCATACAAACCACCAGAAGAGTATTGGGTAAATAATATAAGATGTTGTGCTAATGCATATAATATACCAATATTCTTAAAAGATAATCTCTTTCCTGAACCTCGTCGTTCTTTATATAAGCCAATTCAGGAATTTCCTTTTATACCAGGATTGACATCATTATATTATAGGGAGGATATAACTGCTTATGAAAATCCAACAAAATCAAAAGAAATCGGTTAAAATCACTTGCTTTTTAATCCAAAATGTAGTATATTTAAGGAGTGAAATATGAAAGTCATAAATGTAACAAAAGAGTATTTCCAGACAGAGGACGAGAAGGTTTATTTCTTCGAGCCTTTGGAAAAAGAAATATCCGTTGAGGATATGCAGAAGATTGTTGATGCAAACGAGAAATTAGTTAAGGAGTTGAAAGATGCCAAAGATTGAATTAATACAAGGCGATTGCTTGGAAAAGATGAAGGATATTCCCGATGGGAGTATTGATATGATATTTTGCGATTTACCTTATGGAACTACAAAGTGTAAGTGGGACGTTGTTATTCCTTTTGATAGGCTGTGGGAACAATACAACAGGATTGCAAAACAGGATTCGTGCATAGCCTTATTTGGTAATGAGCCGTTTTCAAGTGCCTTGAGGTTATCTAATTTACCAGCATATAGATATGATTGGTATTGGCAAAAAGACAAAGCGGCAAACTTTCTATTTGGAAACAAGATGCCCTTGAAAGTTATTGAGATAATAAGTGTATTCTATTCCAATCAGCCAACATATAATCCTCAAAAAGAAATAAATCCAAAAGGGCCGTCCAAGCGGCATCTTAGTCCGAACCCTTCCAAGATTAGTAAAAATGTTAAAGAAGTGATGGGTGATTCATGGAAAGAAACAAAAATGGACGAAACTCAAAACTATCACGGTAAAAACTACGAAGCAGACAAACTTTTACCAAAACAACTGATATATTTTTCAAGGGAGCAAAGAGGTAAAGTTCACCCAACACAAAAACCAGTCACCCTTGCTGAGTATTTTATCAAAACATACACCAACGAAAACGAGACGGTTTTAGACAATTGCATGGGGTCTGGAACAACTGGCGTGGCTTGTAAAAATCTTAACCGCAACTTCATCGGTATTGAACTTGACCCAGAGTATTTCAAAATTGCAGAGAAGCGAATAAATGAAAATCTATAAAATCACAGAAGCAAGCGAATATCTTGGGACGGCATTGTCACGGGATGCTTACCTTGATCGGTGAACTTATTACCCAACTTAGGGCCATTGGCGGGACAGAAGTTTACGCCAACTATAATAAGTATCACACGATATTTTATATAAAGAAAGGATAGCCCGATGGAAATGTCCCCCGGCGAAATATGCGACCGCTACACCATCCTGAGAATGAAGGCGGAACTAGACGACACCTTTCTGCCTTCCACCATCGACCACGGGGAGACCGTCCTCGGGTTTGTCAAGAAGCACCCCTGGATCATCTCGTGGTTGCTTGAACTGATGGAGGCCAACGCCAAAATCTGGATGCTTGAGTCCGACATCAGGAATCATAAGAAGATGACCCTGGCCGAGGTTGGCCGCCGGGCTATCCTCATCCGAGATCACAACGCCAGACGGGTGGCGGCAAAGGAAGCAATCGACAAGACTTTCGGTGCCGTGCCTGACCGCAAGTTCGACCACATCTCCGCAAAGTAACACCTCAAAAATCCCCCTCTAAAACTGAATAGCAGAAAGGACTGACACAATGGTCAGCATTATTGTGCCGTGTTGGAACAAGATTGAGTACACCTCACAACTGCTTGAGAGCATCGAGGCGTACACGCCGGAAGAGCACGAGATCATCCTGATCGACAACGGGTCAACGGACGACACCAATAAGGTTTTAAAGGAGTATGTCTCGACTCACCCGCATGCAATCCTCATCGAGAATAAAGTCAACCTCGGATTCCCCGTTGCCTGTAACCAGGGGATGGCGGCGGCGAGGGGCAAGTACTTCTGCATCATCAACTCCGATGTTCTCGTTACACCGGAATGGCTCAAGGGGATGCTCGACTGCATCGAGCACCGGGAGAAGGTCGGGATCGTAGGCCCGATGACAAACAACGTCTCGGGGCCGCAGCAATTCACCGGTGGCAAATATAAGAACCAGTTTCAGATGATCGAGTTTGCCCGCCAGTTCCGTGCCTCTTACCCCGGGAACTATGTACCGTTCTACCGGATCGTCTTCTTCTGCACCCTGATCAGTCGGGAACTCTACGAGGAGATCGGTGGCCTGGATGAGCGGTTCTCACCTGGGAACTTTGAGGACGACGATTACTGCCTCCGTGCTCTCCTGGCCGGGTGGAGGACATACTTCACTCATGATGTCTTTGTCCACCACTACGGATCTGTCAGCCATAACCGGGACTCGTACCAGAAACTCCTGACCATCAATCAAGCGAAGTTCGATGCCAAGTGGAACAAGTGGATCAAGGAGCATAGCACGGTCTCGTGTTGCACGATCTTCAAGAACGAAGAGAAGCGGATGGGGTGGTTCCTCGACAACATCCTTCCCCTTGTAGATGAGGTCGTTCTGGTGGACACCGGATCTACAGATCGATCGGTCGAAATCATCAAAGAGAAAATGAGGCATTGGCCGGGTCGGATCAAACTGTACGACTTTGAGTGGGTCGATGATTTTAGTAAGGCCCGCAACTTCTCGATGGAGAAGGCCACCAAGGATTGGCTCCTCATCATGGATGTGGATGAATGCATCCCCCAGTTTACCCGTGATATTCTCAAGCCCTGCTCCGCCTACCTGGTGGAAACCCGCAACTACTGTCCGACATCACTCTTCACCAACTGGCAGGCCAACAAAGGCGACTACCCCGATCAGGAGCAGGGGTGCGGTTGGTTCCCGTCTACGAAGGCGAGGATCTTGCCCAACGACAGGCGGATTCATTTCGACCTCCCCGTCCACGAGGTGTGTGAACGATCAGTCTACCTCCTGGGGTACAGGATGTTTAAAGCCGAATTCCCCGTTCACCACTACGGCAAGATGGATCTCGACCACGATGCCACCAAGGGCAAAGCATACATGAAGTACCTGGAGAAACTGATCGAGGAGGACTCCAACGATCTGCGGTCAATCCAAGAGATCGCCACCCAGTTGCAGAATCTTCACCGGTTTGAGGAGGCAATCCCTTACTGGGAAAAATACGACAGGCTTTTACCGGAGGATGACCGCCTCCACCGTTTCGATGCCTGGCTCAACCTCGGTCACAACCATGCTTGCCTGCAACGGTACGAGAAAGCGTTGGAGTGCTCATTAAAGGCAAGGGAGTTCATGCCCGAATCTCGGGAGGCCGCCTGTAATGTTGCGGTGTGTTACTTCCGGTTAGGGAAATATAGAGAAGCGGCAGACATTGCGAAAGCAGTCACGGAGAAACATCCTGACTACCCAACGGGGTTAGCAGTCCTGGCCGCCGCAACGACCAAATTAAATGAGGAGGTGAGGGACAATGTCAACGAGTCTGTATGCTGAACAGGATGCTGATTTCAGATTCAAGGGAGATGAGGTCACTATTGACGGCACACTTACCGTCGTGGGCGATGTGTCCATGACGGGTGCCGTCACGCTCGGTGCGACGGCAAAGACAACCCAGGTTGTCGGGCCTTTGGGCATGACGGTGACGGCAACCGGCACGACAGCCGGTGCGGCATGGACGACCGGTGCTCCTGCTCTGACGGCAGGACAGAAGTATATTCTGATCACCATCGGCGGAGCAACCAAGACGACCTACCGTATCCCGATCTGGGCGAACTCATAACAACTAGCAGGCCAACCCACACGGGGAGCCAGAAAGGAACACAATGAACGAGCAGTCGAAAGACCAAGCACTATCGGTAGACGATAAGATCAACCTCCTTGCCGGTGAGATCGACAGCATGGAGGAGAAAAATACGGCAACCCAGGACACGCCACCGGCCAAAACCGACCAGACCAAAGAAGGGGAAGTAACCGAGGTCAAAGCAGGGTCTGGTGCCGAGGGCAATGCCGCACCCCCAGACACGGGGAAATTGAAGAAGAAACTCAAGTGGGAGGGTACAGAGTACGAGGTTACCGAAGACGAGTTGGTTGAACTTGCCCAGAAGGGTTTTGACTACACTCAGAAAACTCAGCGTCTGTCTGAGAAGGAGAGATCATTAGCCCCCCTGGAAGGATTAGCCAAGACCATCGAAAGTGATCCCGCCTTTGCCGCCCATTTGCGAGAGTATTTTGTGAAGGGCAAAGAACCCAAGGCCGAACCGGAACCGGAGTTCGATGACCCCCTCGACAAAGTCAAGTACGACATCGAGAAGAGGGTCACCGAGAAATTCCGCAAGGAACTCTCGGAGAAAGAGAGACAGGTGGCTCACCAGTTGATGATTCAGCGGGTGAAGAACGAGGTGCAGAGAGATCCCGACTTTCAGGATGTCACCAACCTGATGATCAACCACATCAAGTCTCTTCCCGAACCAACCGGCAAGATGGTTTTCTTGCAATGGGATCAAGACCCCGATGCCTATCTCAAGGCATTCTCTCACTACAAAGAGGTGGTGTCCACATTGAAGACGCAGAAGTCCACCAGGGCTTCTGATGACGGTGCGGATCAGACAAAACCAAACCCACCCGAGGCCACCAGGCGGCAGGAAAAAGCACCCATACTGGAAGCATCCGGTAGCGGGACTCCGCCTGATAAAGCCGCCGAGAGGAGAAAACAACTCTCAAAAATGAAGGCGAAGGCACTACGGAGTGGTGACCCCCTGGCGTTAGCCGATTGGCTAGCAGAAAGCGGGGCCATCGATCATCTGACATAGGAGGATCACATCATGGCAATTTCTACGACATACGCTCCTTCCGGTATCACGAATTCTATTCGTGAAGACCTGGAAGATGTCATCACCAATATTGCTCCCACCGACACGGTGTTTATGAGCAACATTGGCAAGAAGAAGGTGCAGAGCACCTATCACGAATGGTTGACGGATACTCTGGCGACAGCCGCTAACTGCGCCGTAACCGAAGGTAACGATGCCGTCCTGGCGACCCCCACTGCCGCCGAGAGGACTGGCAACTACACCCAGATCTCAGCCAAGTGGTTCGCTATCTCCGATACCCTGGAGACCGTCAACAAGGCGGGCCGCAAGTCCGAGATCGCCTACCAGACCTCCCTTCGACTGAAGGAACTGGCAAGGGACATGGAGTATGCCCTCATCAACAACTCGACGGCAACGGCGACTGACCCCAGGTCTCTCAAGGGACTCAAGGGTTGGATCACGACCAACTGCATCAACTTCACCACGGGTACCTCCGTCACGACCCTCACCGAGACCAAGTTCAACGATGAACTGGAACGATGTTGGACAGAAGGCGGCAACCCCGACATGGTGATCTGCGGCCCCAAGATGAAGAGGAAGATTTCCGCCTTCACGGGCAACTCCAAGATCACGACCAACATGGATGCCGAGAGCCAGAAGATCATCCTCTCGGTGGACTACTACGAAAGCGATTTCGGTGTGGTCAAGGTCTATGCGTCCAGGTTCATTGCCACGGACGACGACACCATGTACGACAGCATCTTCTTCCTTGAGAAGTCTAAGTTTGCTCTCGGAACTCTGCTCCCGCTGAAGGTCGAGAAACTGGCGAAAACCGGTCTCGGCCAGAAGGTGCAGATCTCCACGGAGTACACGCTTATCTCCTACCAGGAGAAGGCATCTGCGAGGATGAAGAATGTCCTCAACACCTAGTTAACCACGGGGAGGGGTTTCGGCCCCTCCCTTTAACCCCAAAGGACAGATCATGCTGAAAGATAATTTGTGGACATACCCCGTTGGCGAGAATGCCCTGGCAGTCGAGGGGTCGGTTACCCAGAACAACATCCCGATCCTTGACGAGAACTATGTCAGGCGGATGAATGCAAACAACGGGTTTTCCAAAGAGAGACTGTTTCGTAAGATCGGGAGTGTCCCGCTCCTGGCCGTCTTGGAAGCAAAGCAGAAGGGCTATAACATGGACGACCCCAAGGACATCAAACGGTTCTTGCAGGACAACCCCGACTACATGACCGTCGAGAAGATCGACTCTCATCGTCCCGCCAACATCATCATCAAGTAGGTGACCAATGGCAAAGGTGATCGTAAGCAATCTACCGGAGACATTCCCCGAGGGAACCTATGCGGTGAAGTGCGACACGACCTCGACCTCAAGTGTCATCTATCTGGGCGAAGCGGAGGAGGGATCTCTGGGATCTGACGCTGTCTGGCGGATCAGGAAGATTGACTACACATCCGGTGTCATTATCACCTGGGCTGACGGTGATGCCAATTTCGACAACATCTGGAACAACCGGACAAGTTTAACTTACTCATAGAGGGGGTATAAAGGAAATGGAATTCAAACTTTCGATTAACCAATTCTATCAGGTCGAATGCTACAAGCAGGACGGTGTCATCCCCGAGATGCCCGACAGGGCATACTGGGGGCCGCTTGTAATGTGGCGGGAAGACTTCTCTAACCTGGTCGTGACGGCAGGACTCAATAAGTACCTCGACGCCACGCTCAAGACGGGTCTCCAGACCCCGGCCTGGTATGTCGGTCTCAAGACGACAGGCACGGCATCTGCCGCCGACACCCTGGCATCTCACCCTACATGGACAGAGAGCAATCCTTACTCAGGAAACAGGCCAGCGTGGACGCCGGGTAACATTTCCTCGGGTAGCGTGGACAACTCGGCCTCCAAGGCTGTCTTCACTTGCACAAGTGCGGCCACAGTAGCCGGTGCCTTCATGGCATCTGTCGCCACAGGTACCACCGGTACCCTGCTCGGGGTGGGCGACTTCACTTCAGCCAGGGCCGTCGTAACCGACGATGTCCTCAATGTGACCGTGACTTGTACCCTGACAGCATCATAAGGAGATTAGGTGAATGTCCGTCCTGATCAACGGGGCAACTGAAAGAGTCAGTATAGCCGACAACGACAAGTTCAACTGGACACCCGTTGATCAGGTAAGGTCATTCTCCTGTTATTGGAAGAGTTCATCTCTTCCTAATGTCAACGGCGAGTATCAAGTGCTTTTCCAGTTGGATAATGTCGGTAGCGGTAACTGTGCTCAGGTTATCCTAGTAATGAATAGCGGCCTCCTTATCCTAGTGTTTGCGGTGGCTGATTCTGCTTGGGCAACTATCGGAGGCTTTTACTGCGTTCCGTCTTTCAGCGTCAACACATGGTACCACCTTGCCTTCGTTGCATCATCAGCCGGTAATAACAAGATCTATATCAACGGGGTATCCCAGAGCGTAACCGATAACTCATGGGATGATAACACACCGATCACCCCGGTGGCGATCCGAGTTTCAAACACATACGCTGTCAGCGATGATTTTGACCTTGCCCACTTAGCCTGGTTCAGCGACGAGTTGACGCAAACTGAAGTAAAAAACCTCAGAGCAGACCCCTACTGCATGGACTCCAATGCCAATATCCTTCTGTCCATGCACTTTGATGAGATGACGGGTACAACGGCACACGATGTCCAGACCGTGACCACCAAGACAGACGGCACCTTGACCGGTGGTGCGACCTGGTCTGGAATGCCAAGTGGTATCACACACAACCTCTCCTCTTCTCTATCTGCCGCCGGTGCTCTTAGTGGTTCGCCTATCCGTAGGATGTTTCCTTCCCTAACCCTCTCTGCCGCCGGGGCCATGTCGGACACGGGGCCGAGGATCATGGGTAATGCCCTGGCCCTAACGGGATCGGCGGCCCTGACAGACAGGGGTGCTCTGACAACTAGTCCAACCCTCACCCTCTCCGGTCTTGCGGCCCTGACCGACTCGGCCCAACGGACACACAACCCGACCATTACCCTTGCCGGGCTTTCTGCTCTTGCCGCCTTGATAGGACGCACCACGAGTCCGACCCTGATCCTGACAGCCGACGGGCAACTGGTGGCCTCCTATGGTGGTGCCTACTCGGAGGCCATTGCATTAGGGACGGTGGCCTCCCTGACCGACACGATCCTCCGTTTCACTTACCCCTCTCTTACCCTTGGTGCTCAAGCAGTCCTTGCGTCTGACAGCATTCTACTGACACCATTTCCGAGTACCGGGATTATAGACAACTTTAACCGGGCCGATGCAAACAGTCTTGGATCAAACTGGAGTCGTGGATACGGAGATCTACTCGGGGTCTTTGGCATACAGTCGAATCAAGCCGATGTCTATTCGCAAGTGTCTGGGTACACTCAAGGATACTGGAACCAGGCAACCTACGGACCGCAGGCTGAGTCCTTTATAACTGTCACCGATTGGGGTGACGGTCTTGGGCGCATTAACCTGACCATCAAGATGATCAACCCAGACTCTACCAACACATCGTCTGGGTATACCCTTACGGTTTACGGGGCCAACTGGCCAAGCACACCTAGTCAGTTTCATTTAAAGTATGTTGCGGAAGGAGTCTCTTATCTTATCGGTGACCCAGTAAGCCCGGCGGTATCGGTTGCTGATGGCGACAAGTACGGAGTCCGTTACGCTGACGGAGTCCTTTCTGGTTGGCATTGCCCGGTCTCCACGGGACAGTGGTATTGCGTCGTTGCAATAGCCGATGATCGGTATGAAGACCAGGTCGGCGTGAACCTGATGTATCACCATGCAGGATCTGGTTTATATGACATATTGCTCGATGATTTCGGCGGCGGCAATTACTCTCTCGGGGCAACCTACGACGAGGCCGTCATTTACTCTGCCTCCGGTGCTATGGCCGGTAGCACCCTGGTGACCCTCAATCCCTCCCTTTCGTTCTCGGCCCTCTCGACCCTCGTGGCGTTGAGCCGGTATATCAGCGTCCCGGTGGTAACCTTCTCCGCCTCGTCGGCCCTGTCAGCGATTACAGGCACGACCTACCTCGGGGAGATCACCCTGGAGACAGCGGCGTCTTTTGTGTCGTCCCTCGGCCCAGGCACCATCAATGTGTCTGCCGCCTTGTCGGCTGTAGCGGCAGTCAGCGGATCTAACACCGGCATCCTGGTGGCAAGCACGACCCTTGCGTCAGCGGCGGCCTTGGTGGGCGAGGGTGTTATCGCGGCAGTACTCGGAGAGCATGACGGTGTCTACCTGATCGTCAAACTTTCCGACAACCTGGTCTTTATGAAAAAACTCGATTAGGAGATCAAACATGGCAACCCTTGATGACATCATCGATGAGATAAGGATTGAACTAAACGATGCCGGTGCGACCCGCTTTTCCGATGCGACTCTCCTGTCGATTGTTAAGCGGGCCTTACGCCGGGCGAACCTGGTCATCCAGAGGCACCAGTTGCATTTCGGCAAAAAGAAGACAGTCCTCTCAACGGTTGTCAACCAGGCGTATGTGGATCTCCCGGCAGACTTCTCCGTTCCGGTGCCTCGTGCTCTCTGGCGTACCGACACGAAGGAAGAGGTCGTCATACTGAAAGAGAACCAATGGGAGGAGGTCTCGGCAGACGAGAGTAAACTGGTTTACGCCAGGTTGGATCTGGAGAATAACAGGATCGAACTCAAGAACACGCCCACCTCGGTTGTATCCCTCGACTTCTATTATTTCCCGACGATCTCGACAGCCTCCTACACGGCAGGGACGACCATGCCTTGGGGAGGCAGGCTCGATGATGCCATCATTGAATACGCCACCCTGCGGGCCAGGAACATCGACGAGCAGGATGTATCCGTTGACACGCAACTCCTGACAGACTTTGAAAACCAGATCCTCGACACCTATCGTCCTCTTGCCCCCACGGTCATCCTGCCTGCGGGGCCGATGGAGGGACTCACTTAATGGGAGCCAAGAAGTACAAGAACCAGAACATCATCCCGGTTACCCTCACCCTGGAGAAAGGTGTGAACTACGGCAGAGCCGGTGAGGTCATCGATGACAATGAACTCATGGACGGATCAAATGTCATCTACGACCCCAACACGAGCAGGCTGACCACGAGACCGGGTACGGATTGTGTTACGAC
>ERZ1026796.2034-NODE-2034-length-12380-cov-5.206562_pt1 | contig 12380 bp, 10 predicted proteins | sample MGYA00520874_ERZ1026796 | MGnify/ENA primary metagenome ERZ1026796 (study PRJEB33270, sample SAMEA104284474) | anaerobic digester metagenome | biome: Anaerobic digester microbiome; feature: mesophilic sludge digester; material: Anaerobic digester biomass...
ATCATCACGATCCTTCTTTGGACTCATACTTTCCTCCGATTAGCCTGTTGTTTGGCCAGCTTATACAATCCCCGGCTGATTGAGATCACTGGATCATCGGGGATGTGAACCCTGCCGCTGAATCGTTCGACAAGAAGCTCACGCAGGAGTATTGCTCCCCCACCCACAATGATGAGCTGCGAGAAACGACGCCAGCGCGGTCCCCATGTCTTTTCTATCTGACCAGTGACTTCACGTGCCCAGACAGGAATTGCCTGCCGCACTTCCAGCTTCGATGACCGCAGTTTGGTGTCCAATTCCCCCAAGGTATGGAGGTTGTCTCCGTTGAGCAATTCCAACAGCCGCCGCACTCCCAGGGTACGACCGGCAGTCATCGCTTGCACCACCGTCCGGTCGTTGACCGTCAGGAGCTCCAGCGTATTGAAACCAATTGAGATGATCCCCATCTCTTGATTGAAATGAGCCCGTCTTTGCGGAATGAACTGTCCCTCATCATCCAGCAGATAATCAAAGAGAGCGCCGGAGGGTTGACTGGTCACTTTCACTTCAGCGATCTGGATCGAGCAATGCTGCCCTTCAGCTTCCCATTCATGCTCCCCCACCAACCACCGTTTTACGTTCTCAGCATTGGCAGCAGCTTGGTCCCCGGACAAAACTTCAAGGGGAAGACCGACGATCAAATTGATGGGAGTATCGATCATCCCGAATTGGTTCATGTAGCGACTGAGAATGCCGTACACAATGGCACGGGTTTCAGGAACACCGGTCATGCGTTCATAATCAAGGTTTTCAATCGGACGTCCCCAGTCATGGGCGCCAGGACCAACGTAGAAATTCATGCCACCGACTCCCACTTTCATGGGCGGCTTGCGGTTACGGAATCCCAATAACTGGCTAACCTGTTGGCCGGTATCGGCTGCGACGACAGCCTGAAGTTGAATCCCGCCATGATCACCATAGAGCTTATTCGCGCCGGCACCAAGATCTTCGCCGAAAAAGATAGGCTCACTCATGGTTCACCTCCGCTGACCACTTTTCTAGATCGTTTTGGTGAGCTATACTGAGATACGCATCCATGGCTTCGCACACCCGCCTGGCTAAGTTGCGCCGGGGTGTCGTTTGAATTAAACGTATGAAATTGTCATCCACCCCTGGATATAGGGTGAAATGGATTGAGAGCACGAGCTTTTCTCTTGCTCGTTTTAATTGGATCGACATTTGCGACCTCCTTCATAAGGTTTGGCCGCACCTGGTTGAATTCGAGAAAAACGGGAATGCTGCGAAATTTTTGTGAGTTACCAAAAAAACGTGCAAAAAACGTGCAAAACGTGTAGATTTAGTGCCAAAAATGGACTTCCTGGACGATTTTTACCCCCATATACGCTACCTCACATACTTCATTCCCCCACATATACGGCATGGACTCCACAGGACGGTTCTTCGAATCAGTAGGTTGCGCGTTCGAGCCGCGCCGGGGGCGCCAGATGTACTAGAACACACATCCTGCACCGCCACATATGCCGATCGAAACCCGAAAATTTTTCGGGTTTTTGATTTAAGGTGCATTAAGGTGCAATTCATTTCAGTCCTTCTTTTGGACTTTTGACTTGACTTGAGGAATTTCGACCAGGATCGGCGTTACCAGTTTATCCATAACTATAGCGGCTTCCCCCTGCATGTCATGGAAAACATGAGCGTAAATATCCAAAGTAACGCTTGGCTTGGAATGACCCAACATGCTGGATACGATAATGGCTGGTACTTTGTTGTTCAACAAAAGAGATGCTGCAGTGTGCCTTAGATCGTGGAAACGCATTTTCGGTAAACCGGCTAACTCTAGGATGCGATTGAAATCTATACGCACGTTACTTGCGTCTCCCGGTGTTCCCACAGAACTGCAGAAAACCAGATCCATATCATGCCATCTATCCCCTGCCCGTTCTCTTTGCATCCTTTGATATTCTTTGTGGTGCCGTAACACATCCAGTGAACCTTCACCTAGTTTGATGGTTCTTCTTCCAGCATTAGTCTTGGGCTCGGTAAAACAGCATCCTTGCCCTGGAACATATTGCTTCTGTCTTTGCACATGCAGCACTCCGGCATTCCATTGAATATCAGACCATTTCAATCCAAAGAGCTCCCCCATGCGCATCCCGGTGGTGATCGCCAGATGAAAGAATGCGTAATAAGGACTGTTCTGGGCGGCGACGAGAAATTGACCAACTTGATATGAATCCAACACAGTCATTTCATCATGAGAGTAACGCGGCAATGTGGCACCATGGGTCGGGTTGAAGATCACCAAGCCATAACGGACTGCTTTATCCAGCGAGGCGTGGAGGATGTTATGCACAACTTTAATCGTCCTTGGACCCAAACCTTTCTGCAGCAGTCCTGAATAGAATTGCTCGATCTGGATCAGGCGTAAATCCTTGAGCTTTTTATCGCCCATTTCAGGCAGGATGTGCTTATTGATGATGGCTGCATATTGATGTGCAGTTTTGGGTCTCAAGGAAAGCCTGCGATTTTCCAACCAGCCTGGGAGGTAATCTTTCAAGGTGGTAGTACTCCCCTTGAAGTCATAACCCTTATCCAGTTCCGATTGCATGGATCGAATCCATTCCAATGCTTCGGCTTTGGTTTCAGTGTTTTTGCTGATGCGCTGCCCTTGATGATAGATCTGCGCACGCCATTTCTTGTTGGGTCGCTGAAAGATCGACCCTTCGTTTCTTCCTCGGTGATTTTTAGCCATTTTCTTGACTCCTTTTTACATAATCAAGAAAAGGCGACCTTATTTCTTTTTTCGGCTGCTCTATCCAGTTGTTAAGGTGCAAATGGTGCAATTGATAATCATTATATCGAAATCCAATCATGATGTTAATCCTGATGTTCGCCAATTGACCTAGAGGAAGAAAAAAATTTGTCATTCGTTCAATCGTTTGCCGGTTTGTGCTTATTGATAAATTCCTGCAGATCCCTTTCTGCAACACGGACAGATTTCCCAAATTTGACGATCTTGATATCCCCGCGCTGCATCATACGATATGCCAATGCACGGCTGATGTTGAGGATCTGGGCAACTTCATGCCCCTTAAGCAAACGGCTTTTTGATTCACTTTCCATTTTTATTACTCCTTTGATTAATTTGTGGATCGATAAACACAGACCAGACAAACCATCCCTTAAGGGTTTGGTTGGTCTGGTCTATCGTTCATGCATAAATAAGTCTTAAAGGAACCCCGTTTACCTATCAGTATTCTTTGATCCCTCAATAATTGAGAAAAGGCACGGCCGACCGTTCTGGCTCCGTCTGGAAGGTTTAAGGTTTGGATCAGATCTTGTTTCATGAATTCCTGGTTGGGATTGGCTTGAAGGTAATCAACCAAATCCTGAAATATGCGTTCCTGCTGACCAATTTCCTTTAGCATTTGTGTATTATCTGTATCGGAAAACTTCAGCGTAATTTTTTGATCTTCTGAGACCAGTTGAAACCTCAAGGGTTTTGGCGGTTCAGATTCACGCATTTTCTGGGGCTGGATCACGCGCATGGAGTTTGCTGCGGATGAATTTTCGTAATTCGCAATAATGGCAGTATCCACAGAGCCAAGAATGTCCGTGGACCCTCGGACGCGGTATGAAAAGTCGTTGCTGATACCCTTGTTGAGATGATGAATAAGAATAAAGGTTGTACCCAATTGATTGGCAATCTCCCGCATGGAGTTCATCAACGGGGACATTTCAGCGACTGAATTCTCGTCTGCGCCGGGAGCGAATTTCGCCATGACATCAAAAATGACCACAGACACTCCCTGACTAGATATCCGTTGTTTGAGCGCCAGGACTTCATGCGGTTCCCGAAGACTGAGCGGAGAGAAATCAAAGGTGAGGTTGGCTGGCGGTTGAATCCCGCGCGCATTGCAGAGCTTCAGCACGCGAGAGCGCATTCCTCGGAAACTCCCATCCAGAAAGTGATAGGTTACTTTTCCGAGCGGCACTGGTTGATCATTCCAGGCGAAACCGGTTGAGGCAATCCCAATGGCCAGGTCCAGGGCAAGAAAACTCTTTCCGGCTGCCGGCATGCCGGCAATCAGATTGATTCCGCCTGCCATGATCCAATCCCTGAGAATCCAGGTTAGTTCCCCTACTTCTGAGGAACAGAGCTGTTCCGCAGAGTAAACCAGGCGTTCGGAGTTACCTGGCAAAACCGAATAACCGGTGACCAGATTTCCCACATCCTCATGAAGATCCAAAAAGGTTTTTTCGCTGTAAGCGTTTTGCACAACCTTCATGGAAAGCTCAGCAATCCGTCTTTTGTTGGCTTTATCCTTGATAATCCGTGCATACGACTCAGCGTGCAGGGCTGTCGGTGTGTCCTGGATCATTTGAATGAGATAGGCATCTTCTCCAACCTCTTCAAGCCAACCTTTGGAATTCAACCCATCATACAAGGTGAGGTAATCGATATGCATCCCCTCTTCAATCAAATTCCGCATTACTTCCCAAATATGGCGATTTCGGAGGAGATAGAAATCTTCAGGCTTGATGAACGAAGAAAAATCATTGAAGATCTCCGGTGCAAGAAGAACTGAACCAAGGAATGCTCGTTCTGCTTCTGTATTGTTAGGAAATTCTGGATCTGACATCAGTGGACTCCTTTTGTATCTCGGAGTCGCTGAATTAAAAACGACCTGAAATGGATTTTCCATTACAAGGTCGCTCTGACGATTTGATTTATAACCTACGATATCAGCGACGGTTTGTTTCTTATTCGATCACATAGACCCATTGTACAAATTAAATCTCGCTTATCCTAGGGGGACAAAAATAATTGTATAAATGCTTAGCAATTCGGACTTTTTCGTATTTAGTTTTTATCACCAATGCTATAATAATTAGATTGAATGTAATGACAATCCACAGCCCAATAATGCTTATCCTTTTTGAGATGGATTAGATGACGCTTCACATCAAAACTGTCACTTTAAAATTGGTTCATTAGATCAGAGAATACAGATCTGATTAATTTCCAATAAAGATTTACCATAGCGTCTTTAGGGGTGATGGTCAACATTAATCACATTACTAAACTGCGACAAGTATTTATGACCATACTCATTATCCCAAATTACAACAAAGAGTATAAAAATGCCGTCATTTATCGATTTATTTAGCGGATGTGGGGGTTTCAGCCTTGGTCTCCGTTGGGCTGGATTTCAAGAAAAAGCTGCCATAGATTTTAATCCTGAAGCCATGAGTGTTTTCAGATGTAATTTTCCTGAAATGACTAAGGTGGCATTAGAAGAAGATTTGCAAAAATACCAGCCCTCAGATCTCGAACGACTTATCGGAACGAAGGAAATTGATGTAATTGTTGGAGGACCACCGTGCCAAGGTTTCAGTACTGTGAGGCAAAGAGATGGTTCAAACTCCGGAGACCGAATTATTGATGATGATCGCAGAGAGCTATATCAACATTTTCTAAAATTCGTGAAATACTTCAACCCAAAGATGTTTGTTATGGAAAATGTTTTAGGAATACGGTCTGCTGCTGGTGGTCGGTTTTTTAATCGGGTTCAGTCAGAAGCTCGCGAATTAGGTTATCGCGTTCATGGAGAAATCATCAGAGCTTGGGAGTATGGTGTCCCACAAAAAAGAGAACGCCAATTAATCATTGGAACACAACTAGATTTACCTTTGTTTAGTGTCAGCCTCTATATGCCCCCAACTCATGGTGAAAAATCATCAAATTCAGAACCTATTGTTACTTTATGGGAAGCAATCGGTGATTTGCCAAAAATTAAAGCCGGTATGGGGTCGGAAGTTGCAGATTATGATCTTGAAAAACGCGAAAAGCATTTACGAAAATTTTCGCAAAGGTATACGATTGATGTTCTTGAAATTGAAAAATCAGAAAAATTGACCGCTCACCGCGCCAGACCTCATAGTAAGCGAGATTTGAGAGATTTTGACCGCCTTTTAGAAGGAGAAACAAGTGCTCACGCAATTGCCAGAGGCGTTCAAATGGAATTTCCATATAACAAAGATACCTTTAAAGATCGGTACACCAAGCAACATCGTAAACACCTTTGTTCAACGATTGTTGCACATTTAAGTAAAGACGGTTTGATGTTTATTCATCCAACCCAGAACCGATCTCTAACCCCTAGAGAAGCTGCACGAATCCAAAGTTTTCCAGATTGGTTTCAATTTCCTGTAGCTCGAACACACCAATTTCGACTCATAGGTAATGCCGTACCGCCATTAGTTGGTAAGGCAGTGGGATTGGGAATCATAAAATGGTTTGATGAAATTACGAATCAAAACGAATTAACGTTTGATAAACATATGAGTTATGTAATTAATAACCAAAAAGCGGAAGAATGGTTAAAAATCCTTGTCGATACAAACGGTAATGGTAGATTGGCTAGAATATCTCCAGAAGATTTCAAAAGGGGTTGGTTTGCAATCGCATATTATTATGGGCACCTCCATCCTGATAGTGCCTGTGAAAATGGGCATGTTGAAAGTAATGAAGTAATATTCGACAATCCAATTCTTAGAAAAATTGATGAGAGGTTGGTATCCCCTATATATGAAAGAAGTGGGTGGCCAGTATTTCTCGCAAAATTTGCAGATGAAGCTCGTAGACGACTGGGAAGTGGCGAACTGAGCGTAGACGATTATTATTGCTCAGATATACATTTGATGGGACACAAAGCCAGAATAAATGGAGGGTAAGAAATGGCAAGAACCAATGGGCATGAGGTTATTCCATCTGCAAAGCGACTTATCAGATCTTTACGTGATATGGGATATGATTTTTCAACTGCAGTTGCAGATTTAGTGGACAATTCCATCGAGGCTGGTTCAACTCATGTTTTCATTAATGTCGAATTTAATGGTGATGATTCATGGGTAAGGATTGCTGATAACGGGATAGGAATGGGGGTTGAACAATTACAGGAAGCAATGCGTTACGGATCTCAGAGAGACTATGACAATGAAAAAGACTTGGGAAAATTTGGGCTTGGATTGAAAACCGCCTCAATGAGTCAATGCCAACGACTGATTGTTGCAAGCCGCTGTGATCAAAACCAAAAAGCGATTCATGCTTATTGCTGGGATATGGATCATGTTGATTTGACCAACAAATGGGAAATCATCCAAGTCCCGAAGAAAGAGTTGAAATTCATTCTGAATCATTATCTAGATACTTCTACCGGTACTGTTGTTTTTTGGCAAAGATTAGATCGTATTCTAGGTTACAAACATCCTTATGGTGACTTTGCAAAAAAGAGATTGCTGAGCATGTGCCGGGATTTGGAAGAACATCTATCGATGGTTTTTCACAGATTTCTTGCAGGTGAAGTTCCTGGTAAAAAACTCAAAATTATTCTTAATGGGAATAATGTGGAACCATGGGATCCATACGCAAGGCAAGAAGTGAAAACACAAACTTTGGATCCTATCCCAATTCATCTTGAGCATGAAGGAAAAACTGGAATTGTTATATTGGAACCTTATGTCCTCCCCCATCAAGATGATTTTTCATCAAGAGAATCCTTTAATCGTGCAAGCGGTCCAAAAAAATGGAATCGTCAACAAGGGTTCTATATTTATCGTGCAAACCGGCTTATTCAGAGCGGAGGCTGGTGTGGCCTGAAAACTATAGATGAACATCTTAAACTTGCGAGAATTGCCATAAGTTTTTCTCCTCACCTAGATGAAGCATTTAAGATTAATGTTTCAAAAATGAATGTCCAACTTCCTGTTCAAATTCGAGACCAAATGGATAATGCAACAAAACCAGTTGTAAAGTTAGCCCAAGAAACATATAGAAAAAGCACTCAGAAAACAATTGATACGAAAGCTGTTATTTATGATCCACAATCTAATGTCGTAAAATCTGACCAGCATAGTATTGCACAACCCAAACTGGATACTCTGCAACAAGCAGCTTTTACCCAAAACCTAATGCCAAACCCTCCAACTACCCATTATTGGACCCTCGATGAAATACAAACCAAGTTGGAATTTTTTGCCAATCAGGACGAAAAACTTGTTTTGGTAAAAGTATTCAATCGCCTTCGGGAGAATATAACCTCACAAAAGGACATGTCATAATGAATTTCGAAACCGCTCTAGGAATTGCCAGACTAATATTAAGTGGTGGATCAAGCAGAGATGACGCAATTAATAATCCAGCCATCCCAAATGAATATAGAAGTCGCATAAGGGAAATTTTAGAACGGGAAGAAAACATAATTCTTGAGCCTGCCCGAATTTTGGTATCCGGCGATCACACAGATGACTGGTTGCATCAAATGGATCGGTCAGATTGGTATTATTGGCCCACCTTAAGAACGTACCTTCTCGGGTTTAAGAATTGGTCTGCTTCTGCTGTCAGATCTATTGATGAAACAACTGATAGAGTTTTGGGACAAATAGCAGACCCATCAACAGATCAATTTGATATCCGAGGACTGGTTGTTGGTTATGTACAGAGTGGGAAGACTGCGAATTACACAGGCCTAATTGCTAAAGCAGCTGATATAGGATACAGACTGATTATTGTGCTTTCTGGTATTGACAATGGATTACGTCGTCAAACTCAGATCAGACTTAATAAAGAATTAGCTGGTTATCCCGACAATCGAAACAATGCAGTTCCCTTGCCTCCAATGGGACAACAATGGCATCAATTTACGACGGAAGAACCTGATGGGGATTTCCGCCCAGGGAATGCAAACTACGGAGCACTCCAAGGAACCCAACCAGTATTGCTCGTAATAAAAAAGAACGGGGCTGTATTACGAAGATTACATAATTGGCTAGATTCTGCGTCAGAAGACATGAGAAGGACGCTTCCAGTATTAGTTATTGATGATGAAGCAGATCAAGCAAGTGTGGATACACGTGGTTCCTATCAGGCTGAAGGAGAGGCACTTCCTGATGATTATGAGGAACCAACCGTTATTAACCGACTAATTCGGGATCTGCTTAGAAAATTTCAAAGAAAAACATATATCGCCTATACTGCTACACCTTTTGCAAATATTCTTATCCCTCATAATATCTTTGATCCACAATATGAAAATGATCTTTATCCCAAGGATTTTATTGTTGATCTTCCCAAACCAGATGGATATTTCGGCGCAGAAGAACAATTTGGAAGATTTGATGCTAATTCCAATGGGGAAGTTGGAGGATTGGATATTATTCGAATTGTGCCTGAAACAGAACTTGAGGATCTACGAAACCATGGTACGATACCAGCTTCTTTAGAAACTGCAATGCTTGATTTTATTCTCGGTGGTTCTGCGCGTGTGTATCGAAGAGCTTTACAAAACCAAGGAGACGCGCCTGCTACAATGTTACTTCATGGAAGCCACTTGGTACTTCGTCAAATTGAAATGGCAAATTTAGTTTCCCAACGGTTTTCTGAATTGCGTGATGAATGGCGTTACCAGCGTTCACAAGGAATTCTTCAGAGATTACATAATCGGTGGGAACAGGAATTTAGGCCTGTAATCAATGAGAGTCATCCATCACTAAATGCATCGTTCAATGAAATCGAACCATTTATAGGACCATTTTTTGAGGCTGTTCAGATAAGAGTAATAAACAGTCGCACAGGGGAAGTGCTAGACTATGAGCGTGAGCCTTATTTGAAAGCAATCGCAGTCGGAGGTAATCGGTTATCCCGAGGACTTACACTGGAAGGGTTACTTACAAGTTATTTCTTTCGTTCTACAGCGATGTATGACACTTTAATGCAAATGGGTCGCTGGTTTGGTTTCAGAGGAGGGTATGAAGATCTAACAAGAATTTATATGACCAGTGATTTGTCTAGTTGGTTCAGTGATCTTGCATTAGTGGAATACGAACTCCGGCAGGATATTAGAATGTATGAAACTCTCAATGTTACTCCACTTGAATTAGGCACACGCATTCTTCGTCACCCCGGGATGTTGGTTACAAGCAGGTTAAAACAACGCTTCTCAAGAACTATGGTTGTTGAACAAAGTTATTCTGGTCAGGTCTTGCAGACTTTTAAGTTCCCATTTCAAAGACCAGACGACCTGTCCAGATTGCTTGATTCAAATTTGGAAACCACAAGGAATCTTATTTCTTCCTTAGGAACACCAACCTGGCAAGAACAAATACCCCTTTGGCGCGGTGTTTCCCCCGAGATAATTATTAGGTTTATTCAGCATTTTCAAGTTGATCCAAGTGTTGCACGTAATATCAATCCTCAACCAATAATAGAATATATCCGACGGCAGAATGAAATGGAAGAATTAATTTCTTGGACAATTGCAGTGCGGGGTAGGGAAAATCAAGACCCAGTATTAGGTTCAATCAATTTCGGTTTGGAACATCCCATCCCGATGATCAGCCGTAATAGGTTAGCCAGTGACCCGGATTCTTTAGGTATCATAACTAATCCAGGTGATGAAGGAATCGGATTATCAGAAGAACAACTCCATCAATTGGAAGATATGCATGAAACGACTGGAGAAGCGATTAATCCATTATCAAGACTGATTAGGTCTCCAAGTGAAGGTTTATTAATTATCTATCCGGTTAGTCGATTTTCAGGTCATGAACGTCAACCCCGCCAATCCCGAAGGCGAATGTTCGAAAATCCCAATGATCCCTTACAAAAAGATGTTATTTGTTATGCTATCTCTTTTCCCAAATCTGACAGAGCACAAGTTGTATTAGGTGAATATGTTATTGGTACCGTGGATTGGAGAGCATTGTGAATTCAATTACTCAGGAAACTTGGGACAAGCTAATACTGCCAACTGGAGATAAGCTGGTAGCACGCCCTGCACTGCCTGAAATCACTCCCCGATTATTCTGTGCAGTTGACGCAAGTGGTTGCAGGCATTTATTGATACCTTTGATTGATACAGAGGAGGAATTTAATGACAGAAAAAGCCGTGGGATCAATGTCACAACAAGAGAGTTAACCATTAATGGAATCAATCAAGAAAAATACTTGGATATAGCATGTTTAGATGCTGTTGGTCACCCAATTCTTAATATCATGGGTGGCGAGATAGCAATGGGGTTGACTGATCTAACAAAGCAAACAATAGGTATTGTGCAAAGGATCTTGGAAAAGTGGAGAAGATTTTGGGGGCAACTTCCTCAACCAATGATGTCTTATGAAGAACAGTTAGGTTTTTTTGCTGAGTTATGGTTTTTATCTCAATGGCTATTACCAAATTATGGTCCCGATGTGATTATGGTTTGGCGTGGTCCATGGGGTAGTCGTCATGACTTTGAATGGGTGGACAAATCAGTTGAGGTAAAAGCTACAACAAATATAAGGGGACGTATTCATAAAATTCATGGATTATCACAACTTGAAAATCCTGAAAATGGCCCCTTATTTCTTTTTAGCTTGATTCTTCGAGAAGAAAACGGCGCAACATATAATCTTCCTAATATTATTGAAGCCTGTAGAGAACAATTGAAGAACTCAGCGGAGGGATTGAATTACTTTGAGAACTCAATAGTACACATTGGATATTCGCCATTTTTTGAGCAAGAGTATTCAAAATTAAATCTAAGAATTATTGAGAATAGTTTATTTCAAGTTAAAGATGATTTTCCAAAATTAACAAAGCTTGATGTTTTACCAGAGGTTTCAGAAGGTATTGAGAAAGTTGATTATGAGATCAATCTTAACTCGTATGATCATTTGATTATTGCAAAAAGCCCAAATCAGATTCAATTCCAATAATTTTTTTTACTATGGATGTTTTCTCCAAAGAAAAACGCTCTGATGTAATGTCAAAAATCCGTGGGAGGGGTAACAAGGACACGGAACTCACTTTAGTTCAAATTTTCAAGGAATTTCATATCACCGGTTGGAGAAGAAATCAAAAAGTTATCGGAAAACCCGATTTTACTTTCTGGAAACAAAGAGTTGTTGTTTTTGTTGATGGCTGTTTCTGGCATTGCTGTCCACTGCATTCAACACTTCCAAAAACCAATAAGGAATTTTGGGAAAATAAATTGGCAAAAAATAAAGAACGAGATGAATATGTCACCAATCTACTTGGCAATAAGGGTTGGAAAGTACTTAGAATCTGGGAACATGATCTTAATGATCATTTCTTAATTGCCCAAATTGTAATTAAAGAATTGGAAAAATAATATCGTTAAATATTTTTATACCTGTGATACTCAAAATATCTGGCCGCTTTGAATCAACCTAACTTTTCATATTCTTATTTGTATTACTAGGCTTCTCTCTTTGCAACATTCTTTACAAACAAATTGATCGTATCCATAGGACGGCGGCCCATATTGCGATAACCTTGGTGCGGCCGTTCCGTGTTGTAATGGACCAGCCATTTATC
>ERZ1026796.2041-NODE-2041-length-12363-cov-5.261769_pt1 | contig 12363 bp, 9 predicted proteins | sample MGYA00520874_ERZ1026796 | MGnify/ENA primary metagenome ERZ1026796 (study PRJEB33270, sample SAMEA104284474) | anaerobic digester metagenome | biome: Anaerobic digester microbiome; feature: mesophilic sludge digester; material: Anaerobic digester biomass | place...
CTTTTACCTCCCCCACGCCCCTTCGCGTCGCTCCGGCTTCGTCTGGAACACCGGCCCACTTCGGAGCTCGTTCGGCAGGCCGTAGCGGCTCCGGGCCTCGGCATGGCTCGGAGCTAAAGCTCCTCACCACCGGGCAAGACGGCGGTCGGCACGCCTCGTGCCGGGGGACCCAATTTCCCTTTCCGTCACTCGGCGTGCGAGACCGCCTTTCCGATAATGACCTCATTATCCGAACTTGCCCTTGCCTCGACCCTCCGCTCGCCCTTCGGGTTTACATAACTTCGTTATGTGAAACTACGCCTGCCTTCACTCGCTCCTAAGAAGACCATGGCCGGGTTCCAACCTCCGCCTCCGCTCCGCGAACTTCACCCCCCTCCTTCCCATGCGCCTTGCGCCATCTCCGGCGGCGCAAGACGCCCCTTTCCTCGGCCCCGCCTCCCCCCAAGAGTGGGGGGAGGCGCCCCCTGCGGTCATGATTGCTTACATTGGAGTATGAGCGTGGAGCAAGTCTGGTTTTACAGTATTGGAGGTGGGGAAATATGGTAGCAGCTTAAGTGGTTCTGATGTTCTTTTTCAAGCGACGCTTCTTTCCACCATCAGAAGGAAGAATGTCTTGCGGTATGCCGTTCCACAGCACATCAGCCCTTGATATTTTGTAGAATGCATCTCTTTCTTTTCGCATAGGAGTATCGCGTTCATCTTGGGTAGTCAGTTGGAATCTGCAGCGCCCTCCCCTGGCATACTCTTCCTCAAGTTCAATACATACCCATTTACGCTTTAGTCTTTCGCAGACGGCACCGGTCACGCAGCTGCCCGCAAAAGGGTCTATCACCATATCACCTCTGTCAGTGAGCATACGAATGAAGTATTCCGGTAGTTCAGCGGGAAATCTTGCTGGATTAGGTCGGAGGTTATTTTCTCTGCAGTATCTAAGGTATCGACTATTGCTTTCCGTATTTGCGATTGCGATAAGGTTGGGCGGTATCGCGGCCTTGTTATCTACGCTGAATTTTTCGCTGATGTCGTGCCCAGAAGGCCGCTTCTTTGCCTTGTACCCATTCTTTAATAACTGCTTCATGCTTTCACTGTATGGTTGAAGAATTCGTCGGTTACTTGCTTTGGGCCAAGGAGTTTTTGACAGCCACCATATTGTGTTAACAGCATCCTTGACACGAATGCGTCTAACTGTAACCCATTCAGCTGGCGTCGGAAGCTTGGATGGATTCCACCAATAAAACTCCTCGGCAAGATGAAAATTATACTCTTCACACAACATCACAAGCAATTTGAAGTGATATAGACTTCGTGTAGGTTGCATTGGAATCCACGACCCGCCTATATCTATCACGAAAGAACCGCTTTTTTTCAGAACACGATGGAATTGCTTAGCAAAAGGTCTAAACCAGTCGCAATATTCAGACGCGGGAGCATTACCATAGTCTTTTTTTCGGACTAGGCCGAAAGGGGGGCTGGTTATAATTAGATCAACGGACTCCGCCTTAAATCTATCAGAAAGAATCTTGGCCGAATCTCCAACAAGGATTTGACCGAGTTTAGCTTTAAAGTAGTTGCTATTTAATCGGATCATTCTTAAATCTCTAACGCCTTGAGTTTCATAGCTTGCCTGGCTTCTCTATTAAATACGTCAACGATATCTGCAGGCCTTGCCTCAATGTCATCAATGTCTTTCCCATCGACCATTATTATGCATAGGTTAGATTCAGCCATGATTTTATTGGCGTATTTTCGAGCCTCCGGTCCTATCTTGCCAGTCGAAACAATCACGATGACGTTGCTTTTTAGCACATGCGTCAACCCCACCTCTTTTGCTACATCGTCTAGTGCCACACGGGGGGTATTTTTACATTGCACTTGCCATCGAGAGAAGACTAAGCGGGCCGTTTCAAAAATTACATCTACCTCAGCACCACCTGTTGCTGTACCGCGTAATCTTGTTGCTACGTATGTGAGATCAATCAATCGCATCAACTTGAATGCCAATGCCTCAAGGGCCAAGCCTTTTGTATATTTCTTTTTGCTTAGAAGTCCTGCTCGAATATCTTTGATGGACTTCCTTAGAAGTGGCCGAATATCCGATCTAACCTGTTTCTCTAATTGAGCAAGCAACGGAAGGATAACATCTTCCACCAATTCCTTTGTCGGAGAAATCATAAAGGGTTTCGCGCCACGCCCCATCTTCTTTGTCCCCCGCAGCATTGTGATATAGCCAGCTTCCTTCAGAGGATATAACACTTGTTTTGGTAAATTCTTTTCATTGAACTTGATCCCGTATGAGGCTGTTGCGAGTTTCTCTATCTCATTCGATGGATGAGGTCCTTTTGTTCCCATGTTAACAAGTGCTTTAAGAAAGCAACGTTGTTCAGGCGTTAAGGCTGCAAGAGCCTCTATTTCCTCAGACGAAGTACCGATTAAATCCTTTAGCTTTTGTTGATTGACTCGCCACATTCTGTCGAACACGCCGGCTTTTTCGAGCCATAGCCGCATCATGCTCGGATGTTTGCCTCCTCGCGGGTAGTGTATACCTCTTTCTTCAAGCCATTCGCGCAGCTTAACGAGGTCAACGGTCTCACCCGCCGCCTGGATATCGAGCACGCACTGGATTAAGGTCATGCCATGCAGATTAAGCAGGATATATTTTGCAAGCTCTTCGTAAAGGTGTCCTTCATTTTGGCGATGCTTGTATAGTTCTTGTCCGAAGTGGGTAAGGACAGCATTCCGGTCTATAATTCCATATGCGATCATGCCCAATTTGGTATTATTCGCCAACTTGCCTTTGTTGTAATCACTTGTGCTATGAGACTCGAAGTACTCCCCACGAACAGCATTCTCAAAAGCGTGCCAGTCTCCACCATGCTGGTGTGCAAACTCTAAAACTTTGGCTAGTTTGATTTGAGATGGTGAAAACTCGCTTCCAAACGGGAGATCACTCTTGCGAACCATAGGTACTTCCTCATTTATTATCGGGTTTTATATCATTGTACAACAGTTATGCGCTGGGTCAATGAGATAAGCGTTCTATACAACAAGCGGAGCAGAAGCGGAGAGGGTACGGAACGAGTCCCCCCTGATGGAAAAGAACCCCCGCACCACCTCACGGTGATGCGGGGGCCTTCCGGAGCCACCGGACCTCATGCCGCTGTTAAGCAGGCGGCAGGAAAGGCGGGGTAGGCGGAGTTCCGCTGTGCCCAGCCAGGTACTTGATGTACTCCGCGACGTAGTAGTTGAAACCGCTCATCGCCCAGCCGAGCGCCTTGACGGCCACATCCCAGGCCGTCTTCGTTGCAGGAAGCTCAGCCTGATAGGCCGCTACCGCGTCAGTGAAATACCCCCTGATCGTTTGCTGGGCGGCGCTGTCCGGGTTGAACGGGATCACGTACTCCCTGCAATAATTCAGCCCTTTCCAGATCGCGTAGACCAGCGTATCAGCGATTTTTCCCCTGGCGTCCAGAGAGAATAGAGGAGCTTTTACCAGAGCCATTGTCTTTCACCTCCTTCGATGTTCGGACATGGTTGTTGTCTCTTCATCTATAGTCGTTTTCAAGGGTATCTTCACCATGTCCTCTATTCTCCGCCGCTGTTCGGCCTTCGGCAGCAGGACAACCGGCCTGAGCTTCCGCTCGGTCACGATAGGGGATGTCAGGGGGTCCCCGAGGTCGGCGATCTTCTCCAGCACTTCAGGGGCCAGCCTCAGGAGGTTCAAGACCTGGGTCACCCGCACCCGAGAAACCCCAAGCTTCCGGCCCAGGGCAGTCTGAGAGGCGTATTCCCCGCTCTCCAGGGCCTTCCGCAACTCCCTGGCCAGGATAATCGGGTTTCGGTAGGTCCGGGCCGGTTTGGTTTTTCCCGGTTTACGCCCAGGGGGAAAGTTGCTAATCTGTAGTTGGAACACAGCCCGAAAAGTTCTATCTTCTGACTTGTACGGGGAGCCAATCATAAGAAAGGCCCCCTCGTGGGGCCTTTCTTATGATTGCATACTCGGCAGACCGAGAAGCTGAGGGGCGCCTTGTGAATGTGGCATCTATACGTTATCGAGAAAGGCGGCAGATATTATGTCGGTATAACGACTGATATTGCGCATCGGTTGAGGCAGCACTTACTGGCAAGGTGTCTTTACGCTTGCCTTCTGCCTATATAGGTGACCATGGATTTTCATTGGCGAAACTGCCCCTCGTCGTACGCCTCCTCATGCCGCTCGCACAGCCACTCGAACACAGACTTCGCCTCGAGCTCCGGCGCACCCCGCAGCATCCCCTCCGCTTCATCCCAGTGCGCCGCGAATGGGTCCGGCCTCGTCCGCCACCCGTGCTCCCGCTTCAGCTCCGACGGCATCGCACCGGCTTCCAGGTACTTCCGGGCCGTCTTCCGGTCCAGATCCGCCCGCAGCGCCGCCACGCTCACCTTCCCCGTCTCCTGATACGCCTCCATCAGCTTCCTCACTTTCCGATCCGGCGTTATCATCCGCTCTCCTTTCGGATACGCCCCAAAAGGAGCCGTTATAACACCGCTTCAGTGGGGAAGTATAATTGTCGTCACTGGGGAAGTATAATTGTCGCTGGCCAACCGGCCCATTTCGGAGCTCGTTCGGCAGGCCGTAGCGGCTCCGGGTCTCGGCATGGCGCGTCGCTGCGCTCCGCGGCACCGGGCAAGACGGCGGTCGGCACGCCTCGCGCCGGGGGACCCAATTTCCCTTTCCGTCACTCGGCGTGCGAGACCGCCTTTCCGATAATGACGTCATTATGGGACCTTGCCCTTGCCTCGGCCCTCCGCTTCGCCCTTCGGGTTGACATAACTTCGTTATGTGCAACTACGCCTGCCTCATTCGCCCCTTGTGCGCACGCCCTGTGCGGGTTCAGCCTCTGCCTTCGCTCCGCGTCCATCAACCCCCTCTTGCCCATGCGCCTTGCGCCACCTACGGCGGCGCAAGACGCCCCTTTCCTCGGCCCCGCCTCCCCCACTCTTGGGGGAGGCGCCCCCTGCGGTTTGCCCGGATTTTCCGCGTTTTCGGTTCTCTCTTCGCGCAGTCTTTAGTAAAATGCGGTTTCTCCATATCAACTAAAACCATGTGCCCCTAATAAGAGGACCCGAAGATGACGCTATTAACTGATAACGCCAGGAAACTTCAAGACCTGCTGCGCCAGTTATTCCAGTTTGATTGTGCCGACTTGGATTTCGGCATCTACCGCATTATGAACTTCAAGCGTGCTGTGCTTGACAAGTTTATTGAGAAGGACCTGATCAAGGCTGTCTCTGCCGAACTCGACTCCGGCGCGCTCTCCGAGCAATCCGAAGTGGTTGAGCAACTGAAGGAGGTCGCCAAGCAAATCCGCGAGAACCTTGGCGACGACGCAATAGATGGCGACGGCAACCTGGCCGCCAAGCATAGCGACACGAAAGTAGGGCGGAAATATCTCGCCCTCCAGGCCAGGGTTGGTGGGGCTCAGTCCCGTCCGGCGCTCGAAGCCGCCGTTTTCAATCACCTCTATTCCTTCTTCAGCCGCTACTACGATGCCGGTGATTTTATGTCCAAGCGGCGGTATTCCAAGAAGGAGAAGTATGCCGTGCCGTATAACGGCGAAGAGGTTTATCTGCACTGGGCCAATAAGGATCAGTACTACATCAAGACCGGCGAATACTTCGCTGACTACCGCTTCAGCGCCCCCAACGGCGTCGCGGTTCACTTTAAGATTCAGGCGGCGGATGTGGAGAAGGAAAATATCAAGGGTGAAAATCGGTTTTTCATTCCGCTTGCGAAAAAGGCCGCGTTCGATTCCAAGACCAAGGAGATCATACTCCCCTTTGAATATAGGCCTCTGACGGAACAGGAGGAGGTGAAATACGGGTCCCGGAATCAGCAAGAGGCCATTATTTCCGAGGCTCTGGAATCAGTCCCCAAACACTTTGCCAAGGAGGAGATCGCTCTCGCCGCTTTAATCGCCGAGCGTAAAAAGAATTCCGACGGTCAAAGCGTATCTTATTTTGAGCATCACTTACGCCAGTACAGCCGGCGCAACACATCTGACTTCTTTATCCATAAGGACCTGAAGGGCTTTCTTACTCGGGAGCTCGATTTCTATCTTAAGAACGAGGTCTTGGGATTAGATGAAATGGAGGCCGCCGGCGAGAGCCGCGCTGCGGGGTGGTTTCAACTCATCCATACCTTAAGGTCCATCGGCCGGGCGATCATTGCCTTCCTCTCTCAGATCGAGGATTTCCAGAAGAAGCTTTTTGAGAAGCGCAAATTCATCCTCGAAACGCAGTATTGCATTACCGTTGGAAACATCGCCGAAGAGTTTTACCCCGACATCGCCGCTTGCGAATCACAATGGAAGGAGTGGAAAGACCTCTTCAAGATTGAAGAAGAGGATAAGAGGCTATTTGGGGCTGCTAAAAACAAGACTGCGCTACGTATCGCATTTCTGAAAGCACATCCTACCTTGGTGCTTGATACAAAGTACTTCGACGAGATATTCCTCGACCGACTTTTAGCTTCCTTCGGCAATTTAGATGAGGCAACAAACGGATTACTCGTCCATGCCGAGAATTTTCAGGGACTAAGCACCCTTTCTCAAAAATATAGGTCAATTATAAAATGCGTATATATTGATCCCCCCTTTAATACGGGGACCAATGATTTTCTGTATAAAAATGACTATCTCAACTCCTCTTGGCTCTCTATGCTTTATGACCGCATATTGGCAAGTAGGGATTTCTTATCTAACGATGCGAACTTCTTTTGTCGTATTGATCACCATGGGGATTATCTTGTAAGACAGATTCTCGCAAAAGTATTTAATGAACAGCGCTATCAAAACCAGATTGTGCTCAAGCGCGGACGGGAAACTGCTGGAACAAGAGGGAAGCTGGAAATCGCATCTGAAACGCTTTTTTGGTATTCAGTCGGTGATAATCCCATCTTCAACGAACTTTCTATTGACCGCTCTATAGCTGATGTACAGTGGACAGCATTCCTTATGGGTGGTGAACGGCATCCCCGAGAAAGAACTTTTATAGGGAAAACACTGATTCCACCCGATGGCCAGCATTACTCTCTTGCGCAGCCCAAGGTTGATAAACTATTAAAAGAACATTTCCTAAGACTTCGATGCTCTAATTGCGGGGCAATTTACTTTTATGCTGAGAGTGATGCCAAACTTCACAGGGAAATGAAGAAGAAACTTAACCGCTATAAATACTACGACATTACACCAGGTAAGGTAGCACGTGGCGTGTCAGCAATTAAAAAATGCTTGGAGTGCGGCGAAGATGATTGGCGCGTTGATTATCTTGGTGCACCAACAGTGAATCTTAGTAATTTGTGGATCGACATAGAATCATATGCAAAAACCACGGGCTTCTTTACAGAAAACTCTGAAGTGCTTTTGCGTCGGGTCATTGAGCTATCTACCAATGATAAAGAATGGGTAATGGACTACTTCTTAGGATCGGGAACAACCACAGCAGTGGCTCATAAGATTGGGCGTAAATATATTGGCATTGAAATGGGAGAGTATTTTCGTTCTATTCCACTCACACGGATGAAAACAGTACTGGCTGGTAACAACCGAGGGATTTCAGGGGAGATCAGTTGGGCCGGCGGGGGGATTCTCAAATATCATGAGCTTGAGACTTATGAAGATTCATTAAACAATATAGCATTTGATGAAGAGGCTGGCCAAAAGGCCCTTCAGTTCGACGACTACCTGGTCGACTACATGCTGGATTGGGAGACGAGGGGAAACGAGACTTTACTTAACATTGAGAAGTTGGCCAGTCCATTCGACTATAAGCTACGGGTGACGCAAGACGGTCAAACAGGTGAGAAGGCGGTGGACCTACCTGAAACGTTCAACTATCTCCTGGGGCTCCACGTCACGACGCGGAAGGTTTATCACGACAAGAATAGGCGCTACCTCGTTTATCGCGGCACCGTGGATAGTCGGCAGATTTGCGTTATTTGGCGGACAACGGCCGGCTGGGGCAAGGAGGATTTCGAGCGGGACAAAAAGTTCGTTGTTGAACAGAAGATTGCCGAGGGTGCCGACGAGATATTCGTCAACAGCGATAGTGTCATCCCTGGCGCCCGAAGCCTGGACCCGGTATTCAAGGGCCGGATGTTCGCCCCGGTAGCGGCTAACGGAGCATATTGACAGATGGCTCGGCGCAGAAACAACGTAAACAAAGGCACGGCCACAGTGGGCGAGTACGTTAAACTCGAAAACCGCCTAGTCTTGCTTGCCTGGTTGAATAGTCTCTTCGGCTACAGTAATAACCGCGATCTGCTGGCCGATATGAAGGAAGCCCAGGAGGGCTTTGATCCTTATGGCCAGAGCTATATCCGGCATCTATTGGCGGGCCGTGGCCCCAAGCTACAGGTGCCTTCGCCTATCCTAGCCGCATACGACGAGAACATCCGTTTGCACCTGGCGGCGATCAATGCCCGCCGTCCGGAGCCGGTCACACTGCGGTATTTTCAATATCTGGCGGTGCTATACGCCGAGGTTTTCCTGGATTTCTATTTCAGCCGTCCGGGCGAGCTGCTGCGGCAACTTAACGAGTTCGTCGTCAAGCGGAATGCCGGGCGGATGTCGGGCGATCCGATGGATAATCCCTTTATCCCGGAGGACCTGACTAAGCTCGCCTTCTGGATGGCCACCGGCAGCGGCAAGACGCTGATCATGCATTTCAACTATCGGCAGTTCCTTCACTATAACCGCCGGCCTCTGGACAATATCCTGCTCATCACGCCCAACGAAGGGCTCAGCGAACAGCACATCGCGGAGATGGAAGCTTCCTCGGTGCCCTCCGCGCGGTTCAGCCTCGAAGAAAGTGGCCTGGGTCTGGGCGGGCGCAATGTCGTCCGTGTCATCGAAATCACCAAGCTGGTTGAGGAAAAGCGCGGAGGCGGCGTAAGCGTTCCCGTCGAGGCGTTCGAGGGCAATAATTTGATTTTCGTGGACGAGGGACATAAGGGGAGCGGCGGCGAGGTGTGGCGCAAGTATCGCGATGATCTTGCACGCACCGGCTTCACCTTTGAGTATAGTGCGACCTTCGGCCAGGCTCTCACCGCCGCCCGGGACGACGCCCTGACTGCCGAGTATGGCAAGGCCATCGCTTTTGACTACTCCTATAAGTATTTTCACGGGGACGGCTACGGAAAGGACTTCCACATCCTGAATCTCCGCGAGGAACGCGCCGAAGAACAGACGGAAACACTGCTGCTGGGGAATCTGCTGTCATTTCACGAGCAGCAGCGGTGTTTCGCCGAACAAGCCGTTCCTTTGCGTCCCTATAACCTGGACAAGCCTCTGCAGGTATTCGTCGGCAGTAGCGTCAACGCGGTTTACCGGGAAAGCGGCCGGCCCCGGAGCGACGTTTTGACCGTGGCCCGGTTCCTTCATCATTTCTTGGAGAACAAGCGCGGCTGGGCTGTTAGGACGATTCAGAAGCTTATCGAAGGTGAGAGCGGTCTTCTTGACGAGCAGGGCGAAGATGTTTTTTCCAGGCGTTTTGAGTTTCTGCGCGTTTCCCGCCGATCTCCGGATCGTATCTACAGAGATATTCTCAGGTCGGTATTTAATGCCCCGACCGGCGGCGCCCTCCATTTGTGCGACCTCAGGGGCGGCGAAGGCGAACTTGGTCTGAAAGTCGGTGAGGAGGAGGATTATTTCGGCCTGATCTATATTGGCGATACATCCAGCTTCAAGAAGATTGTGGAAGCCGACGACTCGGGCATAGTACTGGAGGAAGACGTAGTTTCCGAATCGCTCTTCGGCGGCATCAATCGGCCGGAAACGAGCATCAATATCTTGATCGGCGCCAAGAAGTTTATGGAGGGATGGAATAGCTGGCGGGTGTCCAATATGGGCCTGCTGAATGTCGGCCGGACGGAAGGGTCAGAGATAATTCAGCTTTTCGGGCGCGGCGTGAGACTGCGCGGGCTGAGTTTCAGCCTGAAGCGCAGCAGCGCTCTCGACGGTGAGCACCCCACGCATATCCGGCTGCTGGAAATGCTCAATATCTTCGCCGTCCGCGCCAACTATATGGCCCAATTCCGTGAGTATCTGGAGCGTGAAGGAGTGGAAACGGTCGGCCACGTGGAATTACCTTTGGCCATCCACCCCAACAATGCATTTCTGGACCAGGGACTTTTGATACCCCGCATCTCGGCTGGCCGAAGTTTCAGCGATGAGTGCGATGTGCTGCTTATGCCGGACCCCGCGGCTCGGGTTTCGGTGGATATGTCGCTCAAAGTCGAGGCAATGCGAAGCTCGGCAGCCGGTATGGTAACAATGAAGACGAGGGGCGGACAGGAACAGTCTATCCCCCAAGAAAGCCTGAACCTTGTGAATTGGGAGCAGATATACATCGATCTCTTGGAGTTCAAGGAGCAAAAAGGCTTTTCAAACCTGGCCCTGCGTCCGGGAACACCCAGGCAACTGCTGGAAACCTCCGACCCCAAGCTGTACAACCTATTTGCCGACGAAGCCGTCGTCAAACCCCGGTCCTTCAGCGAATCGTCCATGCTCCAGGAAGCTGTCCTGACTATTCTCCGCAAGTATCTGGAAAAGTATTACCGCGTATCCCAGGAGCGGTGGGATTCGGGCAATATGGTGTACGAGCGGCTTTCAGCCGCCGACCCCAATTTCCAGGACTACACGGTCAGCATTCCGCGCAGCGAGGCCGAACTGATAGCGGCTGTAAAAGGGCTCATAGATGAGGGCACGCGCATTTACCGGGAGGAGACGCGCGAACTGCCTAACATACATTTCGACCGGCACCTCTATCAGCCGCTTTTAATAGAGCGCGGTGATCGGGTGAAAAGCACCCCGCCCGGGCTTAAGCCAAGCGAGAAGCGGTTTGTTGAAGGCCTGCGCGATTATGTGCGGCGTGAGGCAGCCGGCGCTCTGGCCAATAAGGAAATATACCTGCTTCGTAATCTAAGCCGGGGAAAAGGTGTAGGTTTCTTTCAGAACGAAGGATTTTTCCCGGACTTTATCCTGTGGCTCAAGGAAGGCGAACACCAGCGCATCATCTTCATTGAGCCCCACGGTATGCGCTACGAGAAAACCTACTGGACAAGCGACAAGGCCCGGCTCCACGAACGTCTGGCGGGCCTATCGCAGGAATGGGGTGATAAGTTGGGCCTAAAAAACGTCACGCTCGACTCATTTATCGTTTCGGCCACTCCATACGACGAACTGCGGGAGTATTACGGGTCCGGCTGGGGTCATAAAGAGTTCACCAACTCGCACATTTTATTTGAGCAAAGCGAAGAAGGCTATTGCCAGCACCTGTTTGGCGAGCATTCCACCAGGGGAAAGAAGGGCAAGGTTCCAAGCGGAGTGAGAGCGGAGAGGAAGCGGAGAAGGTCCCCCCGGGTAAAAAGAAACCCCCGCACCACCTTTCGATGATGCGGGGGCCTTCCGGAGCCACCGGACCTTTAAGCCGCTGTTAAGCAGGCGGCAGGAAAGGCGGGGTAGGCGGAGTTCCGCTGTGGGCGATCAGGTACTTGACGTACTCCGCGACGTAGTAGTTGAAGCCGCTCATCGCCCAGCCAAGCGCCTTGACAGCTGCATCCCAGGCCGCCTTCGTTGCAGGCAGCTCAGCCTGATAGGCGGCTACCGCGTCAGTGAAATACCCCCTGATCGTCTGTTGGGCCGCGCTGTTCGGGTTGAACGGGATCACGTACTCCCTGCAGTAGTTCAGCCCTTTCCAGATCGCATAGACCAGCGTGTCAGCGATCTTCCCCCTGGCATCCAGAGAGAATAGAGGAGCTTTTACCAGAGCCATTGTCTTTCACCTCCTTCGCGTTCGGACATGGTTGTTGTGTCTTCATCTATAGTCGTTTTCAAGGGTATCCTCACCATGTCCGCTATTCTCCGCCTCTGTTCGGCCTCCGGCAGGGGGACAATGCGCCTGAGCTTCCGCTCGGTCACGAGGGGGGAGGTCAGCGGGTCCCCAAGGCCGGTGATCTTCTCCAGCCCTTCCGGGGCCAGCTTGAGAAGGTTCAAAACCTGGGTCACCCGCACCCGGGAGACTCCGAGCTTCCGGGCCAGGGCGGTTTGGGAGGCGTATTTCCCGCTCCGGAGCATCTTTCCCCACTCCCGGGCGAGGATAACCGGGTTCCGGTAGGTCCGCTTCGGCTTGCTTTTCCCCGGTTTCCTTCCGTTGGGGAGCACCTCCAGCCGGAAGACCGCCCGAAAAGTTCTATCTATTGACTTGTACGGGGAGCCAATCATAAGAAAGGCCCCCTCGTGGGGCCTTTCTTATGATTGCATACTCGGCAGACCGAGAAGCTGAGGGGCGCCTTGTGAATGTGGCATCTATACGTTATCGAGAAAG
>ERZ1026796.2060-NODE-2060-length-12274-cov-3.375401_pt1 | contig 12274 bp, 8 predicted proteins | sample MGYA00520874_ERZ1026796 | MGnify/ENA primary metagenome ERZ1026796 (study PRJEB33270, sample SAMEA104284474) | anaerobic digester metagenome | biome: Anaerobic digester microbiome; feature: mesophilic sludge digester; material: Anaerobic digester biomass | place...
TCGTGGTAGTAGACGTCAAAGGTCATTTTTCTGTACAGCCGTTCTGTTTGCGAAGCTGAATCATACTGGCCGAGTACGAGGGCGAGAGTCGCTAGCGAGTCAAAACGATTGACAGTAAACGGCAGTGATGGGTACCAGCCTGGAGCATCAAAATCTGGTTCTACAGCAACACTGCCATCGGTCATGGCCTGGCCGACCACCGGGTCAAACCTGGCCAGGTCCTGGTAAACGGCGCTCCGCAGGACAGCGCCATGGGCCATAGTCTTGACCACTGAGATGTCCACTCCTGCCCGTGGTTGCAAGGGTACACCATTATCGATCTGCGCATGGCCGGCCAGAGTATAGAATGCCCCGGTGTCATGGACGATGTTCTCGAAGTCAGGGAATGAATAGGTTGTGGTGCTACGGGTGAGCCCTCCGGCCACCGCAGAGATGGATTGAGTGACAACTGTGTACGGTTTGATCTCCTCCGCATCGGTTGTCGAATCGCGGCTGGCTGTCAGAAACTTGTAGTGGGGCAAGCCATAGAGTGTGGCCTGCAACAGGACCTTGGCGTCGTAGGCATCGGGAAGCGCTTCGGATGATGCATACGATCGTTTGGCGGCGGCGAGAGCCTGGCCCACAGAGATGGAACGACCATAGACCATGTCTGCATATATTGACATCAGCCGCTCCGACCACCCGACTCCAGATGTCGATCCCCAACCATACCCGGTGTTGCCCACGTAAGTGGCTCCCTTGCGCACAAACACCTGTGGCAGATCAAACGAATCTACCGGGTTCTGCGGCGGGACATTAAGGCCGCTGTGACAGCCGAGAGAAAAGTATAGGGCCTGAGACAGGTCGCCGGTTGAGGCGCTGATGTCGTGGGAGGTGATCTTGTCGCCGTTGCCTGCTCCGATGACACAATGATCGGCATGGGTGTTCAGGGAGACCAGCTCGTGCCTAGTGTTCACGACCTGCTGCAAAAAGCGAGACTTGTCCCACGTATTGTTGATTAGGCTGTCCACGGAGAGTCCCTTGCCCTGCCACCGGTCGCGAATCTCGCGGGCCGTGTCGAGCATGAAATCAGTGCCCACGGATGCAGCGGTAGTTGGAGTGCGTGCAGTCGAAGCCAAGAAGGCATCAATCTGGCTTACAATTTCGTCCGGATTCTCCACCAGCCTGCCGACTGCCAGGTCGGGCAAGTATGGCTGGAACTCATGCCAGGGCTCAATCCGCCTATCGCCGTAAAAGTTGTCGGTCAGATTCATGTTGCTGCATAGTGCGGCCCCGATCGTTGTGCTACAAGATACTGCTGGATAGTCACTCTCCCTGCCCTCGCAACGGAAGTTCTCACAATGGAACGCACGATTTGGCTCGCGGCGAAACGGAATGATACGATCATCACCGACAATGACAATGTACTTGACTTCTGGATGGGCAATCACTTTGGCGCTGATTAGACGGTAAATGGCTGAGCTCACGTTGTTAGCGTATGCGTGCTGACTGAGATGTTCATCCCACGCACGAAATGCGTCAGCAACACTAGGATCATTCTCCACTTGGATCACCTCGCCCTGGACGCTCGCGTGAGCCGCCAGTTGATTTAGCTTGTTCATAATCCGGGTGGTTTCGGATGCGCCAAACAAAGACTCTAATCGCTGCCGGTTGGTCAGGATCAAAGTTTCGACCGCGGTGCCATCTTCTTGTAGCGTAAAGCGCATAGCGCTGAAGGAGACAAAGTGAGAGAGATTGCTTTCACTGTTGAGATCTGTCAGTTCCACATAGCCGACGGTGCCGGCATCGAAGTAGAATACACCCAAGTCAAGCCATTGATTTGCCAGCGGGGATTGGTTTCCGGTTACTGAGGCTGTCCCTTCCTTGTGGTGTACCTGGTACCTGGCATCGGACGTATCCCAAGATATATAATGGCCGGTGCATGGCCAAGTCATGGGATCGTGATCGGGGATGTAGGCTTCGACACGATAGTTTCCGGCTCTGGGCAGGTTGGGAGTCCATCGCCCCGAGTTGGTGGACTGGCCCGGGTCGTTGGTATTCAGGGTTAGATAGGCATTGAGTCCCAGCTGAGTAGTGAAACCATACCAGCCGGTCGAGCAGATCGCGCCGTAGGACGGGGTCAAAACAGGCTCTCCAACGGTCACAGAATATGATTCCTCGCTAGCTCCTTCCCAAGTGAAGCGCATGGCGCTGAAAGAGACAAAATGCGAGAGATTAGCCTCTCCGTTGAGGTCTTTGAGTTCCACGTAACCGTTGCTTCCAGCGGCAAAGTCGTAGACGCCCAGGTCCAACCAGCCGTCAAATAAAGGGCTTTGGTTGGCGGACACGGTGCGTACACCACTACTGGAGTGGATTGTGTACCGCGCGTCTGAGGTATCCCAGGAGATGTACTGACCGGTGCAAGGCCAGATCATGGGGCCATGGTTGGCTATAAAAGCCTCCACCCGCCACCGCCCCGCTTGGGGCAGGTTGGGGGTCCACCGCCCCGAGTTGGTGGACTGGCCGGGATCGTTGGTATTAAGGGTTAGATAGGCCTGGTGCCCGCGGTTGTTGGTGAAACCGTGCCAGCCTGTGGAGCATGTGGAGCCATATGCCGGCATCAGCGCCGGCTCCTCGACGACGATTTGAGTCAAGGCGCTACTTCTCAAAGGGGTCAGTGTGTTCTCCCCTTGCTCGAGTTCAGACTGCTCGGTCACGAGAGCAACTGCTTCTCGCTCCCGAAATACCTCTTGACTCTCGTTTTGCGCTCTGCTTTGTCCCGGAAGGATGACAGTCCACACGATGATAAGCAGTGACACGCCAGACACCAGAAGACCTCTCATTATATCCTCCTTCCGCATGACACTGAACCTGGTTCCCGCTGCATTGACAGACCTTACAGCGAGGGCGGGAAATGGTCAATGCATGCTATCGCAATACCAGTGGGAGATAAGTCCTTGTAATCTCCGGCGTGGGCACGGGTACTGGAACGGGCACCAAGGCGGCTTTGCCAAAGACATGAGCTTCAACTGATTCATATTGATAACCAAAACCCACTGCCGTTTCGACAGAATCCCAACTGGTAGTGTAGAAGTGATCATCTTGGGTGGGATGATAGCAGCGGTAGAGCTCTCCTGTGTAGAAATCGTCGTTGGCGCTTTTCAGCACGTAGCCGACAATCGATTCCAGGATGAATCCTTGCTGGAGCACCAGTTCCTTTTCAGACTCGGATGTCGTGTAGAGGTGTTTCTGCCTGGCGTGATGCCAGAAACGGTATAGGGGCTGGGCATTTGGCGCATAGCAGTTCCTGTCGACGGAGACATAGCCCTCAACTCCCTCGTATATCCAGCCATCTTTCCCGCCTTCCAGCTCACTCCAAAGTGACGTGTAGAAGTGCTTTTTTCTGTTTTCGTTCCAATAGCGAAGCAGCGGTTTGAGGCACGACGTACTGGGCGGCGGAGGAGGCGTCGGCCCCGGAACGTAAGCTTCGTGCGCCTGGATAAAGTACATGGGATTCCACGTGTAGGTCAGAATCTCGGCAGTGTTTTTCCAGTACCATGGGTGGTATGGTTGATTATCGCGCTCCATTTGGAAGTGCAAGTGAGGGCCGGTCGAGTAACCTGTCGAGCCCACCTCGCCTAGTTTCGTGCCCTTATCAACCCACGCTCCCCAGGCCAAGCCTGGCTGGATCTGGCTGAGGTGTGCATAGATCGCATAGATGGTGCCTCCGTACCCGTCTTTGTATGGTATGTCATCGCAGCGAAGCACGATTTGCCAACCCAGGTTCATCGTGCCCTTAACTGGGGCCCCTGTGTTGTTGCCGCATACCCCGTAGGCTGCTGCCCCTGGCACTGCTTCCACGGCAATAATCGGACCGGTGCAGACAGCTACGACGGGAGTGTGGCAACCGATCCCGTACGATCCACCTGACATGTCTATCGCTGGATGAGGCCCAGTCATCACGCAACCACCATAGTCTGGATAGAGGCCGGTATATCCATCCCAGCACGTCCCGTCGTAGTTTCGGATCGTCAGAGGTTTCACCATCCCCGTGTAGCTGGTCGGTGCGGTCCGCGACGCATCCAGTTGTAAATACAGGTGCAAAGCCGGCGTTACTGCGGCCCGATTCTCCACAGCATCCAACCTGCCGTCCAACGTTACCCGGTATACACGACCGTCACGATCGTCGACGAATTGGATGGCTTCGGCCGTTTCCCAGGCAATCCCGTGTGTCTTACCGTACACCAGCACCGTCCAGAAATCGTCCTCTGTTACGAGGCGCCGCCCGCTTCTTGAAGCCACGTCGACCAGCCACAGTTCGACGGTTTTTCGCTCCGGATCGAACCACACGTAGGCCAGCCGCGACGAGTCCGGCGACCAGAGAGGGCTTGCAGGCATCATCCCGTCTTTGGGCAGCACGAGATCAATCACTTTCTTAGACTGGATGTCGATGAGAACCAGTTTTGTCGTCATCAATTCCAAGTCCGTAACCTCGATTAGCGCTATGAATCTTTCATCCGGCGACAAGCAAACCAGATCCTGACTGATGGTCCCAGAAACAGCGCTGTAGATCAGTTGGCGGGAGCGTGCCTCGCCTTTTACAAATAGATTGGTTCTCGTTAGGTCTGATTCTACCTGGATGCTTATACCCCCCTGGTCGTCGCCCGATTCGGCTGCCAAGCCGAGTGTCGAAATGCCGGGTACAAGGAGGCACAGGATCATGAGGATCGCCAGTGCCCTTTGGTTTGGCTGCATGTTTTTCCTCTCTTTCAAACATATTCCGGCACCTGAACTAATAGCAAGATCAGATCATGCCCCGGCGGTTGGAAATTCACTGGTTTCAGTCGATTGAATTCAGGTGCACGGGTCTAACGGAATCAACTGCGTACTATTGTAATGCGCGGAAATTGTTAGGTCAAGAGGGTTTTCCCCAGAAGGCAATGGGGGAAAACCCTTAAAACCTACGGGCCCTTGCTGGACAGCTGATAGCCAGGCTCTATGGACCGTCGGCCGGTACCCAACCGCTGATTCGGGTGCCTCTGCCTGGCGCAGAGGCATAGTGCAATTCGCCTCCCAGAGTCTTGATACGGTCCTCCATAGACTGCAACCCGAGGCTACCCGCAGCCCGAGCTTGTGCGCGCTCTGCTTCTGACGATCCCCGGCCATCGTCGATTACGTGAAACTCCACCCGGTCGCGTTGGCTGACGAACGATACCTGGACTGAATGTGCCCCGGCGTGGGCCGTGATGTTATCCAAGGCTTGCTGGAGGACACGATACAGAGCGTGGCGTGTTTCCAGTGAGACGTACAAGGCCAGGTCTGACCGGATTTCAGCTTGTACCTCGACGTCGGTGCGGTGCCTGAATCGTTCAATCAGTTCGGCCACAGCACGGGCAAAGTCGGTTTCCAACTGGCCAGGCGCCAGGTGTTTTTGATAAACTAAAAGAGGGCCAGTAGGCCGAATTTTGATCACTGAAAAGAGGGCCACCTGAGCAAATCTCTGCTATTATAGGGACCAGGAAATGGATCTCGTAGTAGCGGAGGCGGAGATGATTAAGGTGGACGAACGAGAGAGGATCCGACGAGCATACTTTCTGGAAGGCAAGAGCATCCGGCAAATCGCCCGCGAGATGAAACACTCTCGCACGACGGTGAAGAACGCCATCGATTTGGCAGAGGAGAAGACGTACACGATTCAGGAGTCCCGGGAGGCGCCGGTGCTGGGCCCGTACAAGGCTCGCATCGACGAGCTCCTGGCAGAAAACGAACGACTGCCGCGCAAGCAGCGCTACACCGGATACAAGATCTTCGAGGACATCTACCAGCAGGGATACCAGGGCAGCGAATCGGGCGTGAGACGCTACATTGGCTCGCGGCGGCAGGAGACGAAAAAGCGGCAGGTGTACATGCCGCTGGAGTTTGACGAGGGAATGGACGGCCAGGTGGACTGGGGAGAGGCCCAAGCAATCATCGCCGGCGTGGAGCTCACGGTGCAATTTTTCGTCATGCGCCTGTGCTACTCCCGGAAGCTGTTCGTCCGGGCCTTTCCGACGCAGAGGCAGGAAGCCTTCTTCGAAGGACACATCCATGCTTTCCATCATTTTCAGGGGATCCCACACCGTCTCAGCTACGATAACCTGAAGGTGGCCGTGCAGTTCATTCTGGACAAAGGTGGCCGCCAGGAGCAGAAGGCCTTTGTTGTCTTCCGCAGCCACTACCTCTTCGAGAGTCACTACTGCACGCCTGGCCAAGGTCACGAGAAAGGCCGAGTAGAGGATGGCGTTGGCTTTTCTCGCCGTCGTTTCATGGTGCCGGTGCCCAGGGTCGATTCCTTCGAGGAGCTCAACGACCACTTGTTGCGGGCCTGTGTGGCCGATGACCAGCGCCGCGTCGACCGGCAGACGATGAGCGTGGGCGAGGCGTGGCAGAGGGAGAAACCGTACCTGCTGCCCTTGCCAGAGCACGAGTACAAGTACTACGTCGCCAAGCCGGTGGTGCTCAACGGCTACAGCCAGGTGGAGTTCGAGACCAACCGCTACTCGGTGCCGACGGACCAGGCCTATCGCAACCTGGTGCTGCGGGCCTATCCGTTCCGCGTGGACATCGCCTACATAGACAAGGTCATTGCTAGCCATCCACGGTGCTACGGGCAAGAACAAGACGTCTTGGACCCGCTGCATTACCTCCCGCTGTTGGAGCAACGACCGGGTGCCTTTGAGCACGCCAAGCCCATCCGGCGTTGGCGGAAGGAGTGGCCACCGGCCTACGAGCACCTCTTGAGCCGGTTGCAGGCGGACAAGAACGGCCAGGGTGTTCGCGAGTTCGTCCGTGTGCTGCAACTGCACAGAGAGCATCCGGCCAGCCTGGTCACCCGGGCGGTAGAGCAGGCTCTGGAGTATGGCTGCGCTCACGCCGATGGGGTCAGGCTGTGTCTCCACCAGTTGTTGGCGCCGGAGCCGAGCAGGCCGGCTGTGAGTTGGACCGAACCGCCGCCCTGGGCGTCCGTAGGCGAGCAAACGCCGGACTTGGCCTGCTACGACCGCTTGCTGGAGAGGGTATGACCATGGAGAACAGCATGCTCCTGGAGACATACCTCAAGAGACTGCGGTTGCCAACCTTCCTGCACAACTATGCCAAGTTCGCCGAGGATGCGGCTCGGGGCAACCTCACCTATGATCGCTACTTGCTGGCCCTCACCGAGCAGGAGATCGCCCAGCGGGAGGAGAACCGGCAGACACGGCGGATCAACGGCGCTCGCTTCCCGGTGCTCAAAGAGCTGGCCGATTTTGACTTCTCCTGCGTGACCGGCTTGAACAAGCAGCGGGTGCTGGAGCTGGCTCGTGGCGAGTACCTGAACAAAGCCGAGTCGATCATCCTGGTCGGTAGCCCTGGCCTCGGGAAAACCCACATCGCCACCAGCCTGGCGCTGGCTGCTTGCCGGCAGGGTCACCGAGTCCGCTTCTACAATGCCGCGGGCCTGGTCAACGAGCTGATCCAGGCCCAGGACGAGCATCAGTTGCCCAGGGTCCTGGCTACAGCTCTCCGGCATCGCCTGATTGTCCTGGACGAGCTGGGCTTCATCCCCTTCTCGCCCGTCGGAGCGCAGCTGATCTTTCAGTTCTGTTCGACGTTGTACGAACGGGTGTCGATGATCGTCACGACGAATCTACGCTTCACCGACTGGACGCAAATCTTTGGCGATGAGCGGCTCACGGCTGCTTTGCTCGACCGGCTCACGCACAGATCGCACATTCTGGAGTTCACCGGCGAGTCGTTTCGGTTTCGGCAACGGATGCAACGAGAGGGCAAAGGAGAGGATGGCGGGTCGTGAGCAAGAGGTGGTTTGGCTGTGGACGGTGTGGACAACTCGCCAAACGACGCGAGTTGACCACACCGCCCACAGCCCCTACGGCGGGCGCACATCTGGTGGGGTGGTCCTGTTTTCGGTGATCAAATGGTCCTGTTTTCGATGATCAGGGATCAAGCGGAATGACGGAAGTGGCCCTGTTTTCGGTGATCAACTGGCCCTGTTTTCAATTGACAAAAACAACACCGTCTGTCTCCTGCAAGCCGAATTTGCATCGGAAGGCATCGTCTTGGGCGAATCCATCTCCCTCGACACCAAGGTAGGGTAGGAAAGTGGCGAGTTGCCTTTCGGCACTTTTCCACAGACCCCCCTCCGAACCGGACGTAAACGTTTCCGTTTATCCAGCTCTCCAGAACTCACATACGTCTCTTGGGAGTAGGTCTTCCTGCATGAATATCCGCATGACACCTAGCACACACCACCAACGTTTTGCGCTGTATGGCTATCATCGTCTTAACCCACACCGGCTTTTCTTTACGACCTCGCCACCGCTTCTTGAGGTCAGATAGCTTGCGGACGTGATGTACCTGGCAATCCTTTTCGGCGCCACAGAGTTCACATTCGCTTGCCTGTAGTCGCTGGATGAGATCGCTCTTCCGATAGGCAGTTGTCTCACTTCCCCGTGGGATTGTGTCATTGATGGTCTCGGTACCCGGCTTAACAATCCTCAAGGGGATTCCGCCCCAGTAGATGGTCTTGGTTCCATGCTTGGTGGGCACCTCGACTTGCAGAGTCTTATAAGTGAAGTCATCTATCGTGCGGGTTCCTCGATACCTCCGGTAGACGCGTGGGACGCTGCTTCGGAATTTGTTGGCCAGTGTTTTGGTCAGGGCGACTTCCATCACGTATTTCAGCTTCCACAGTTGGCGCCGGTCGATGGCATACTTGTAGTATTCTGCCAAGCCTCTGAATCGTTGTTGGTAGGTGTTGATGATTTGCGCATCGGAGTAGTGCAATATGGTTGCTTCTTGGATGGGTTTGCCTCTGCACTGGTAGCGTTTGGCTCTTTCGTCCACGGCACCATACGGGATGCCCAATCGCACGCTTCCATTGAGGTTTCGGCGTTTGACCAGTTTCCCACCGCATCGTGCCGGTGTAAGTTTGGTGTCGGCGTGATAGATGCTGATAGCGTATCCCAGAAACTTGGCATGCTCGGTACGCGCATGAGTGACGAGGGTCTTGGATGTGCTCATTTCCAGATGGAGCTTGTCTGCCAGGAACGTCCTGATCGCTTCCTTGACTGCCTCGGCTTCCACTTTGGGTCCAATGAACCCCAAGATAAAGTCATCGGCGTAGCGGCAGTACTTGAGCCGCCGGTAGTTGGGGTCTTGGGTATCTTGTGATGGAAGCTGATGCAGCCGCTGTTCTAGCCCCTGGACTTTCAGGTCGTTTCCCGCTTGGCGAGCGCACTTGAGTTGATACCTTACCCTGTGATATTCCAAGTTCGGTGCGCGGTGCTTTCCCTGCGTGTTTTGCGGGATGACCACATCTTCAATGAACGCATCCAGTTCATGCAGATATATGTTGGACAGAAGCGGACTGAGGACGCCTCCTTGGGGCGTGCCACTGTAGGTCCGATTGTACTGCCAGTCCTCCATGTATCCAGCCTTCAGGCCCATCCGAATCAGATTGAGCAGCCGGCCATCGTGTATGTCTCGGGACAGGATGTCCATCAAGACTTGATGGTCGATATGGTCAAAACAGCCTCGGATGTCCCCTTCGATGAACCAGGTTGTCCCGCCAAACCTGTGGTGTATGGCTGTCAGTGCCGTATGGCAGCCGCACCCGGGCCGAAAGCCATGGGAGCTATCTCTGAAACGTGGTTCAAAGTAGGCTTCGAGCACCATGCGCAGCACCTCTTGCACCAGCTTTTCCGTAAAGTTGGGCAGGCCGAGTGGGCGTGACCCTCCGCTTTTCTTGGGAACGTGGATACGCCGCGAAGGGCGGAACCGAAACTTCTCCTGCCGTAGTTGTGCGATAATGTTTTGGATGCGTTTCAGGTTCATTCCATCCGCGGTGTCATCCTCCGTTCCGGGTGTCAGCGCGCCTTTGTTACGGCCTATCTTGTCGTAGGCAGCCAGGAACAAGTCCTCGCTGTATAGACATCGATAGACCCGTGTCAGTGGGATACGCTTCTCTCCCATTTTGCGTATTGCTTGCAAGATTTGTTCGGCGGTCTGCATTCGCATACCTATCAATTCTTGAAGCCCGAGTTCCTAACCCCCTTCGCCCTGTGATTGGCTTTCCCAATCGCCGTAGGTGGTCGTTACTCCACCGACTACTATGGGGTTTCCGTCGCCATAGGGCTCGCGCCCCGTAGGCGATCCCGCAGTACGGTCACGAAAGACGTTCTCAGGATGAGTTAGGGTGCCCGTTCGTGGCTTGCCCGGTCTCATTGACCGCTGTTCCTGGCGAGAGGATTTCGCATCTCAACATGCTCAGAATGCTGTCGCCAGGGCTCGACCTTAGCCGTTGTGTCGAGGGAGGGCGAGTCTCCAACTTGCCACTAGACTTGAAGCAGTTTAGCCTTACCCATGTCATCCAGGTCTCGGGACTCCCACTCTGGTACACGGCTTCCCAGTTGGTCCCTTTTCCGACATGCTATGGTCCCGTGCGGGTTTCCCCTTTCGGTGAGTCGGCTGACCTCACAGGTCTATCCTCAACCTGCGATGCGTTACGCATAATCCTTCATGCCGCCATGCGGCGCACCACATCATCGCCTGGGTTCAAGAAAACAACGCAAAAGCGTACGTCAAGGAAGGACGCTACGACAAGACCAAACAACCCAAAGGCGATCCCGACTGCCGGCTGGGCTGCAAACGCAGAACCAACCAGGCCAAGGGGAAACAAGACGTCGAATCACTGCCCACACCGACAAGCAACCCTGTCTCCGCCAAGAAAGCTCGCGTCGGCGAGTTCTATTGGGGTTACGGCTCCGGTATCGTCGCCACCAAGGTTCCTGGCTGGGGCGAGTTCGTACTGGCTGAAATGACTCAGCCGTTTGACCAGTCGGACGTGAGCTATTTCAAGCCCCTTATGGCCGAGACTGAGCGTCGGCTTGGCCGCCGACCACGTTTTGGTGCCTTTGATGCAGCCTTCGATGCGTTCTACGTCTACGAATACTTTCATCAAGAAGGTGGCAATTGGACCACCGGCTTTGCCGCTGTTCCCTTTGTCAGACGCGGCGGTCAAAGACAGCGCAGTTTTAGCGACGATGGCTTACCACTGTGTAGTGCCGGCCTACCTATGCCACAGCGCTACACTTTCTGGTGCAAGACGACACTCATCCCACACGAACGCGCACGCTACGTTTGTCCACTCCGTTATCCAGAACCAACCGGCGACTCCTGTCCTGTGCAGCACAAGAAATGGGTGAAGAACGGCTGTGCCACAACTATGGCCACCAGCCCCGGCGCTCGTATCCGCTACGAGATCGATCGTGACAGCGAGCTGTACAAGCAGGTCTACAAGCAACGCACGGCCAGCGAGCGAGTGAATAGCCAGGCAACCGAACTGGGTATCGAACGGCCCAAACTGCGCAACGGCCAGGCCATTGCCAACGAAAACACGCTGATCTATGTCCTGATCAACCTGCGTGGCCTGCACCGTGTTCGCCAACGCAAGGCCGGGAGAGCGACTCCCCGCGAAACATCGGCTCCGGAAAGCTGATCCGGCGCAATTGCTTCAGCCGAATGGCGTTGCTCAACCCTCGGTAAAAGCGTAATCGTTTTTTCACCAAGCGTAATCGTTTCGTACCCGCAACGTAACCGTTTCTCGTCGGTCCACCCCTCTCCGCGGATCGAGCCTCTGGTGTAACCTTTATAAAGTCCGGCGCCTGGACACCCCTGTCGAAGTTTCAGTATCCTCCGCGGATCGAGCCTCTGGTGTAACCCTCCGCCAGGTCGGTACGACCGAAGTGATGCGCGGGTTTCAGTATCCTCCGCGGATCGAGCCTCTGGTGTAACCGAGTGCCAGATGATGACCTACGAGATCGAGAAAAGGTTTCAGTATCCTCCGCGGATCGAGCCTCTGGTGTAACCCGGACGTACATCCGCTACCTGGTTCCTGACCTGGGTTTCAGTATCCTCCGCGGATCGAGCCTCTGGTGTAACCGTGCACGCCGTGGTGAAAGCCGGCGTCCAGGCCCGGGTTTCAGTATCCTCCGCGGATCGAGCCTCTGGTGTAACGACGCGACCCCCGGCCGCGGCGGCCAGTTGCACGGTCGGTTTCAGTATCCTCCGCGGATCGAGCCTCTGGTGTAACTCTTCAAGGCCGACCTGCGGCGCCGCGGCTACACACGTTTCAGTATCCTCCGCGGATCGAGCCTCTGGTGTAACTGCCCTACCCGAGTTGGGCAACCCGTTTTTCGAGGGGGTTTCAGTATCCTCCGCGGATCGAGCCTCTGGTGTAACCTACACCGGGGGCGCG
>ERZ1026796.2062-NODE-2062-length-12263-cov-3.058092_pt1 | contig 12263 bp, 9 predicted proteins | sample MGYA00520874_ERZ1026796 | MGnify/ENA primary metagenome ERZ1026796 (study PRJEB33270, sample SAMEA104284474) | anaerobic digester metagenome | biome: Anaerobic digester microbiome; feature: mesophilic sludge digester; material: Anaerobic digester biomass | place...
GCCCCAGCCAGCCTGAACTCGATCGACTCTGACGAAAGCTTTCTCCCATATGCACAAACTACGCCTGCTTCTCCAGAAGAGCCTGAAGCTACTCCAGTAAAGCAGTCGCTTTTTACTGACCCGCCAGAAGACACCACACCCGCACGTTCCATCCCCACCGTGGCGCTCCTGCTCTATTGGTCAGTGATGAGCCTGATCACCTTCTCGATCGCCGGCGAGCGTATGCCTTGGCTGACCACGCACATTACTATGCCGATGATCTTAGCTACCGGTTGGGGCTTAGGGTACTTGGTGGAAAAGTTGAATTGGGAGGAAGTCCGCCAAAAGAAGGGCTGGCAGGTCATCGTACTATTGATCATCTTCATTTTTGCCTTCAGCAATTTGATTGGCTCACTCTTGGGCGTGACCCCGCCTTTCCAAGGGCAGGAACTTGCCCAATTGCAAGCTACGAGCAATTTCTTACTCGCTTTCGTAGGCAGTGCCGGCAGCTTGGTGGGCTTGATCATCCTCTTACGTGGCTGGCACACCAAGACTTTCGCTAAAACCATGCTGTTGACTTTCTTTGCCATCCTTAGTGTGCTTACTTTCCGCACCTCTTACCGCGCTGCGTTTATCAACTACGATAACGCCAAAGAATTTCTCGTTTATGCGCACTCTACGCGCGACATGAAGGACGTGCTCGAGCAAATCGAAACTATCTCCAAGCGCCTCTATGGCGATAAATCCATCAAGGTGGCTTACGATAACGACTCGCTTTACCCTTTCTGGTGGTACCTGCGCGATTACCCCAACCGCGTTTGGTATGCTGATAACATCACCAAGGACCTGCGCGACTGCCCGGTCATCCTGGTTGGCAGCGCGAATTTCGCCAAGATCGAACCCCTCGTGCGCGATGACTATCTCATGTACGAATATAAACGCATGTGGTGGCCTACGGAGTTTTACCGCAATCAAACCTTAAGCACAATTTGGACTGATTTGACCAACCCAGCGATGCGCTCGGCGCTATGGCAGATTTGGTTCAATCGGGACTATACCGAGTACGCTGCCGTAACTGGCAATACCAGCCTTACCCTCGCGACATGGTCTCCCTCGGACCTGTTGCGCATGTATATCCGCAAGGACGTGGCTGCCCAAATCTGGGAATACGGCATCACACCCCAGCCAGAAGAACCCAAGATCGACCCCTATGCCAGTAATACCATCAGCTTAGACCCAGTCAAGGTCATCAGTGTGGCTGGGCAAAGCACATTTTCTGCCCCGCGCGGTATCGCTGTCGCACCCGATGGTAGTTTGTTTGTGGCTGATTCGCGTAATCATCGCATCGTACACCTGGATCCCACAGGCTTATACCTCAACTCCTGGGGCAGCTATGCAAATGTTTTGGAAGGTCCAGCCCCCGAGGGAACCTTCAATGAACCTTGGGGGGTGGCAGTCGCGCCGGACGGGCTGGTTTATGTGGCTGATACTTGGAACCACCGCATACAAGTTTTCACGCCAGAGGGCACCTTTGTGCGCATGTGGAGCGAGTGGCAAGTGCAGGGCGTGATTGATAGCTTCTGGGGTCCGCGCGGTATTGCAGTGGATTCCCAAGGGCATGTGCTTGTTACCGATACAGGCAAGCAGCGTGTGGTCGTTTTCGATAGCCAGGGTAACTACCTTACCCAGTTTGGCGAGCGCGGACTTGCCGAGGGACAGTTGGATGAACCTGTGGGCATCGCCGTCGATGCCGCTGGGAAAGTGTACATAGCGGATACGTGGAATAACCGCGTGCAGGTCTTCGCCCCCAACGCCGATTTTACGGTTTATACCAGCGTGCTCAGCTGGGAGGTAGATGCCTGGACCTCGGATTCATTGGATAACAAGCCCTTCATCGCCCTGAGCCCCGATGGTGAGGTATACATCACCGACCCAGACTTGGGACGCGTGATCCGTTTCGACTCGGAAGGCAACTTCTTGCAGCTCTGGGGTGGCTACGAAAACACCTACCTCATGGGTATCATTAGCGGTATCGCCATCGGGCAGGATGGAACCGTATGGGTGAGCGATGCGCTCAATAACACGTTACTCGTCTTTGAACCGCCGGCTGTACCCTAAAAGTAAATCCGAACAATCAAAAAACAACCCCTGAGAAATTTCAGGGGTTGTTGATTCTTGGTTAGTAGTCTTAGGATTTAGAGGTTGCCTTATTGACCACTTCCGCAAATGCTTTTGGATCGCGTACCGCTAAATCTGCCAAAACCTTGCGGTTTAGGATGATATCTGAATTGCGCATGGCGCTAATCAGCCGGCTGTAGGTGATTCCATTCTGTCGGGCAGCGGCATTAATCCGTACGATCCATAGCTTGCGCAGGTCGCGTTTGCGATTGCGGCGGTCGTTATAGGCATACCATTGGCTTTTTAAGAAAGCTTCATTGGCGCGCCTAAATAAATGATTGCGTGTGCCTGTATACCCACTATTGTAGGCGATCCGACGTTGATGGCGTCGGCGGCGATACGGTCCACTTTTTACTCTTGCCATAATTTATCTCCTTCGCGGTCCCCTGGGCGTCAGATTTTTGCATCCAGTTGCAAACACCCAGCAGCCGCACTAAAACGATTTGACCGAATTAGTCCTTTTTACTCATATAAGGGGCTAAACGCTTGATGTGCTTAACCAGTCCATTCGATGTTACCGGAATGGTCTCCGAAAGCAAGGCTTTGGTGCGCTTGGGTGTGTTGCGGCGCAAGTGGCCTTTGCCAATCTTGGTACGCACAACCACGCCCGTCCCTGTGGTGCGGAAGCGTTTAGAGGTTGCCTTATGAGTCTTCAATTTGTACTTACCATTACTCTTTTTTCGTGGCACGATTACACTCCTCTAAGAAAATTCAACGGCTGTGTACCGACCGCAGCCGTTGGTAAAACTACCAAACGCCTATTATATCAGATAATTTACAGAGTCAAGCCGCTATTTTTTCGGGCTGAGCATCATGTACATCACACGCCCTTCCATATTGGGCGCCTGCTCAATTTCACTCACATCCTTAAGTTGTTCGGCGATCTCTTTCAGGTCTTCCAGTGCTAACTCAGGATAGGTAATCTCCCGCCCGCGGAAGCGTATCGTAACCCTCACTTTTTTGCCGTCCTCTAACCAGCCTCGGGCATTATTCACTTTGATGTTACGATGATGATCGCCTGTCTTGGGGCGCAACATAATTTCTTTGATTTCTATCTTAGTTTGGGATTTGCGCGCCTCACGTTCCTTCTTTTCTTTCTCATAAAGGAACTTGCTGTAATTCATGATGCGGCAAACAGGTGGATCCGCATTGGGAGCTACCTCCACCAGGTCCAGACCGGCGTCATCTGCCCGGCGGAGTGCTTCGCTTAGAGAGACTACCCCGACATTTTCGCCGTTTTCGTCAACTAAGCGGACTTTTTCCGCTCGGATGCGTTCATTAACTCTATATTCTTGTTTACTACTGATTGTTGCTTCTCCTTCTACAATTATTAATAGAAAACACTTCCAGTGTTTTCTGGCGACGTGTAAATCTTACCATAATGCCTAAACAATGGTCAAACCAAACAGGCAGAAAATAACCTCTTTTCCTGTTTTTAGTAGAAATTGCGGTAATATCTAATGACCACTTGCTCGGAGACAATGCAACAGTTTGAAGTCGCCAACAGGTCAATGGAAAACTAAATCATAAGCTAATCACTGGAGGAAAATATGTCTTTTGAACGTTATCTCGAAAATTATGCTGATCTCATCGTCAATTTCGCCCTCGCTCTCAAGCCTGGCGATAAGCTCGCTATCAATTTCAACGCCGACTGCCTGCCCCTCGTGCGCTTGGTCACCCGCAAAGCCTACCAAAACGGCGTCTTGGACGTCTTCCCCACCCTGAATGACGAAACAATGGTGCTCGACCGCTATCTCTACGCCCCCGAAGAAGCTTTTGAGCATTTTCCGCCCTATCGCGTGGAGTTTATGGAAAAGATGTTCCAAGACCATTACCACCGTCTTTCTTTAGTGGCGGATAACCCTGAGCTACTCAAATCCGTGGATCCAGCGCGCATCGCCAAGTGGCAAAAGACGGCTGGCCAAGCCTCTAAGCCACTGATGGCTTACACCATGCAAAACAAGGTCAAGTGGTGCGTGGCTGGGGTGGCGAGCCCGGGCTGGGCAAAAGCTGTTTTCCCAGATTTGCCTGAAGAAGAAGCTGTAGCCAAGCTTTGGGAGAACATCTTTAAAGCCACCCGCGCCGACCAGCCTGACCCTTTGGCTGCCTGGCAACAACATGATGCTTCTCTAAAAGCCCACAAAGCCTTTATGAACGCGATGCACTTCGATTACCTGCACTACGAAGGCCCCGGCACCGACCTAAAGGTGCACTTGGTCAAGGATCACATCTGGGAGGGCGGCGCTGCCTTGAGCGCAGATGGCGAAAGCTTTATGCCCAATATTCCCACCGAAGAAATCTTCAGCATGCCGGATGCCGACCGCGTGGACGGCACCCTGCGCGCCACCATGCCCCTCAGTGTGCGCGGGCAAATCGTGGATAAGTTCCATTTCACCTTCAAAGATGGCAAGGTATTGGACTTCGACGCCGAGGTGGGCAAGCAAATCTTGGCGGACTTGCTGGAGATGGATGAGGGCGCCAAGCACTTGGGTGAGGTTGCGCTTGTGCCGGCTAATTCGCCCATCAGCAACACTGGCATCCTTTTCAAAAGCACGCTTTTCGATGAAAACGCCTCCTGTCACTTTGCCTTGGGCGCTGCCTACAGCGAAAACATGAAGGGCAGCACCGAGCGATCCGAGGAAGAGAACCGTAAGTTGGGTATGAACAATTCGCTTATCCATGTCGATTTCATGGTCGGCGGGCGCGAGGTCACGGTGAGCGGCGTCAAAGCCGATGGCACGCGCATCGTCCTGCTTAAGGATGGCGACTGGCAGATTTAAACCTCCTCACTCGCTTATTCAGTGAGGTCGCTGTTCGATTCGGAGGAAACAATGAAACACAATAAGCAGAATTTCATGTTAATTTTCTCGTTGTCTCTTTGTGGCTCAATGCTTTTGTTAAGCGGATGCAGCGAGATAAGATCATCTCCAAGTGAAAGCCCGACGGCGTTACTGCCTTCCAACACTCCACCTGAATCGGAAGCAACTACTTTGGTGCCCTCTATGACCCCAAACTTCACCCAAACTGAGCCTTCACCCTCATCGCCCTTCCCTGCCCAGGTTGGTGATCCACCTGAACTGCTGTGGTTGAACTACGTTTTGGATAAAGAGCGTGAAGTTGTTTATTCCTTTGACGCCATGGCTAATGTGAAATGCATTCAATGTGATAAAACTCGTGTTTGGGATTTTAAGGAATGGCGGATTCTCGAACTCGATGTTCATCCTCAAAGCCGCAGTGGAGCTAGCTTTGCTTATGATCCTATTCGTAAAGTCTCTGTTCTCTTTGGAGGCATTGGAGAGGATGGAAAGTGTTTAGATGATACTTGGCTTTGGAATGGCACCGATTGGACGATCCAAGATCTGACGACCTCCCCTTCACCACGCTACGATGCCTTAACCGCCTTTGATGAAGCGCATAAAGTCTTGTTCCTCTTTGGCGGTTATGCACATGTTGAAAAAACAATACGCTCAATCGCATTCAATGACGTTTGGACCTGGGATGGAAGCGTCTGGACTCAGATTGTGCCATCTCTGGAGGATAGAAATGATTATCCTCGCTTTATAGCTTATGATGCGGCTCAGCAACAAATTGTAGGAATTAATGAATCACAGACACTTACCTGGGATTGGACTGAAAATAAGTGGGTCAATGCCAATTCAGAAATTCACTATATCAAAGGCGGGGATATGGCTTACGATAGCAGCCATCAACAAATGATATTTCTTGCTTACTCCGATTCTGATCTCAAACCTGATCTTTTATTGTGGAATGGTGAAACCTGGAGTTTGGGCCCAATACCGGAAGGTTTAGCGGGGGTCAGTAGTACTAGTACTCTCCTCGATGATCCGATTCACCGGGGGTTGCTATTGTTCGGTTATAAAGAGGAAAGTGAAAATGGGCATTGGTATAACAGTGCCTGGTTTTGGAATGGAACAGACTGGACACCTATCTATTAATCTTTGAATTAAACTCAATGAGCTCCTGGTATGATACAGGAGCTTATGGATCAATTAGGATTCAAGATTAAGTAATTTTTTGGGCAATTTCCTGCTTAGCCAGCTCCAGGAAGGCTTCTACCGGCATAGGTCCTGGGTTTTCCCCATTGCGCCGGCGCAGAGCCACCTGCTCAGTTTCCATTTCGCGGTCGCCAATGACTAACATGTAAGGCACCTTCGCGTTTTGCGCATCACGGATTTTGGCGTTCATGCGCTCGGCGCGGGCATCTACGCTGACGCGCAAGCCCGCTTGCTTGAAGCGCTTAGCTAACTCATAGGCATAATCTAAGTGCCGGTCGGCAATCGGGATGAGCACGGCTTGCTTGGGGGCAAGCCACACTGGGAAAGCCCCGCCATAGTGCTCGATGAGGATGCCAAAGAAGCGCTCCATACTGCCCAAGAGCGCGCGGTGGATCATGTAGGGGCGGTGTGGCTGGCCGTCCTCCCCAATGTATTCCATGCCAAAGCGCTCCGGCAGGTTGAAATCGAACTGAATGGTCGAAAGCTGCCATTCACGGCCTAAGGCATCGTTGATCTTCAGGTCAATCTTAGGCCCATAGAACGCGCCGCCGCCGGCGTCCAGCTCATAGGGCAGGTTGGCCCGCTTGAGCGCTTCCTCCAGTGCCTTTTCGGCATCCGTCCAGAGGGCTGGGTCACCCACGGATTTCTCTGGCTTGGTGCTCAGGTAAGCGCTGACCTCGTTGAAGCCGAAGGCACGCAGCACACTCAGGCTAAAGCTCAGGATGAAGTCGATCTCCGCGGGCATTTGGTCCGGCCGGCAGAAGTGATGGGCATCATCTTGGGTGAAGCCGCGCACACGCATGAGCCCATGCAGCACGCCCGAGCGTTCGTAGCGGTAAACGGTGCCCTTCTCGGCATAGCGGATGGGCAGGTCCCGGTAGGAACGCATCGCACTTTTGTAAATTTGGATGTGGAAGGGGCAGTTCATCGGCTTGATATAGTATTCCTGATCCTCGATCACAATGGGGGAATACATATTTTCCTTATAGAAGCCTAAGTGCCCGCTGGTTTCCCACAGGCTCGATCGCCCAATATGCGGCGTATAGACGAAGTCATAGCCGTTGGCGATGTGCTCGTCATCCCAGTAGCGCTCGATTTCGTGGCGGATCATGGCGCCGTTGGGGTGCCAGAGGATCAGCCCTTGCCCAACTTCGTCATTTTGGCTGTAAAGGTCCAGCTCCTTGCCCAGCTTGCGGTGGTCGCGCTTACGGGCTTCTTCCATCTTCCACAGGTACTCATCTAACTGCTCTTTGGTTTCGAACGCGGTGCCGTAGATGCGCTGGAGCATCGGGCGCTTTTCATCACCGCGCCAGTACGCGCCCGCCACGTTGAGCAGCTTGACGGCATCCGGGTTGATCTCGCGCGTGTTCTGCACATGCGGCCCGCGGCAAAGGTCAGTGAAATGACCAGACGTATAGATCGTAATTGGGATGCGCTCGTCCGTCGGATTGCCGTCCTCATCCAGTCCGCCTTGCACCAGCCCTTCGATCAGCTCAAGCTTGTAGGGCTGATCCTTGAAGAGTTCCTTAGCCTGCTCGGCGGTGATTTCCTGGCGCACGAAAGCTTGACCCTCGCGGATAAGCTCCTTCATGCGTGCTTCGATCTCGGTCAGGTCCTCGGGCGTCAGGCTGCGCGGCAGGTCGAAGTCATAATAGAAGCCATCCTCGATAGCTGGCCCGATAGCCACTTTAGCCGTTGGGAACTTCTCCAACACCGCTTCAGCCATAATGTGCGACGTGGAATGCCGGATGCGGTAAAGCTGCGAGTGTTCATATTCTTCTTGTTTAGACATACATGCCTCCTTGTTGTTAAATAAAAAAGACCTTGCGCCCTGGGGCGAGAGGTCTCTCACGCGGTTCCACCCAGATTACCCTTGTGGGTATCTCGTGCTGCCGATAACGGGGCTGCCGTTTGCCTTAGTGGGGCGTGCGCCTGTTCAGGCTCAAGCTTCTGCTTACGGTATTGTATATCCGCTTACGATGTTCCTTCGTGTGCTCCTGGCACAGGTTTTTATCCTGATGACGTTGTAGTTTTTAAAAACCTGCAGCAATGCATGATAACAGACGGCCATTGACCAGGTCGCTGCGGTTATCCATGAAGGTAGAACATTCTCCACAGATATCTACGCCCAGAACAGGATAATTGCACATGATATCCTTGAGGATCGTGTGAACCTGGCTGCAGGACATATCACCCTGGTCCCAGTTGGTCGTTACGACCCTCCTGTGAAACACGTCCTTGTCTATGGATATGTAAGCGGGCAGGGACATGACCGGCATGGCAGGATAACGGAAAATCCTGACATCATTGCCATCCAGCGGGTATTCCCCTGACACGCCAATGAACAAAACCTGTTTCAGGAAAGGATTTGTTTCAAGAACCGTCTTGACCCAGCCTCCACAGGAGAGGTGATCCTCAAACATAGGAGGCTGCATGTCATGATGATGGTCCGCGACTACCAGCATGAAATCCCTGTCAATCCTGTCTGTCCAGAATTTTGTAATGTAATGGTGGTTGCCTGTATCAAGAAAATGCACAGCCCTGAGCGGATGAGCGGCTATCCGGGCCTGTATTGTCTTTGCAGCGTCCTGGTTGCAATAACAATCCGAGCCGGGAATATCGGAACAATCTATTATTATGTGGTCGTAACCAAGATAAAAAGACTGGTTTCTGTAAACCCTCGTAAAGTCCATAATTATGACAGGAATGTTCATAATTTCTGACATTGAACCTTATTTTGCGAATATACCTAAAAATACTTTATATAGTAATTATCTATATATTTGCTTTGGTCAAAGATTCAAACATATGGTACAAATGCGAGGATTGGAAAAGGGTAAAGAGCCTTTGAAAGCGGTTTTTCCAGGCAAGTATATACAGGGAAGGAACGCGTTGTCAGATTTGCCTTACGTTTTGCATGTAATGGGAGAAAACGGATTGTTGCTGGCCTCACCATCGGTGATATCAAATGTACTCCCAAAATATTCTTTTATTGAAAGCCGGAAGAATATCCACATTGAAACTTTCGGAGGTGAATGCTGTAGCCGGGAGGTAGAAAGGCTGTCAGGGGCCGTTCATCATACTAAAGCCGATGTTATAGTGGGAATGGGTGGAGGAAAGGTGATTGATACGGCAAAGATCGTTGCAGACAAGGCCGGAATTCCTGTTATTGTCGTCCCAACCATAGCTTCTACCGATGCCCCTACCAGCGGTTGTGCCGTGCTGTATTCACCGGAAGGTGTTTTTGACTCTGTATATTACCTGAAAATGAATCCTCAGGCCGTACTGGTTGACGAAACGATCATAGCTTCTGCACCTACGCGTTTTCTGGTGTCTGGCATGGGAGACGCCCTGGCCACCTGGTTTGAGGCCAGATCGTGCAAACGTTCCGGCTCATCTAACGAATGCGGAGGCTACACCACCTTGACGGCTATGGGAATTGCCCGTCTTTGTTATCAGACATTGCTGCGTTATGGGATGCAGGCAAAAAAAGATGCCGAGCTGCACCTTACCACCCCCGCACTGTCCTGCATCATAGAAGCCAATATCCTGATGAGCGGACTGGGATTCGAGAGTTGCGGACTGGCCTCGGCACATGCCATACACAATGGTCTGACCGCCCTGGAAGAAACGCACGCTTTTTACCACGGGGAAAAAGTGGCTTTCGGAGTGCTGGCCGGCCTTTACCTGACAGGGGCTCCAGTAAAGGAAAAGGATCGCGTATACGGTTTTTGTGAATCGGTGGGATTGCCCACCACATTTGAAGATTTGAATCTGGAAAAGGTGAGCCGCACAAGGCTGATGAAGGCCGCTGTCAAGACCTGTGATCCGAAAGAAGCCATTCACCACGAAACACGAAAGGTCACTCCGGAAGAAGACCTGGCAGCCATGTTGGCTGCTGACGATTACGGTAAAAAGAGAAAATTGGGAGCCTATGGCAGATAGTCCTGAAAAACAGGAATTGCTGAAGAGTTATTTTGTTAACTATTCACCCAGGTTGACAAATTATGCCGTACGTTTTGTCACAAACAGAGAAACGGCCCAGGATATTGTTCAGGACTGTTTTATGCATTTGTGGGAAAAGATGGAGCAATTTAGCTTTATCCACATTAAAGCCCTTCTTTTCACCATGGTGCGCAACAGATGCCTGAATTACCTGAAACACAGGGATGTAGTTGATCTTTATACTGGCCGTTATCTTCATGAAGTTGAAGGCGAGGAAAGAATATATCATTACGATTTTGATTTTGGTCCCGGCAAGTTACCACTCTATGAAGAACTTGAGAAACAGCTTCAGATAGCAGTGGATTCCTTACCGGAAAAGTGCAGGAAGGTTTTTGTCATGAGCCGTTTTGACGGGTTCAAGAACCGGGAAATTGCAGAAAAATTGAGCATTTCAACCACAGCAGTCGAAAAACACATCAGAAAAGCTTTAACTACATTGACTTCCTATTTCGAAAAGCAATATCCTTTTCACATTTGCATCATCCTTTTCTCCTGTTTGCTATCCTCCTACCTGGATTAGCTCTCCTATAAAAAACATATTTATTTTAAAAAAACCATAACCAAGGTTAGGTAAACTTACATTTTGTTGTTTAATATATGAAATCACCTATCAGTATGAAATCAGATCAGGAAAAAATCAAAGAATTGGCAATCGCGTATTTTGAAGGAAAAATTCATTTGAAAGAAGAGGGCCTGTTATTTGATTTCATTAGTCAATCAAAAGAAAACAAATCACTTTTCAGAAAATGGGAGCATGATTGGCTCCTGGAACATAAACCCGACCAGCAGACCTTCATGTTATGGGACCGTCTTTCAGCCGGTTATAGTAGCAGAAAGAAACAACTACTAGGCTCTCCCATAGTACGTAAAAACATCTTATACCGAAGGATATTCCAGGGAGTGGCTGCGGCAGCTGTTTTAGCTGTCGTTTTCCTGGGGATTGAACTGGGAAGACGATCCGGGCAGGATGGGGGTTATGCGTTTGTGATTGAAACACAGAATGCGGAACAATCCAATGTAATCCTTCCCGATGGCACCGTGGTGTATCTGAACGCCGCAACAACACTCAGGTGCCCTAACAGATACAATCAAAAGCACAGGGTCATGGAACTGGAGGGAGAAGCCTATTTTGAGGTAGCAAGGAATGAGGATATGCCTTTTATTGTCAAGGCAAAGAATATTCCCATAAAAGTTTTGGGAACCAGGTTCAATGTGACAGCCTACGCAGATGAACCCACAGTGACAACAGCATTGCTTGAGGGCAGACTGGAGATCGGGGGAGAAAATAAAAAGATCACTATGAATCCCGACGATATCATCCGTTTTGACACCAATACGCAGACCGTTTCTAAATTCAGGCAAAACGCATCGCAATATATATCTTGGACAGAAAGAAGGTTTGAATATAACATGATCACATTTGACGAGCTCTTTAAACGGCTCTCGCGTCAGTATGATGTCAATATCATTTTTACAGCTGATAAGAAAATGGACAAGATTTTCAATATTTCCCTTAATAATGGGGAAACCATTACCGATGTTCTGGATGCTCTTTCTTTGATTATTCAATTTACGACAAAACGAGATGGGAAAAACCTTTATATAACATTCAAATAAATAATTATGCATTTTAACCTAAACCTTAAAAGACTTGTACTCACTTCAGGTTTGATCCTGTTGGGGGTATTTTCTTTCGGACAGACGATCACCAGGGAGTTCGTGAACGTGTCCTTGGTCAATGTTTTGAAAGAAGTTGAAAAACAGACTGGTATGTCTATTATTTACGAAACCAGCGAGGTCAATGAATCGTATCTGGTTACCGCCAGATTTGAAAATGCATCTGTAGAAGAAGTTCTACAGACGGTACTCGAGGGATCGTTATATTATTCCATTGAAGGCAAGATCATAGTGCTTCACAAACAGCCTTCTGAAAAAGACAAATCCATTCCCCAGGTTCAACAGCAACAGGAACATCGTGTAACCGGCACTGTTGTTGATGAGTCTGGTCTTTCGATTATTGGAGCTTCGATTGTTGCCCAAGGATCTCAGACTACGGCCATTACAGATTTGGACGGGAATTATTCC
>ERZ1026796.2065-NODE-2065-length-12233-cov-3.028250_pt1 | contig 12233 bp, 6 predicted proteins | sample MGYA00520874_ERZ1026796 | MGnify/ENA primary metagenome ERZ1026796 (study PRJEB33270, sample SAMEA104284474) | anaerobic digester metagenome | biome: Anaerobic digester microbiome; feature: mesophilic sludge digester; material: Anaerobic digester biomass | place...
AATTCACAAGCCCCTGATCCATACCAAAAAGCAACAACTTTGTAGTCTGTTTTGCCCATGTGCAGATGTGGTTCCAACCAGAATATATTCGGGTATTACAGGAAATCTTTCCTATTCATCGTTCTGATTTTTAGGCCTGTGGCAAAAGGTCACTAACATATAGCATGCACATGTTCATTTTCTTATAATTGCCCAGATTTATCTTGACTATGTAACGTAAGTACTGTATTTGTTGTCATACAGATTTTAGAAACTTCATGTGTAAATGCTGTCGCCTTATCCAGCTCTCTATTACGTTTACTACATACAAATCTGATCCCTGCTTTTTCGAATTATCAGGGTTGAAAGGGTTGAGATGAACAAAAAAACTGTGGCCGGTATATGCGGCATATGTCCCGGAGGATGTGGCGTAAATGTTTTGCTGGTCGATGGTGTGGTTGAAAAAATCACACCTATCAAGGGCCATCCTATCGGTGTAGTATGCGTTCGAGGCACTCATTCAAAGGAAATCATCTATTCCAGAGACAGACTGAAACATCCTTTGCTCCGGGTAGGTAAAAAAGGTGAAGGAAGCTTCAAACAAATCACGTGGGATGAAGCCATAGAACACATTGTCCAGGCCTTCCAGAAAACAAAGGACAAGTACGGAGCACAGGCCGTTATGAGCTACTTTGGCCGCGGTAGTTTTGAATCCAACATTCTGGATATCTTTGGCACCCCTGACCCCACCAGTCAGGGTGTAACAGGCTTCTTATACCCTTTTGGCTCGCCCAACGGCACTGGTGTTTCATCGATTTGTGCCGTGTCGTATAATCTTCTCGCTCCACTACCAACCATAGGGACCCCTATGCATGCCCTGTACCCTGATTTTGAGAATTCCAATCTCATTGTAATCTGGGGCACAAATCCCACAACTGATTCACCTCCGGACAAGGTAAAAAAAATCCTTTCTGGGAAAAAACAGGGGGCTAAGGTGATCGTCATCGATCAAATGCGCTCAGCTATGGCCAAACTTGCTGACGAATGGATTGGTATACGGTCAGGCACAGATGGTGCACTTGCACTGAGCCTACTGCATGTCATCATAAATGAAGGGCGTTATGATAAAGACTTCGTCCGGGAGTGGACAAAAGGTTTTGAGGAACTCCGTGCCTATGTACAGCATTTTCCACCAGAACAAGTTGAAAAGATTACCCGTGTGCCGAGTTATACTATCGTGAGACTCGCCCGGTCCATATCCGGCACACAAGGTGCTTCGTTACTTATGTACACAGGACTTGAATACAGTAACTGCGGAGTTCAGAGCATTCGAGCTGCCCTGAGCCTCTGGGCTATTACAGGAAATCTAGATACGCCAGGCGGTCTCGTGTTCAGGCCTCGGAATCCCACGAAATTCCCCCGCATCAGACTGGAGCCGCCCCAGGGGGTAAAGCCTATTGGTGCAGACAAATACCCTTATTTTTGCGAGGTCCTTAAATCAGCACAATTCATGGAGGCTCCCAGGGCTATCCTGGATGGTGATCCCTACCCTGTACGAGCTCTTCTGGTTTTCGGGGCATCGCTTTTGACCAGCCTACCCAATCCTGATCTGTGGAAACAGTGCTTCAAAAAACTCGATTTTATGGTGGTCTATGACAGATTTATGACAGCTGATGCCATGTATGCGGACATAATACTCCCTGCCACCACCAATTACGAGAACGTGGGGTATCACAGGCATCCAGATGGATATTGCCAGCTTCGGCAGCGAATAATCGAGCCAATTGAAGAAGCCAGATCCGGATATACTTTTTTAGCAACACTTGCCAAGGGGTTAGGTTATGGAGACCTGTTCCCTTCAACAGATGAAGAGCGACTCCGATTCACCTTTGGGTCAGGCCCTGTGTCCCTGGAGAAACTGAAACAAAATCCGGAAGGTATACGCTTTGACGCAGGCAGGCGAGAATATCAAAAATACGAAAAAGGCCTCCTCAGAAGAGGTGGTGAAAAGGGGTTTAATACACCATCCCGGAAAGTGGAACTCCTTTCAAGCGTGTTAGAGAAGTACGGCTACGATGGTCTGCCGGTGTACATAGAGCCGAAAGAGGGCCCACTTGGCAACCCCGAACTATACAAAAAATATCCCCTCGTATTCAATAGTGGTGCAAGACTTCAGTCTGCCTTCAGATCCCAGCACTTGAATATACCCGGACTCTTGAAGATTCAACCAAAACCACAGGTCCTTATTCACCCCACAGACGCAATGCAGCGGGGAATAAACAATGGTGATAAGGTTTGGGTGGAGTCCCCCAGGGGACGGGTAAGCTTTTGGGCTAAAGTAACAGAGGATGTTATGACCGGACAGGTAGAGGTGAACGTTGGCGGAGGGAGTCCTATCCATCCTGTGGAATGGCGCGAAGCGAACACAAATTACCTGACCGATTATGAAAACCGCGATCCTATTTCTGGCTTTCCAGTATACAAGGCCTTGCTTTGCGATGTCAAAAAACAGGAGTAGAGCAGATCATACAAGGTACAGGATCATAGGATCCTGAGCATGGATCTGCGCCTATATCACCTGTTGCCTTCCAGAATCTCGTATTCTCGGATCGATGTTACCTTAGCAATGGTTGCGAATGTTGTCACATTCGAAGATACTGCCCTTCATAAGCTCTGACTTCAGCGTGTAACCCGGCCCTAAGGCTGACTCAGTGTAGTCAATGTATATCGGTTTTGATCTCTCATAGAGTTCCTTCTCTATTAAGAATGTTATACCCTTCATTGTAAAAACTTCGTCATTTTCCTTTTCTTCATCAAATGCCATCACGAGATGTGGACCTTTCCACCCACCTTCAGTCTTAAACACTCTGATAGACAGGGGACCCTCCTGTCCTTGCTGGGCCTGTCTCATCTTTTCCAATGCTTTTTCACTTACTTCAAACATGGGATACTCCTTATTATAAATTTACTAATTACAACTATCCTGGCCAGAAGACGTAAGCGCCTTATCTGCCTGTTCGCCAACCTTTCTCAGGGGCAGCACATAGATCTAACCCAACCAACACTCTTTCCTCGACCTGCATTAACTATCCGGAAAAGGCAGATTGAATGGATTTTTGTCTACACCTCTGCCCAACTGAAAAATGCACGGTGAAGTATGGATGGGTTAAAACTGACCTGATCATCTCACTTTTTCCATGAAACCAAAAAAAATTTATTTTTTCTTGTCTTTTTATTTTCATCGTGTTATTAGTAATAAAGTTACTATATATTACTTAAAATTACCAATCGTTACTTATTATAACACATATATGAAATTTTATCATGTATAAATAGACGAACAGATTGCCCAATCCAAGAGGGGCGATATTCGATGTTCCATCGATTCATTGCCCCGTTTTCTGCCCTTTCCCCCACCCATCCCGGGTGGGGGAATCTATAAGTACTTCCGGTGTCTTCTCAGACAAGCATATCTTGTCTATGGATAAGATGGTCTTTACTAATTACCAATACTCGTTGGTTAAAAATCCAATTCTTGCAATTTTAATTATAGCTATTATCCAGCGTCCTGTTTTTTACATTCCATTTTTGATTATTCGAAATCCGGTCTGGCAGATGCGTTGCGTTAATTTCTTGAAACAAACCTTAGAAAGCAATGCCCATCATGGGTGAATTTCCACACTTTTCTTGATGCTATCTTCCTGAAAAGTATAATGAGAACATCGTGTCAGGCAAAAAATTAACGCATTAAACCTTCTGTCCACCATTGAAGCCATGGACAGAAGGTTTATTATCAATAAAGGGCGGTGTAATCCCGTGATTCCCTACTAGTCTAACTCTTTTGCTTTCTTGTGAGCAGCTTTAACATTAGCAACAAACTCAGCACCGGCTATTCTCATTTCTTCAATTGCTGTAGCAGTAGTGTCAGTTGCAACACCTCTACTCAAGTTCTCGACAACAATAACCCGATGTCCATTGGCCAGGGCATCAAGAACTGAAAACTTAACGCAATAATCGGTGGCAATCCCATAAACAATCAGATTATTAACCTCCTGAGCATTGAGGATTGCTTCGAGCTCAGTTTCAGCTCCACCGTCGTCCTTAAATGCAGAATAACTGTCCCATAGCGGATCCTGTCCCTTCTTGATGAGCTCAAAGAAAAGGTTGTTGTCTACGAGGGCACGAGAATCTCCTGTTGTCTGAACGCAATGATCAGGCCACAGGACTTGTAACCGCCCTCCCCCTAAATCGATCACATCATAGGGTTCATATCCAGGGTGATTACTTGCAAACGAGATATGGTCTGGAGGATGATAGTCCCTGCTACCAAGGATCAAGTAACCTTTTTTGGAAAGCCATTTGGTATCTCGATTCACCTTCTTCACATACTGTGCATTGGCTCCGGCAACCGCCAATCCACCACCTTCGACAAAACAGGTTTGAACATCAACCACCAACACAGCCCAACCTGGCATGGTTTGAGCACTGATAGCAATGCCAGGAATAAAAAACAGTAACAACGAGATGGATAAAATACATAATACAATTTTGCTCATAACAACCTCCTTTTTTTAAATTTGAAAACGCCTTGAAGCCACACCCAGACATCGAAACCAGGTGATCAAAAATGATAATCCTTCCTTTATACATGCAAACTGATTGAGCCTGGACTGTTTATGATTATGCCTGTCAAGTGCCTGCATATTATATTGTAATAGCACTGAGATTTTGTTTGTCAAATGAAACTTGTTGGTTTTATTTCTCCCACAAGGATTCCTGAATTCCCCTGGCATGCTCCTTCGAAGCTACACTTTGAGATTCGCGTTTGCCTGAGAGACGCTGGGTTTTACCTTCTCGTGTTGGCTGCTCATAGATCGCACTCTGGGTTACTCCATAGATGTTTCCCTCTATCCCTTCTGGTTGTACGCGATGATTTCGTTGTAACCAGTCCAGGAGTTTATCGAATGCTCCATCCCGCGTCGGGTCATCTTTACTCACTTCTTCGAGAGTTGCGATAATCATCTCAACTTTAGCAAGAGCATTGGGTTCTACGGGCACTGCGCTTTCTTCCGGTTTAGGCATAACCGTCATATTCCCCTTTTTGCCCAATGTGTCCAATTTAAGCTTGATTCTTTTCAAAAATCCATTCATCTGGTCAACGAATCCCTGAGTGGCTATCCCAATCTGCTTAAAAATGGCTTTGAAATACATTGCAATATTGTTCGTCATCCCCAAACGATTGCCACTGAAATCCAACTTTTTGTCCACAATGGACAGAAAGTCACTTCCTCGGTCACGTTTTTTGTTGTACCTGTTAGACAGAATGTCTTTCTTTTTGAGAACTAATTCGTCTTTCTGCGAATCTGTTAAGTTCCTTCTACCAAGCTGGTTATTGATAATCCATGTCAGCGCCTCTTCTTCGCTATTGAAGTTTAGTTCCTGTACATCGTAGGGCAGTTCACGATCCGCACATAACGAGTACCGGTAGTGACCATCAACTATAAATCCATTCCATGCAAAGATTGCATCACGACAACCTTCACTTATGATGCTTTGTTCAAGTAATACATACTCCTCCGGTGTCAACGGCGGTAATATTGTTCGAAATGATTCATTAACTCTCAATTTTTTTATTTCAGCAAGGTCTTTTTCCATCTTAGTTCCTTTTTAGTTTATTATTATGTAGAGTTATAAGCGATATTGTATAATCATATTTAATTATTATACTTATCATCTTGTAATTATAATATTATTATAAATTTATCTCATCGAACATGTGCTCTGGGGATCAATCAGACCCAAAATAAAGGAATATGTTAACGAGAATATGGTCTTAAATCAAGCATCTTTATTCAATTAAAAAAAGGAAAGCCGCGAATAAGTATCTTAAAACCCGAGTCAACCGTCAGGCGTCACTTTTTCTGGCACCTCAGCCTGTCTTACAGCGTAAACCTCCATGATTAAAAGGTAAATGGAATATGTTTTCTTCCTGCAAAACCTACTTGACATATATATTAAGTGTGTACTGAAGGTTGCAAGATGATTCTATCTTATGTCAATCTCCTCGACAAGAAAAAACTGCAGCATCGCAACACAGGTATCATAGAAGTAGAGGTTTTTAAAACAGTGGCAGTATAAGGCACTGACTGTTATTGCGGGTTCTATAATAGAATGAATAGGGAGACTCTGTCGCTCACTACCTCTTTGAGAAAAAAAGGTAATTCTACGCCTTATTCTTCAGCCCCTAGCTGTTGATTCCTACGGGCAAGCCCGCACACTAAAATATACTTGCCGTGGGTTGGAGGGGAGAATCTTACACAAAGACTTACAAGCACTTATTTATGCCACTTCAGATAATAATTTTTATGTGAACTAATGGCCGTTTAGGACGCGTCACTCTGTTTTCATGACCCGTCATTGATGAGCAGGCTTTTCATAATAACGTTCCTGTTCGAATATAAATCTACTATGTAATATTCTGTCCTTCCTGTGCACGTCTGAATCAATTTTCTCGAAACTATCCGGCAGGTGAGAGCTGGCAGTGCAAGTATACAGATCTCCCTATTACCTGTTAATTTCAGAAAATATCGGGGTTGACGATTTGAATGTTCTTGTATTCTTTAAGGTCTGTAAAATGCCACTTCGTTCATTACCTGCCCAAGATTTTGTCAGGCCCTTAAAGTAGGAAGTTTCTTAATCGTGACATACACTCCTTGATATTATAGTAACTATATCAATTGAACTACTTATTATAACTGATGTTCCGATATTGTGAAGGCGGAACTTTTGTTCCAGGTCGTTATCGCGAAAGACCTTCGATGACGCTTCACAGTCAATTTTTTTGCCTTAACCCATACCGATTGATTAAGTATTTTTTTCACCGGGTATTTCAGAAGGCTATTTTGTGGTTGTCTGCGACACGCTTCACTAAAGCGTATGAATCTCCGGATTTCCGGAAAATGAATCTCCCTTTACCAGCTCAACAAGTCGCGCATGGTGTGTCATGAATAACACCTGCGTCTTCTTTGATAGGTCTGACAGGATGTTCAGTGCAGCCATGGCCCTCTCGTCATCAAACCGTATCAATATATCGTCTACAATAAACGGCATGGGTTCGTTTGCATCAATATATTTTTCAAGGCTGGCAACTCTGAGAGCGAGGTAGAGTTGATCCCTTGTGCCGTCGCTCATACCGGAAACACTGATCTTCTCTCCTGTAGGACGGACTCCGACAATGATAAGCTCATCCTTATCATTGAAATCCGTTGTCAAACCAGCAAAAGAGTTGAGAGTTAAGGCAGAAAAGAGTTGGCTTGCCCTTTTTATAAGGGGACCCTGATTTTCACTTCGGTATCGTTCAATCTCCCTGGTGAGTATCATGGAACACAGGCGCAGATGCACATAGCGTTCTACTTTTTCTCTCATGGAGGCTAAAACTTGCTGGGATTGCTCGGCTGCTTCTGCAGCCTTTCCGCTCCCATCCATTTGAGCCAAAGAAGTCTTCATACTCCCCAGCCGTTGGTCCAGATCAGACCTTTCAGTCTGCAACTCCTCCAACTGCCTGTCAATTTCAGATATTATCCCCGGCAAAGAATCAGCATCAATGTCTTTTGCCTCTTCAATAAGCTCTTCGATGGACATCCCTCCTCCAACTCCAAGAAGTCGGGTCTCTGTCGAATCTATTTTTTCTTGAATGGACTTTTTCAGAGATGATTTTTGCTCGATTTCCTCCAAATCTTCATATCTTGCGCAGCCTGTCTTTATGCAGAGGGAGTCAAGCTGTTTCAGGGTAATCCTTATCGTTTCTTCTGCTTCACGGAGGATCTTTTCTTGCTTGCCTAACCGATTCTCCAGATCATCCAACCTGGCAGCATCTGTTTTTGCTTTGCTGAGCGATGAATTCAACTGAGCCACAGCCTGCTCTATAGGCAGATTGACCAAGTCAGTGGCAATTCTTGTTACAAGCTTTTCTACATCTGATGAAAACTCGCTGGCATCGCGCTTAATTCCAAATATCCGCCGTTCAATGGATGTTTTTTCATCGACCTTCTTGAATAATTCATCGAGTTTGGAGAGAACCGCATATGCTTCAACAGGAGATGTTTCTGGCTCAAGGCCAAGTTTAGCAACAGCACCTTTCCAGCCTGACTGCCAATTAGTGTGCTGTTTCTTGAGGGCTTCATCGTTTTGATGAAGGGTTTTAAGGTCATCCTCTAATTCATTTATCTTTTTCTCAAGGTCGGCTCTTTTGCGATTTACCTTTTCTACAGAATCGACAACAGATTGACAATCAACCAGGAGGGCTTCAAAAGGCCTGTTGATGTCGTACTTCTGACCAAGATCATCAAGACAGGCTGTCAGGGCTGCGCCATGTTCCTCTATGAGCCTAGCAATTTGATCGTATTTCTGGCGTAATTCCCTTGATTTGTTGGCTCTCTGGATGAGCGCTCCCTGCTTGACAATCCACGACCTCATCTCTTTCGGGGACAATGGCATGATTCCGGCATGTTCCCATTGCTCGTTCCAGGCAGACTCTGTTTCTCCCAGTCGATCATTCAGCTTTTTCCTGTTTTCTTCAATGTCTGCAAGAGCTTCCCGAATCGCGCTTTGTTGGGCAATAAAGTTTGCATTCTGGGCTACGCGATCTGCTTCCCTTCGAAGCCTGTCAGCCACGTCATCTGCCTGCACCACGCTTTTCTCATATGCTTTCGGAAGATCATCATTCGGATCAAAAGCAGTTGCTTCTTCCACGATGGTTTCATTATCAATCCAAGAACGCAGTACCAGGCTCCAGCCCAGGTCTCTTCTTCCCCTCACTTTCAAAAGCTCATCTTCAGTGGGTACCGCTCCGGACATACGGAGAGTTTCTATCTTTAGCCCCACAGCAGCAAGTTCGGCTTCTACTTCCTTTTCCTTCTCATCCAGACTGGTCAGTTTTGTTGTAATCTCATGAAAGGTAGATTCAAATCGATCAACTGTTTCAGACGACGGTATTGCTATTGCTTCCAACTCCCCTATACCCCGTGACCACAGGGGCAGCCTCCCCAATTCTATTGCAATCTGCCTTTCCTCAGCATCACAATGCTTGCGAGCTTCTTCGAGGCTCGACGTCAGGTCACCCCGCTTCTGAGCACTCGAAATGGCGGCCTTCAATACATCAATGCTTTTCGGAGCATCAAGCGATCGTAATTCCTCCTTTGCTTTTGTTAAATTTCCTTCAGATTTCCAAATATCTTTACTCGATCTCTCTATGGCATCTAAAAGAGCCTGATGCTTACTGCCAAGGTCCTGAATTTTCGCCCGCACTACAGCAATAGGGCGAAGCTCCAAACAGGCATCCACCGATATGCCAGGCTTTATTTCTGAAGCAAGTATCTCAATCTCCTGATTCAGTTGCTGAATGTTTCCCTGCAGCCTGCCAAGATCCTGGAGCCCTTTGCGGTGACTCCCCATCCGTTGGTGGAGATCTGATATTGTCTCGGCTTGATCGAGTATCCCTTCAGGGATGATAATCAGGTCCATTCCTCGTTTTAACTGATCCACTTCACTGGATGAACGCTCCTTAGTCTCATTCGCTATTCGAAGCTGTTCCAGATATTCTCTTCTCTTCCGTCCAAAGTCATCATCAACGATAACCACATCACCAAGATCCATAAGAGTGGTCATTAATTTCTCTCGCAAAGCTATATCAGGCATAGTCTGCTGCAAGCGCCCTGCCCTGCTTTTCTCATGCTGCACAAGTTCTATTTTCTTCGATAAACCCTCTCTTTCCCCAAGAACTTTCTTTAGTTCCTGAGTGTGTTCCAACCATTTTCTGCTAAGAAGGGTTGCTTCTGAAATAGTCTTCTTGAGATCAGCATAATCATTGATGGCCTTATTTATAGCCTGAGTCTGCCCTCTGGGACGGAAAAGCAGATCAGCCTCATAATCGAACTCCTGAAGGACAGCCCTAAGATCAACTCCACCCATTCCTGCGGAAAAGAGACTTTGACCAACCGCACCGCCTTCCTGCAAGATGCTCTGGGCGCCCTGTACCAATGAATCATGACCAATGCCAAAAAATGTTTCAAATATTTCCTCAGTTACTCCTGGAAGAAATCTATACAGGGCAGCCTCCTCTATAGGTTTTTCCTTGTTGTCAAGCAAGGTGTTCTTGGTTCCTTTTCTCCTCAGAAAAGAGATATGGTCACCATCAGAACTCCTGATCTGGCCGCCGATCCTCAATTTTGCATTCTCGTGAAGAAAATTATCAGTCGTTTGATGGGGTATCCCGAAAAGAAGCGCTTTCAACGCCCTGAGGGCTGACGACTTACCAGCCTCATTGCGACCATAGAGGATATGAAAATCGCCTTCACGCTTTTTAAAAACTACATTAATATCAGTAAATGGGCCAAATGAGCGTAGTTGCAGTTCGTCTATCCTCATATGCCACCCCCGGAAGACAAAATCCTGGTGAGCAGCATATGCTTCACATCTTCCACAACGTGCAATAGGTTCTTCTTCCGTTCCGGATGAATGGCCTCCATATCATCCAAATATTCAGCCGGCAGCTTGCGAAAAAGATCCCCAAGCTCCCCGAGCATATCGTCAAGTGATTTTCCATCATATTGCAGATCGCTAATTGAACGCAAAAGCCCACCAAGCGCATCGTCTCTCATCATTAATGTTTCAGGATCAGACATTCCTGAAGTCTCAATGCAAACTTTTTCAACCCAGATGTTTCCATTACCCACATCGATTGCGCATCCCCTGATCTCATTCTTCAGATGCTCTGCCCTGGCCAGAATCTTCCCGTGCAGTCTCGACGACCCGGACAGACAAATACGCAGGGCAAGTGGCATGTTATCATTGACCTGCAGCTCCTGTTTCAGGGCTTTATCCAATGTGTTAAGGATGCTATCAATCTCTGATAAGCCTGTAACATCCACATCAATCACCGACCACCGGAAAATGTCAAGGCTTATGAATTTGATATCAGTTAGTATGCCATCCGACACAGAAACCAGCATACAGCCCTTTTCCCCTGTCTCACGCGCATTTCTTCCCTGAGAGTTTCCAGAAAATACCACCCATGGCTCCTGATGAACAATTTCTCTTTTGTGAACATGCCCCAGGGCCCAGTACCCATAACCACGAGATAGTAGTTCATCCAGAGTACACGGTGCATAGGGTTCATGACCTTCGCGACCATTTAAACTTGTATGGAGAAGCCCGATATTGAATAAACCTGGCCGGGCTTTTGGATAGTGAGCTACAAGGTTATCAGTAACAGCTCTGGTCGAAAACCCCTGTCCATGAATGGCCACGCCGAGGCTTTCAAAGACAACCGATTCGGGCTTGTGCACTGAGAGCATTCTGCAATTGTCCGGGATACGAAGATTCTTGGTAATCTGGCTTGCAGCATCGTGGTTTCCGGTCACAATAATTACTTTGATACCTGAGTCCCGTAACTTAGTCATCTGGGACACGAAAAATAACCCTGTGTTGTAATCCTTCCAGTCTCCGTCATAAAGGTCGCCCGCAATCAACACAAAATCGACTTTTTCATGAACAGCCCGCTCAACAAGGTTCTGTAGCGCCTTTCGTGTTGCGCCCCGTACTTCATCTATGGGAGCACCATCATACCTCTCCAGCCCTATCAGTGGGCTGTCGAGATGAATATCAGCAGCATGGATGAATTTCATTTCTATCTTCCCCAGACTAACACTATTAACACAAGAAACAGTTGAAGTTCTACCACAAAAAAGAAATCAAGACATGGGCGAAGCGGAAGATGTACTGGAAAGATTAACAACCAATACCCTGCGCACCCGATACATGTTTGATAAGCACCAGACATTACTTTGTCAGCCAATTGCCGATATGGGCCAATTGGCATCAAACCATAGCGCAACAGATACCCCGGGCCATGGCCTCATGCATACAGTTGTGCCATCCATCATACTCGCTCAGTGTTCCACACAGGGAACGGTACCAAGATTCCCCCTGCCAAGACATTTTTCCGTCTTTTTGACATCTGTGTTTTTACATTCTAAAAGACATACTATCCCTCCATTCCGATGACGCTACCTTCATTAGTGTTTATCATTTCCATATCTCTATAATTTTATGGACTGACCTCATCGAGTTTTCATGAATCTGTCTTGAAACTCAATGACTACTTGCCGTAGGTCATTGTCCAGTTTTTCCATAGCAAAGCTTACTATCTCCTGCGGCACACCCTTATAGAAAGCCTCTGCGATTCCTCCGGTAAT
>ERZ1026796.2068-NODE-2068-length-12219-cov-2.725356_pt1 | contig 12219 bp, 12 predicted proteins | sample MGYA00520874_ERZ1026796 | MGnify/ENA primary metagenome ERZ1026796 (study PRJEB33270, sample SAMEA104284474) | anaerobic digester metagenome | biome: Anaerobic digester microbiome; feature: mesophilic sludge digester; material: Anaerobic digester biomass...
GGTAGCCAATGCGCGCATCGAATCCAGGGGCCGCGGTGCGCAGGGTGAGGCCCAGACAGTTGGCTGGTTATCCCGCTTCTTTTTGAGCTTTCTGCCTTTCTGACCCTCTTCAGAATCGAATCCTGCAAAACCCCTTGAGCATCATGCCCGCCTTTCTCCTTCCTTTGATGACCCTCTTTTCAAGACAGAGAACCCTATGGCTGCTGGCTATGTGCCTCATTTCAATGACTGACGCACAGGCAGCCCGAATCAAGGAGGTGGCGGCCATCGAAGGGGTTCGCAGCAATCAGCTCACCGGGTTCGGGCTCGTCGTCGGGCTGGACGGAACCGGTGACCAGACAACCCAGATGCCCTATACATCCCAGGGTCTGAACAACTACCTGCAGCAACTCGGCATCACATTGCCTGCCGCCTCAGTATCCCAGCTGCAACTCAAAAACGTCGCAGCTGTGCTTGTTACAGCGCAACTCCCGGCTTTTGCACGCCCCGGACAGACGCTGGATGTCAACGTATCGTCATTGGGCAATTCAAAATCACTCAAAGGCGGCATGCTGATCGCCACACCCCTGAAAGGTGCTGACGGTGAGGTCTATGCCCTGGCCCAGGGCAACCTGATTGTGGGCGGTGCCGGTGCTGCAGCTGGCGGCAGCAAAGTTCAAATCAATCATTTGAGCGCTGGGCGCGTGCCCGATGGCGCCCAGGTAGAGCGGTCTGTACCCACACCGCTGCAACTGGGTGACAGCTTTAACCTGGGGCTGAACGCCTCGGACTTCCAGACCGCGCGCAAGGTCGCCCAGGCCATCAATCAGAAATTTGGTCCCGGATTTGCACGCGCACTGGATGGTCGAACCGTTCAGGTCAAAGCCCCGCCAGATGCAAATGACCGGGTGTCTTTCGTTGCGGAGATGGAAGAGTTGACACTGGAGTCCTCCATACCCAGTGCCAAAGTCGTCATCAACGCACGCACAGGCTCCATCGTGCTGAATCAAGCGGTCACACTCGGGCCCTGCGCGATAGCTCATGGCAACCTGTCGGTGAGCATCAGCTCAACGCCCGTCATTAGCCAACCCAGCCCACTCTCACCCAACGGGCAGACTGTTGTCGCCGAGAAGGCCAACATCCAAATCAAGCAGGAGCCCGGGATTTTGATCCAGGTGCCTGCCGCACCTCAGCTATCAGACGTCGTTCGCGCCCTGAACGCACTGGGCGCAACACCACAGGATTTGCTCGCAATACTGCAGGCCATCAAGGCCGCGGGCGCCCTGAATGCGGAGCTTGAGGTCATCTAGCATGAGCTTCGGACAACTGCAATCGACTTCCAACGCGCTTGCGGCGGATGGCCGCACGTTGAATGCGCTGAAGCTCCAGGCGGGTCAACAGACCACCCCGGAAGCGATCAAGGAAGCAGCCAAACAGTTTGAGTCGCTTTTCATGCGAGAGCTCATCAAGAGCATGCGGGAAGCCACGATGAAATCAGGGCTGATGGACAGTCCTGGTGGTGACCTGGGTGCAGACTTGCTCGATCAACAGTTCGCCGTGCAGATGTCCGGGCGACCCGGTGGTCTGTCGGATTTGATTGCGCAGCAATTGTCCCGCCAGATGGGTTTGGCCAAACCCGATGAATCCGGGGGGAAAGTGAGTGGTGTAGCGCCGGTTCATCCCCCCGTTGCAAGCTCCGTTACCAGCACCAACGCTGCTTCCCCCTCGGTGCGCCAGGCCGGATTCGTCCAGCGGCACAGTGATGCGGCGGCCAGAATTGCGGCATCCAGTGGTATTCCGGCCAGCTTCATGATCGGACAGGCAGGCCATGAAACAGGCTGGGGCAAACACGAAATCAAGATGAAGGGAGGCGAGCCTTCCTTCAATCTGTTTGGTATCAAGGCAGACGCGAAGTGGACAGGGAAAACGGCCGAAGTCACCACCACCGAATATGTGAATGGTGAGCCCCGCAAAACGGTTGCCCGATTCCGCGCCTACAGCTCCTACGAAGAGTCTTTCAAGGACTACGCCCGGCTGATTACCGATACGCCCCGGTACGCGCAGGTTCGCCAGCAGACAGGCTCTGTCACGGCTTTTGCCTCTGGACTGCAACGTGCCGGCTACGCCACTGATCCGGCTTACGCATCCAAGCTCAGCCGCGCCATCAACACCACGTTGCAGCTGCAGCGCGCACAGGCCTGATCGAGGTTGTCATGAGCGGAATTCTCAATATCGGAACAAAAAACCGTGAGACAGCGCAAATCCGTCTCACGGTTTTCTTATTCAGCTATAACTTCTCGCTCCCGCCGGCATCAGCGTATCACGCCCACGGCGCAGAGCTCGAAATTCGCGCCCTTCGCCCCCGGGCATAACACGGGTTTCAGCACCGCCTTGTGTTTCCCGAAGGGCAGTCCCTTCACCGGCACGTCCTCGCGCACGTACCCCAGGCCGCCGCAGATGGGGCAGGGCTCCGTGTCAGTACTCCGTATAGTTGCCATACTAACCCTCGATGAAGCGGCGAGAACGTCGTCTACGGCTTCGCCGAGCTGTTTCATCGCCCTTTCCCTCCGTCGCCCAGCGCTCCAGGATGCGCTGGATGTAGCGCCAACTTCGCTTGTTCAGCTCCACGGACTCGCGAAAGGCGTCCTCGATCCAGGCGGCCGGGTAACTGTCTTCCGCTTCCTTCAGTTCGTCGGCCAGGAGGGGTGTCAGCGGCCCGATGTTCTGCTCGTAGAGCACATAGATGTTCGGCCGCTGCACCTGCATCTCCACCGCCTCGCCGGGCGGGGCCGGCGACCACTTGCCGGCCAGCATGTCTTCCACGGCCTTGCGACCCCGCTCGCTGTTGACGAAATACCAGTCCTGGTGCGAGGTAAAGGCGCGCAGCAGCGTGCCGCGGGCCACGGCCCGTTCCAGGGCATCGGCCAGCGCCTCCTCGGGCGGCCGGCCGGTGGCCGCCAGGCCGGCCAGGAGCCGGCTGTCGGCGGCCAGCTCGTCGCCGGCGACGTACGGACGCTCGCCCTTTTGCCGGGCCAGCAGCCAGAAGATGTGCAGCGTCACCTTCAGCTCGCCCAGGTGGTCGACGTCGGGCATCACCTCGGCGAAAAACAGGTCGGGCACCGGCGTGTAGGGCTGTTTGCCCGCCGGAAATCCGACAAAGCCTTTCATTGGTCCTTCACTCCCGTCAGGCGCACCATGCCGGGCAACTCGGGCACCGGCTCGCTCGCGTACCGTTGGTGATAGGCGGCCCCATCGTCCCAGGCATACACCGGGCGCCGGCCCAGCCAGGCGTCGATCTCGCCCGGCGGGATCCAGCGCGCCGCATACCACTCCCTCTCGCCCCAGGCCTCGTAGAGGATGGCCTCCAGGTCGTCGTAGCGCGTCTCCGAATCGACGAGGACAAAATCCGGGCCGGCCGTGTCGGCAAAGCGCTCGGCCACGAGCCCGTAATAAATGTTGCCGCTCTCGTCCACCAGGTTCCAGTTCTGCCACAGCGGGTACAGTGGCATGACCAGGAACACGACCGCCAGGCCGATGGACGCTGCCACGGCCAGGCCGCGCGGCCAGCCCCGCACCAGGTCCAGCAGCGCCCCCATGGCACAGCCGGCAAACACCGCGAAGATCAGGTAGGCGGGGATAAGATAGATGCGAAAGGTGACCCCGCCATAGTTCATGCCAAAGACGGCGATGCCCAGCATCGCCAGCGCCAGGAAGGCAAAGGGCTCGGTGCCCCGCAGCGTGCCTCGCCTCTCCTCGCCGGGGAGCGCCGCCTGCTTGCTGCTGCGCAGCAGCTCCCAGGCGCCAACCCAGCCCAGGATATAGCCCCAGCGGTAGAACTGCTTTTCCAGCAACTCCAGAAAGATGCGCACCCGATCCACCTGGTCGCCCAGCCCGAAGCCAAAGAACTGGCCGGGGAAACGGTTCCTGGTCATCCAGTACAGCCATCCTCCCCAGGAAAAAGGGCCCAGCTCGTTCAGGAGCGGCTCCTGGTGGGCGCGGATGATGACGTACAGGTACTGGAGCGCCCCCAGGAGCATCAAGCCACCGAGGGCCAACAGCCTCCCCGGCCTGAAGGTGGCGCGGGGCTCGGTGGCGATCACCAGGTAGAGCACCGCCGGCACCAGCGTCACCACGGTCATGTGGTTGCCAAAGCTCAGGGCATAGAGCCCGATGCCCAGGTAGAGCAAGGCCGGCCTGCGGCTGCGATGCCAGGCCAGCAGGACGAGCAGCACGGCGCCAATGAGAAAGGCATTGAGGCTGTACACCTCGGCCACGACGGCCTGTCCCCAGAAGGCCCGGGAAAAGGCAAAGGCCAGCGCCGCCGCCACCGCCCCCACCCGGCTGCCCGAGAGCAGCACCACCAGCAGATAGACCGTGATGACGGCCAGGGCGGCGAACAGGGCCGACATGAGATTGATGCGGAAGGCCAGGCTGCCCACAGGCAGTTCGCCAAAGAGCCGGCTGATGGCGATGTAGAGCGGGTAGCCAAAGCGGTGGGGAATGCCCCACACCCGGGCCACGTATTGGAAGCGGGCGATGTCGCCCCAGCCGGTGCCCGGCAGCATCGTCTGGTAATAGACCGCCAGGGCGGCTCCCCCGACCAGCAGGGGCAGCAGCCAGTCGCGCAAGCGACGCAAACGCGGGTGCTCAGCTTCGAGTGCATTCATGGGATCTGACCGCCTGCCGCCGGTTAATAGATGTCGACCACTTCGGTGCGCACCTCGGCCTGCAGGAACTGGGCCAGCTCCTTCTTGAAATAGAGGGCCACGGTGCCCGTCGGGCCATTGCGATGCTTGGCAACCATGATGTCGGCTATGTTCCGCCGCTCGGTATTCTCGTTGTAAAGTTCGTCGCGGTAGATGAATATCACCACATCCGCGTCTTGTTCGAGTGCTCCGCTTTCTCTCAAGTCTGATAGGATGGGGCGCTTGTCGGTGCGGGCCTCGACGCCGCGGGAGAGCTGCGACAGGGCCAGCACCGGCACGTTCAGCTCCCGGGCCAGGGCCTTCAGGGACCGGGAGATGGACGAGATCTCTTGCACGCGGTTTTCGGAGCGGCTCTCACCGCGCATGAGCTGCAAGTAGTCGACCACGATGAGGTCGACGCCCACCTCGGCGTGTAGCCGCCGGGCCTTGGTCCGCAGCTCCAGGGCCGAGATGCCTGGCGTATCGTCGATGTAGAACAGCGTCTCCGACAGGTCGCCGGCAGCCTTCATGAAGCGGCTCCACTCGTCTTCTTCGATCTCGCCGCGGCGCAACCGCTGCGAGTTGATGCCCGTCTCTGCCGAGATGAGCCGCTGTACCACCTGCTCGGCCGACATCTCCAGGGCGAAAAAGGCGACCCGCTGCCTGAACTTTTTCGAGGCGTTGTGGGCAACGCCCAACGCCAGCGACGACTTGCCCACGCTGGGCCGGGCCGCCAGGATGATCAGGTCCGAACGCTGCATGCCCCCCAGGAGCTTGTCGATGTCGCCAAAGCCCGTGGGGATGCCGATCATCTGCCCCTGGTGCTGCGTCAGGTACTCGATGCGATCATAGTACTCGCTCAGGATCTGCTTGATGGGCACCAGGTCGCGGGAGAGCCGCCGCTCGGAGACGCCGAACAACACCTGCTCGGCGCGGTCGACCACTTCGTCCACGTCCTCGGCCTCCTGGTAGGCCAGGACCGCAATCTGGCTCGCCGCCTCGATGAGCCGCCGGCGCGTCGCGGTGCGCTCGACGATGCGCGCATAATGCTCGGCGTGGATAGAGGTGGGGACGGCATTGATGAGCGACATGATGAACGCCGGTCCCCCCACCTGGTCGAGCTGCTCGCGGCGCTCCAGCTCGTCGCAGACGGTCAAGAAGTCGATGGGCTCGCGTCGCTCGTGGAGGGTGAGGGCCGTGTCATAGATCCAGCCGTGCTTCTCGCGGTAAAAGTCGGACGGCTGGAGGATCGTTGCCACCCGGATGACGGCGTCGGGATCGATGAGGATCGAGCCCAGGACCGCCTCTTCTGCTTCTGCATTCTGCGGGGGAAGTCGCTCGATTCGGCCGCTTTCGCTCACGCCATGCCTTCCTTGCCAGGGTTTGGATAAAGCGGGCTCCTGCCGGCAAACCTTGTCTAGCAGGAGCCCTGGATCACACCTCGATCGTTGGGCGCCGGCCCCTCACAGAAGGGCTGGCGGTCCGCACATGCAGAACGTCAGTCCCCAAGATCCTCCAGGTCCAGCCCCTCGATAAAGTCCTTGTAGGGCGCCAATTGCTCCTCTTCCTCGGGGCTCACCTGCTCCATGTCGATCTCTTCTTCGGGCACAACACCCGCCCGCTCCATAACAGACTCGCTGACAAAGATGGGGGCCTGGACGCGCACGGCCAGGGCGATGGCGTCGCTCGGCCGCGAATCGAGCTCGATGCGCTCTCCGTCCCTATCCATGACCACCCGCGCGTAGAACGTATCGTCGTGCAGATCGTTGACCAGAATATGAGAAACGTGGGCCCCAAGCTTGCGGATGCCCTGTTCCAGCAGGTCGTGGGTCAGTGGCCGGGCAATCTCTACGCCCTGAAGCTTGATGGTGATTGCGTCAGCTTCGTAGGGCCCGATCCAGATGGCCAGATAACGATCCATGCCCTCTTCTTTTAAAACCACCACGCGATGTTGTGAAAGCAAGCTGGCCCGCACACTATCGATACTGACCTTGATCATGATCTACTCCTCTCCAAGCACCTGGGGGTGCCAAGATTCTCGCTTCTCGTCTATTATACCACAGCCGGCTCCGGTCCAGGTAATGCCAGAGCCCGCAGAGTGGGCTTGATCTGATTGTACCTTAAGACTGTGCAAAATGCAAGCGTTCCGCCCCCGCCAATTCCCAAACCAAACCCAACCCCAATTCCAACCGGATGCGCCGGACAGGAGAGGGCTGATGCCCTATAATACAATAGTGTTCCCCAACTGAGAACTACAGCGCGCCGGCAGGAGAAAGGACGGACGCGAGAAATGGAACAACGAGAACTGGGCAAAACCGGCCTGATCGTCAGCCGCCTGGGCCTGGGTCTTGCGGAGATGGGCGAACTGCCCCTGTCGCAGGAGCAGACCGCCGCCCTCCTTCTGACCACCGCCCTGGACAACGGCATCAACTTCCTGGACGCCGCTGCCTGCTATGGCACCAGCGAGGAACTCATCGGCCGCACCATCGCCGGCCGGCGCCACGAGTTCGTCCTGTCTACCAAGGCCGGGCACGTGGCCGGCGACTATGTCGGGCAGGACTGGACGGGCAAGACTGTGGGCGACAGCATCGAACGCAGCCTGGTCCGGATGCGCATCGACTATCTCGACGTGGTGCACCTGCACTCCTGCGGCGTCGAGATCCTGGAGCGGGGCGAGGTCATCCGGGCTCTGCAGGATGCCAGGCAGGCGGGCAAGACCCGCTACATCGGCTACAGCGGCGACAACGAGGCTGCCCTTTGGGCGGTGGAGAGCGGCCTGTTCGATACCCTCCAGACCAGCTTTAACCTGGTCGACCAGAGGGCGCACCTCAGGCTGTTCCCCACGGCCCGGGAGCGGCGCATGGGCATCATTGCCAAGCGCCCCATCGCCAACACCGCCTGGGGTGCCACGCGCTCGCCCAGCTACTATGCCGCCGAGTACTTTCGACGCGCGCAGCAAATGCTCGAGGAGGGACCCGTCTCCTCTGCACCCGACGATCCCCTGGTGCTGGCCCTGGGATTTGTGCTGGCCCACCAGTCCGTCGACACGGCCATCGTCGGCAGCAGCAACCCGGAGCACGTCCGGCAGAACATTCGCTGGGTGCGCGAAGAGCTGCCCATCTCCCGGAAAGCGGTGGAAGAGCTGCACCGCCGCTTCCAGGAGATGGACTCTGGCTGGACGCAGGAAAACTAGCCGGCCGTCGCAAGCTCGCCGGCAGTACCCCGGGCGCACCAGAACTCTGCGCCCGGCAAGAACCTGGCACTGCGTCAAGCGTGACTTGATGGGTTCGTAGTAGCGGCTTCAGCCGCTTTTTCACCTGCGGCGACCCCTCAATTCACGGTTGACAGACCACTACCGCAGCACGGTCTGGGTCCAGGCCTGGATCCAGGCTTCGCGGTTCTCCTCGATGGCCTCCGCGTCCAGGCTGGCCGGGTTTTCCGGCACCAGGGCAAACTGGCGAAAGACCTCGGGCAGCTCGGCCCCGGTGTTGGCAGGAAAGACAAACATCTTGAGCGGAATGTCCTCCTGGAAGGCCTCACCCAGCATAAAGTCGATCCACTCCTCGGCCAGTTCCCGCTGCTCGGTGCCCTGCAGAATGCCGACGAACTCGACCTGGCGGAAGCAACTGCCGTCGCCGACGACGACGCCCGTCGGCGCTTCTTCGAAGGTGCCCTCGGCGAAATAGACCTCCACCGGCGGACTGCTGGCATAGCTGACCACGATGGGCCGGTCGCCGTCGGAGGCATAGGTAAAGCTGCCATAGTAGGCGTCTTCCCAGCCGGGGGTGACCAACACGCCGTTGGCCCGCAGCTCGCCCCAGAAGTCCAGGTAGGTATAGTCGCCCGTCTCGCCAAAGTGGTCAATCGTCGCCAGGAGAAAGGCCAGGCCGGGCGAGGAGGAGGCCGGGTTCTCGACGACGAGCAGGTTCTTGTACTCGGGCAGCACCAGGTCCTCCAGGTTCTCGGGCGGCGCCAGGCCTTGTTCCTCGAACCAGGCCTTGTCATAGTTCAGGCACACGTCGCCATAGTCCACGGGCAGCATGCGGGACGAGGGATCCAGCTCGAGGTCGTCGTCGATCTGGGCCAGCAGGGGTGATTCGTAGGGCTCCAGGATGTCACCCTCGAGGGCCCGGCTCAGAAAGGTATTGTCCACGCCATAGATGACGTCGGCCAGCGGGTTGCCCTTGCTCAACAGGGCCTGGTTCAGCATCAGGCCGGCATCACCCGACCGCAAAAAGTGCACCTGGCAGTTGCAGGCTTCCTGGAAGGCGGCCACCACCTCGTCGCTGACGTCAAAGCTGTCGTGGGTCATGACCGTCAGGGTGCGCTCGCCCTCCTCGCTCTCGACCGTTGGCTCGGCCCCTTCGGCCGTCGCGCCCGGCGGGGGCGTGGCGGTGCCTTCCGGCCCACAGCCGGCCAGCAGCCCAAACACCATCAACAACACAAACCAGACTTTTGTCTTCACTTGGCACATCCTTTCCGTCTCACCGTCGACAGCGGGCGTGAATGCCCAAACTGCTCGTCAGAATCAGCACGACTATGCATCCTCCGTCGTCCCATGAACTACCCACAGGTAGCCCTCTTCCAGCTCGACCCGCGCCTCGGTGCCGCTCATCTCGTTGCTCACTCCGCGGCTCTGGCCAAAACGGAGGGTGTCGCGGGCCAGGGGCCAGGCCAGGCCGGCCGTCGTCACGCCGCGGGCGTCGCCACCCAAAGGAAGCAGGGAGACCAGGTCGCCCGGGCTGCCGGCGAGGGTCACCGCCTCACCGCTCCGCAGGAGCATCGCCTCCTGGCCCCCGTGGACGATGAGGACGCGGCGGCCCCGCAGGGAGGGCATGGCCAACAGGAGCACGTTGGACAGCATGTGATCGAGCCGGCTGCCCCCCAGGGCGCCCAGGACCACGATCTCGTCGACGTCGTGTTGGGCGGCATAGGCGAGGGCCAGCTCCAGGTCGGTCTCGTCCTTGGCCCGCGGATGTTGGACGATGCGCGCCCGCTGCGCCGCCGGCAGGTCCCGCTGGGGGCCGGTGAACGAGTCCATGTCGCCCACGATGACGTCGGGTGCCAGCCCCCGGGCCAGGGCGTGCGCCGCACCGCCGTCGGCGCCGATGATCAAATCCTCTGCTTGTACCCAGCGGGCCCAGTCCCGGTCGCCGGGCGCTTCTCCACTGGCAACGATGATGGCTCGCACATCTCCCTCCAGGGTTTGCGGGTGGGGAAGGCCCACAGGCCTTCCCTTCATGAAGGCACAAAACGGTGAACCGCCTGGGTCAGGCCGGCCGGCCTGACCCAGCGCTGTAATGCATCAAAAAACCGGTGAACCGCCTGGCCTATGCTGGCGGTTCACCGGTTTTTTAGTGCCTCTTCCCTACGCCGGCATTATCCAGGTCAGGTTCAAGGGGTCGGCAACGAATCGGTTGCCCTCTCAGCCTGGCTTGCCCAAGCTCCCCCAGCGCATCTATTATGTTTGTATGTATTCTATCATCCCTTCCGCCGGGTGTCAACTCGGGTCGCCGCCATGGTTATATTAAAAATGCAAATCCTGTCCGCCCCGAGCGTCCAGGAAAACGCTGCGATTCCATATTGGCCAATCGTTTCTGGCGGGCTTGCTCCTGACTCAACCTGGTTGACTTTCGAACGAATGTTCTGTATAATAGCTTCTACGTCGAGGGGTTAAGGGGTTGGTGTGAAAAAGCGCAAACGCAAACAAGTCCGACTGGACGCCGCCGTGGCAGCCATTCGTCGTCGCTATGGCCCATGGTCGGTGGTCCAGGGCAGGCCGGCCAGGATGACCGGCGTGCCGCACATTTCCACCGGGTTTCCGGCCCTGGATCGAGTCCTGGAGATCGGCGGCCTGCCCCGGGGCAAGATCAGCGAGATGGTGGGGCCCGCAACGTCGGGCAAGACCACACTGGCGCTCAAGTTCCTGGCCCAGGCCCAGGAGGACGGCGGTGAGGTCGCCTACATCGACCAGGCCCTCTATTTCGACGCCGACTATGCCCACCGCTGCGGCCTGGACTTTTCTCGCTTCTGGGTGGGCGCCACCCACGACCTGCTGGAAGCCCTGGCCACCGTCGAGGCCATGGCACGCAGCGGCGGCCTGGCCGCGGTCGTCCTGGACGTCGTCGACCTGGCCTGGACCGATTCCCAGGCAGGGCAAGCCCTGGCCGCCACCTTGAACCGCCTGCCGGCCGCCCTGGGCCGGGCGGGCCTGGCCCTCCTCGTGCTGCACGAGTCGCAGGCGGGCGGCTCTCCTGCCCTCTCTGCCCTGGCCCACAACGCCGCGGTGCGGCTGCGGGTTACCCGCGAGCGTTGGATCCAGAAGCAGGGCGACGTGCGCGGGTACGAGGCGCGGGTAGAGGTGCTCAAGAACCAACTGGGCCCCACCGGTAGCGCCGTCACCCTGGCCATCGAATTCAACGGCACGGTCCGCGGCCATGGCCTCTAAGCCCGCCTGCCGGCTCCCCGCCCGGTTGAGAGCCTGGAAAAGCGTGGCTGCCGGGTAGCCACGAGCACAGCGCAGCAAGTGTAGCGAGCGCTGAAAGGAGGAAGGAGCGCCCGGCGTGCCCGTTCTCTATTGCACCATCCCCTACTTTGCCACGGCCCTGCTGCAGCGGGACAACGCCGAGCTGGCCGGCCATCCCCTCATCCTGGTAGACCCGGAGGACCGGGTCTTGGGCCTCTCGGCCCAGGCAGCCGCTCGCGGCGTCGTGCCGGGCATGGCCGCCAGGACGGCGCAGATTCGCTGCCCCGAGGCACGCCTGCTGGATGCCGACGTGGCCCGCTGCCGGGCCGAGTTCGAGACCCTGATCCAGGTGTTGGAAGAGGCCAGCCCCAGGGTAGAGGCCCATGGCTGGGGCGCGGCCTACGTGGAGCTGGACGCGGTGCGGGGGCAGCCCGAGGCCGTGGCCCTCTGCCGCGACGTGGGGCGCAAGGTGCGCCAGCACCTGGGCGAGGCCCTCCAGCCTGCCCTGGGCTGGAACAGCACCAAGTTCACCGCCCAGGCCGCTGCCCGGCGCGTCTCGCCGGGGCACCTGCGCGCCGTCGAGCGCGCCCGGGAAAAGGACTTCTTGCGGCCCCTGCCGGTGACACTGCTCCCCCTGGCCGGAGATACGCTGCAGCGGCTCTCGTTCCTGGGCCTGCGTACCCTGGGGCAGTATGGCGCCCTTTCTCCGGCGGCGGTCTGGCAGCAGTTCGGGCGCGCGGGCATCCTGGCCCGCCGCTGCGCCCGGGGCGAAGACGACCGCCCCATCGTCCCCCACGGGCGGAGCCTCGCGCTGGCGGCGGACCTGGAGCTGCCGGCCCCCCTCGTCGAGCGCGAGCCCCTGCTCCTGGCCCTGCGCCGCCTGGTCGCTCCCCTGTTGGCCGGGCTGCGGGAAAACCTGCGGGCCGCCGGCCAGGCGCGCCTGGCCGTGCAGTTTGACGACGGCACGAGGCAGGAACAAACCCGCACGTTTCTCTTTCCCCTGGCCGAAGAAGACCGGGTGGTGCGCGCCCTGGCCGGGCTCCTGGAGGCCATGCGTTGGCCCGCGGCCGCCACCAGGCTGTCGGTGGC
>ERZ1026796.2071-NODE-2071-length-12206-cov-3.525706_pt1 | contig 12206 bp, 9 predicted proteins | sample MGYA00520874_ERZ1026796 | MGnify/ENA primary metagenome ERZ1026796 (study PRJEB33270, sample SAMEA104284474) | anaerobic digester metagenome | biome: Anaerobic digester microbiome; feature: mesophilic sludge digester; material: Anaerobic digester biomass | place...
CAGGCCGAAGCGGCGGGTGAGCTCCTCGCCGACCCAGGCGGCATCCGCGCTCGGCAGCATCGTGGTGATCCCGCGGCGGGCCTGACGGCTGAGGGCGTCGGCCACCTGGGGCAGGCCGTGGCCGGTCATTGCCCCGGTGTCGCCGAGGCAGAAGTCGACGTACTCGTGGCCGTCGACATCGGTGAAGCGGGCGCCGTGAGCCTCGTCGAAGAAGAGCGGAAAGGCGCCCGGCCAGCGGGTCATCCATGCCATCGGCACGCCGCCGAGCAGGTTGGTGCGCGCGTCGGCGGCCATCTGCGCCGACCGAGGGTGCAACTCGACGAAGCGCTGCTCCTCGGCGTGCTGTGAGTCGGCCAGATGCTGTCGATCGATCATGGTTGAACCCTAGCGCAAGCGATTCACCATCTGATCTCGATTGACGCGAGCGATTCGCTTGTTCGTGCGTCCTCGGCTTTGTGTCGAACCTGCGTGTTCACAGCTGCAGGTAGACCCCGACAGCGTGTACGGAAAAGCGGCGTGGGGCTGGAGAGGCGTCAGCTGGTGACGGCGTTGATGGCCCGCCACACCTTCTCGGCGGTGCAGGGCATGTCGATGTGGCGCACGCCGAGATGGCTGACGGCGTCGATGACGGCGGATTGCACCGCAGGGGTGCTGCCGATGGTGCCGCTCTCGCCGATGCCCTTGGCGCCCAGTGGGTTGAGGTGCGTGGGAGTCTCCATGTGCACGACTTCGAAGCTGGGCAGCTCGGCGGCGGAGATGAAGGCGTAGTCGGCGAGGTTGGAGGTGACGGGGTTGCCGTCGCTGTCGTAGCGCACCTCCTCCATCAACGCCTGCGCGGCGCCCTGTGCGATGCCACCGTGGATCTGCCCTTCCAGCAGCATCGGGTTCAACACCTTGCCGGCGTCGTCGCAGGCCACCTGGCGCACCAGACGCACCTTGCCGGTCTCGGTGTCGACCTCGACCACCGCAACATGCGAGCCGAACGGGAAGCTGGCCGCGCCCTGGAAGAACAGCGCGTGCTGCAAACCCTCGGGCAGCTCCTCGTCGGTGTGCGCGGCCACTGCGAGGTCGGCCCAGCTCTTGGTGATCGACGGGGTGCCCGAGACGTGGAACGACCCACTGTCCTTGTCGAGCACGACGTCGGCTTCATCGGCTTCCATCAGCTTGGCGGCCAGCTTGCGGGCCTTCTCCACCAGTTCGATGGCCGCGTTCCAGACCGCGGTGCCACCGTGCTGCAGCGAGCGTGAGCCCATCGTGCCGGCGCCCTCGGGCACGAGATCCGTGTCGCCCCAGATGACGTCGATCTGGTCCATGGGAATGCCGGTCTGCTCGTGAGCGAGCATGCTCCACGACGTGACGTGGCCCTGACCGTGCGGCGAGGTGCCGGTGTACACGTTGGCTCGCCCACTGTCGAGCACGACGATCTTGGCGTGCTCACCGAAGGGCTCGACGCCGCCGGTGATCTCCACGTAGGTGCTCACGCCGATGCCCAACTGCACCACGTCGCCGGCGGCGCGGCGGCGGGCCTGCTCGGCGCGCAACTCGTCGTAGCCGGCCGCGGCGAGCGCCTTGTCGAGTGCAGTTTCGTAGTCGCCGACGTCGTAGGTCTGGCCGATGGCGGTGGTGTGCGGCTCGAGGAACTTCGGGATCAGGTTGATGCGCCGTGCCTCCACCGGGTCGAGCCCCAGCTCCAGCGCCCACAGGTCGAGCGAGCGTTCCGCTGCAGCGGTGGCCTCGGGCCGGCCGGCGCCGCGATACGGGGTGGTGAACACCGTGTTGGTGACCACGGCGGTGGACTGGCACTCGATGTTGGGAATGGCGTACACCGCGCTGGCCATCGGCCGACCGAAGAACGCGGGGAGGATGGTGCCGATCTCGGCGAAGCCGCCGGCGTCCTGGATGAAGTGCAGCTGGTAGTGCGTGATCTTGCCGTCGCGGCTGCCGCCGATGGTGACGTACTGCACCTGACCGCGGCCATGACCCATGGCCATCATGTTCTCGCTGCGGGTCTCGCGCCAGCGCAACGCGCGGCCGACCTTCTTGGCGACGACACCGAGCAGCGCCTCTTCGGGGTAGCAGCTGATCTTGGCGCCGAAGCCGCCGCCCACGTCGGGGGTGATGACCTGCACGAGCGCTGGGTCGACGCCATTGGTGGTGGCGATGGTGGTGCGGGCGCTCTGTGCGCCCTGGGTGCTGAGCCACTGGTGCAACCTGCCGTCGTCGCCCCATGCGACCGCAGAGCCGCGAACCTCCAGCGGGCACGCAGCCACGCGCTGGTTGATGAAGCGACCCTTCACCACCACTTCGCAGTCGGCGAAGAAGTCGGGGCCGCTGATGGCAGGCATGCCGAGGAACGACGTGTCGAACACCACGTTGCTGCCGGCGCCCTCGTAGAGCAGGGTGGTGCTGGTCATGGCCTCCTCGATGTCGACCAACGCGGGCAGTACGTCGTAGTCGATGATCACCTGCTCGGCTGCGTCCTCGCCCTGCGAGCTGAGCTCGGTGACCACGATCGCGACCGGCTCGCCCACGAAGCGCACCTTGTCGATGGCCAGCAGCCCGCGGGTGACCATCGGGTTGAAGGGCGACGCCACCGGCTGCAACTCGAGATCGGCGGCGGTGTAGATGGCGATGACGCCGGGCATCGCCAGCGCATCGGTGGTGTCGACCGAGTTGATGAGGCCGTGGGCAACGGTGGAGCGCACGTACGTGACGTGCGCGGCGCCGACGAGCATCGGCTCGGTGAGCAGGTCGTCGACGTAGACCCCGCCGGTGGTGAGAAACCTCGGGTCTTCCTTACGAAGTACCCGATTGCCCAGAATGCTGCCAGCCACGCGCAAAACCCCCAGATGTTCGTTGAGACGACGTCGGGCCGACACTAGACGCACCGAGGCGGGTGGCCGAACGCAGAGGCCGGATCAGCCCACTCGACGCGGTCAGGGAGTTGCAGCCTGGGTGGTGCGCACGGCAACGATCTGAGCGACGGTGTCGTAGGGCCAACCGCCGGGCATGGTGATCGGTGCCGCAGGAGCGGGCAGCATCGTGAGCCGGATCTCGCCGCGTTGCACGTAGCCGATCTCCTCGCGGGCGGCCTCTTCGATGCCTTCCGGGGTCTGCAGCCGGCTCACCTCGTCGGCGAGCTCGGCGTTGGCCTGGTCGAGTGCCGTCAGCTCTTTGTCCTTGCCCGCGATGTCGTCGGCCTGGCGCAGCCATGCCTTCACCGGCAACACGAAGAGGGCTGCCACGAGCGAGGCGGTGATGACCATGGCAGCGAGCGCGATGATGCCGCGCTTCGCGCGCCCTTTCACCAGTTGCTTCTCGCGCGCGATGGGGCGGGTGAAGTCGGCCAACGTGCCCTCGCTGGTGCGGTCGATGGGGCGCGTGCGTGACCGGGTCGCGTCGGGTGGACGCGGGATCGCAGACGTCTTGTGACCGCTGGAACTCATCGCCGACAGTCTCGCAGCCGAGCCGCGCGGAACGGCGTCACCCGCACACGCCGGTCGACCCGATTCCTGCTGTCAGGCCCGGCTGAGGGCGCCGCGACCGCGGAACGCCGCGGATTCGCCGAGCTGCTCCTCGATGCGCAGGAGCTGGTTGTACTTGGCCACCCGGTCGCTTCTGGCGGGGGCGCCGGTCTTGATCTGGCCGCAGTTGGTGGCGACGGCGAGGTCGGCGATGGTGCTGTCCTCGGTTTCGCCGCTGCGGTGGCTCATGACGCTGGTGTAGCCGTTGCGCGTGGCCAGATCCACGGTGTCGAGCGTCTCGCTGAGCGTGCCGATCTGGTTGACCTTGATGAGGATGCTGTTGGCGATGCTGCGCTCGATGCCGGTGCGCAAGCGGGTGACGTTGGTGACGAACAGGTCGTCGCCGACCAACTGCACCTTGCTGCCGATGGCGGTGGTGAGCGCCGCCCAGCCCTCCCAGTCGTTCTCGGCCATGCCGTCTTCCAGGCTGACGATGGGGTAGGTGTCGACCAGGCGGGCGAAGTAGGCCACCATCTCGTCGGGAGCGAGCACCTTGCCTTCGCCGGCCAGGTGGTACGCGCCGTCGCGGAAGAGCTCGCTCATCGCAGGGTCCATCGCGATGGCGATGTCGGTGCCCGGGGCGTACCCGGCCTTCTCGATGGCTTCGACGAGGATCTTCAGCGCGTCTTCGTTGCTGGCCAGGTTGGGGGCGAAGCCGCCCTCGTCGCCGACAGCGGTGGACAGGCCGCGGTCGTGCAGCACGCTCTTGAGCATGTGGTAGGTCTCGGTGCCCCAGCGCAACGCCTCGTGGAAGCTGGGGGCGCCGACGGGCATGATCATGAACTCCTGCATGTCGATGCTGTTGTCGGCATGCACGCCGCCGTTGACGACGTTCATCATCGGTACCGGCAGCACGTGGGCGTTGGGGCCGCCGAGGTAGCGGTAGAGGGGCAACTGCAGGTCGTCGGCGGCGGCGCGAGCGACCGCCAGGCTGGCGCCGAGGATGGCGTTGGCCCCCAGGCGGCCCTTGTTGTCGGTGCCGTCGAGCGCGATGAGCTCGGTGTCGATGTAGCGCTGCTCGAACACCTCGATGCCTTCGAGCAGATCGGCGATCTCGCCGTTGACGTGGCCAACGGCGGTCGCCACGCCCTTGCCGCCATAGCGAGCACCGCCGTCGCGCAGCTCGACTGCTTCGTGCTCGCCGGTGGACGCCCCGGAGGGCACCGCGGCGCGGCCGCTGGCCCCGCTGTCGAGGATGACTTCCACCTCGACGGTGGGGTTGCCACGCGAGTCGAGGACTTCACGGCCGATGACGCTGACGATGTCGCTCATGTGCTCCACCGTACCGACTGCGACCGACTGCGACAGAACGCGCAACCAGCATTTCGGTCAAGTGTTGACGGTTCCTTGCCGATCACAGCTGCATGAGCAGTCCTGAGGCGGAAGAGACGTACCGTACGGTTGCATCGCTGACCCGCTCGTCGCCCGCCGATGGCGAGCTGCAGCAGCACCACGAGCAGCACTCGCCGATCGGCGCGGTGGAACAGAAGCTGGTCTGGGACCCGGCCGCACACGCGAACCGGCTGGCGGAACTGGCGGAGCTGGCCGCGGTGGCGGGCGTCGACGAGCCGGAGCCCTACGTGGCGCCCGTGCGAGCGCAAGCGCCGCGCCGCGATCCCGTGTACGGAGACCCGGCATCGGGCCTGGACGACACGATGCACCACACCATGCTGCCGCGCCTGATGGTGATCGCTGCACTGCTGGCCGGCCTCGGAGGCCCGGTGATGGGTTTCGTCTTGCAGCGGCAAGGTCATCTCGTGATCGACGGCAGGAGCTGGCTGCTCGACGAGCACGGACGATCGGTGGTGGTTGCGGCCTTGGTGGCGATCGGCGTCTGCTCGGTGCTCGGTTGGCTGTGGTGGACCGTTGCCGCCGCGCTGAACGCCCGCAAGAGGGCTCGCTACGGCGTCTCGCCGTGGTTCGCGCCGACCGCCTTGTTGCTGATGGCGGCCGGCATCGTCGGCGTCGGCGCGGTGACCCGCGGGCGCAACATGTTCAGCCGGGAGGAAACCGGCAGGTTCCTCCTCGCGATCGGGTTGGGGGTGGTGCCGATCGTGGCCTACTTCGCAACGCTCAGTGCGTACCGCAAGACGGCGAGGGCGATCGGAGCCTCGACTCAGGGGTGGACGGTGGTGATCGTCGTGCCGTGGGCGATGCTGGCGGTCAACGTGCTCTCCCAGTTCTTCGTGAATGCCATCGGCGAGTCGTTCATCCAGGTGCTCGGGCTGGTGAACATGGCTGTCATGGGTGTGCAGGTGCTGGCGCTGTACCTGGCCATGTCGGCGTTCGACCGGCAATGCATCGGCCGCCACATGGGCCGCGACGAGTCGAACGACCTGCCCGACTTCCTGCGACCCTACGCCTGATCAACCGCCGATTTTGACCTCGGCCCACAGCGAGTCGAGTGCCTCGAGGCCGGCAGTGCGCAACACCAGACCGCGCTCGCGAGCCAGCACTTCCACCTGCTCGAAGCGGCTGCGGAACTTCAGGGTTGCGGCTCGCAGTGCCGACTCGGGCTCGACGCCCAGGTGGCGGGCCACGTTGACCACTGCGAACAGCAGATCGCCCAGTTCGTCGCGCACCGCTGCGGTGTCGCCGGCGTGGACGGCGGCGCGCACTTCGGCGGCCTCTTCCTCGATCTTGGGCCAGGCGCCATCCACGTCGGGCCAGTCGAAGCCCACCTTGGCAGCCTTGCGTTGCACCGCGTCGGCATAGCTGAGCGACGGGAGCGAGTGGGGCACGCCCTCGAAGACCGAGGTGCGCCCCTTCTCCTGCTGCTTGATGAGATCCCAGTTGGCGAGCACCGTGTGGGTGTCGTCGGCGACGACGTCGCCGAACACGTGAGGGTGGCGGCGGACCAGCTTGTCGTGCACTCCCTGTGCGACGTCGGCCATCGTGAAGCGACCCTCCTGCTCGGCGATGGTGGCGTGGAACTCGATCTGGTAGAGCAGATCGCCGAGCTCCTCGATGAGTGCGTCGTCGGTGGTGGGGTCTTCGGGGTCGAGCGCGTGCAGCGCGTCGACCACCTCGTAGGTCTCCTCGAGCAGGTAGCGCACGAGCGACTGGTGCGTCTGCTCCTGATCCCACGGGCACTGCTCGCGGAGCGTGCGCGCCAGCTGGTGGAAGCGGACGAGCTCGCTGCCCACCGGCGCAGCCAGGTGCGGGATGTAGATGCTGGTGAGATGATCGGCCTCGACGGTGCGATCCAGCTCTGCCCATGTGGTGTGCGTGATGCGTTCGTCGGGTGAACCCAGCCGTTGCAGGATGACGACCGGTTCGTCGCCGGTGGCGTTCTCGACGGCCAGCTTGATGTCGCTGAGCACCCAGTTGGCGTGCGTGTGCGCAACCAGCAGCGGCCCTGCCATGCCCGCCGCGGCAATGGCGAACTCGTGGCCGTCGACCAAGGTGACATTGGCCTCCACGGGGTCGATGCCCAGCCGCGCGTAGGCGATGTCGAGGAACGACATCGCCGGATGGATGGTGCACTCGATGCGTTGGTCGGTGCGCAGCGCGCGCACGGTGCGCTCGAGGATCAGCGGCGAACCCGGCACCGCGTAGAGCACCTCACCGTGGAGCTGTGCAGCGGCGGCCAAGCGGTCGGCGATCTCGGCGTACACGTCGGCGAACGTGTCGGCGGCCTCGTACACGTCGTCGAAGGTGTCGGCGTCGGGTACGAGCGACGCCGAAGGGTGGCGGTCGGTGCGCAGGTAGCGATGAGCCACCCGCGCGATCTCGGCCCGAGTGTGCTCGGTGACGTACTCGGGCCCCGCGGGCCCGAGACCGACGACGACGATGCGCGGCGTGGTCACCCGTCGCCCAACGGCACGACCTGCGCCTGCTCCTGGTTCCACTCACCCATGCGCGGGCTGATGCTGATGTCGGCGCGCTGGGCCTCGGCGAGCAGTGCTTCGCCCAGCTCGTTCTGCGTGATGAGGCGCTGCTCGTCGAGCGTCAGGTCGTCGAACGCACGCAGCAGCAGCACCAGATCGCCGCTGGCGTCGGTGACCACGACCGGCTGCCCGACGGTGGCGCCGGCGTCGGCCAGCACCCCTCGGATCTGCGGGAAGGCGATGTCGAACGACGCCGAGTCGAGGCACGAGTTGCCCTCCGAGTCGTACACCACGCCGCCGGACTGCGCCAGTGTCTGGTTGGTGGAGTACTGCACCGCTGCGTCGGCGAACGGCAGGCCGGCCTCCAGCTCGGCCATCACCTGTGCCGCCGGCACCTCGGTGCCGAGGGTGATGGCGGCCAGGCACAGGTACGGGCCACCGGCGAGGCCCTTCTCGAACTCGGCTCGGGGGGCGGCGCTGACCTGCGGGATCATCGCTGCGAGCACGAGGTTGCCCTCGGTGAGCAGCTCTTCGGGCGTGGAGATGTCGCCGACCTCGTCGGACAGCGACACCACCCGCACCCACTGCGTGAGCGCAGAGCGAACGGTGGCACCGTCGGTCTTGCCCTCGGTGAGCGAGGCCAGCTGGTCGCGGCTCAGTTGACGGCCGTTGACCTCGGCGACCACTTCGCCGTGATCGACCGAACTGCACGAGGAGAACGACAGGGCGGCCACGAGGGCGCCGAGGGACAGGGCGAGGCGTCGCTTCACGGCCGAGACCCTACCGGGCGACCTGCGCAACACTGGCGTTCGTGCTCGTCGCCGGCTCAGACCGACAGCACGACGACGGCGCCGTCGATGGCGAGGATCGTGCCGACCACGATGGACAGCCAGGAGGCGAGCGGGCGCCGGTGGCGCATCACCCAACCCGTGGTGTCGGCCAGCTTCCGCTGGGCGGTGGGCGAGTGGGTGACCGACAGCATGACGGCCAGCGGAATGCCTGCTGCGAGCAACGTGTAGAGCCCGATGGCCACCAGCCGGCCGCCGAACCCCACCGACGAGGTTGCGATGGCGATGGAGCCGAGCACCGGCCCGACGTAGTCGGCCATCAGGAACGCCGCGACGAACGACTTCGTCGGCGAGAGCTCCTTCAGTCGCTCGAACGCCGGTGGCACATCCGATGACGGCTTGGTCGAGGGACGCCGCAACCAGAGGCCGTAGCTGAGCAGCGCGAGACCGGCGACGATCCGCGCCGCAGCGATCAGCCGGCCGGGAACGGACACCGGTTCGATGGTGCCGCCGAGGACGACGCTGGCAACGACGAGCAGCAGGGTCTCCACCGTGAACAGGCCGAGCACGAAGGCCCAGCCGTTCCTTCTCGGCGTCGCACCGTTCATGACCACGAGCAAGCCCATGATCGTGGAGGGTTGGGTGCCGCTGACGAGGCCGGAGACGATGAGAAGGCGAGCGAGCTCGGTCATCGCCGGCGGGCACAGCCACGAGTGTTGTCAGTGGACACGAACCGCTCCCTCTTCCGCCGGCCGGCACGATAACTCAGGGCATGGCACCGCTGTCGTGGCGTGCTGCGTTCCTGTCGGTGCGCCGCTCAACGATCCTCCCAATCCAACCACTCGATCGGGAAGTCGGTGAGGTACTGCTTCACCGCCTCGCCGATGGTGCGCGCCGAGTGGTTGGGCGTGCCCCGGTCGAACACCTGGTAGCGATCGAGACGGTCGTGGACAGTGCCCTTCAGCTCGGCGAAGCGCATTTCGATGCCGCGCGAGTCGAGGTCGTCGACCAGTTCGTTCAGCACATCGGCGGCGGTGGTGTCGATGTCGGTGATCGGCTCGGCGGTGATGATGAGGCACTTCACCGGTGCCGACTGCGCTGCGATTCGGCGCTGCACGTCCTCGGTGAAGAAGTGAGCGTTGGCGAAGAACAGCGGCGCGTCGAACCGGTACAGCAGGAGGCCGGGCACGATGCGCCCCTCGGGGTGTCGCGCTCGGTCGTGATAGCCCTTCAGGCCGTCGACCCGCACCAGTTCCGCGGTGTGCGGCTTCCACGCGAGTCGTAGGAAGTTGAGGATGGAGAGCGCGACCGCGACTGCGACACCGTTGACCGGGCCGAGCACGGCGACGGAGAGCCAGGCCACCATTGCCAGCGCGAACTCGCTGCGCCGAACCCGGTAGAGCCGAGCCATCGCGGGCAGATCGATCAGCGAGATCGCGGCTGCGATCACGATCGCGGCGAGCGATGCTTCGGGAAGGTGGCGGAAGGTGGCAGGAAAGGCGATGGCGATGACGAGCAGCGTGACTGCAGCGACCACGCCGGTGAGCTGCGTGCGCGACCCTGCCGATTCGGCCACCGGAGTTCGCGAGTTGCTGGCGCTGATGGGAAAGCCGTGGAAGAGGCCGGAGGCGACGTTGGCGATCCCGAGTGCCACCAGTTCGTGATTCGCGTCGACAACCTCGTGACGGCGCAGCGCCATCGTGCGTGAGAGCACACTGGTGTCTGCGAACGAGACGAACGCGATGCCGACCGCTGCGGCCACGAGAGTGCGGGCGGTGTGCCAATCGACATCCGGCAGTGCAGGCGACGGAAGGCCCTGCGGGAGGTCGCCCACCAGTGGGACGTCTCGTCCGCCCAAGTGGAACAGCAGTGCCGCAGCGATGCCGACCACGACGACGACGAGCGTGGCCGGAATGCTGCGCGAAAGCCAGCGCAGCACCACGATCAGCACCACCGAGCCGAGACCGACAACGAGGGCCCAACCATTGAGCAACCCGTCACGGAGACCGTCGAACAACTGGCCGAGCTGGCTGAACAGCGACTCGCCCTTCACCGAGAAGCCCCCCAGCTTCGCCGCCTGCGAGACGATGATCGTGACTGCGATGCCGTGCAGGTAGCCGTAGCGCACCGGCGCGGAGAGCAGCTCGGAGATGAAACCGAAGCGAGCGAGCCCGGCGCCGATGCAGATGACGCCGGCGAGCACCGACAGCGCACCGGCGATGGCGACCGCCTCGTCGGAGTTGGCGGTGGCGAGCGGCAGGATGGCTGCGACCAGCAGGGGGGTGAGCGACGAGGCGGGGCCGAGCACCATGATGCGTGACGGCCCGAAGATGGCGTAGGCGATGAGCGGCACGATGGTGGCGTAGAGCCCCGTGACCGGTGGGAGCCCGGCCGCCGACGCGTACGCCATGCCCGCCGGTGCGAGCAGGCCGGTGATCACCAGCCCAGCAGCGATGTCCTTGCTCAACCAGCCCCGCTGGTACGTGCGGATCTGCCCGATGGCCGGCACCAGGTTGGTCCAGCTGCCCTTGCTCACCTCGCAACTGTGTCACGTCGACGCTGGTGGTCGAGTGCTTCGCCGGCTCTCACCGCGTTCTTACCGTGTGATCACAGTTTCACAATCCCTTCGGTCGAGTCTCCACCGCATGACACGCCTCATCAACGCCCTCCGCTTCTCCGCCACGCTCGCTCTGGCGGGGTGCTCCGCATCTGCGTGCGAGCCGCCCCTCGGCGACCAGCCCGGCGAACCGGCTGCAACCGCTGCGCCGACGCCATCGGCCGAGCCGCCCGGTGCGCAGAGCGCAGGCACCGACATCCTGCAGTTGGCCCTCACCATCCACGTCGAGGGGTACAACGACGAAGCGAGAGATCAGAGCGAGTTCGACGCCCACCTGGCGGTGCTCGAGCGGCTCTCCGACCTTGCCGTCGCGTACGACGTGATCCTCAACTTCGAGCTCTCGACGACGTTCGTGCAGGCGGTCGACCGCTGGGGCAGCATGTTCATCGAGGAGATGACGGCGATCGGTCACAACATCTCGCAGCACTCCGGCGACCAGTCCACGGAGGGCCTCACCGGTGAGGCGCGAGTTCGTGAGCTCGTTCGCCAACGAGCGGCGATCGAAGCCCACGGCGTGCAGCTGAACTACCTCTCCGGCGCGTGCTCCGCAGACGACGATTGGGTGGAGTCGGCGGTGGCGGCTGGGTTCTCGGCGGCGACCGGCAACGTCGAGTTCTGCCTGCAGTCGCTCGATGACGCGACGCTGCCCGACGGGATGGAGTGGATTCACAAGTGCCGCAACCAGTCCGTGTGTCACGACCCCCTCCACGTGGAGACTGCGCGTGTGCTGCATCCGTGGACCACCAGCAGTTCGGCGACGTGGCTGGTCGACGACCCCGCGGGCGATCTGGTGATCATCATCTCCGACGAATCGGACGGGTTCGTCGCCATGTCGCAGACCGGAGATGCCGATCTCACCCTCTCGCTCCAGCAGTGGACGTCGATGATCGACGGCTATCTGGCGGTGGCCGTCGCCGGCCAGGTGAACGTGGTGAACATGGTGCTGTCGGTGGGCTCGACCCCCGATTGGGACACCGCCGAGGCCATGTTCGCAGAAGCGCAGGCCCGCCAGTCGGCGGGTCAGATCTCGTGGGCCAACCTCAGTGACGTGGTCGACCGGGCCGTCGCCGAAGCTGCAGCACAACCGGCCGATCCCGACGTCGTGTACAACGACGTCACGCCTGACCTGGGCGGCGCGCTTCCTCCCGCCGGCGGGAGGAGGCGCGGTTCTGGAGAATCGCGCTACTATTGCAGCGGCAGCGGCGACTGCCACAGCGCCCCACCCTCGTTGACGCGAATTACCGTCACCCACTTCACCCACTCCATCCCCCGCCGTCCCGGCAACACCAGCCGGACCGGCGCGCCGTGGCCGTGGCTCAGCGAGCGATACGCCGCGCCCGATTCATCCGCCGTGCCCAACGCCAGCAGCGCCGCCGCTGCCTCAGCCAGCGGAAAGCGCCGCCGGTAGCCGGAGACGGCTTCGAAGGTGACGCTGGCTGCCGTGGGT
>ERZ1026796.2074-NODE-2074-length-12200-cov-3.029984_pt1 | contig 12200 bp, 14 predicted proteins | sample MGYA00520874_ERZ1026796 | MGnify/ENA primary metagenome ERZ1026796 (study PRJEB33270, sample SAMEA104284474) | anaerobic digester metagenome | biome: Anaerobic digester microbiome; feature: mesophilic sludge digester; material: Anaerobic digester biomass...
CCGGAGACCTGGGCCTGGAGCAGGCCCAGTTCGACGCCTGCCTTGACGGTGGCAAGTACGCGGAGCAAGTACAGGCCGACTATGCCGAAGGGGTCGGCGTCGGCGTCTCGGGCACGCCCGGCTTTCGCATCAACGGCACCGAGCTTTCGGGGGCGCAGCCCTTTGCCGCCTTCCAGAAGCAGATCGAGTACTTTTTGGCAGGAGGCGTGGCTCCCACCCTGGAGGTGGCTGCGGACAGCTACCGCAGCATGGGTGAGGCCGACGCGCCGGTGGTCGTCACCGAGTTCTCCGATTATCAGTGCACAACGTGCGCCGAGCTGGAACATGAACTGATCGCGCGCTACGTGGACACGGGCGAGGTGCGCTTTGTCTTTCGCCATTACCCCGTCGCCCAGATCCATCCCTATGCGCCCCAGGCGGCCCAGGCGGCCGTGTGCGCCGGGGAGCAGGACAGCTACTGGGAAATGCACGAGAAGTTGTTTGCCGGGCAAAACGAGTGGTCGGGGGCAGCCGACGTTCCCCTGGACACCTTCCGCGGCTACGCCGAGGAGATCGGCCTCGAGGAGGACACCTTCGAGGCGTGCCTGACCTCGGAGGAAGCGGCGCTCAGCGTCCAGGCCGATGTCCTGGCCGGCGAGTCGCTGGGCATCAATGCCACCCCCACATTCCTGGTCAACGACCTGGCGCTCCGTGGCGGGCAGTCCATCGGCGTGATAGGACAGGTGATCGAATACCTGGCAGCCGGGGAGCAGACGCCCGAGATCGTCCCGACGGACGGTAACTGGCGGGTGGTGGGTGACGTGCAGACGGCCAGGGCTGCCATGCTGGCCTTCGTGGACTATGCCAGGCCGGAGTCGGCAGAGCACGCCCTGAACGTGCTGCCCGGGCTCCGCGAGCAGTACATCGAGACCGGCAAGCTGATCTATGTCCTGCACCCGTGGCTGGACAGCGCGGATGGGCCGGGCGTGGAGGCGGCCATCGCCGCCGAGTGCGCCGCCGCCCAGGACAGGGCCTGGGAGATGCACGACCTGCTCTTCGAAAACCAGGCAGAGTGGACGGTATCCGGCGACCTGGAGGATACCTTGGAGGGGTACGCCATGTCGCTGGACCTGGATGGGGATCAATTCGCGGAGTGCATGGTGTCGGCCGCAGCCCTGACCAGGGCCCAGGGCGGAACGGTGGTGGGCGCCATGATCGGCGTGCCCATGGCCCCCGCCTATGTCTTTAACAACGGCCAATCCCTTGCAGGCGATTCTGCCCTCGAGGACTTTCAGGCCATACTCGACTCCATGGTCGGCCAATAGGAGCTGAGGTGCGAAACGGGACGTCGAAGCAATGAAGCAAGCAGGCATAGTCCTGATTCTGGGATTTTTGGTTCTGGTAAGCGGGGGCCTGGCCCCCGTTGGGGCCCAGGAAACGCCAGAGTTGGCGGTCCTGAGCATCGCTCTCTGGCCCGAGTTCGACCGGCCCGAGATGCTGGTCATCTACCAGGGGGCTCTGACGGCCGAAACGCCGCTGCCGGCCGCCATCGAGGTCCGCATCCCGGTGCGCGTGGGCCGGCCCACGGCCATGGCCTACCTGTCGGAGGCCGGTGAGCGGCTGAACCAGCAGTACACCACGCGCATCGATGGGGAAACCCTGGTGGTCTCGTTCCAGTTGGCGGCCCCGGGTTTCCAGTTGGAGTACTATGACGATCTTCCGGTCTCGCCCGATGGACAGCGGGAATTTGCCTTTGCCTACACCGCGGACTATGCCATCGGGGAGCTGTCGGTCGAGTTCCAGGTGCCGCCCACGGCGGAGAACCTGGCCGTCGAGCCGGCGGAAGGCACGTCCCAGGCCGGCACCGATGGCCTCCAGTATCATCGCATCGACGTGGGCTCCATGGGGGCCGGCGAAGCCCTGGCCTGGACCTTTCGCTACGATAAGGACAATGACGCGCTGACAAATCCGGCGCCGAGCCAGCCAGACCAGCCAGCACCGCAGGCCGCGGTGCCCGGGAGCACGGGCGGCGGCGCTGGTAACTCGGCGGTGTTGACCTTTGTCGTTGCCTTTGTGGCGCTCCTGGCCGTAGGGGGTGCGGCGTTCTGGCTGGGGCGCAGCACCCGGCCGCCGGCGGGCAATGCCCTCTCCGACCGTTCCGGGCCCAGTCCGTCCGGCAGGCGGCAGGCCCTGGACGTTGCCTTCTGTTACAAGTGCGGCGCCGAGCTTCGGCCCGACGCCGAGTATTGCCAGACGTGCGGCGCGCCTGTACGCTATTAAAGCCGCGCCCAACCTTCTGAGGAGGGAGAAATGTCTTCGACGACGAAATTTCTGGTGGGTGGCGTCGTTGTCGCCCTGGTTATCGGCCTGCTTATTGCCACCAGCTTTTCGGGCTCGACCAGTGACTATTTGACCATCTCCGAAGTAAAAGCGCTGGACGCCGAACAGGTGCGTGACTCGCGCGTGTCGGGTGCCATCGTGGCCAACTCGGTGGAGTGGAACACCCGCGAGCTGCACCTGACTTTCCAGATCGAGGACGAGACGGGCACGCTGCCCATCTCGTACCACGGACCGCAGCCCGACATGCTGGTCGATGCCGTCGAAGCCGTTGCCATTGGCAAGTACAATCACGAGGCCGGGGTCTTTGAGGCCAACGATCTGCTGATGAAGTGCCCGTCCAAGTACGAGGAAAAGGAATAGTGGCTGGCGGCGGGCTCGGTGGGCTGTAGAATCTGCAACGCTGCCATCTAGGGGGGATATCGTGGTCCTGGCGGACATAGGCTATGGTGCTCTGTGGGTGACACTGGCCGCGGCGCTCTGGGCAGCCGTGGCGTCGGTTGTCGGGGTGCGGGGACGGCGGCCGGAGCTGGTGGCCAGCGCGCGCAATGCGCTGTTGGCGACTGCGGTTCTGTCGACGATTTCGTCGGTGCTCCTGCTGGTGCTGCTCTTTCGCCACGAATTCGTGGTGCGCTACGTCTACGAGCACGTCAGCACCTATCTGAAGCCGGAGTACATCCTGGCCGCGTTCTGGGCGGGCCAGGAGGGCTCCCAGTTGCTTTGGCTGTGGATGCTGGCGCTGTTTACCGGGGTCCTGGTCCTGCGGCGGCCGACCTGGGACGCCCACCTGCGGCCGTATGCCATGGGTGTGTTGGCCCTCACCCAGGCATTCTTTGCCCTCTTGCTCATCGTCCTCACCAATCCTTTTGAGGTGCTGCCCCTGGTGCCCGTCGAGGGTGTGAGCCTTAATCCACTGCTCCAGAACTTCTGGATGGTCATTCACCCGCCCATCATTTTTGCCGCCTATGCTCTCTGGACCATCCCCTTTGCCTATGCCTTCGCGGCCCTGGTGACGGGGCAGTTGGACGCCACCTGGCTGCGCGGCGTGCGGCGCTGGACGCTGGCGGCCTGGGCGTCGCTGGGCGTGGGAATCCTGGTCGGTGCCTGGTGGGCCTACCTGGAGCTGGGCTGGGGCGGCTACTGGGGCTGGGATCCGGTGGAGAATTCGTCGCTGATTCCCTGGCTGGTGGCCACCGCCCTGGTCCATTCGGCCATTATCCAGGAGCGCCGCGACATGTTCCGCGCCTGGAACGTCTTCCTGGCCGCCCTCACCTTTGTGCTGACCATCTTTGCCACGTTTGTCACCCGCTCGGGCCTCATCCAGTCGGTGCACGCCTTTGCCCAGTCGCCCATCGGCTATTACTACCTGGCCTACATGCTCCTCATCCTGGCCGCAACGGTGGGCTTGATGATCGCCCGCCGCGAGGAGCTCCAGGGAGAGGGCCAGTTGGGCGACCTGCTCTCGCGGGAGTTTGTCTTCCTGCTGACCAACCTGCTCTTCCTGGGCACGGCCGGGGCAGTGCTCCTGGGCACCCTGTGGCCGACCTTTACCGAGGCGGTGCGCGGCGTGGCCAGCTCCCTGGGTCCCGAGAACTATAACCGGTTCATGGGTCCCCTGGGCCTGCTCCTGGTGCTCCTGGTGGGGATCTGTCCCCTGGTGGATTGGCGGCGCATCGATGCCGAGAAGCTGCTGCGCAACCTGTGGGTGCAGGCGTTGGTGGCCGTCGTCACCGCCGTGCTCCTGATCCTGCTGGGCATTCGCGAGCTGTGGGCCGTGATCTCGTTCTCGGTGACAGCCTTTGTGGCGGCCACTATTATCATCCAGATGGGCGTCGGCATCCGGGCGCGCATGCGCTCGGCGGGCGAGAACGTCCTGGTGGCCGCGGGCCGCGCCGTGCGCAACAACAGGCGGCGCTATGGCGGGCAGCTCATCCACTTTTCTATCCTGCTCATCGTCGCCGGCATCACCGGCTCTCAGGCGTACCAGGCCGAGGTCCAGGTGGCGTTGGCGGCCGGCGAATCGGTCGAGGTTGAGGGATACACCTTGACCTACACTGACTACGCGTACCGCCAGGTCGAGGAAGCGGGCAACAAGATCCGCAACCAGGCCGTGCTGGACGTCTACCGCGGCGGGCGAAAGGTGGCCACCGTGCGGCCTGAGCGGAACCTGCACAGCAACGTCGACGGCGCGGTGACCGAGGTCGCCCTGCGGTCGAATTTGAGGGAGGATCTGTACGTCGTCCTGGCGAGCCTGGAGCCCGACGGGCTGGCGGCTTTCCAGGTGTTGGTCAATCGCATGGTCGTCTGGCTGTGGATCGGCGGCGTGGTGCTCATCATCGGCACGCTCGTAGCGGCCTGGCCGGGGCAGACCCGGGGGAGGCGAGCATGAGCCTGGTTGTCTTTGTCCTGATGGCGGCGCTGACCGCCATGGCCATCGCCTATCCTCTCCTCAAGCCGGGTGTCGCGGCACAGCCCGAGGCGCGCGTCAGCGACGCACAGATTGACAGGGCTGTGCAGCGGCTGAGAGGGGCAAGGAAGCGCAGCGCCGGCCCGGCCTGCCCTACCTGCGGCGCGCCCTATCAGCCTGGCGATCGCTTCTGCGTGCGCTGCGGGCAGGCGCTGCCCCGGCAAGAAGCTGCTCCCACCCCGGTACTGGAACGGGTTTGCCCTTCGTGTGGCGCGGCATTGCGCCCCGATGACCTGTTCTGTGCGCGCTGCGGGCACCACCTCTCGGCGCCCGGCGGGGATGGGGGCCTGGAAGAGGTGCAGTCATGAGTGGACGTCAGCACGCCGGGGCGCGAACCCTGATCCTGGCGAGTTTGCTGCTGGCCCTGGTCCTGGTGGTGCCCCTGCAGGCGCTGGAGGTAGGCATCCTCGAGGGCGAGGTGGTGAACGAAACGCCCGGCGGCCCCACGCCCGGCGAAGGCCTGGCCGTCACGTTGCACACTCTGCGCAACGGCAACGAACTCGAGACGCGGGAGACGACCACCGACGCCGAGGGGCGCTTTCGCTTCGAGGGCCTGGATCGGGACCCGGCCCTGGAGTACTGGGTCGAGGCCGTCTACGAGGACGCCCCATACAGCAGCGCCATGCCGGTCCAGTTCAAGGCCGATGCCGAAACGATCACCGCCACCATCCCCGTCTACGAAAGCTCTGACGACGACTCGGCCGTGCGCTTGAACTCGGTCCACGTCATCGCCGAGTCCTTTGGCCAGGTACTGCGCATCTCCGAGATCCACATGTTCAGCAACGACGGCGACCGGACCTTTGCCGGCAGCGGCCAGGGCCCAAGCCCTGGGACGACGGTGTTTATCCCGCTGCCCGCCAATGCCGTCGGCGTGGCCTTTAGCGAAGAGGATCCGGCCGGCCGCTACGTCGAGGCCGAGGGCGGCGTGTGGGATACGGAGCCCGTGACACCGGGGTCGGACACGTCCCTTGTCTTTTTGTCATATCATTTGATGGTGGCCAACCAGGCGGCAGCGCTGGAGCGCAGCTTTGCCTACCCGGTCACCGCCTTCAACATCCTCGCCACCCAGCCGGGCCTGACCCTGCAAAGCGGGCAGCTCATCGACCAGGGCACCCAGTCGTTTCAGGGCCGCGATTATGCGTTTTTCGTCGCCAACGACCTGCAGGCGGGTGAGAAGTTGCTCCTGAACTTTGTCGTCGACGAGGCAGCGGCCGCCGGCTCTGCCATGCCCGAGGCCGAAAGCCAGGCGGCTCCGTCGACCACTCAGCCGGCAGGCGAGGGGCAGCAGGGGCTGTTGCGCACCATGGGCATCGTGCTGGTCTGCCTGGCCCTGGGGGCCGGGGTGGTCTATCCGCTGGCCATCAAGCGCCCGCGTGCCGCCGTGCCTGTTGCCGCCGCACCGGCCCTGTCCGACCCACGGCGCCGGCGACTCCTGGAGGAGCTGGCCGACCTGGAAGACGCTCACGAGGAGGGCCGCCTGGACGAGGCGGATTATGAGCAGCGGCGCGCCCAGATCTACGAGTCGCTGCGATCGGACTGACATGCCAGAGAGCAGCCGAGGAGCAGGTTCCAGCGTGGATAGGCCGCCCGCCATCGACGTGCGCAAGGTGACCAAGGCCTTTGGTCACCAGGTCGCCCTCCGTGGGGTTGATCTGCAGGTGGGAGAGGGCGAGTTTCTCACCCTCTTTGGCCCCAACGGCGCGGGCAAGACGACCCTCATCCGCATCATCGCCTCGCTGGCGCGGCCCAGCTCGGGCGAGGTCCGGCTGCGCGGCCAGGACCTGGGACGGGCGGCCATCGCCCTGCGCCGTGACCTGGGCTTGATCTCGCACAACCCGCTGCTCTACGGCGATCTGACGGCCGAGGAGAACCTGCGCTTTTTCGCCCGCATGTACAACCTGCCCCGGGCCGGGGAGCGCATCCAGGCCGTCCTGGAGCAGGTTGGCCTCCTGGCGCGCCGGCGTGACCCGGTGCGCGGTTTTTCCCGGGGCATGGTGCAGCGGCTGACCATCGCCCGCGCCATCCTCCACGATCCGGCCATCATGCTCCTCGACGAGCCCTACACCGGGCTTGATCTACAAGCGGCCGACATGCTGAGGGCGGTTCTCCAGGACCTGGCCGCCTCCAACCGGACGGTCATCCTGACGACCCACAACCTGGAGCAGGGGCTGGAAATGTGCGACCGGGCGGCTATCCTGCACAGGGGCAGGCTTGCCTGGCAGGGGGCGAGGGACGGCGTTGACCTGGTGGCCATGAAGAACATCTATCGCGACGTGACCGCGCCCGGGTGAGCAATGGACTACTTGGCCAAGATCGCCGCCATCGTCTGGAAGGACATTGTCGCGGAGCTGCGTACCAAAGAGATGTTCAGCGCCATGTTTGTCTTTGCGGTGCTGGTCGTCGTCATCTTTCACTTTGCCTTCGACCTGCGGGTTACGGGCGAGGGCGTGCGCGAGGTGGCCCCGGGGGCGCTGTGGGTAGCCTTTGCCTTTGCCGGCATCCTGGGACTCAACCGCGCCTTTGTCGCCGAGCGAGACCGCGGCTGCCTGGAAGGCCTGCTCCTGGCGCCCGTGGATCACACGGCCATCTACTTTGGCAAGATGCTGTCCACGGTCCTGTTCATGCTGGTGGTCGAGATCGTGACGCTGCCGGTGTTTACCGCCTTTTTCGGCGTAAACCTGTTCGACCTGCGGCTCGTGGTCGTTGTTCTCCTGGGCACTCTGGGCTTTGCCGGGGTCGGGACCATCCTCTCGGCCATGACGGCCCAGACCCGGGCGCGAGAAGTGCTGCTGCCGATCTTGCTCCTGCCGGTGGCCGCACCGGTCCTCATCGCTGCCGTCAAGGCAACGGCGGGCATCCTGGACGGCCTGCCCACGACCGAGATCGCGCGCTGGCTGCAGCTCCTGCTGGCCTTTGACGTGATCTTTCCCGCCGCGGCATTCATGACCTTTGATTACGTGGTGAAGGAATGAGCGCGGAAACCTATTCCGTCGCCAAGACGTATGGGGTATGCACATGAAACGACACAATGCTGTGATCCTGGTTGGATTGACGGCGCTCAGCGCCGTGCTGGTCATGGTGGCCCTCTACCTGGCGCTCCTGGGCGCTCCCGAGGCCAACCTCCAGAGCGAGACGGGGCGCTACGCGCAGCGCATCATCTATTTTCACATCGCCACTGCCTGGGTCGGTTTCCTGGCCTTTTTCGTGACCTTTGTGGCGGGCATTGGCTACCTGCGGACGGGGGAACGGAGCTGGGATATCGTGGCCCTCTCCTCGGGCGAGATCGGCACGGTCTTTATGCTGGGCGTGTTGATCAGCGGCTCGATCTGGGCCAAGCCCGCCTGGGGTGTGTGGTGGGTGTGGGACGAGCGGCTGACCATCTCGCTCATCCAGTTCCTGGTGTACGTCGGCTACCTGATGCTGCGCAGCGCCGTCGAAGATCCGGCGCGCAGGGCGCGCTTTGCGGCCGTCTATGGCATCGTGGCCTTTATCTCGGTGCCAATCAACTTTATCGCCATTCGCCTGTGGCGAACCCAGCACCCGCTGATGTTTGGCACCGAAGAGGGAGGGCTGGGGCCGAACATGATGTTCGCCTTCTTTTTCAGCCTGATCACCTTTACGATCTGGTACATCACACTCATGGGGCATCGCATCCGCCTGGAGCGGCTGCGGGACGACGTCGAACATTTGAAGGAGCGGCTCGCCGGCTAGCGAGCCCCTTCAGGGAAAGACAACGATTAGGAGGAACGATGGAATACATGGTAGCGGCCTATGCCGTCTTGTGGGCCATTTCCTTTGGGTTGGTGGTGAGCATCATGGTGCGGCAGCAGCGCATTCGCACAGAGCTGGAAACGCTGCGCCTGATGCTGGAGGATGAGCCGCGCCGGGAGCAGGAGCGCTAGTTGCCCGGAACCGGAGCCGTCGCGGCACCCTGGCCGCCAGTTAACTGAGAAGAGAACGGGAGCGGAGCGAACCGGATGGAAGCACAGAACGTGACCCTGCCCCTTGCCTTTCTGGCCGGGCTGTTGTCCTTTCTCTCGCCCTGCGTGCTGCCCCTGGTGCCGGCCTATATGGGCTACCTGGGAGGCACGGCCGTCATGGGCAGCGTGGATGCAGGGCGCTGGGACGTGGCCCGGACCTTCTTGCACGCCCTGTTCTTTGTCGTCGGCTTTGGCGCGGTCTTTGTGTTGCTGGGCGCCTCGGCGACGTTCCTGGGGCGCGTGCTCCGCGACTACTCGCTGCTCTTGCAACGCGTGGGCGGCGTGCTGTTGGTGGTCTTTGGCATGCGCCTGCTGGCAGCCGGCTGGGACCGCAAGAAGTGGACGGCGGCGGCGGTGATCGTGGGCCTTCTGACCCTGCTCCTGAGCAACAGCTTTCCCTTGCAGCGCACCGGCGAGGCCCTGCTCATGGTGGCGGTGGTGCTGGCCGGGGCGGGTTTTGCGCCGGCCATCCAGATCGGATTGTCGGTCCTGGCCGCCGCGCTCAACTTTCTCTCGAGCTATGACGCCCTGGTGCCCAACCTGGTGACCAGCCTGCTCATCGGCCTGCTCGTCTATTTCTTTAGCCGGGCCGACTTTTTCTACGGCGAGAAAAAGCTGGAGATACAACACACCGGCCAATCGGGCTACCCGCGGTCGGCGCTTTTTGGCGTCGTCTTTGCCGCCGGCTGGACGCCGTGCGTGGGCCCCATCCTCACCGGCATCCTGGTGGTGGCCAGCCAACTGGACACGGTGGGGCAGGGCATCGTGCTCCTGACCGCCTATTCCCTGGGGCTGGGAATTCCCTTCCTGCTCCTGGGCCTGGCCTTCGGACCGCTGTCTCGCTGGCTGCGCAAGGCGAACCGCTACCTGGGTGTGGTCTCGATGGTGAGCGGCGCCCTGCTCGTGCTCATGGGCGTGCTCATCTTTGGCAACAGCCTGAGCTTTCTGGCCCAGTACGGCACCTTCCTCGATATCGAGCTGTAGGGCCGCCTGCCGTCCGATGGAAAGGAGAGCTTCCGTGGCCAAGATTCGGTTGGTATTCGCCTCGTTGCTCCTCGGCTCGCTGCTTCTGGCCTGTGGCGGGGCGGAGTCGGGGGCCAAAGCGGGTATCAGCGAGGGAAACCGGGCCCCCAATTTTCGACTCAAGACGCTGGATGGGCAGGACGTTTCTCTGGAGGACTATCGGGGGAGCGTCGTCCTGGTCAATTTCTGGGCCACGTGGTGCGGGCCGTGCGTGGAAGAAATCCCGGCCCTGGAAGCGGCCTATCGAGCCAGGCAGGGCGATGGCTTTGTGGTGCTGGGCGTCAACTTCCAGGAAACGCCCCAGGAGATCTTGCCTTACGTTCAAGCCCTGGACGTGAGCTATCCCATCCTGTTGGATACGAACGGCCAGGTGATGAAGACCTTTCGCGCCCCGGGGCTGCCTCTTTCGCTGCTCCTGGATCGCGAGGGCGTGATTCAGGTGAGGCACACCGGGTTGCTGAACGGCACCCAACTGGCCAAATACATGGCAACGATGTTGCCCTAGGAGTTCGAGTGCAGTGGAAGAAAAGCAGGTTCGCCATGCATCCAAGCCGGTGACCGGCCGCACCCGCGACACGGTCATCCTGGCCGACAAGGCGATCTTTCGGTTGGCCAAGCACTGGCTGCTTCTGGCCAACGTGTTTTGGGGTCTGTACGTCGGGCTGCCGTTCCTGGCGCCCTTGATGATGAACGCCGGCTGGACCACGCCGGCGAGGATTATCTATCTCATTTATCGCCCGGCATGCCACCAGCGGCCGGAACGCTCCTATTTCATCGGCGGACCGCAGGCGGTGTATACGCCCGAGGAGCTGGCCGCCGGCGGGGTGGACCTGAGCGCCCTGTCCCGCGACATCGGCAACGAGGAGATCGGGTGGAAGGTGGCCTTTTGCGAGCGCGACGTGGCCATCTATGGCAGCATCCTCCTCGCCGGGCTGGCATACGGCGGCCTGCGCCTGGGCCTGAAGAACAGGACCCGGGGCAGAGAGATGTGGAAGATGCCCTTCCGCCTGTTCATCCTCTTTGCTGTGCCCATGGGCATCGATGGTGTGGCGCAGCTCTTCACGTCCTACGAGAGCACCTGGGTCACGCGCAGCCTCACCGGCGCGATCTTTGGAATCGGCGCCGTCTTTTTCGCCTATCCCTACCTGGAGGAGGGCATGGCCGACGTGCGCCACACCGTGAACCGGAAGCTGCACCTGGAATAGGAGACCCCCGGGCGGTTGGCCATGTTGCAGGGAGGCAGCTTGGGTGTAATCTGGATCGTCCTCGTGGCCCTGGTCGCCGCGGGCCTGGGCTTCCGGTCATTGTGGCGCGCCATGGGCAGGCTGCGTGCCCCGGTCAGTGTGGAGGGGGCCTTCCTGTGGTGGGCGCTTTGGCGTCACGGGAGGCAAAAGCCCGCTCGCTCCACGACGCGCCCCACCACCAGGCCGGCAAGAGCGTGGCATCTCTTACCGGCCGGAAGGAGAGAACGATCCGGTGACTTTGGACGAGTTCTTGTCCGGATACGAGGAGGCACGGCCCATTTTCGACGCCCTGCGTGCCGAAATAGAAGTCCTGGGCCCCGTCGACATGCGCGTGACCAGGAGCCAGGTGGCGTTCCGGAGGCGCCGGCCATTTGCCTGAGCCTGGGTGCCGGCCCGGTACCTGGGCCGCGGCGCCCCCCTGGTACTCACCCTGTCCTTCGATCGTCGCGACAGCTCGCCCCGCTGGAAAGAAATCGTCGAGCCGGCGCCCGGGCGGTTTACCCACCACCTGGAGCTGCGCGCCGCGTCCGACATCGACGGCGAGGTGCGGGCCTGGCTGCGGGCGGCCCGGGAGGCCGCGGCGTAGCCGGCCTCACATGGCGAACATCAGCGCCCGTAGCACGTCCAGGTAGTTCTCCGTCTCTAGCTGCACGGTGAGGTCGTCCACGCGCCGGGCGCCCGGATAAAAGCCAAAGGTGTAGGCCTTGGCGTGGTCCCGGTACGCCAGCTCCAGTACAAAGCGCCGGGGGAGCGCGACGAGGGCCCGGAGGGCCCCTTCGCAGGCGGCCACCACCTCGGCGGTCATTTGCTCGCGAAAAGGAGCATAGTCGCCCTTGGACAGCTGGGTTTCGTCCCAATGGGTTGTCCCCGTCACCCCTTCGATGTCTGCACTGATGTAAACCTTCATTGCTCGCTCCTGGGCCGTGGCCGGCCATGTACTGGATAGGAGGCATTATACAGCACCCGGCCGGCTTTGGACAATCCGCCGGCGACGAGGGGAGCCCCCGCCTTTGTGCTGTGCGGCGGCGACCCGCCCGGCCGCCCAGCAATTCTGATTTTGGGGGAGTCGGGAGTTTGAGAGGCGAACCAAGGCATGATCCCGGCAACTTGGATGGCAGAGGCTGCTGCTGCAATCTGGCAAAGCGGAGTGTATGAGGGTCGCCGCAAGGC
>ERZ1026796.2083-NODE-2083-length-12156-cov-2.794829_pt1 | contig 12156 bp, 10 predicted proteins | sample MGYA00520874_ERZ1026796 | MGnify/ENA primary metagenome ERZ1026796 (study PRJEB33270, sample SAMEA104284474) | anaerobic digester metagenome | biome: Anaerobic digester microbiome; feature: mesophilic sludge digester; material: Anaerobic digester biomass...
ATCCACATATGGCATCTTATCCGGGGATTGCGGTTTGAAACGGAGTGCGTACTTGGTGCAACTGAATCTGCCCAAATTGGTGCGGATGCGTTCTCTGCCTTCTTTACTCAAGTACGCCGTCCATAACTGGCCATTTCCATCCACGCTGTATTCTCCCGGTTCCGCTCTGCCGCCGATCAGCATGGCCAGCAGGCTGAAGATGTCGCGGGTGCTGTCCGCAATGGCATAACTGAAGCTTCGCTTGCCATTTTGCTGATTAACCTTGGCGTAATGAGCGAAGTGGAAATAGCTGACCTCGACTTGGTCCGAAAGTTTGGTTTGCTTGATCTTGCGCAGATATTTGCGGGGCAGGAAGTTCTCATCGAACTCGCTGCGGTATTGGTTGTCCAAACTGGGGAAAAATGCTGAGCTTTCCTCGCTCTCAGCCGAGGCCTCAATGTATCCATCTGCAACCGAGCAATTGAGGCTAAGATCGGCTATCTTGAGCCCGAGGGATCTGATATCGTATTCAAGAGACAATCCCGGCAACAGAACTGCACAGATGCAAAACAGGATGGCGCAAGCCAGATTCTTACAACTCATTGGCTAACTTGATGACCTGCACCCGCTTGATGCTTTTTCCATCGCTTTCAAGGATCCGGAACTCAAGGAGTTCATCCATACGATGTACTTCCCCGGTTGCTGGCACATGATTGAACTGGGATAAGAGATACTCGGCCAGGTTATCGTATTCCTCAGGATCGATGTCGATGGAAAACTCCTGGTTCAACTGGCGGATATTGACGCTTCCGCTCAGGATATAGGAACCGTCTTCCTGGCATATCAGTTCTGGAGTCTCTTCATGGTCGTATTCGTCGTGGATCTCGCCCACGATCTCTTCCAGCAGGTCCTCGATGGTGACCAGGCCGGCCACGCCGCCGTACTCGTCGACGACGATGGCCATGTGCACCCGCCTCTGCTGCAGGTCGGGTAGCAGCTCGCTCGCCCTCTTGGTCTCGGGGACGAAATACGCCTCGCGCAACAGGCCCTTGAGGGGCACGTCGATGCGGCCATCGCGCAGGTAGGGCAGCAGATCCTTGGCATAGAGCAGCCCTTCGATGTTGTCGATGGTCTCGTGAAAGACGGGGATGCGCGAGTGGCCGGCCTGCATGATGGTCTCCAGCGCCTCGAGAAGGGGCGTCGTCACCTCCAGGGCCACGACGTCGATGCGCGGCACCATCAACTCGCGGGTCATGGTGTCGCCCAGGTCAAAGATGGAGTAGATCATCTCCTTCTCTTCTTCTTCGAGGACGCCTTCTTCTTCGCCGGCGTCGACCAGGGTCCTGATCTCTTCTTCTGTCACAAAGGGCATTTCGCTGCGCGTGCCGGCGCCAAAGATCCGGGCGATGCCGTTGCTGATCCAGACCACCAGGCGCACCACGGGCATGAACAGGGTGGCGAGCAGGTTCAGCGGGCGGGCCAGGGCCAGGGCCAGCCTCTCGCTGTGGTGTACGCCCAGGGCTTCGGGCACGAGCTGGGCCAGGATCAGCATTGCCAGGGCAGCCAGGAACACGACGAAAAAGAAGACCACGGGGTAGCTGGCCGCGCCCAGCCAGGGTTCGACGAGCGTCGCCAGGGGCTGCACCGTGGTTATGGCCACCACCGCGCTGGCAAAAGAGCTGGTGAGCACCAGGCCCAGTTGGGTCGTCGCCAGGAGCCGGCTCGCGTCGTCGGCCAGCCTCTCGGCAATGCGTGCCGAGGCGACGCCCTCTTCGACGAGCTGGCGCAACCGCGGTTTGCGCACGTTTATGAGGGCCACACGGGCCATGCTCAGGATGGCATTGACCGTGATGAGACCCACCAGCAAAAGCACCTCCCAGAGGGTCACCTTATTTCACCTCCCACTCCGCTGCGCTCCGGGACTCGGCCGACTCACCGGTCGGCGCCTGTGGCGGTTGGGGAGGGCGCGCCGGCACGCCATAGACGAGGCCCCCGGGCGGCACGTCGTGGGTGACGACCGAGCCGGCGCCCGTGATGGCGCCCTCTCCGATGGTCACCGGCGCCACCAGCATGGTGTCGCTGCCGATAAAGGCTCCTGCACCGATCTCGGTGCGGTGTTTGCGCGCGCCATCATAGTTGCAGGTGATGGTCCCCGCGCCGATGTTGGCCCCGGCGCCCACGGTGGCATCGCCGAGGTAGCTGACGTGTCCCATCTTGGCCCCCGGACCCAGGGTAGCGTTCTTGAGCTCGCCAAAATTGCCCATGTGCGCGCCGCGCCCCAGGCGGCCGCCCTTGCGCAGGTGGCCAAAGGGGCCCACGTCGCTGCCGTCCTCCATGGCAGCGTCCTCGACGACCGACAGCTCCACGCGGCAGCCATTGCCGATCTCCGAGTTGCGGATGACCGAGCCGGGGCCGATGGTGCAGCCCTCGCCGATGCGCGTTCGCCCCTGAAGCAGCGTGTTGGGCCAGATGACCGTGTCGGGCCCGATCTCCACGCCGGCCTCGATGTAGGTTGCCTCGGGGTGGATGAGGGTCACTCCCGCCAGCATCCAACCCTCGTTGATGCGCCGCCGCATCTCGGCCTCGGCACGGGCCAGCTTGGCGCGGTGATCGACGCCCATGACCTCCAGGGGATCGGCCACCTCCAGCGCTGCCACCGTTTCGCCCTGGCGTACCGCCCCGGCCACGAGGTCGGTGAGATAGAACTCGCCCGCGGCGCTGGGCTCGAGGGCCGCCAGGTTTGGCCACAGCCAGCCATCGCGGAAGCAGAGAATGCCGCTGTTTACCTCGCCAATGGCCCGCTCTTCGGCCGTGGCGGCGGCGTCTTCGACGATGGCCAGCACGCGTCCCGTGCCTGCCTGGCGCACGATGCGCCCGTATCCGGCAGGGTTTTCGGGCCGGAAGGTGAGGATGGTGACGGCGGCGCCGGCGCCCTCGTGGTGCTCGATCATGCGGCGCAGCGTCTCCGGCTGGATCAGCGGCGTGTCGCCATAGACGACCAGCACCGTGCCCGCGCGGCCCGCCGCTCCGCCGGCAGCCTGCCGCACGGCGTCGCCGGTGCCCAACCGCTGCTCCTGCGTGGCATACACCGGGCCTTCACCCAATGCCTGGCGGACCTGATCGCCGCCGTATCCCGTGACCACCACCAACCGGGCCGGTTCCAGGGCGCGGGCCACGTCGAGGACGTGGGCCACCATGGGCCGGCCGGCCAGGGGATGGAGGACTTTCGGCAACGGCGATTTCATGCGGGTGCCGGCGCCCGCCGCCAGTACGATAATTGTCAGATTCAAGGGTTCGCTCCTTGGGCTACGTGCAAAACGACCAAGAGAGCCCACGCCCTCCCGGCGTTAGCTCAATCCTGGTCGCCTATTCACAGCACTCTCTTTTTGTGGGTGAGGGTCGGTTCCCTCAGAGGGTGACTCGTCCATCCAATTCCAGCCCCGCCGGGCTTGTCTCGGCGGGACCTGATCTATATGCGCCTGTTTGACGGTTTGACAGATCCATTCTAGCACAGATTGCCGCGAGCACAAAACCAGGGCAAACCCCTGGCCGCTCGCCCGCTTTTCAGGCGAGATATTTTACCTCATATCCGGCCTTTTAGCAAGACCCATCCCGGAAGGCACCAGGGTATCCAGGTCCCCTCTAGCCAGGTACCTTCTAGCCAGGTACCTTCTAGCCAGGTACCTTCTAGAGAGGGTACACGTCGCCGTCCCGTGCAAGAAAGACGTCGCCGCCAAAGCCCGACGCCCGGGCCCGCCACGCGTCCAGGTCGTTGCCGGGCACGGGGTAATGGATGAGCGCCAGGCGGTCCACGCCTGCCTGGCGTGCCACGTCCGCCGCCCCCTCGGGGGTGGAGTGTCCCCGTTCCTCGCCCGTCGCCTCGTGGATCAGAAGGTTGGCTCCCGCGGCCAGGTCGACGACCGACTGCACCGGCTCGGTGTCGGCCGAGTAGACGGCAGCCCGGCCGGTGGCCAGCTCTTCGAACCGCAGGGCGATGGTTTCATTCCCCGCGTGCTCGACCGGGCTGGCGGTGATGGCCACGCCCTCCACCTCGAGGACCCGGCGGCCCTCGCGCAGCGGCACCGGATGCCACGCCAGTGAGAACATGTCGTCCCGCTCGTCCAGGTCAAAGAGCTCCAGGAGCCGGCGCGCCCGGTCGAGGGCCTGCTGCGGACCGTAGATCGGCAGCGGCTCCGCTCGTCCCGACAGCCACAGCCCCTGGACCAGGATGGGCAGGCCGTAGAGATGGTCGGCGTGATAGTGGGTGAGGACGACGGCGCGCACGTCGTCGCGGCTCACACCCAGGCGCGCCAGCTTGTGGAGGGGGCTGCCCCCACAGTCGATGAGGATGGCCCAGCCCGGGCCGCGCAGGGCCAGGGCCAAAGTGTCGTGCTCGGCATCGGGCACCGACGCCGCGGTGCCCAGGACGATCAGCTCGGGCATGTCTCAACCTCCATAGATCCACAGGACGACTTCGGGCGTGACGTTCGCCTCCACAAAGGCGGCCAGGCAGAGCAAGGGCAGCACCAGGAAGACGAACACCTTGATCAGGTCGGCCGCCGTCGCCAGCAGGTGCTCGCCCACGGTCATGCCCGGCGGCGGCGCCGTGACCGACGCGCCCACGCGGAGGGCAAAAGCCGTGGCCAGCACGGCCGCCGGGATCTCCAGGAGGCCGTGGGGCGCCACAAAGGCTGCCAGAAAGGCCAGGGGGTCCATGCCCTGGGCCGCAACCTGGCCGGCGATAAAGCCCACGAGGGCCATGGGCATCATCAACAACAGGATAGGCAGCACGCCCAGGGAGATCACCGCCAGCACGGCGGCCAGGAGCAGCACGCGCACGTTGTGAAGAAGGAGGCCGCCCGTCGTCAGGGAAGGCAAGAAGCTCACGTTGGACAGCGAGCGGTGGATGATGGCGATGCGGCCGGCGAGCAGCTCGGCCTCGGCCAGGTTGTGGGTGCAGAGCAGCACCGTGCGGCGCTCGCGCCGCAGGTCCAGGATGGCGTCGCGCACCTGCCTGGCCCCCTGTGGATCCAGGGCCGAGGTGGGCTCGTCCAGGAGCAAGAGGTCCGGGTCGTGGAGCATGGCGCGGATGAGGGCCAGCTTCTGGCGCATGCCCTTGGAATACTCGGCCAGGCGCTGGGAGAGGTTGCCGGCGAGGCCAAAGCGCTCGCCCAGGGCCTCCGTCCGGCTGCGGATAGTGGCTGCGTCCAACCCCTGCAGCTCACCAAAGAAGGCCAGGTATTCCCCGGCGCGCATGCGCAGGTAGAGGCCAGGGAACTCGGTCAGCAGGCCGATGACCTGGCGCACCTGGCGGGCCTGGCCTACGGTATCCAGGCCGGCCACCCGCGCCCGGCCGGCGCTCGGCTGCAAGATGCCGGCCAGCATGCGCACCGTCGTCGTCTTGCCCGCGCCGTTGGGCCCCAGGAGCGCCAGGATCTCGCCGGCGGGCACCTGCAGGCTGACGCCGTCCACTGCCGTGAACCAGGCGGGATCCCCCGCGCCGGGGACATCGCCTCCCCGGTCCTTTGTCGCGGAGCAGGGAAAGCGCTTCGTGAGGTTCTCGGTCTCGATCATCCAGTCTGGCATAGCCGGCCCAGATTGCTACCTCCGGTGGGGCCCATTATACCAGCTTTCGAGGGCGGTGGCAATAAGCGGCGGCATACTTCCAGGCTGTTGCAAAGTCGGTCCTGTTGCCTGGGATCGCCGAGCGCCGGCTCGGCGTTTCTCTCTACATGCAACCTGCCGAGCTGGTGCTCGGCGCTCCCAGCGGCAGTCAATGCAACAACCGTGGCACCCGTCCATTTGCCCAGGAGGGGCACCGTCGGCGCGCGAAAGGTAAGGGCGCCACGGGGCGCCCGGCCTAGCGTTTTTCGGCCAGGTAGGCAAAAAAGCCCGCCCGCTTCAGGGCACGCAGCGTGAGGGCGCCCAGGAATCCACCGAGCGCCCCAAAGACCACGTAGCCGATGACGGCCCGCAGAAGCCCCAGGGCGACAAAGCCCAGCGGTGCCCCGGTGGCCACGCCGAGGCCCCACTTGACCAGGAACTTGCACAGGTGCCCGAAGGTGGCAGCCAGGATGGCGACCGCCATGTTGTCGGGCTTGCTGCCCAGCAGCCAGAGGGCGGCGTCGGTGCCCACGCCGACGGCGGTGTAGGACAGAAAAGTGTTCAGGGCGCCGAGATCGCCCATGCCCAGGAAAGCAGCCAACAAACCGGAGGTCAGGCCCACCAGTGACACCGCCCCCGGCTTGTGAACCACACCGGCGGCCACAATGATGATTGCCATCCAGAAGATCCCCGAGTGGCCGGATAGCTGCAGGGGCAGGCGCAGGGCAATCTTGGCCACGACGATGAGCGCGGCCAGGAGGGCCAGCAGGATCAACTGAAACGTCGAGAAATACCGTTCTTTGTGAGGGACGGCCTTGTCGGTCATGGGTTCGTCACCTCGATGCGGTCCACGTCCTGAACCCACTCGTCCCGGACGTCCAGCCTCTCCAGGGTGGAGACGAGCTTCAGGGTCCCGCGCCCCGCCAGGTCGAACTGCACGTGGTTGTCCGGGTTCTCGACCTCGGCCCAGCTCAGGTCGGCCGCCTTGTTGCGGCTGCTGCTGCTGACGACGACGCGGGTGTCGGGCCGCAGCCGGTCTTCTGAAATGTGCAGGAGCAGCACGTCGGCCAGCCGCCAGCCCTCCTGGGTCTTGCCCTCCTCGGCATCGACAAAGCTCGCCACCTGGAGTTCGGCGAGCTGGCCGGGAACAAAGCTGCCTACCAGGTGGCCATCCACGTAGATGGGGATGCCGCCCGGGACCAACGTGGGTTCGCCCGCGGCCACTTCCGGCAGCCTGGCCGTGCGCCGCTGCAGGGCGTCCACGGCCAGAACGGCGACAATGATGAGCAGCAGTACGGCCACACCGATCAAGATCCGATTCCGTTGGCTCATATTACCTCCAGAAGATCAGGGCCGCGGCCACAGCGGCGCAGCCCGCCAGCAAAATCCAGTCGAGGCGGCCCATGGACAACTGCCGGTAGGGCCGGCGGTGGGGCGAGTCAAAGCCCCGGGCGTAGGCGGCCTCGGTGACGGCCCAGGCGCGCCGGGTGGTCATCACGATGGCCGGCACCGACAGCGAGACCAGGTCGCGCACCCAGGCGCCCAACCCGCGCCAGCCCGAAGGCGGCGCCCACGCCCCGCGCGCCCGCTGCGCCTCGCGGATGGCCCGCCATTCGTCGTCCAGGAGGCCGACGCTTTGAAAAGCCAGGCTGAGGCTGAAGGCATAGCGGTAGGGCACCCGCATCCACTCCAGCGCCAGGCGCAGCTCGCCCGGCGTCGTGGTGGAGAAAAAGAGGGCAAAGGCGCCGGCCAGGAGGGTGAGGCGAAGGACGATGATCAGCGCCAATTCGAGGCTGACCAGCCACCAATCGACGACCAGGAGCACCAGCAGTACCCACTTGAGCCGCCACACCTGCCGCCCCGCCTCGGGCAGCAGCCGGGCCCAGAGAAGGACGAGAACGTACAACCCCATGAACGCCGCCAGGCGTTCCAGCTCCAGCATCACGGCCAGCGAGGCGCACAGGCTGAGGGCGAGCTTGGTGCGGGGGTCGGCCCGTCGCAGGGGCGACCGCTCCACCAGGGCCAGGCTGCGCGCCCGGCCCGCCGTGCCCAGGCGTATCATGCCGGCTCCTCGTACGGCCCCGCGTCCAGGACCCAGGACGGAACCGACAGCCCGAGGCCGGTCCAGGGTCCGGGATCGCGCAGGACGCCGGCAGGCGGGCCCCAGGCGGCGAATCCATGGGGGCCCAGGAGGGCCATGGTGTCGGCCTGGGCCGCCAGGGTAAGGTCGTGGGTCGTGAGGATCACCAACTGGCCGGCGGCGGCCAGCGCCCGGGCGACCCGTATGAGGGCCGCCTTGTGGGCCGAGTCCTGCCCCAACGACGGCTCGTCGAGGAGGAGGCCATGGCGGGGCCGTCTCATCAAGACCGTGGCCAGCGCCACCCGCTTTTTCTCGCCCTCGCTCAGGAGCAACGGAGGCGTCTCTTCGTAGGACGCCAGGCCCAGGGCCGATACCAGCCAGCGGTAGAGCTCCTCGTCCGGCTCGGGCACGCGGTAGAGGATCTCATCGCGAACCGAAGCATTGAACAGTTGCAGGTCGGCGTTTTGAAAGACCAGCCCCAGGTCGGGCCGCTCGCCGTCGATGCGGACGCTGCCCTCGTGTTTTTGCAGCCCGGCCAGCGCCCGGAGCAGCGTCGTCTTGCCCACGCCGTTGCGCCCCACGACGGCCACGATCTGGCCCGCCTCGGCACGAAAGCTCAGGCCGTCAAGGATGGGTCGCCCGCCCAGGCTAACCGACAGGTTCTCGACCGTGAGGGCAAAGGTCGTCCCTCCGAGCCGTGCCCGGGCGAGCTGTGGCACCGGCGCCTCCTGCACGGCGGGTCCCGCAAGGCGCAGGATCTCCAGTCCGGGGACGGAGCGCAGGTATTCCTCGCGGTGCTCGGCCACGACCACGGTGCTTCCCTCCCGGGCCAGGTCGCCCAGGTAGTGCACCAACTCACCGGCTGCGGTGCCGTCCAGCATGGACAGGGGCTCGTCGAGGATCAGCAGGGCCGGCTGCCGGGCGGTGATGGCCGCCAGGGCCAGCTTTTGCTGCTCGCCCCCCGAAAGCGTCTGGGGCGAGCGGGCGCGCAGCGCGCCGAGCCCGAAGCGCTCCAGGGTTTCCTCCAGGCGCTGCCGGATGTCCGCCGGCTCAAGGCCCAGGTTCTCCAGGCCAAAGACGATCTCTTCTTCCACCGACTCGGCCAACATCTGGGCAGCCGGGTTCTGAAAGACGAGGCCCGCCTCCTCGGCCAACTGCCAGAGCGGATGGTCCGTGGTGCGCAAGCCGTCCAGCCAGACCGAGCCGTCCAGGGAACCCCGGTAGAGGTGGGGGATCAATCCGGCCAGGCAGCGAGCCAGCGTGCTCTTGCCGCAGCCCGAGGGCCCGGTGATGAGCAGCCGGTCACCCGCCTGAAGCTCGAGAGAGATGGGCACCAGGCCCCGGTTGTTCTGCGGGTAGCGGTACGCCACACCCTCGGCCCGCAGGATGGCGGCCATCAATCCAGTTTGAGGGGCAGCCAGTGGTCGCCGGCCCACTGCACGACGGCGATGGGCTCCCCGCCCCGCCGCGCCGGGCGCAGCTTGTCGACTGCCACCAGGCCGCTGCCGACGGGCTCTCCTTCCAGCGTGCGGACGGCGGTGATGCCCGCGCCAAGGAGGGCCTCCACCGGCTGCATGCCGGCCAGCTCCCGGGAGCGGCCTACCAGCACGTAGCGACCGTCCTCACCCGAAGCAGCCAGGCCCACGGCCGCCAGGGCGCCGATGACGCCGTCCTGCGTGCCACTCAGCCCCAGGAGCCGGATGCCGTGGGCCTCGGCCAGGCGGCGGGCCTCGGCCTGGGTTACCAGCTCCCGCTGTGCCCGGCGGCCAAACTCGACCACGGCCGCCGGGACCGGCCCGGCGACGCACAGCCCCGGATCGCTCCCTGGCTGCAGGTCACCCAGCATCAGGGCCTGCACGCTGTCGGTCAGGGCCTTCAGATCCAGGCTTCCGTTGCCGTCGAGCACGATGGCGGCGCTGCTGTTGTTCCGTGTGTAGGGCACGCGGGGGTCCACCAGGAGCTGGTGGCGCGTCACGCCCAGTACCCGGTGAGTGGGGGCCAGGGCGCCGGCGATCATGCGCGCCAGGTGCCCGGTGCCCCGCGATTCGTGATTGTCCGTATCGTCCAATCCCACAAAAATCATCGATCCTTCGAACCTTTCCAATATTCCTGGCAACACCCAAGGCCATTGTACAAGGCATTTTGCCGTTCGTCAAAAGCATCCTCGCCGCAGCCGGCGATTGGGGTCGACTCCTTCCATCGCCATCGAGGCGATGGAGGTTGCTGCTGCGGGCTCGCAGGTCCGCAGCAGCAACTTCCGAGTCCCAACGCCTGGCTACTTGAGCTGTATCTCGACCACGCCCTTGACATTCACGGAACCCGGGAAGCCGGGCATGACCGTGCTAAAGCCGCCCTGGGTGCGGAAAGAGGCGATGCAATCCTCGCACGCCATCAACTCCTCGAGGCTCACCTCGGCGGTATAGCCGTCGTCGGCCACAAAGACGACGGTGGTAGCGCCGTCCTGGGGCACCGCGAGGGCCAACAAGGCCTTGAGGGGCACGCCGGTGTACGTCTCGGTCTCCCCCTGCTTGTTGGTCGACTCGGCATCCACGGTGGGCATGGCCCGCACTTCTTCTTCGGTCCAGCCGACCTCGTTTTCGACCAGGCCGGTCACCTTCAGCGCGGCGTTCTCCGGAATGCCGCCCGCGGGCGCCTCGGCGTCGCCGCCGCCACCACCGCTGACCTGTAGCTCGACCAGGTCCTTCACGTTGAGCTTGCCCCCCATGTCGGGAAAGACCGAGCGCAAGCCACCGTCGGGATCGAAGCCGACGATGCAGTTGGCGCAGCCTGCCAGGTCGGCCAGGGGCACCTCGGCGCTGTAGCCGTCGCCCGCCACCAGGGTCAGGGTCGCGTCCTCCGCCACCCCCGCCTCGGCCAGGAGCGCCGCCACGGGCACGCCGGTGTAGGTCGTGGTCTCGCCGTCCTTGTTGGTGTAATCGACGTCTATCAAGTCCATGCCCTGGAGATCGGCCAGTGTCCATTCCAGGTCGGGGCCACCGCTCAGCTTCAGGGCCACGCCCTCGCCGGACTCGCCGCCCTCGGCGGGATGTGCCTCGCGGTAGGGCGCCGAGTCGGGGACAAAGAGGGGAGCGCCAAACTCTTCGGCGCCAAACTGCCCGATCTTTTCCTGGACGGGCACCGAGATCAGCCAGTCGATGAACTGATTGGCCAGATCGGCCTTGATGTGGGGCCCCTTGTCGGGGTTTACGGCCATGACGCCGTAGGGATTAAAGAGGACCGGGTCCCCTTCGACGAGGAGCTCCAGCTCCAGGCCCTCCAGGGTGCGGGCCAGGTAGGTGGCCCGGTCGCTGAGGGTGTAGGCCTGCTGCTCGTCGGCCATGGTCAGCACGGCACCCATGCCCTGCCCCGAAGAGATGTACCAGTTGCCCGACGGCTCAACGCCTGCCGTCTTCCAGACGGACAGCTCCTTGGTGTGGGTGCCCGAGTCGTCGCCGCGGGAGACAAAGGGGGCTTCTGCGGCTGCGATCTGGGCCATGGCCTCGGCGGCATTCGTCATGCCCTTGATGCCCGCCGGGTCCTCGGCAGGACCGAGGATGACAAAGTCGTTGTACATCACGTCCTCGCGCCGCACCCCGTGCCCGGCAGCCATGAACTCGTCCTCGAGGTTGCGCGCGTGCACCAGGAGCACGTCGGCGTTGCCATCCTCACCCAACTGGATGGCCTGCCCTGTGCCCACGGCGACGACTTCGACCGGCACGCCGGCCTGCGCTTCAAAGTCCGCCAAGATCTCGTCGAGGAGGCCCGAATCCTCGGTGCTCGTCGTGGTGGCCAGGATCAGCCGCTCGGCTTGCGGTGCCTGGTCCTCCTCCGGCTGTGTCGTTGGCTCAACCGCTGACTCTGTGGCCGCCGTGGGCTCGGCCATGGTCGCCTCGGGTGTTGACGTCGTTTCTGCGCCGCACGCGGCCATGAGCCCCACAACCAGGGCAAACAACAGCAACGTGCTCATGATTCGCTTGCTCATTTTCTTTTCCTTCTGTCTCGCCAAAAACCTTTGCCGGTATTGCAATATGCCGTTTATCTGAATTTATTATACTCGACACGAAAATAGATCGGCCTGATTTGCTACCTAACATTACGCTCATTTGTCATGAGGGTTGCATGGAAATGTAAACTAAACTGTCTGTCGCACGCATCCGCGCTCTCTCATGAAGTCTAGAGTATTGGCGTTAATAACACATTTGAAAGCTGGAAAGCCTTGATTTTCAATAAATGGTATGCTATCCTCTGTATGACGCAATGCGTCATAGGATTGATATATGAACAAGAAAACCTTTTATGACACGTTTGAGACCGAGAAGGGATTAATCGTTAACATGCGGCCGATCGAGCCGGAAGATGCGCCTTATATGGTGGATATTTTTGAGCATATGGGCGCGGAAAGCCGCTACAATCGTTTCCTTCAGACGGCCGATCACGTCGACATAGACCGCATTTGGAGCGAGGCGGAAAAGATCGCTGACATCTCGCACGTG
>ERZ1026796.2084-NODE-2084-length-12142-cov-4.308365_pt1 | contig 12142 bp, 10 predicted proteins | sample MGYA00520874_ERZ1026796 | MGnify/ENA primary metagenome ERZ1026796 (study PRJEB33270, sample SAMEA104284474) | anaerobic digester metagenome | biome: Anaerobic digester microbiome; feature: mesophilic sludge digester; material: Anaerobic digester biomass...
TGTCAAAAATATCATCCCGGTAGGAGTCGACTTTGCAAAGGGAGGCAGTGTGACCTTCTCGGCAGAGGTTGAACTTCTGAGGAATTATAAGTATTGGCTTGAGGACCGCGTGACAGGTGCATTCACAGACCTCCGTATGAACAGTTATACCGTTGATCTCCCCGCCAAGACTTATGGTACCGGACGCTTCTTTGTGCATGTCACGACAGGCAGACCGGACAGACCCGGGAAACAGCATCAGGCAATAGGCCAGATCAAGATCTGGTCCGCTCAGAACCGGGAGATACACATCCAGGGAAGCGTTGGCGAGAAAGCCATTTGCGAGGTTTATGACATCCACGGACATAAGATTTATGAGACTTTACTCACTGACGATGAATACAATGTCGTAATCGTACCTTATCACAAAAAGGGTGTGTATGTGGTTAATGTCAGAGACGGATCAGTAGTGTTTACGCAGAAAGTTGTGTTGTAATAAAAATCTAGCGCATAGATAGAACAAGATAGTATACTGATTTCTTGAAGGGGGTTTATCACCACGGATTCTCACAGACTATGGCTTTTAAATAAATACATGTTCTGTGTAATTCGTGGTGATTTTTACAACCGGGAGATCCCCTCCCGGCATCTCCGCTTATATTTTCGCCGTTTTCGTTCCTTTATTTCTCTGTTTTTGATTGTTTTTCATGAGTCGATTTCTGCAGGCTGCAATAATCAGTCAGGACAGGTAATGTCACTATAGTCCATGCAACATTATCTATTTATAATCAGAACCTTCGGATTGCTCAGGGATCATGAACCCTGGAAGCTGGTTCTCATCTTCCTGCTGACGCTGCTGCAGGGGGTGACCGGGGGTTTTTCCATTGTATTGCTCATCCCGCTGCTGCAACTGCTTAACATCGGCACAGGCGGCGAGCCTGAGGGCATCGCACTGGCCATACGCAACTTCGCCGAAGGCGCAGGGATAGAAATAACCATTGGCAGCATACTGGTAGTGTACATGGTGCTGCTTACCTTCAGTGCCCTGATTCAGTACTTGAAGGCGCTCCTCGATGCCCGCTACCAGCAGACATTCATATACACCCTTCGCCGAAGGCTGTTCCGCAAGATCATCATGGCCGACTGGCAGTTGCTGAACAGTCGCAGCAAGACCAACCATCTGCAGGTGCTCACCCGCGAGGTGCCCAACCTGGCCGCCTACTACTTCTTCTACCTGCGCCTCCTCACCACGGTCATCATGACCGGCGCATACACCCTCTACGCACTGCTCATCTCCGCCCGCTTCACGCTGATAATCATAGGGGTGGGAGCACTTACGTTCCTCGCCATGCGCCGGTTCCTGTCGCGCTCGTTCCGCCTGGGCAAAGGGTATGTGGATTCCTACAACAGGCTCCTCAAATACATAGACGACTTCTGGCAGACGGTGAAGATAGCCAAGGTACACAGCTCGGAGGACTATTACTACAACCGCTTTGACGAGGCCAGCACCTCGCTGCTCAACATGGAGTACAGGATGCAGAGGAACTGGTCGCTGCCCCAGCTGATACAGCGTATTGTAGGGCTGGTGGTGCTGGTGGGCATAGTCTGGTTCGGGTACCGGTCGGGCAACACACCCATGGCCTCATTCGTCATACTGATACTGCTCTTCTCGCGCATCTTCCCGCAGCTGATAGCTATCAACACGGATATTAACATGATTGTGGCGAATGTGCCGTCGGTGAAGCTGGTGATGCAATTGGATGCTGATCTGCCGGACGTGGGAGTAAGCGCAGAGCGAAGAGAAGGGAGCGAAGAGAGAGGAGCGCGCAGAGCGAAAAGTGCAGAGAGGGGAGTTGAGTTGAAGGAGGGGATAAGGCTGGAAGGGATAACGTTTTCTTATCCGGACGGGGAGAGGCTGTTTGACGGTTTCAATGCGGAGATCAGGGCACATAACATCACCGGGATACTGGGACAGTCGGGTCGCGGTAAAACGACGCTGATAGACCTTATTGCCGGGTTGCAGAAGCCTGCTGCCGGGCGGATACTTGTTGACGGGGTGTTGCTGGATGAGAAGCTGCTGCCGCGGTGGAAGGCAGGATTGGGATACCTTCCGCAGGATCCGTTCTTTATTGACGGCACGCTGCGCGAGAACCTGGTGTGGGACAGCGCTCCCAGGGCCGGCGGAGGAGGGCTGCCGGGCAAGACCGGCGGTGGCAGTGAGGCCGGCGGTGGCATCGGTGACGAGGAGATCATGGCGGTGCTGGAGCAGGTCAACGCTGCGCACCTGGTGAAACGGTTCAGGAAGGGGCTGGATGCCTTCGTGGTGAACTATCATACCGCTTTCTCCGGCGGCGAGTGCCAACGGCTGGCACTGGCGAGGGTGCTTCTGAGGAAGCCCTCGGTGCTGCTGCTGGACGAGGCCACTTCGTCGCTCGATGCCGAGAACGAGGCCACCGTGATGGAGGTGCTGGCGAAGCTGAAGGAACGGGTGACGATAGTCTTCGTGACCCACAGGGAGTCGGTGACAAGGTGGTTTGATGAGGTTATTAAAATCTGAGGCTTTTGCCTGGGCGGACATAATTTTCTCAAAAAACACTAATTAATATGAAAAATGTGATTAAATTCACGAAAATATTATTAATTGTGTGATAAATGGAGATCAGGAGAAAGGCATTGGAACAGCTGGCTGAGTGGAAAACGAAACCCTCCAGAAAACCATTATTGTTGACAGGAATAAGACAGGTTGGCAAAACATGGCTTTTAAAGCATTTCGGAAAGAAGTATTTTGTTGATACGGCATATTTCAATTTCGAGAGGCAGGAGGAACTAAGTCAGTTTTTCAGAACCACACGGGATCCGGGAAGGATCATTGATAATCTGTCACTTGTCCATGGAAGGGCTATTCAGCCTCAGAAAACCCTGATAATCTTCGATGAAATACAGGAATCAGGTGAGGCGCTCAATTCACTGAAGTATTTTTGTGAAGAAGCCCCGGAATACGCTGTGGCGTGTGCAGGCTCGCTGTTGGGAGTAGCCTTTGGGCACGACAAATCATTCCCTGTAGGGAAGGTTGATTTTTTACAGGTTTATCCGGTTACATTTTCAGAGTTCCTTTCAGAAGAAGCACCCGATTTATACAGTTACCTCGAGCAGATAGACAAACCTGAGCCAATCCCGGAGATTTTTTTTAATCCTCTCTGTGAAAAGCTTAAGATGTACTTTATATCTGGCGGTATGCCTGAAGCAGTAGCCACCCTGCTGGGGGCCAGGGACACTAATGCCACCCAGGCTGTGTTACAAAGTGTCATCAGTTCCTATCAGCTTGACTTCTCAAAACATGTCGAAAAAAAAGACATTCCCAAGATAAATTATATCTGGAATTCATTGCCTTCCCAGCTTGCCAGGGAGAACAAGAAATTCCTTTACCAGGCAGTCAGACCGGGTGCCAGGGCCAGGGAGTATGAAGATGCCCTCTTATGGCTCAGCAATGCAGGCCTGGTTACCAAAGTATATTGTTCAGAAAAGCCAGGCATCCCTTTGACAGCATATGATGATCTGACTGCGTTTAAAGTCTATCTCCCTGACGTGGGAGTGCTCCGCCGGCTATCACTGCTTGATCCTGTTGCATTTTCAGAAGGGAATCGCATGTTCACAGAATTCAAGGGAGCGCTTACGGAAAACTATATCCTGTCAGGTCTGACCGGTCAGTTTGAACCAATACCCCGTTACTGGCGGTCAGGAAACAAAGCAGAGGTTGATTTCCTTATTCAATACAGGAACCAGGTCATTCCTGTTGAGGTAAAATCTGATGAAAATATCAGGAGCAAAAGCCTGGCTTATTACAAAAAAGAATACACACCAGGACTCAGTGTCAGGTTTTCCCTTCGCAATCTCAAGAAAGATGAGGGTCTGATAAACATTCCCCTGTTCATGGTTGATTATGCGAGGAAAATTATTGATAAGGCATTTGACAAAGGGTAAATAAAGAAAAAAACTGTTTAACAGGATGAAATAATCAAGAGTATTCGTTACTAACGAAAGATAGTTAACATTACAAACGAAAGGAATCAGACAGTCAGTGTTCTTCCTTTCTATAAATGGGTATTTGGGCCAGACGTAAGATTATCTCCTCCAATCAATAATAAGCATAATAATTTGCAATTACATTTGAGTATAATATATATTTGTACTTTAGAATATCAGGATATATAAAAGTAAAACTTTATATTATCATGTATATTAGAGAACAAATTTTCAGGGGCAGGGATGCCGAAAGCGCATTCCTTTGGGGAGCCAGACAAACCGGGAAGAGCACGCTTCTAAGGATGATGTATCCCGGGGTTCTTTATTTTGATCTGCTGCTGTCAGATGTTTTCAGCCGGTTTGTAGGCAATCCCGCCCTGCTTCGTGAAACAGTCGAGGCAGACAGTTCGGACTCCATTGTAATCATCGATGAGATTCAGCGCATTCCGTCACTTCTTAATGAAGTTCAATGGCTTATTGTCAACAGAAACAGGAAGTTCATTCTAAGCGGGTCAAGTCCGCGTAAAATAGTAAGATCCGGTGGCAACCTGTTAGGGGGCAGGGCGCTGCGTTATGAGCTTTATCCGCTTATTTACAGGGAAATACCTGATTTCGATCTTTTACGGGCGTTGAACAACGGGCTTCTGCCAAGGATGTATCAGGTTGACAGACCGGAGAAACTGCTGTCGGCCTATATTGGAAGCTATCTACGGGATGAGATAATGGCTGAAGCAAGGATCAGGAACATTTCTTCATTCTCGAGGTTTCTATACGCTGCGGCATTTTCAAACGGTGAGATAGTAAACTATGCAAATATTGCTTCCGATTGCGGTGTCAGCGCACCAACGGTAAAAGAATATTTTCAGATCCTTGAAGATACAATGACCGGAAGGTTTCTTGCCTCATACCAGAAGAAGCCAAAACGCAGGGTCATTCTTGCACCAAAGTTCTGGCTGTTTGACCCCGGAGTTGCAAATTTTCTGCTTAAACGCGGGAAAATAAAGCCGGGCAGTGAAGCATTCGGCAAGGCATTTGAGCACTTCATTTATCATGAACTCTACTCTCACAGTCATTATTCAGATCTGAATTACCCACTCTGTTACTGGCGCACAGCTTCGCAGATTGAAGTCGACTTTATATTGGGTGAAAATGAGGTGGCTGTTGAGGTTAAGGCGACTGAGTCAGCAAGTGAGAAGCACCTTAAAGGGCTTAGGAGTTTTGCGGAGGAATATAAGACAAAGAGGCTAATTCTGGTCTCAAATGACAGTCTTCCGCGCAAAGCCGGGAACATATCAATTTTGCCCTGGAGATTGTTTCTGGAACAACTGTGGGCCGGGGAAATTATTAAATAGAAGCTTCAGTGTATCATGAAAACATAATCGTTTTCGGTTGTAACCGAAAATAAACATAATAATTTGCGATTCAGGCTATAAGAAAAATCAATGAGTAAAAAGATTTATCTGTGCAGTCCGCACATGGGTGGCGGCGAGATGAAGTACGTTAAGGAGGCGTTTGATTCCAACTGGGTGGCTCCGCTGGGGCCGAATGTGGATGCTTTCGAGCGGGAGCTCTGTGCTGCCACAGGGGCGAAGCATGTTGCTGCGCTCTCTTCGGGGACGGCGGCGATTCACCTCTCGTTAATAATGCTGGGGGTGGGACCGGGTGATTATGTGATCGGAACATCATTCACCTTCTCGGCGACGGTCAATCCGATAGCTTACCTGGGAGCGACTCCGGTGCTGGTGGACAGCGAGACTGATACGTGGAATATGGATCCCGAGCTTCTTGAGGAGGCTATTCTTGGTATTAAGTCAGGGGTCTGGCGGTCTGGCGGTTCTGCGGTCTTGCGGTCAAAAGAGGCAGGTGCAGGCCGGTTGCCGAAGGCGATTGTTGTGGCGCATCTGTACGGGATGCCGGCGAGGATGAAGGAGATAATGGCTGTGGCGGACAAATACGGGATTCCGGTGGTTGAGGATGCTGCCGAGGCGCTGGGGTCGGAGTATATGGGGAGGCGCGTGGGCTGCAACAGCAAGTTCGGGATACTGTCGTTCAACGGCAACAAGATAATCACCACCAGCGGCGGCGGGGCGCTGATATCCGATGACGCAGCGCTGATTGAGAAGGCGAGGTTCCTTGCCACACAGGCGCGTGATCCGGCGCCGCACTACCAGCACAGCGAGATCGGGTACAACTACCGGATGAGCAATGTGGTGGCCGGTGTGGGACGGGGACAGCTCGAGGTGCTTGACCTCCGGGTTAAGCAACATCGCGAGTTCAACGCCTGGTATCGCGAGTTGCTTAAGGATGTGCCGGGGGTGAGGTTCCAGTCGGAGCCGTCGGCCGATTTCTATTCCAATTTCTGGCTGACATGCATCGTGATTGATCCCGCCAAGGCGGGGACCAACCGCGAAAAACTTCGCCTTGCTTTTGAGGCGGCGAATATTGAATCGCGTCCCCTCTGGAAGCCGATGCATCTGCAGCCGGTCTTTGCCGGGTGTCCGGCTTTTGTCAACGGCACATCGGAGAAGCTGTTTGAGAACGGACTGTGCCTGCCGAGCGGATCGAACATTGATGCTGAGGGGCGCCGGAGGATAGAGGAAGTGCTGAGGAGGGAGTTCAAAGTCTGATCCGCCATCTGGCGGACTGAGGGTCTGAGAGTCTGAAGGTCAGGGGATTTGTATATAATATGCAATGCAAAAGAAAGTATTTGTCAGCGGATGTTTTGATATGCTTCACTCGGGTCATGTGGCGTTTTTCGAGGAGGCAGCGACACATGGTGATCTGTATGTGGGGATAGGCTCGGACCGCACGATTGGTGAGCTCAAGGGTCGGCGGACAATCAACGGCGAGCGCGAGAGACTATATATGATCAGGTCTCTCCGGTTCGTGAAGGATGCATGGATCAACAGGGGCTCGGGACTGCTCGATTTCGAGGAGGAGCTTCGGGGGCTGCGGCCGGATATATTTTTTGTCAACGAGGACGGGTATACACCGGACAAAAAGCGGCTCTGCGATGAGCTGGGGGTTGAGCTTGTTGTGAGCCGGCGGGTGCCGGTGAACGGGTTGCCACCCCGTTCTACGACTGCGCTGCGCAGCGAGTGCCGTATACCTTACCGCCTGGATCTTGCCGGCGGGTGGCTTGACCAGCCGTATGTATCAAAATTCTGGCCGGGGGCGGTGCTGACGATATCGATCGAACCCGACCTGGAGTTCAATGACCGCAGCGGAATGTCGAGCTCCACACGCAAGAAGGCGGTGGAGTTGTGGCATACTGATATACCTGACGGCGACCCGCATCTGCTGGCGCGGACTCTTTTTTGCCTTGAGAACCCGCCGGGGACTACATATGTCAGCGGCTCGCAGGATGCGATTGGTATTGTGTTTCCCGGGCTGAACCGGCTTGATTATGCTGCCGGCGAGTACTGGCCGGAGAAGATCACTTCTGTGAATGATCCTGAGGTACTCGGTTGGCTGGAGCAGCGGTTATGGTTCATCACCCTGCCTCCTCGTGCCGGGGGGTTCAATGTACTGGATGAGACGAATATTTCCGTTGAGGGGGCCATGGCGCTTGCCGAGGCTGCTGACGGGGTGTGGAAGGCTGTTCTGGCGCGCGACATTGAGGGGCTGGGTCGGAGTTACAAGGCATCGTTTGAGGCCCAGGTGGCGATGTTCCCGCTGATGAAGAGCCGGGTGGTGAGCGAGACAATTGACCTCTATAAGGACCGGGCGCTTGCATGGAAGCTGGCCGGCGCCGGTGGCGGCGGGTACCTGGCGATGGTGTCAGAGAGGCCGATAGAGAATGCTATACAGATCAGAATAAGAAGAGAACGTACTGTTTAACTTAGTTTGAAGTCCTCAGTCCACAGTCCTCAGTCGGCAGTCAGCAGAACTGGATTTACTGGTAAAAAAGGTTGGACAATTGGGGAATTTTGACTATATTTGAGTTTAACCATTGAGTATGTATAGTCCAGAAATAAAGGCATTTATCAGGGAGAAGAGCAATCTTTTCTGGTCTATTCCGGAGGATAGGAAAGAGGAGATCAGTCCAGGTTTGCTGGTTGAGACAATTCTGAATTACGGCTCAATGGATGATGTCAGGAAGCTAATCAGACTGATGGGGATAGACGAGGTTGCCAGGGTATTTTTTAGCGCAAAAGGAAGGCAAAAGCTGAACTATTATCCTCAGATTCACAACTACTTTTCACTCCTGTTCAAAAAATATGCATAAGGAGATCCTTTCAGAAAAGCAGAAGGAATTGCTTCCGTTGATCAGGCAGTTCAGCAGGGAGTATTATCTCGCAGGAGGGACAGCTGTAGCACTACATATAGGTCACCGTCGGTCGATTGATTTTGATCTTTTCAAATTCTCTTCTCTCAACCATAAAAAGAACATTGATAGAATAGCAGGCTTGCGACTGCCCTACGAAGTGACCTGGCGGGAAACTGGCCAGATGAATGTTACAGTGGGTGATGTCAAAGTGACATATCTGGAGTATCCTTTCCTTATTTTGCCGAAGAAGAAATTCGATAATATCATAAAGATTCCTGATCTGATTGATCTTGCCGCCATGAAGGCATATGCTCTGGGCAGGAGATCAAAGTGGAAGGATTATGTGGACCTTTATTTCATCCTGAAGGATTATTATTCAATAAGTCAGATTTCTGCGAGGGCATCAGAGATATTTGAACAATTATTCTCGGAAAAGCTTTTCAGGACTCAATTAAATTATTTTAAAGATATCGATTACTCTGAACAGGTTGAGTATATCGGTACTCCTGTTCCCGAAGATGTGATTCGGACCTTCCTTAACGAAAAGTCACTCGAGATCAAACTCTGAAAGCAATCATGCTCCAGGGGCCACTTATTATGCTTGAATAACCTAACCGATGCTTGGCCTCCTTTGTAAAAGTGTGTTGAAACACAAAAATTCATATGAATTTTTGTTGTCCGGGACATTTATTCAAACGAATTTTTGTTTCACTGCTTACATTCATGTCCTATAACTGTCAGGAGGAGTGGCTCGTCAATATCCCTCTCTATGCCATGAGTGAGGCGGGTGGCATTCTTGTGGGGTATACAGGAAGTTGACTTATTTAATCCTAAAATAGTAGTAATTTTACGTGAAATAACGATATGTCAAAAACAGCACTTATAACCGGCGTGACCGGGCAGGATGGCGCCTACCTGAGCGAGTACCTCCTGAAGAAAGGATACACTGTGCACGGCATCAAGCGCCGCGCATCGATGTTCAACACCGAGAGAATTGATCACATCTACCAGGATCCGCACCTGGAGCACCGCAATTTCATCCTGCACTACGGCGACATGACCGACTCGATGAACATCACGCGCATCGTGCAGGAGGTACAGCCTGACGAGATCTACAACCTCGCGGCGATGAGCCACGTGAAGGTGAGCTTCGACACACCCGAGTATACTGCCAACGCTGACGGTATCGGCACCCTGCGACTGCTTGAGGCAGTACGGTTGCTGGGACTGACTGGCAAGTCGCGCATCTATCAGGCCTCGACATCGGAGCTCTACGGCCTGGTTCAGGAGGTGCCGCAGAAGGAGACGACGCCGTTCTATCCCCGTTCGCCCTATGGCGTGGCAAAGATGTACGCTTACTGGATCACCGTCAACTATCGCGAGGCATATAAGATGCACGCCAGCAACGGGATACTGTTTAACCATGAATCGCCCATCCGCGGCGAGACCTTTGTCACAAGGAAGGTTACACGGGCATTGAGTCGCATAGCGATGGGAGTCCAGGAGAAGATGTTCATGGGGAACCTGTCGGGCAAGCGCGACTGGGGCCATGCCAAGGATTATGTCAGGGCGATGTACCTGATACTTCAGCAGGATGAGCCTTCGGACTATGTGATTGCAACGGGGGTGACGACAACGATACGCGATTTCATAAAGCTGGCAGCTGCCGAACTGGGCCTGGAGGTAGTATTTAAAGGTGACGGGATAGACGAGAAGGGTTATGTGGTCAGCATGGATGAAAAGCGTTTCATTGATTTCGTGGGGGCCGAGTACCTCGAAGGGATAAGGATCAAGATAAGGGAGAACAGAGAGATTGTGGGTGTTGACAAGGCATATTTCCGTCCCACTGAGGTTGACCTGCTGATTGGTGATGCCACCAAAGCGCGCACTCGCCTCGGCTGGGAGCCGAGGTATGATCTGGCGGGGCTGATAACCGACATGATGGAAGGTGATGTGAAACTCGTTAAGAAGGAAGTTTACCTGAAGAAGGGGGGATTCTATACACCCAACTACTTTGAATAAGGGTCTAAAGGTCTCATGTTCAAAGGTCTAATCCGCCAGCTGGCGGATCAGACATCAGACCTTCGGACCTTCAGACTCATTAAAATGATGGACAAGAACTCAAAGATATACGTTGCCGGGCACCTGGGACTGGTTGGTTCGGCGATCACAGCTGCGCTGAAGAGGAAAGGGTATACGAATATTATAGGCCGCTCATTTGCAGAGCTCGATCTTCGCCGCCAGGATGATACAGAGGCGTTTTTTGCGGCCGAGAAACCAGCGGCAGTCATACTCTGTGCAGCGAAGGTTGGCGGGATCATGGCCAACAACACCCTCAGGGCAGAGTTCATCTACGAGAACCTGATGATAGAGGCCAACGTAATACATGCGGCTTATCTGTATGGCGTGAAGAAGCTTGTGTTCCTTGGCAGCAGCTGCATTTACCCGCGCGACTGTCCCCAGCCGATGAAGGAGGAGCACCTGCTCACCTCGCCGCTGGAGTACACCAACGAGCCGTATGCCATTGCCAAGATCGCAGGACTTAAAATGTGCGAGGCGTACAACCTGCGTTATGGCACAGACTTCATTGCAGTTATGCCCACCAACCTCTACGGCCCAAATGACAACTTCAACCTCACCGGCGGTCACGTGATGCCGTCGCTGATGAGGCGCATACATTTGGGGAAGCTGCTGGAGAACGGTGACTTTCCCGGGATACGGGCTGACCTGCACAGGCGGCCAGTGGATGGCTGCGACGGCAGCGGGCCGGAGGCGGAAATTGTGGCGCTTCTTGAAAAACAGGGGATACATTGTGAGAAATCGCAAATCGCAAATCCGCCAGCAGGCGGACACGGTCGCAAATCCGCCAGTGGGCGGACACAGTCGCAAATCTCAGTTTCTGTATGGGGTACGGGGAGGCCACTCAGGGAGTTCATGTACAGCGGTGACATGGCTGATGCGACAGTGTATGTCATGGAGAAGATCTCGTTCAGGGATCTGGTTCTTCCCGGGGCGACAGAGGTGCGCAATACGCATATCAACATCGGCACAGGAGAGGAAATAACAATTAAGGACTTATCTTTGTTACTGAAGGAAACCACGGGGTTCGGTGGTGAGCTGGTGTTTGACACGAGCAAGCCTGACGGCACCCCGAGGAAATTCCTCGATTCATCGAAGCTGCACAGCCTGGGATTTAAGCATGCTACTTCGCTGAGTGAAGGTGCGAAGAAGATGTATGATTGGTATGTCGCTGATTGTAAAGGCAATAGGCAATAGGCAGCAGAGGGCCGAGCGTTAATAAATGATCCGCCGGCTGGCGGACCATTTTAGCGAGGAGCCAGTTTGCAGGGGAAGGCAATAGTGAGGTTTGTAAAAAGCATGTAATTTGTGGACAGATAAAGGAGACAAAATGAAGAAAGCAGCAGTTTATTTAATGACGGTGGTGCTGGCGGTGATGATGGCCGGATGTGCGGCATCATACATCGATTCATCACAGGGCCGCGACGGCTCGTCGTTTGAAAAGGCAGTGATAGTGGGTTCGGTCAGGGCCGAGTATCTCTACATCGACCGCAGGTATCCTAATGCGCAGATACTGAGCCAGATGATTGTCGACAACAACGGCAATCCCTATGATGTAGTCACTATTGTGCCAAAAGGCGAAACGAAGAAGGATATTTACTTCGACGTTTCGCGCTTTTACCGCAAGAAAACCTACTCAGATGACCTGCAATAGGCTCTGACGATCAGTGGTAATACTCAGGATCTGCAATAGGCTCTGACGATCAGTGGTAATATTCTGGCTGCAGGCGTTGAAGAGTATGCGGTTTATCTTGCTGACCTGACGAGGCGGATGAACTCCGCACGGTAGCC
>ERZ1026796.2085-NODE-2085-length-12138-cov-1.851719_pt1 | contig 12138 bp, 10 predicted proteins | sample MGYA00520874_ERZ1026796 | MGnify/ENA primary metagenome ERZ1026796 (study PRJEB33270, sample SAMEA104284474) | anaerobic digester metagenome | biome: Anaerobic digester microbiome; feature: mesophilic sludge digester; material: Anaerobic digester biomass...
ATCCGGTGCTTCTCCTGGCGGCGATCCAGGCGACCTCGCGGGGATGCAGCTTGGCGTTGACCGGGACGACGACCATGCCGGCGCGGATCGCCGCCAGGAGAAGCACCGGATACTCGAAGCCGTTCTTCAGGAAGAGCAGCACGCGATCGCCGCGGCCGCAGCCGAGCGAGCGGTAGAGGCTGGCGTCGGTGGAGACGCTACCCCAGCTGCCTAACTGATCCAGAATCGAAAAGCCCCCGATCCTTTATTGGATCGGGGGCTTTTTACGTTATTTGGAGTTAGGCGTTCACGACCCTTATTGGACGTAGCTCAACAGTTGCCCCCCGATGGCCGCGAAGACCACCACCATCCAGGGCGGCAAGACCATCGACGTCGCGAGTGGCGACGGACAGCGCGTCCTCGCCGAGTGTCTGGAGCGCGTGGCCCGGCTGCGGCCCGAGGCGGAGCCGCTCGCAGACGAGCTCCGTCGCTACGGCGCGGACCGGCTCGTGCGGCCGCGCCTCGGCCAAAGTACCTTCCGCCTTGCCGTCACCGGCGCCTACGGCGCCTGCGCCGTCTCGGGCGAGCACACGTTACCCCCCCTCGAGGCCACGTACATGCGTCCCTACGCGGAGGGTGGCGCACATATGTTGCCCAACGGGCTCCTCCTGCGCGCCGACATCCAGCGTCTCTACGACGCAGGTTACGTCACCGTCACGCCTGACCACCGCCTCCGCGTCAGCCGCGACCTCGTCGAGGAGTTCCACAACGGCTGCGAGTACGAACGCTTCGCCGGCCGCACCATCACCGTCCCGAATGCTCTCACCGATCAGCCCGACCCCGATATGCTTGATCGGCACGCGCAGGAGGTGTTCCGGGGATGAACGGCTCAGAATCGACGATCCGAGTCCCGACCACCGACGAGCTGGCGAACGCGGTCAAGGCGTTCGCCGACGATTGGGGCGCGGTGGACGAGATTCTGTACCGCACGTGTCGCGATCACCCTGGCCACACCGACCGTCGCTCCGTCATGGCGAAGGTGGTCCTGATCCGACGCACCTACTCGGCCGGCATCGAGCGGCTCGTCGAACCCCCCGAGGGCGGGCAGGCGGTGACGAAGATCGGAGACTGCCTGTGGAAGCAGCACGTCGAGGTGGACGCCATCATCGGCAGACTGCACGGCATCGCAGAACCGTTGTCGCCGGACGACATGAAGACGATCGTCCGGCAGCACGGCAGATTGGACGCGCTGCTCACCCAGAACCTCACGCACGGGCGGTCTCCTCGGTCGTTCGTCTCGAAGTACCTGCACTTCCACTGTCCCGTCGTCCCCATCTTCGACGACTACTCCGTGAGATCGCTGACGAGACGCGTCAGATGGAGTGAGAACGCGAAGCCCTTCGAGCGGCCGGCGGGTGCCGACGAGGAGTACTTCCGGTTCTGCACACGCCTCATGCGGCTCTACACTGCCTGCCGCTCAGCGGGCATCGCTGCCACGGTCAAGCAGTTGGACGCGCTGCTGTGGCAAGTGCCGACCTGAGGGCGGGGTTCCTCGTTGACCCATCCTCGCAGCCGAGCATCGCCGAGCGCTATCGCGCACGTGCGGAGTTCGGCGCGACGCTCACCATCGATGATCTCTGGACCCCTCTTGACGAGTCGCTGACGGACTGGCGGGAGATCCTGCACACATCTACGCTCTGAGCTTCAACGGGTGCGCATATGCCCGGGCCGTCTGGGGGGCCGAGTGCTCAGATGTCGCGCAGGATGTATTGGAGTGTCGGCGCCGTGACGGGCGCTTCACATCCTCGTTCGCCCGACTGCGCTGCACGCTTTTCTTCACGCAGCGCGCCGTGATGAACAGCGAGCAGTGGCCAGGCTCGACGCCGAGTGCTGACCTGGTCCGCGACGTCCGTGAGCTCGACGGCGCGGTGTGTGAGGCTTGGCGCTTCGAGAGGGGCCTGTCCTAAGCGTTCCTCGTTCCAGATGATGACCCGACCTCGTTCGTTCGCGGTGTTGACGACGGCGCGTCAGGCGTGATGCTCTCCGGTGCGAGCCTGTGGCGCGTTGCCGGTCGACTTGTAATGCGACAGTTTAGTGTTATATTAACTGTCACATGGGGAAAGAGACCGACATGGATACCGCGCCGACACCAGACCGCCTCTACTCGATCGGTGAGCTGGCGGAGCTCACCGGGGTGAGTCGGCGCACGGTGCGCTTCTACGTGCAGCGCCGGCTCATCGACGCGCCCCTGGGGCGCGGGCGTGGCCGTCACTACGACCAGCGGCACGTGGAACAGATCCGCCGCGTGCGTGCGCTGCAGCGGCAGGGCGTGCCGCTCAGCGACATGGCGGCCGATGGGCTCGCGCAGGCGGCGCTGCGGCCGGGCGCGGCGGCAGGGCCGCCCGACGTCCAGCCCGTCGTGCGCGTTCGGATCGACCAGAATGTGACAGTGGAGGTCGCCCAGGCGGCCGCCACCCCGGAGCTCGTCGCGGCACTCGTCGTCGCGGCGCGCTCCGTCGTCGACGGGCGCCGCAGCCGGCCGGAGACGGGGCGAAGCGAGTCTGAAGAGAAGGAGGAGCCATGACCGTCATCCCCGCACCCAGTGGGGCCCGCAGAGGCCTGATCGCCCATCTGCCGGGCGAGATCCAGCCACTCGCGCCGGAGAGCGTGCCGCTCACCGGCGTGCGCATCGACGTGCAGGCGCGGGGGGTGGCCTCCGTCGTCACCGTGGCGCAGCGGTACGTCAACCGGGAGAAGGTACCCGTCGAGGCCGTCTACAGCTTCCCGCTCGAGGAGCAGGCGGCGGTGTGCGGCTTCGAGGCGCTCGTCGGCGAGCAGCGCATCGTCGGGGAGGTCATGGAGAAGGACAAGGCCTTCGACGAGTACGACGAGGCCCTGGCGGACGGCAACGGGGCCTATCTTCTGGACCAGGACCGTCCCAATGTGTTCACCGCCAGCATCGGCAACCTGCTGCCCGGCCAGCAGGCGGTGGTGACCGTGAAGTACGTGGCGAGGCTCGAGCGGCTGGGCGACCAGGTGCGGCTCAAGATCCCGACCACGGTGGCGCCGCGGTACATCCCCGAGGAGCAACTGCGGCACATGGATCCCTCGGAGTTCGATCATCTGAACCCGTCCACGGTGCCGGGCGGAGTGCCGTACGGGCTGGCGTTGTCCGTCTCGTTCACGGGCGCGAGCGTCGTGACCGCCGTGGAGTGCCCCTCGCATCCGGTGCGCGTGAGCACGCGCGGCGAATCGGCGAAGGTGGAGTTGAGCGGGCCGGACGTGCAACTCGACCAGGACGTGGTGCTCACGTTCACGATGGAGGACGCCGGCGCCCCCGCCCTGTACGCGACACAGGACGACGCCGGCGACACGATCCTCATGCTGGACGTGCTGCCGCCGCGAGACGTGCAGCGTGGCCCGATCGAGGCCGTGTTCGTGATCGACCGCTCGGGCTCCATGATGGGGTCGAGCATCGATCAGGCGCGCGCGGCCCTGCTGCTGGCGCTGGGCGCGCTGCAGCCGGGCGACCGGTTCAACGTGATCGGCTTCGGCTCGACCGTCGACCGCCTGTTCCCGCAGAGCATCGACTACGACGACACGGCACTCGCCCAGGCGCGCGGCGCCGTCGAGCGCTGGGGCGCGGATCTCGGCGGCACCGAGATCCTCACGCCGCTGCGGCAGGTCCTGGAGGCGCCGGCGGGGGATCTGCCCCGGCGCCTGCTCGTGCTCACGGACGGTGAGGTCGCCAACGAGGAGGTCTGCTTGGAGGTGGCCCGTCATCACCCCGAGGCGACGGTGTTCACCCTCGGTGTCGGGTACGGCGCCAGCGACCATCTGGTACGCGGGTTGGCCAGGGCCGGCCGCGGCCAGGCGGAGTTCGTGCACCCCGGTGAGCGCATCGAGGCCGCGCTCATGCGTCAGATGGCGCGGCTGACCACAGTCGGCCTTCTGGAGCCGATCATCGACTGGGGCGGGCTCCAGCCTGACCTGGTGGCGCCCGCCCAACTCCCGCCCCTGTACCCCGGTACGCCGCTCACCGTGTTCGCGCGGGTGCCCGCCTCGCGGCGCGCGCCGGGCGAGGGCGACCGGTCAGCCGCCGCCGGCTCCGCCCGGCCGGTCCAGGTCACGCTGACCGCGACGGGTCCGGACGGCGAGACACGTCTGACGGCCGCTGCCGACCTCGGCAGGGCCGCCGCTGACGAGGCGGTGCCGCGGTTGTTCGCGCGGGAGGCCATCCGGGACCTGGAGGAAGGCCGCGGCGCAGTGGTCGGAGGTGGCTCACGCCAGCGCGACCGCCAGGAGGCCCGTGTCAAAGATACGATCGTATCGCTCGCCACGCGTTACGCTCTGATGAGCTCGTACACCAGCTTCGTGGCCGTCGAGAAGCGTGATGCCGGGGAGGCGTCGGACCTCCCTCCGGCCGAGCTGCGCCGCATCCCGGTCGCACTGCTCAAGGACTGGCACGGCACGTCCGCCTGGCCGCGCATCCTCGCCCAAAGAGCCCCCATGCCGGCTGTGGGCCGCCGCGACCCCTCGACCCCGGCCTGGGAGCTGGCCTGTACTGAGCCTTCCATGGAGTGCGCTTTCATGGAGGAGGCCGAGTCCATGGACATCGAGTCGCCCGCGTTCAGAGACGTGCGACCGGCCGTCCGGTTCACACGGGACGACACCGGGAGCGCCGAGCTCGTCGCTTTCATGGGCCGGCAGCGCGCGGACGGCAGTTGGTCACTGGATCCCACGACGTTCGCCAGGGTCGGCGTGTCCGAGGCCGAGCTGGCGGCCGTGGCCGCCGAGCTGCGCATCGCACTCGCCGCCGACGATGACGCGGTGGCGACCGTCCTTGCGATCTACCTGCTGGAGCGGCAGTTCAGCCACATGGATGTCCGGTGGCGACTCGCGGCCGACAAGGCCGAGGCCTGGCTGGCTGCCCGCGGTCTTTCGGGAGGCCTGGGCGCCGTGCGATTCGTGCTCGATGAAGCGATGGACTGGTGGACGCCGGTCTCGTTCGGGGGGTGAGGGAACCCCGAGTTGAGCGGAGGGCCGGGCGGCCCATTCCAGCCGTGTTCCGTGCGGCTCAAGGAGCCGGGCGGCGGTGACGAGGATGTTCGTATGCCTCTGAGTGAGCATCTCAAACCCGGGGCCTCATCCTGTCCCTCACTTGGTGAGCGCCGCGTCGAAGGTCGGTGAGCCGCCGTGCAGATGATCCCGCCCGCCATCGATCCCGACACGTCGAGCGAGGGCGAGAGGCTCGTCTTCGAGCAGTTCGCCGCGGATGACTCCAGGCCTGACTGGACAGTGCTTCATTCGCTGGACATCGCGCGGCATCGACGGCAGTTGGCGGGCGAGGTCGACTTCCTCGTCATCGCTCCCGGACTCGGAGTCCTCGTGCTGGAGGTCAAAGGATGCCACAGGCTCAAGCGGGAGCACGGCCTGTGGTACTACGGCGGCGAGACCGAGGGCCGGAGCAGAAGCCCCTTCAGCCAGGCGTCTGAGGCGATGCACAGTCTGCGCGAGAGGTTGACGAAGAGGGAGAGCTCGCTCAGCGGGGTGCTCTTCTGGTCGGCCGTGTGCTTCCCGTTCGTCGACTTCACCGACCAGAGCGAGGAATGGACGCCCTGGCAGGTGATCGATCGTTCCCGGCTGGCGCAGCGTCCGCTGGCCGAGTGTGTGGAGTCAGTGCTCCGACAGGCACGCGACCGTGCCGCCGAGCTCAGGCTCGCGTGGTTCGATCCCGCTGCCGGCGAGCCTGCTCGCGAGCAGGCAGACCGGATCCTCGGCGCGCTGCGCGGGGACTTCGAGTTCTTCGACAGTCCCAAGGTCCGCGCGCGGCGCGCTGAGGAGGAGATCCGCCGCTACACGGAGGAGCAGTTCCGTGCCCTCGACCAGATGCGCCGCACGCCGCGCGTGGTGTTCGACGGGCCGGCCGGCACGGGCAAGACGCTGCTCGCGCTCGAGGCCGCGCGCCGCGGTCACGCGGCCGGCAGGAGCGTGCTCTTCCTGTGTTTCAACCGGCCGCTGGCCCTGTGGCTGCAGGATCAGGCGGCCGAGCTGCTCGCTGCTGGTCGCACGCCGGCGATGACCGTTCGGACCCTCCACCAGTACATGGTCGACGTCGCGGGCTCCAGCGTCAGGGGCTCGCCCGCCGATGGAGAGACATACTGGGATGAGGCCTTGCCCCAGGCCGCCACGGAGAGGCTTCTCGAGAACTGGGACAGGCTGGAGCGCACCGAGCGCGACGGCCTGTCCTCATCGTCCCTCGGTCCGACTCTCGGGATCTACGACGAGCTGATTGTCGACGAGGCGCAGGATGTGGTGCGCGACTGCTTCCTCGACGTGCTCGATCTCAGCGTTCGAGGTGGACTCAGCGAGGGCACCTGGCGCATGTTCGGGGATTTCGCCTGGCAGACGATCTACGACGACACGGTGTCGCTGGACGGGTTCTGCGAGGGGCGGGGCGCCAACTGCCCCCAGATACCGCTGGACGAGAACTGCCGCAACACGCCCCGGGTCGCGGCCCTGGCGTGCTCCGCCGGCGACGTCGCGCCCGGCTACAGCAGGGTCCTGCGTCCTGATGACGGCATCGATCCCGACGTGCGGTACTACGCCGATGCTGCCGGCCAGGCGCTCCTGCTCCAGAGCGTTCTGCAGGAGCTCTACGACGAGCAGTTCACGGGGCCGCAGGTCGCCGTCCTCAGCACGAAGAGCGACGAGCGTGCGGTCGCGCCCAGATTGCCCGACCAGGCGTGGCGCGACCGCCTGCAACCCCTGATCGAGAACGAGGACTTCGCCACGGTCATCAACACGCGGACCGGCAGGACGCACTACAGTAGTATCCACCGCTTCAAAGGGCTGGAGGCGAACGCGGTCGTAGTGACCGACATCGAGAGTCTGGACTCGGCGCACGAACGTTCGCTTGTGTACGTCGGGGCGACTCGCGCCAAGCATCGACTGGTCGTTCTGGCTCACGAGAGCCTTCGCGGACGGCTCGCGTGATGTCGGCTGCGAACACCGATCGCGGTCTCGTCAACCACCGTGAGTCTGCCGGCCGGCACGTGGACCGCCTCGCGTCCGCGCGATAGGGTCCGGGGTGTCATGGGCGCTCCGAATCGCTTTGACCTCGATCCCGCCGAGGGCCACTGTCCGCTGTGCGCCCGTATCGCCCGTGGCGGCGCCGTCGCGGAGTCCCCGGACGGCCTCGCGGTGGCCGTCCGCGACGCGTACCCGGTGGCGGAGGGTCACACGCTCGTCATCCCGCGCCGCCACGAGCCGGACCTGCTCGGGCTCAGCGCCGCGGAGACGGCCTCGCTCTGGGAGCTCGTGCACGAGGTGGCGCGGTCCGTGCTTGCCGAGACGGGCGCCGACGGGTTCAACGTCGGGGTCAACGCCGGCGTCGCCGCCGGTCAGACCGTGATGCACGTCCATGTGCACGTCATCCCGCGCCGCCTCGGCGACGTGCCCGACCCGCGCGGCGGGGTGCGCTGGGTGTTGCACGAGCGGGCTCCTTACTGGGAAGACGAGTGACGCCGGGAGGGGAGTCCGATGCCGCTGACGGCGAGAGCCTACGAGGTCCGGTGCCTCCAGCCGGGCCGGCGCGGGCCGGGGCGCACGGCGAGCTCCCTGCGGTTGGTCCACCCCAGCACGGCGAGGTCGGCTGCGGCGACGGTGAGGAGCCACGCGGGCTCGCCGCGGGCGGCCAGCACGGCGAGGAAGAGGGAGAGGCCGAGGATGTTGGTCCAGGCGTCGACGCGCTGCGCCACGTAGAAGACGGCGTAACAGAGGGCGAGGACGAGGCCTCCGGCGAGCACACCGGAGAGGCCGATCCAGGCGCCGAACAGGGTGGCGACCCCCTTGCCGCCGCGGCCGCGCAGGACGGGCGTGAAGGCGTGTCCGAGCAGCGGCGCGACGGCCACCGGCAGGAGAGCCCAGCCGTCGAGGCCGGCGATGCGCGCCAGCGCCACTCCGGCCGTGGCCTTGCCGACGTCGAGGATGCCGGCGGCGAGGCCGACCTTCCATCCGCCGGCCCGCCAGGCGTTGCCCGCGCCCGGGTTGTGGTCGGGTCCGTACGCGCGGATGTCCGCGTGCAGCACGGCGCGGCCGAGCCACCAGGCGAGCGGCAGGGCGCCGAGGCCGAAGGCCACGAGGGTGAGCAGTACGACTTCCATACCTGGAATGTACCGCGCGCCAGCGACGCCCAAGCGCCGCCGGCGCTCCAGCTCAGTCGGCCAGCAGCTCCGGGTACTGCTCCAGCTCCGGCGCCGGGAAGTCGATGCCGATGATGGCGACGATCTCGCCGTCGCTGTCGCGCAGCGGGGCGAACGCCGACTTCTGCACGCCGTAGCTCTCGTCCGTCCAGGTGTGCTCGGCGTAGGCGGGGTCGCCGCCGAAGGCCGCCGCCATCTGCGGCTCCATCTCGTACTCGGTGCCGTAGTCGTCGGCGTCGTCGCCCGTGGCCGCGTCGACGATCAGGTTGGTCATCTGGTCGCTGACCTTGATCAACGTGTACACGTAGGTGGCGCCGGTCTCCTCCCGGATCTGCGCCAGCGCCGCGTGGAGCTTCTCGTGCTCCGGGTTGTCGCGGTCTCCGGCCTTGACGACGGCCGTGTGGAGGTCGCCGTACTCGCCCGCGAGGTGCTCCGCCGCCTCGGCCGCCATGGCCATCACCCGCTCGCCGGTGGCGGTGTTGGCCTGAGCCATCTCGTCCCCGGGCGCGGCGGAAGGCGCCCCCTGGTCGGTCTCGGCCTTCTCGCCGCAGGCCGCCACCGCCAGGGCCAACCCCACGACGACGATCACCACCAGGAAGATCGGTCTGTTCGTGCGCACGATGTGTCTCACGGCTCCTCCCATCACGCTTCGGCTGCCTCGTCCTCTCCTTCTCGCGCGGTGAAGCTCACACGGTAGCAGTGACCGTTGACGACCACCTGCAACGCAGGATCATATCTGCGGAAGACGTGCATCATGACGGTGTTCTGGTAGAGGAGTTCGGCGACCAGCGTGGTGACGCCCCTCTCCAGCGCGAGGCCGGCCAGGCTCTCGAGCAGAGCAGTGCCGATCCCGCGTCCCTGCTCCGCGTCCTCCACGACGAACGACACCTCGCCGCTGTGGCTGCCGGGAAGACGGTACAGACGCCCGACGCCGACGACCTCGTCCCGCCCGCGGCGCCGCACCTCGGCCAGCAGCGCGACGTGGTCCTGCTGGTCCACGTCGCAGAAGTAGTCGATCTCCCGGTCGCTCAGCCCCGGCTTGTAGTGGTGGAAGCGCAGGTACCGCGAGTCCGGGCTGAGACGCCCGAACATCCGTCGCACGGCGTCCTTGTCGGCGGCGTCGACGTAGCGCAGCAGCACCTGCCCCCCGTCACGCAGGCCCACCCTTCTCCGGAACTGGGCCGTCCGACCATCGCGGCCCGAACGCGCACGCACAGGGATCGCCCCCCCGCGATTCACCGCCGCGCCGCGTCGCGCTATGGGCAGCCACAGGACACGCTCGTCGCCGCGGCCGTGAGACCGCTCGCGACGCCTGGGCGCGGACTCCGTCTCTCCTATTCCTTGTACCCGACCAGCGTCTTGAGGTCCTCGACGCTCTCCGGGTTCTCGATCGTCGTGGTGTCGCCCACGGGCTCGTTCCTGACCAGGCTCTTGAGGATGCGGCGCATGATCTTGCCGCTGCGCGTCCGGGGCACGGCGGCGGTGAAGACGATCCTCTCCGGCCGGCAGGTGGGGCCGAGGACCTTCACCACCTGGTCCGTCAACTCCTTGGCCAGCTCGTCCGAAGGCTCCCTGTCCTTGAGCCGCACGAACGCCCAGGGCGTCTCGCCCTTGATCTCGTGCGGCGCCGGGACCACGGCGCACTCGGCCACGTCGGGGTGCGTCGCGATGGCGTTCTCCACCTCGGCGGCGGAGAGCCGGTGGCCGGCCACCTTCATCACGTCGTCGAGGCGCCCGGTGAGGCGGAAGTTGCCCTCGCTGAAGTACCGCGCCCCGTCGCTCGAGAAGTAGGCGTCGTGGCCGAACCGGGTCCAGTAGTTCTCCTCGTACATCGCCGGGTTGCCGAAGATGCCGCGGAGCATCCCGGGTCCGAAGGGACCGCGCTGGACCAGGTACCCGGGGTCGTCCCCCAGTCCGAGGGCCTCGCCCCTGTCGTCCAGGATCTCGTGCCTGGTGCCGGGGAAGCTCCTGCCCGCGACGGTGGGGATGAAGGGTCCGATCCCGGGCAGGGCGTTGATCAGCGTGCCCCCGGTCTCTGTCTGCCACCACGTGTCGATCACCGGGCAGCGGCAGCCGCCGACCTGCTCGAAGTACCACATCCAGGCGTCCCGGCTGATGGGCTCGCCCACGGTCGCCAGCAGCCGCAGGCCGGTGAGGTCGTGGCCCTCGAGCCACTCGTCGCCCCAGCCCATGAACATCCGGATGAGCGTCGGCGCGGTGTAGAAGACCGTGACGCCGTGCCTCTCGATGATCTCCCACACGCGCCCCCGGTCCGGGAAGTCGGGCGCCCCCTCGTAGAAGATCTGGGTGGCGCCCACGGAGAGCGGCCCGTAGACGTTGTAGGTGTGCCCCGTCACCCAGCCGATGTCGGAGGTGCACCAGAAGACGTCCTCGTCGTGCAGGTCGAAGTCCCACTTGGTGGTCCAGTACGCCTGGGTCAGGTAGCCGCCGGTGGTGTGGATGACCCCCTTGGGTCTGCCGGTGGTGCCGCTCGTGTAGAGGATGTAGAGCGTGTCCTCGCTGTCCATCACCTCCGGCTCGCAGTAGGGCTCCGCTCCCTCCATGAGCTCGTGCCACCAGTGGTCCCTGCCCTCGACCCAGTCCACCTCCTGGCCGGTCCGCCGGAAGACGACGACGTGGGCGACCGTGGTCCCCTCGACGGCGCGGTCGGCGTTGTCCTTCAGGTTCACCGCCCGGCCGCGACGGTAGTACCCGTCGCAGGTCACGAGCGCCTTGGAGCCGGCGTCCTCGATCCTGTCCTTGAGCGAATCGGCGCTGAAGGCGGAGAACACCACGCTGTGCGGCGCGCCGATACGGGCGCAGGCGAGCATCGCGATCTGCGCCTCGGGGATCATGGGCAGGTAGATGCTGACCCGGTCACCCCTGCCGACCCCGAGTCCCTTGAGGACGTTGGCGAACCTGTTGACCTCTCTGTAGAGGTCGTGGTAGGTGAGCGTCTTGGCCGGTTCTCCGGTCGGCTCCCTCACACCGATGATCGCCGCCTTGTTGCGCCGCCACGACTTCGCGTGTCGGTCGACGCAGTTGTAACAGGCGTTGAGCTTGCCGCCCACGAACCACTCGAAGTACGGCGGGTCTCGCCGGTACGTCTCATCCCAGGTCCGGAACCAGTCGAGTCCCTCGCGGGCGCGCTCCGCCCAGAACGCGACCGGATCCTCGTCCGCCTGCCGGTAGAGAGACGCGTCGTTGACCCAGGCCAGTCGCTTCATCTCCTCGCTCGGCCAGAAGACCTCCTTCTGGCCCGTGTCTTCCACGACCCATTTGGTGATCTCTCGCATGTCCCCTCCCAGATGAGCACGGGTCCGTACGACCTGGTGGCGAAGTCGAGGCGTCAAGGACAGCCTACGACAGAAGAGGCAGAAAGGCACGGGTCAGCCGTGGAGGCGAGTGGTTGCCGACCCCTGTGGTCCGGCGTCGGGATGGGTCCAGGGCGGGTCCGGGCTCATGGACGCGGCTCCAACGCCGAGGATAGTATGGGCGGCCCTTGGCGCGGGTCGCCGGAGTCCATCGTTGAGCTCGAGGGTGGAGGGAGCATGGGCGGGGTCAGACGGGTCGCGCTGAGGCGCAGCGGTGGGTGGGCCTCACTATCAGTTCTAGTCGTGTCGCTGGTACTGGCGGTCGGCTTGAGTCTCACGCCGGCGGTCGCCGCGCCGCCTTCGGTCGATCCGTTCGGCCCGGAGGTGAAGCTCAGCGCCCCGGCGGTCGCGAGCGCCGACGATTTCGCCTATCACGACCCGGTCGACGGCTCGATCTCGAAGAACCAGGGCATCCGCATCCTGTTCGAGGGCGGCTCGCGCGTCGTGTTGCGCTTGTCCGGCACGGGAACTTCGGGCGCGACGCTGCGGGTCTACGTCGAGCGCTACGAACCGGACCCCACAAGGCATGACATCGACACGCAGGTGGCGCTTGCCGATCTCATCGCGGCGGCGGATGATAT
>ERZ1026796.2088-NODE-2088-length-12130-cov-2.019245_pt1 | contig 12130 bp, 7 predicted proteins | sample MGYA00520874_ERZ1026796 | MGnify/ENA primary metagenome ERZ1026796 (study PRJEB33270, sample SAMEA104284474) | anaerobic digester metagenome | biome: Anaerobic digester microbiome; feature: mesophilic sludge digester; material: Anaerobic digester biomass | place...
GGTACCGACAGCGGCGAAGGGCTGGTCGACGAGCTCACCATGCTGGTGCGGGCGCGCCTGGTCACCGCCGACGATGTCGACGAGTTGGAGGTGCTGCGATCACGACACCTCCGCAGCAAGTACGGCGGCGGGCTGGGGTTGACGATCGTCACCAGTCTCGGGTGCAACTTCGACTGTCCGTACTGCTTCGAGAGCAAGCGACCGTCCTTGCTGAAGCCAGCAGTCGCCGACTCGCTGGTCGCGTTGCTCGACGAGGCCATTGCTGCGGGAAGCCCCTCGATGAACGTCACCTGGATGGGCGGCGAACCGTTGCTAGGAGCCGCTCAGCTCCTCGATCTCTCCCGAGTGTTCATCGATCGCTGCGACGCAGCGGGGATGGAGTATTCGGCAGGCATCCTCACGAACGGCTGGCACCTCACGACCGAGATGGCTGCCCGACTCGCGTCCGCGCGTGTCGGCCAGGCCCAGGTGACCATCGATGGCCCGGCTGATGTGCATGACAGATATCGGCCCAAGAAGGATGGGGGCTCGAGCTTCGACCGCATCCTCGACAATGTTGTGAGTGCGATCGATCACTTGCAGGTGAACATTCGTGTCAACCTCGACAGCGGAAACCTCGGGCGGGTCGAGGAACTGATGGCGATACTCGCGGCCAGAGGGCTCGCCGGCAAGGTCCGCCTCACGCCGGCCCGGCTCACCGCCATCGCTTCGGCCGACGATGCGCCCTCGCAGAGCTATCAGGGTGGCTGCTACTCGTGCTCCGATTACGGGGTCGTGGAACTCGAGTTCGACGAGCTCGCGGCTCGCTACGGCTTCGAAGCCCGCGGCTTGCCGCGAGCGATCGGCACGCCGTGCACCGCAGTGCGGGCCACCGAGCTTGTCGTGGGCGCCGATGGCGAACTGTGGAAGTGCTGGGATGACATCGGCAACAACGACGAAGCCATCGGAACCATCTTCGACCACAAGACGGCCAACGCGCAGATCACCAAGTGGCTGGGCTACGACCCGTTCAGCGACGACGACTGTCGGTCGTGCGTGGCCTTGCCCGGGTGCATGGGAGGCTGTGCGCACCACGACTTCTTCGGCGGTCGCGACGATCGATGCGGCACCTTCCGCTTCAACCACCAGCGCAAGGTGGAGAACGAGGCATTGCGCATGTCTGGGCAGCCCGCTCAGGCGACGGGCCTGGTTCACGTCGAAGCATCACGACTGCTGGCATCGATTCCGGTGAGCAGCACGCCGGTGAGCATCGGGCGCACTCGACGCCGTATCGACCCGGAAACGCCTGAGTTGGCAACGACGCTTGCCGGCTGACGCGCGCAAGAAGGCAGTTCCCACGGCTGGCAGTTGCCAGCTAACGCGAGTGCTGACGCGCTGGTCGTACACCGGTGCCACGCAACGCGACGGACGAGAAGGACGGCGTTCACGTGGAGAACCGGAACAAGTTGGACGTGCACGGCGTCGGCGACGAGCTCCTGGTTCGTGCCGCACTCGATGGCTCTTCAGAGGCGTTTTCCAAGCTCTACGTGCGGCACGCAGCAGCGGTCAGGCGAGCGCTGTCCGACAACGTGCACGATGCCGAACGGCAGCGGGATCTGGTGCAGGAGACCTTCACTCGTGCACTCGCCAAGCTGGGCACACTGCACGACCCGGGTCAGTTCCGCCCGTGGATCTTTCAGATCGCTCGCAACGTCGCGATCGACGACTTGCGAGCACGCAGCCGAATGGCCTTGGAGCCGTTGGACGACGAGTTCCAACACGGCCGGCCGAGCGTGGAGGCGGGCCCAGATGTGGTGACGGAACTGCGCGCACTCGCTGATGCCATCCACGAAGGGCTCGCCGCGCTCTCACCTCGCGATGCTGCTGCGTTGTCGTTGGTGGTGCATCTTGGGTTCGGTCCCGAGGAGGTGGCCGCCGCGCTCGGGATCAGCTACGGGAACGCGAAGGTGGTGCTGCACCGAGCACGTGCCCGTCTTCGTGGGGCGCTGGTGCAACAGCAGCTGCTGCAGGCTGGAGCCGCAACGTGAGCACCACGCGGCGAGTGGCTCAGAGCCCCACGACGTGCACGTCGTGCTCGCGCAGCATCGCCGCCAGGTGGTCGGGCAGGCGCCGTGGTTCCCATGTGGCCGCGAAACCCTCCACATCGTCGAGCTCGCGATGCGCCAGCGCCACACCCGGGCCCACCAGCGCGGCGAACAGCTCACGCTCATCGGGTTCGAGCCCGGCCGCGAAGCCCCGCACCTTGTCGAGCAGCCGCTCGGCCGCATCCGCTGAAGTGTTCATTCGTTGCGTCCTCGTGGATGGATTCCCGGGTAACGAGACGACGCACTGGAGGAAGGGTTACACGATGAACATCGACGACGAATCGGAGGACCTGTGAGCGGTCGTACTTCCCACGAGGTGGTGATCGTCGATGCCGGCGGCGAACGTCGGATCAAAGTGAGCGGCGTGCTGGTGATCGGTCGTGAGTCGGGCGACGTGCTCGTGGCCGACGGCACCATTTCCGGTCGTCACCTGCAGCTCGACGGCTCTGGCCCTGTGCTGCTCGCCACCGACCTTGGCAGCTCGAACGGCACGTTTCGTGGCGACGAGCGCATCGGTTCGGCCGTTGCGCTCCAACCCGGTGACGAGCTGCGCTTCGGCAGCGCGACCCTGAGGGTGGTGGCGCCGGCTCCTGCGCCGCTGCCGGCTCCTGCGCTGCCCCAGGCCGACGAGACGAGCCCGCCGCAGCTCGGTCCGTCATCGGGCCGCCCACCGCAGGCGACGGCAGGAGTGGTTCGCACTGAGGCGGTGGAGGTGCGCTTCGCGCCCGGCTCACATGGCGAGCGGATTGCCACGTCGTATGCGGCCGTCGCCCGACGTGCCCGCTCCACGCTGGCGGGTTTCGGTTCGGAACCGTGGGGCTCCGTACCGATCGTGCATCTGATCGATCCCTTTCACGATGGTGTGGAGCTGGTGGCCGGGGGCGCCATGATCGCGGATGGTGGTGCCGAAGCGTGGGTGGTGGTCTCGCCCGAGTCGCCGCCAGAACCACCGCATCGAGTGCTGGCTCTGATGTTCGGAGCCGCGTTCCCCGCATCGGCAGACCTGCAGTTGCTGATCGAAGGCTACGGGCTGCACCGGGCGGGTGCCCCCGAGGGCGATCTGTCAGGGCGACCGCTGCCTCCACTGGAACAGGCCGATGGTGAGGAACGAGCAGCGATGGCGGTCTCCTTCGTGCGCTTCCTCATCGCGCGTGAAGGCATCGATGCATTCATGCGGGTGTTTGCGGCGCCTGCGGGCCGCGGCGACGAGACCGTGCGAGAGGTGTACGGCCCGTCGCTGGGGCAGCTCGAGCAGGTGTGGCGTCGCAAGCTGGCGTCGGGTGGCAGCGACGTGAAGACGGGCGAGTTCCTCAAGCTGTCGTTGCGCTACCTGCGGCCGTACAAGCTGCGGCAGGTGGAGATCTTCGGGTACATGCTGCTGAGCCTCGCATTCGTGGCCGCCTTCCCGTTCGTCACGAAACGGCTCTTCGACTCGGCGTTGCCGAGTGGTGAGTTCTCACAGGTGCTCACCCTGCTGCTCGCGCTGGGGGCCGCGTTCGTCGTCTCTCTGGTTGCCGGGGTGCGGCAGGCCTATCAAACCGCGTGGGTGTCGAATGCCGTCACGCGCGACATCCGCCAGGCGATCTTCGACAGAGTGCAGGTGATGCCAGAGCCTTGGTTCGCGGCGCATCCCCAGGGCGACGTGCTGTCGCGGCTCTTCGGTGACGTTCGTGTGGTGGAGTCCGGCCTGTCGCAGGCCATCGGCCAGGGGGTGTTCCAGCTCGTTTCCCTCATCACCAGCGCCGTCATCATGCTGTCGCTGAACCTCTGGCTCGGCCTGGTGGTGTTGGTCGCAGCGCCCTTGGTGGGTGTGGTCTATCGATCGATGGCGAACGGTGCAATGGTGCGCTCGGTTGCGGTGCAGGAGCAGAGCAGTGCGCTGCTCTCGGTGGCTGCCGAGAACTATCGGGCGATCCCGGTCGTCAAGATGTTCGGCCTCGCCGACCGCGAGCGCCGCCGATTCGCCCAGCAGAGCGATCGGTTGTTCCGCTCGACGCGGCGCCTCACCATGTGGGGCGGGTTGTTCGGCTTGTCGGTGAACCTCATCGTCACCATCTTGCGGCTGGGCGTCTTGGGTTTCGGGAGCTGGTTGATCCTGGAAGGTGAGTTCACGACCGGGGGTCTCGTGGCTTTCTTGTCGATCATGGGCGAGGTGCTGTCGCCGGTCACCGTGCTGGTTTCACTGAGCCAGGACGTGCAAGCGTCGATGGGTTCGTTGGTGCGCATCAACGAAGTGATCGATGAGGCAACTGAACCGGAAGCACCCCACCTGGGCCCGGTACCGCTGATCACGCGCGAGCTGCGCTTGGCCGCACTGGGCATGTCGTACGACACGGAGCACCGCGCGCTCGATGACTTCGACGCGACGATTCCGGTCGGGTCGCGGGTGGCGGTTGTGGGGCCCTCCGGATCGGGGAAGAGCACGGTTCTGCGCCTCCTGATGCGGCTCTACGAGCCCGACGAGGGTGCCATCTTGATCGACGGCGTCGACCTGCGGTCGGGGTCGTTGCGTTCGTGGCGAGAGCAACTGGGTGTCGTGTTCCAGGACTCGTTCCTCTTTGATGCGACCTTGCGCGAGAACATCGCACTCGGCCGGCCTGGCGCCACCGATGCCGAGATTCAGGCAGCCGCAGCCGCCGCGGAAGTCGACGGTTTCGTCGCCACCCTGCCACGTGGATGGGACACCCTGGTGGGTGAGGGCGGTGCGAATCTGTCCGGCGGTCAACGCCAGAGGGTTGCCATCGCGCGAGCCCTGCTGCGGAACCCCAGGCTTCTCCTGCTGGACGAGGCCACCTCGGCCCTCGACCCGGCCACCGAGCGGCAGATCAACGACACACTGCGTCGAATCGCTGTCGGCCGCACCGTGATCGCCGTGACGCACCGCCTGGCGTCGATCACCGACTACGACTCGATTCTGGTCGTGGTGGACGGGCGTCTCGCCGAGCGGGGCACTCACGACCAGCTGATCCGTCGCGGGGGCGTCTATGCGCGCCTGTGGGCAGAGCAGACCGGCCAGCCTGTGCCGCAACCGGAGCCGATCGACCTGATCGCGGCACTCCGAAGAATGCCCTTCTTCGTGGAGGCCCCCGCCACCGTCATCGAGCGAGCTGTCGCTGCGATGGTGCCGTTCGCAGTCGAGGCCGGTCGCAGTGTCGACGAAGGCGATGGGATCATGCTGGTCACTGCGGGCCGGGCCGAAGTGGTCACCGTCTCGGCCATGGGCGCGGTGGCCAGTGGCGAGTTGGGTCCTGGCGATGCGTTCGGCGTGCTGGCGGCGCTCGGCGCACCGCCCACTGCGTCACTCCGTGCGCTGGAGCCGCTCGACCTGATGCACCTCTCGTCGGAAGCATTGCGGGTGATCGCCGCCACCGATCCAGCTCTTGCCGATCGACTGCGGGCCGCGCCGGCTGATGCGCCACCCCGCTCAGCAACGCGGATCGGTCGCGCGACGCTGGCACGCCCGAAGTCGCCGCCCCGCGGAGCGGCGCTGCCGCCACCATCGACGCGCGGACCGCGCCGGACGATGGCGATGTTCGCGCCCCCGAAGGTCGAACAGTGATTCCCGCCCGACCCACGCTGCATGCGATCGTGCAGGCCGCAGTCGAGGCCACCGGTGCAGATCGCGGCTGGTTGTTGGCCGCCGAGGACGACGTCTTCGTGGTGGCCGCTGCGTACGGCCACGCCGAGGCGACGGTCGCCGTGGGGGTACGCCGCAAGCGAGCCGGCATCGCCGGGTTCGTCTTCGCATCCGGCCAGCCGGCCGCCATTCAGCCTCGGCCCGACGACGTCGACAACGTCGGCGCGGGTGGCGCAGTGTCGACCCCCGTTTCCGTCCTGGCGGTTCCGTGTGTGGCGGAGGAAGCCAGAGGAGTGCTCGAACTGGTCGACGCCGTCGGTGGCGCGTTCTCCTTCGACGATGTGGAGACGACGTCGCTGCTGGCCGAGGTTGCCGCCGCGGCACTCGCGGAGCTCCTACCGGCATGGGAGCCTCCGGCGCCGGAACGACTGACGGTTCTACTCGCATCGCTGGCCCGGCGTGATCCGGCTCGCTACGCGGAGGTGGCCCGTTTCATCGAGGTCATGACATGACGCCACCAACACAGCGACCCGCGTGGAGTCGCGATTCGATGATGCTGCGCTTGCCCTCCGCCATCACGCTCGACGACCTGACCCACGAATGGGTGTTCGGCAATGCCGACGGAACCGGTGTGCGGGTGGCGGTGATCGACAGTGGAATCGATGCCGATCACCCGTCGCTGCAGGGTTGCGTCGACGCCGATGCGGCGGTTGCGTTCACCGTCGACGCCGGTGGTGAGGTGGTGGCCGACCACGCGCCACATGGCGACAGCTTCGGGCATGGCACGGCCTGTGCTGGCATCATCCACTCCTTGGCCCCTGCGGCGCGCATCACCAGTGTGAAGGTGCTCGGTGCCGGTCTCTCCGGTAGGGCAGCGGCGTTTCTGGGTGGGCTGGAGTGGGCGGTGGAACAGGGCTTCGATGTGGTGAACCTGTCGTTGGGCAGCCGCACCCGCGAACACGCACTCGGGTTCCACGAGTTGTGTGACCGTGCCTACTTCGGCAACACGCTGGTCGTCACCGCAGCCAACAACATGAACTCGGTCAGCTACCCCTCGCTGTTCGCATCGGTGCTCAGCGTGGCCTGCAACCTCAGTAGCGACCCGTTTCGCTATCACGTGAACCCAGAGCCGCCGACGGAGTTCCTCGCGCGGGGAATCGATGTGCCGGTGCTGTGGGCGCATCACGGAACAACCGTGTCCACCGGCAACAGCTATGCGGCGCCGCACATTGCCGGCTTGGCCGCGTTGGTGCGTTCGAAGCATCCCGACCTGCGCCCCTTCCAGGTCAAGTCGGCGCTCTGGGCGCGGGCAGCCAACGTGGTGAATGCGGCGCCACCAGAGGTGGCGGGTCGCCTCAGCAGAGTGATGAGTGCCACCACTCTGCGCCGCGCACGTGGCGGCTAGCGCCGCGCATTGGGGCGTGTCAGCAGCCGAGCACCGTCGACGCGATCGCGTCGTTGTCCTCCGGGCTGAACGAACTCTCGGGTTGGGCCAGGGTCAGTGCGATCACGTAGCCGAAGTCGGGAAGCATGTAGGTGACGGAGGTGCTGGCGCCCTGGTCGATCGCCTGGGTCAGCACTGGTCTGCCGGCGATGGACCTATCGGTGGCCCCGGTCGTGTCGACGCCGCGCTGGGCGAGCGCGCTGGCGACCTCCGCCGAAGTCGATGCGGTCGAGACGTCGGCTTCCACGATTGCGACATTGAGGTTGACGATGAAGTCGTCGACGACCTGACCCTCGGCCCAGATCACCCCACCGAGATCGACCACTCGTTCGAGGATGCTCAGCATCTCATCGGACTGCGTGGGGCGCAGCGAGGCCGCGATCTCAGGGAGTGGCTGGTTCGACAAGTCGAACCAGCGCCAACCATCGGGCACGATCAAGGTGGCGCCAAGGCTGCAGGTTCCGATGAAGTTGCCATACAAGCGGTTGACCTGCTCGGTGAGCGTGGTGGTGTCGAAGATGTGCGCAATGGGGGCGCAGTTTCCGCTGTCGGGGACAACCTGCTGCAGCTCGTCGGCCACCAACACGCACAGGTTGCGCGCGCCTGCTGCCTCGGCGTCGGCGATGGTGTAGCCGGTGCGGCCGTTGTCGCCGCCGAAGGAGGTGAACGGGGTGGGGCCGTCCCACGGCTTCCACGAGCCGCCGGGAACCTCCGACCCGGCCTTGCGTTCGTCACCACCCACGGCCGTGTCGAGATAGAAGTGCATGTGGTATCCGGCCGGCTCCAGCTCAGGCGTGAAGCCTTCGGTGAAGTACGGCGCCTGGATCTCGCCGGTCGCCTCGTCGACCGTCACCCCCGTGAAGATGCAGGCCACTCGCGGCTGGTCCTCTGGGCATGGCGACGGTGTCCAGGGTGAATCGACGATGGTCATGTCGAGGTCGGCAGGCCGAGTGGACAATGCGGGGTTCGGAAGGTCGACGGTGGCTACAACAGTGTCGACGCTCGAATCGTCGATCGTTCCTGCAACGGTGGCTTCGGTGATGAGGCGAGCGTCGGTGCCTGGGGGTGCACCAGCGTCGTCGCCACCGAGCAGCTGAGTGCCGGCGACCAGAGCAACGATTGCTGCCACTCCCGCGACGATCATCACCGCGCCCCGGTTGCGTCGCGCCACCGTCGTCGGCGGCGTGGTAGCCGGAGTGACCGGTGCCGGTGCCGGTACCGGCGGGGGCGGCGGCGGTGGCGGTGCTGGAGCCGATACGGCGAGGGGCGATGCCGCCGGTGGCGGTACGAACGGCGGCGGCGAAGCCGGTGCACCGATCAGTTGGTCACGGCGAGGATCGGCTCGGACCAGAATCGTGCCGGTTCGCACCGACTGGGCGTCGGTTCGCTCCGACTCGGCCAGCACCTCCGGCCAGTGCAGCGAGAACCGTCGTCGTCGCAACCAGCCGGCGCCGAAGGATTGCACACACGCGCGTGTGAGGTCGGTCGCGAACTCGAGCGCCGTGGCTTGACGTACCGTCAGGTCTTTGGACAGGGCGCGGTCCAAGACGGCGCCGATGGTGCCGGGTAGCTCTGGCTTCGTGGTGGTGAGCGGAGTGGGCTCGGTGACCAGGTGATGCGCCAGCAGGCCGGTCGCCGTGCTGGTCTCAGGGAAGGGCAGCGCGCCGGTCAGCAGTTCGTAGGTCATGATGGCGACGCTGTACACATCGCTTGCGGGTGTGAGCGTGTCGCCCCGCACCTGCTCTGGGCTCATGTAGGCGGGAGTGCCGATGATCATTCCCGTGGCGGTGCGCCTCGCCTCGCTGTCGAGCGCGCGGGCGATGCCGAAGTCGCCGAGCTTCACCACCCCCTTTGCGTCGAACATGAGGTTCTCGGGCTTGATGTCGCGGTGGAGCAGCCCTCGACCGTGCGCGAAGTCGAGTGCTGCGCAACAGGCAAGGACTGCGGCGCATGCTTCGTCGGTCGCAAGGCCTTCATCAGTGAACTTGTCGCTGAGCGCCCCTTGGCACCGCTCCATGATGAGCAGGCAGATGCCGTCGTCGCGGTCGACGAAGTCGTACACCGGCACGATGTGCGGATGGTCGAGCGAGGCCACCATGCGGGCTTCGGCCACGAAGCGTTCGCGCACGGCTGGGTCGGCGGCAAACGCCCGCGGGAGCTGCTTGATGGCGACCTCGCGCCCCAAGCGGGAGTGTCGTGCCCCGTAGACGACGCCGAAGGCACCTCGCCCCAGCTCGCCGGTCACTTCGTATGCGGGGAGCGCTTCCTGCAGCAGCAGCTGTTCGCGCGAGGGCCGTGACACGCCGACACACGACGTTGCACCGGTATGCGGGTTACAGCGACGCGGAAGGATCGATCGGGTCGGCCTTGGCGAGCAGCGCCTCAGTCTCGCGATCGGCGCTCAGGCGCTCGTCGTGCAGCATTGCGCGCAGGTGTCGTGCGGCCGAACGTGCTGCCAGCGCAGAGCCCAGCGCCAGGTGACTCCGAATCTCGGTACGACGTGCGCGCTCGGCCAGCGGATCGATTCGAGCGGCGGCTACCGCGGCGCGCAGCGCTTCTTCTGGCTCACCCTTGGCCAGCAGCAGCTCGCAGAGACGGCAGCCCGAGCTGTACGCCAGGGTCTGCAGCCGCAGGCGCTCCTGCTCGACGTCGGCGTCGGTCACGCCGGGCATGAACTCGCCTCGGTACAGCTCGAAGGCTTGCCGGTGCTGCATGAGCGACTCGGTGAGTCGGCCGGCTCGCTCAGCCTCACGCGCGGCAGCAACATGCCCGTCGAACCGCCGGAGGTCGACTTCGACGGAGTCGTGACCCAGACGGAGGCGACCGTCGTCGGACCGCACGAACCACGAGGTGCCGGAGCGGCGACCTGGCTCGATCGAGTCGAGCAGCGAGGCCAAGGTGACGCGCAGGTTGGCGCCCGCCTGCTTCTCGCCCAGGTCTGGCCACAGCCGGTCGGCGATGGAGGTGCGCAGCGGCGCCGCATCGGTCAACAACCTTGCGACGAGCTGTTGCACTCGGCCGCCCCGAACGCGATCCGACACTGCTCCGCCATCGCTACGGCGAATGGAGAACTCGCCGAAGGTGGTGATCTCCAACTGGTACGGCGGCCTGGCAGGGGTGCCGCTCGTGAAGGCGCGCGCCTTCGCTCGCAGCGGTGCGTGCGGATGGTCGATCAGACGTTCCACCCATCGGGTGGACTCGGGAATCTGATCGAGGCAGGCGGCGGCCGCCGGTATCGAGTCGCTCACGGCCATCGCCAACTCGCACAACATCGATGGTGGCACGTGCACCCGCAAGAGCTCGGTCGACACCCACGGCAGCCTCGCCGCGCCCGACGTGTCGTCGTCACGCCGGAGCGCAACGATTGCCTTGCCCGCAGCGGTCGCCGTGCGCATCGAGATGCCCATCTCCAGCTCATCGAGCCAGTCCGGGGCCGTTTCATATTCCACCAAATGCCGCCACCAGTCCGGTTGCTGCGCGGAGGAGGTACTTTGCACCTGGGTCTTGAACACGGGGGTCTTGGTGTTGGCGACCGGTCCCATTTTGCGAATCCGCAGGATGTCGCTGCCCGCCGGCAACGCATTTGCCATTTGCGCCCATGCGGCCCCGGCCACCAGCCAAAGCGCAACGAACAACACAACCCCGCATACCGTCCGGACTCGCAATGTTTGCATCATGTTCAGGCCTCCTACACACCGTGTTGCGCCGCCAAAACCTTCTGGGCCGGGTAGCACAATTTTCCGGAGTATACTCAGGCCATTTGATTTCCGTCAACCGCCATTTCCTTTTCCCCCGTGAAACGCTTGCCGGTCAATTGACAAAGTAAATGCACCCCCCAGGGTCTCTTGGGGGTGCGTTTAGTCTACCAAATGGCGGGGGTGCATTTAGTCTGCCAAACCCTCAGGGTTTGATGAGGGAGGGAATCCGCAACTCCTCTTCCCCCCTCCCCCGGGGGAGGGGGGTGCGTTTAGTCTGCCAAGTTTGTTTGAGTCATTCTCCGGACCAACCCTGGGGCAACCCAGCAACATAAGGAGAACCTAATGAGCAAACATCAACACCTCACGCATGAGGATCGGATCGAAATTGAAGTCTCTCTACGGCAGGGACATTCCATACGGCAGATTACCGCCCGTCTCGGCAAATCCCGCTCCTGCATCTCAAGGGAAATCAGAACCCGCTCCGTGCCTAGCGAGAAGGGAGCGGTCGGACGGATTCGCAACCGGTGCATTCATCGGCACACCTGCCACAAGGTTCAATTGTGCATGGACAGGCCCGATTGTCTCCGGCATTGCAGCGCCTGTTCCCTGTGCAACAAGGTCTGTGGGGACTTTGTCGAGGAACGCTGCGCGAAGCTGCTGACGGCGCCCTATGTGTGCAATGGTTGTGCCGACGAGCACCGCTGCATCCTGCGCAAACGCTTCTACCTCCACAAAGCCGCCCAAGCGGATTATCGGCACACATTGGCTGAATCACGCAGCGGAGCCAACATCACCCAGGACGAACTGCTGGTGATTGACCAGATCACCACTCCGTTGATTCGCCAAGGGCAGTCGGTCCATCACATCATGGCCAACAATCCCGACTTGTTCCATATCCACGAAAAGACTCTCTACCGCTATATTGCCGGTGGATTGCTTTCCGCCAAGAATGGCGACATGCCGCGGGTGTGCATGCTCAAACCCAGAAGGCGCAAGTCCGTCGAACACAAGGTGGACAAAAAATGCCGCCTCGGGCGAACCTACAAAGACTATTTGGAATTCCAGCGCCAGCACCCGGACCTGTTGACCGCTGAAATGGACACCCTGATCGGCAGAGTGGGCGGCCGGGTCATCCTGACGCTCATGCTGCCGCACTTCGGATTCATGATCGCCCGGATTCGGGAGTGTAACAACGCCAGAACCGTTGCCGAGCAGTTTGCCTGGCTGTGGCAAACACTCGGGCCGGAACTGTTACGGATCATCCTGCCGCTGTTGTTGACCGACAATGGAAGCGAGTTCAGTGACCCGCTCGCCTTGGAAATGGCTC
>ERZ1026796.2095-NODE-2095-length-12085-cov-3.824720_pt1 | contig 12085 bp, 8 predicted proteins | sample MGYA00520874_ERZ1026796 | MGnify/ENA primary metagenome ERZ1026796 (study PRJEB33270, sample SAMEA104284474) | anaerobic digester metagenome | biome: Anaerobic digester microbiome; feature: mesophilic sludge digester; material: Anaerobic digester biomass | place...
GGTCGGGCGCACGCTCTTTCGCATCCTGAAGTTCCGCGCGCGGGCGAAGCAGCTGCCGCATCCGCGCCCGGCGATCACCCGGGACAGCGCGTTCTTCTGGGAGGGCTTGAACCAGCGCAAGCTCCTCGTGCGCAAATGCGGCGAGTGCGAGCGGCTGCATCATCCCCCGGGCCCGATGTGCCCGGAATGCCAGTCGCTCGAGTGGACCGCGCTCCAGTGCTCGGGGCGCGGCAAAATCCACAGTTTCGTCGTCGTGCACCAGCCGCAGATTCCCGGCTTCAAGTATCCGCTGCCGGTGGCACTCGTGGATCTCGAAGAGGGTGTGCGCGTGGTGGCCAACCTCCTCGACATCCAGCCCGGCGAGGTGCGCATCGACATGCCGGTCGAGGTGCAGTTCGTCGAGGGCCAGCGCTACCGCCGCGGCGACTACTGGCTCATCCCGGCGCGCACGGCCACCGGCAGCATCGAATGGCCGCAGCAGCCGGGCACGACCAATCCCCGTCCCCTGCCCGCCCGCCGCGCCGCCTGAAGCTGATGCGCCGCTCTAGATGGAAGGGGGAGCGGGGTTCGTCGCGGCTCATCAGCCTCTTCCGCAGAAACGCCCGGAACCGCCCGCTGACGGACTCGCTTCTCCCCAGGGTGGAAAGGAACAGCCGGAAGAGCGCGTACGTCTCCGGCCGCGGGAAGCGCTGCGTCACGCGGCGGAAGGGAACGGTGCTCGCCAGCGCATCCCCGCCCCCGGGGTCCCCGCAGGAGACGGGAGGGTTCATCCATGCCGAGAAATAGGCGGTCCCGTCGGCGGAAATGGCGACAATCCCCCAGTCATCGACGACCCTGCCGTTCGGGAAGACTGCCTTGAAGGTCCCCCCCTTGCGCGCGTTGTGCGCGAAATGGACGTCCCGGTTCCTGATGATGGTGACTCCGGCGCGGGGGTAACGGACCGTGCCCTCAGTGGCGCCGTGGGGCTGCTCCTCACCCCCCTCGGTTGCATGGAGGTACGCCTGGAGATACGTGTATCCCAGGTAGGCGAGGTAGCGGTCGTCGAGGGACGACGGGAGCACCGTGCTACCGGCCCGCATCGCCGCGCGCACCGCGCGCGCCGCGGCCCGGGCCTTCGGGCAGTACGGGGAGAGGATCTCGAAGCCCGACGGGATGAGGTATTCGGTGCTGCGGCTGCCGCAGCTCCCGCCGAGGGGGGCGCGCGCATCGATGAACGGGGCGATGAACGAGACGGCCCTCGTGAGGATCGCCAGGGCCCTCCCGTCCCTTGATTTGTCGTAGTATTTCGCCAGGTAGTCGATGGCGAGGGAGAGATAGCCGATGTCCGCGCCGCCGTCCTCCGGAAGCCAGCCCTCTTCGTCCTGGGCCCGCCCGATGGCGGCGATCTTGTCCCGGGCCGCGGCGCGGTAGCGCTCCTCCCCGGTCAGCGCGTAGATGTTGTGGAGGGCGATCGCCGCCCCGGCGGTCTGGTTCACGACGACCCTATCGACCCTGGGCATGAGCCAGTCGCCCGCCCTGCACAGGGCCCCGATGATACGCGCCCGCCGCCCGACCGCCCCAGCCCCCAGGACGAGCAGGGACTCCGAGACCGCGTAGGAAGAGAACGCGGTTGCCACGATGGCGTTCTCATGGGGGTACATCTCGCTGAACCCCCCTCCCCTCTCCTGGATGCGGCACCAGAAGTCGAGCGAGGCGTCGATCCACGCAAGGATGTTCCCGTTCCCGCAGTAGGGGTTGTCATCCCTCTTCAACGCGTAGAGCAGCGCCAGCGTGAGCACCGCTTCCTGGCACCGCGCGCAGGGGAAATCGGTGTCGAGGGCGTTCCAGTAGTGCCGGTCGAAACAGCCGTAGCTGGCCGAGGCGGCGTTCCTGTCCAACAGCCCCAGGAGCCTCGGGATCTCGGCCGCGATGGCGTGATAGTAGATCTCTCTCGACACGGCGCTGCCCTCTTTCGACACGCGCGGCGGCGCGGTCGCCCCCCCGCCGGAGGGCTATTCCTTGAACTTCACGACGAACCTCTCCGCGAAGGAGCGCAGCAGCTTCTTCAGCGAAAGGGGAAGGCGGAAGTAGATGTCCTTGGCCGCTCTCCGCGCCTTCAGCCGGACCGCGGAGGGGGGCGCGCCCTCCTCGAAATCGAACCTGTTCCACGCCGTGACGTCCCGCGGCCCCCGCTCCCGGGGGGTACGCGGGCCGGCGGGCGCGGCGGGGTAGCCCAGGGCGACGTAGGCGATCGGCTCGTACCAGCGCGGGATAGCGAAGAGCGCCCTCATGGTCTTCTTGTACGGCAGGTGGCACACCCAGCAGGAGCCGATCCCCAGCGCGGTGGCGGCCAGGAGCATGTTCTGTATCGCCGCGGCCCCGCTCTGGATATGGTCGCAATACTCCAGATCGTCGGTGCGGTTGTCGTAGAGGACGATGATCCCCACCGGCGAATCCTTGATGAAACGCGTCCCCCCCTCGTCGAAGATCCTCTGCTTCGGCTCCTCGCGGTCAACGACGATGAACCGCCACGCCCGCCTGTCGCACGCGGACGGCGCGCGGAGGCCCGCGGAGATGATCTCCTCGATCTCCCCCGCCCCGACCGCGCGGTCGGAATACGCGCGGACGCTCCGGCGCTTCTCTATCGCCTCTTTCAGATCCATCGGGACTCCGCTCCTGCAGCGCGTGCGGATCAGCCGCCGTGTCCGGACCGACCGGGCGCGCCGCCCGCAGGGCGCCTCGGCGCCATGACCACGTACGGGCGCGCCTGTGTCCCCTCCACCGGCATGAACACCCCCCGCTTCCCCGGCAGGTCCCAATCCTGGCGGTGATCGGGGGCCTTCCGGAATACCGCGGGTCCGAAGTCGTACCTGCACTTGACGGCATAGTTCTCGTTCAACTCTGCCGTGAGGGGGGGAATGCTGTTCCAGAAGACCCCGCCTGGTTCCGTGTCGATGATGATGTATTCGTATTCCCGCCTGCTCACCGCGGCGATGAAGCGGTTGTACAACCTCCCCAGGAGTCTGTAGGACAGGTACGAAGCCTCCGCGGTGTAGGGAAATCCCTTGCCCGCGATGTAAGAGTAGTAGGGGTGGTGCGGGAGCCACACGTCGCCGTCCAGCCGGGAGACGAAGTGGATGAATCTGTCCCCCGCGGCGCGGTCCTCCGGCCTGGGTATATGGTCGGCGGGATCGTATGTAAGCATGACAAGCTGGCAGAAGAGGCAAATGCAGAACAGCAGAGCGATGGCGGGACGCCCGCCGTCGGCGCCGTTCAACCTCCCCCAAACGAGACCCGCGAGCACGCTGGTGAAGGCGACCGTGGGGTAGAAACTGTTGTGCCACGCGTTCGACTTCGCGTAGTTCACCCCGTCGGCGACGACGAAGACCGCGAACAGGGCCCACCAGAAGCCGGGGACGCAGACGCCCCGCGCCCCGGAGAGCCGACGGGCGAGGGGAAACAGGGCGACGGCGATGAAAACCGGGTAGTACCGCACGAGGTAGAACAGCCCCATGTGGATGTCCGAGCCCGTGTAGTAGAAGAAGTTGTACTTCCATCCGTCCTTGCCCAGGAAACCGCGCGGAAGGGTGAAGACGTAGTACCAGTACCACCCATCCGACACCCACTGCAGCAGAAGGATGCCGGCCGCGATGAACGCGCCCACCAACGCCACGAACGCCAGGGCGTGTCTCCGGTTCACCGCGCAAAGGTACAGGAACGCGATCGCTATCGCATAGACGGTGATCTGCTTCGTAAAGAACGACAGGACGAAACATGCCGCGGACGCGCCCACACGGGCCGCGGTGAGAGGCCGCCGCCGCACGAAGTACGCTCCGGCGAGCATGGTGCAAATCCATAACGAGTCGATCCTGGCGAGATCGTACCAGTACCCGACGACCGGGAAGGAGGCGATGAGTAAGGACGCGCCGACGAACCCAGCCGATCGGTCGCCCGTCTCGCGCCGTATAATGGAGTAGACCAGAAGCGCCGCCGCCAGTATCGAGGCCAGTGAGAGGGCCCGCGCGAGGCCTATCATGGGGCCGAAGGGCTTGACGAGGACGGCGACGGCATACTGGTAGAGGGGGTTGTACACCCCCGCGGCGAAGCCGGATTCGGGGTCCGGGTAGAGCGGCAGTCCGGAGGCGATCCTGACGCTGTCTGCGAAGACGACCTCCTCCATCCACTCGACGGCGTACGGGTAGAAGAGCCGGCTCCCTGAGACCCAGAGGAAGATAAGGACCAGGCCGGCGAGGAGGGCGCAGCACGCCCCCCGCACGAGCGCGCACGCGCTATTTACGGCCCTTCCGCTTCCCGCTCGCATGGTGACCTAGTATAATGACGCCCATCGCGGATGTAAACGGCAATCGGCCACCGCTGGGGGCGGACGTCCCGCATGCGCATGAAACGGCTCATCATCAACGCCGACGATTTCGGCCTCGCGGGAAGCGTCAACCTGGCGGTCGTCAGGGGATTCAGGGAGGGGGTCCTCACCAGCGCCACCCTGATGGTCAACGGGGCCGCCTACGCCGAGGCGGTCGAGGCGGCCCGGGCGAACCCCGGCCTCGGCGTGGGGGTCCACCTCAATATCCTGCGCGGCAGGCCGGTGCTCCCCCCGGGGCGCATCCCGTCGCTCGTGGGGCCCGACGGGCTGTTCCTCGGGAAGACCGCCCTGCTTCTCCGCCGCCATCTGGCCGGGCGCCTGGAGGCGCGCGAGATCGCGGAGGAGTTCGGGGCGCAGATAGGCAAGGCGCTCGCGGACGGCGTCCCGGTCACCCATCTCGACAGCGAAAAACACCTTCATATGATCTTCATCGGGCCGGCGATGGAGGCCGCCCTGCGGCACGGGATACGCAGGATGCGCCTGAGCTGGGAGCGGGCCCCCGCGTCCCTCTCGGGCCTCCTGCGCAAGAGGTTCTACTCCTCCCTCTTCATCCGGGCGTACGCCAGGCGCGCAAGGGGGATGCTTGCCGCCCGCGCGATCGCCCATCCGGATCATTTCTTCGGCATACGGCGCAGCGGGGAGATGCTCCCGTCCGCCCTCGCCCTCCTCGTCTCCTCCCTCCCCGGGGGGACGAGCGAGATCATGACCCACCCGGGACGGACTCGCGAGGCGTTCGAGGCGCTCCGCGGCGAGTTCGGCTCTTTTGACATCAGCGACCGGTGCGCCGACGAGGCCGACGCCCTTCTCTCCCCGGCCGTCGGGGAAGCCGTCCGGCGCGGCGGCGTAGCCCTCGTCAGCTACCGCGACCTCTGACCCGTTCCCCCTCCCGGTTTTGATTTGTGCGCCGCCCCCCCTCTTGCTAGAATGTGGGCGGTTTGCGCATCCGTGCGCCGGCAGAATGGCCTAGGGGACCCCATGGACACCCTGATTTCCATCGTGGCGCCGTTTCGCAACGAGGAGGCGTGCCTCGCCGAGTTCTACCGGGCGGTCAGGGACGTCCTGGCGGGTATTCCGGCGGAGTATGAGTTTATCTTCGTCGACGACGGCTCCAGCGACCGTTCCGTCGAGATCGTGGTGGGCCTCCGGCGGGGCGATCCGCGTGTCCGGCTTCTCTCCTTCTCCAGGAACTTCGGCCACCAGGTCGCGATCAAGGCGGGGATCGACCACGCCCGCGGCGACGCCATCGTCGTCATGGACACGGACCTCCAGGACCCCCCCTCCGCCATCCCGGACCTCGTCGCAAAGTGGCGGGAGGGATACGACGTCGTCTATGCGGTGAGGGCGAAGCGCGAGGGCGAAGGGGCGTTCAAGCGGTTGACGGCGGCCTGCTACTACCGCCTCTTCCGAAAACTCGCCGAGGTGGATATCCCCCTCGACACCGGCGACTTCCGGCTCATATCGAAGCGCGTCGCGGACGTCATGCGGCAGGTACGCGAGAAGAGCCCCTATATCCGCGGCCTCATAAGCTGGGTGGGCTTCGCCCAGACCGGGATCAGCATCGAGAGGAGCGGCCGCTTCGCGGGACGCACCAAATACTCGGTGCGGAGGATGCTCCGCCTCGCCTGGAACGGCGTCACGCACTTCTCGTTCCTGCCGCTGCAACTCGCGACGTACCTCGGGGCCGCCGCGTTCCTCGTCTCCCTGGCGGGGGTCGCCGCCGCCCTCTACGCGCGGTTCGGCCTCCACAGGGCCCCGTCGGACCGGTTGCTCCTCGTCATCGCGGTGACGATCATGGGTGCCGTCCAACTCGTCACGCTGGGGATCATCGGGGGCTACCTGGCGCTCGCCTACGACGAGGCGCGCGCGCGGCCGCTTTACATCGTCAGGGAGAAGACCGGCTTCGACGGTGAGGGGGGAGGCGGCCCGTCCGGTCAGAACCGGTAGACCAGGATCGAGTACCCGATATTGTCCACCGGCTCGTACCCGCTGATCCACCTGTAGAGCCTCCGCTGCGGGTCCCACAGGTCGGCCCTCGCCGTCGCGCTCACCATCACGACCCCCTTGATATGCGCCTCTTCTGGGTTTCGCGCGCGGGAGAGGCGGTCGCTCAACCGCTCGTAGTCGATCCCGTAGTACCTCGCGAAGGCGCTGAACCCCGCATGCTCGAAGAGGATATGGTCGATGTGATGCTCCGCCATGTACCCCTTGACCCCTTTCAGGTCCTGCCCCCAGTCGAGGTTGGAGTCCACGAGGTACTTGTAGCCGTTCTTCGGGCCCCCGATGAATTCGTTGAAGTAGGCGAGGTAGTGCGGCCGGATGCGCACGGTGCCCCGGAGGTACCACGCGCAGAGGGCCGCGAGGCAGAGGCGGAGCAGCACCCGCGCGGCCGCGCCGGAGGGCCGCACCGTGACGACACCCGAGAGGTAGATGTGCAGGAGGGGATAGGTGACGAAGATGTGGCGAAGCCCGAGGGCCTGGCGGCTCATCAGGGAGATGCCGAAGGTCACGCAGAGGGGGACGATGAGGTATGCGTCTCCCGGCCGTTCCCCCCGCTCGAACTTCCGGTGCAGGAGGACCGTCATCGCGAGGAGCGCCAGGAGCGGTATCGGCGACTTGATGCAGAAGGCGACAATGTAGTAATACCACCAGCCGTTGCGCGAGACCTCGCCCATGAGGAATGCCGGGTGCCCCATCCGGTTGTGCCTCCAGAGCTCCCAGAGGCCCCTCACGTACGGGACGAGCGGGATCCGCCCCGGGTGGAACATCGCCGGGGAGAGGCGGGCGGCGTCGGGGAATTCCCACTCCGCCCCCCTCCCGCCGATGAAGTGCTCCGCGATCCTGACATCCGACAGGCTGCCGGTCGTGAAACCGTACCCGGCCCACACGACGAGATACCCCAGGGCGAAGACCAGGGCGAGGCCCCCCAGTCGCCCGACGAGGCCGCGGCTCCCCCCCTCCCGGACGTTGTCCATCGCGGCGAGAACGACGAAGCAGGGGATAAGGAGGGTGGCGGAGAACTTGGCGAGCTGCGCGAGGCCGAACGCCGCCCCCGCGAAGACCAGGGTCCGCGCCGTGGGGTTCCTCATGTAGTCGTGGAATGCGCAGACGGCGAGGAGGATGAAGAACGCCGTATAGACCGGATCGACCGCGTAGCGGGAGAACGCGAGGACGGTCGGGGAGAAGACCTGGAGGAAGAGGGCGAAAAGCCCCGCCCCGGTCCCGTGGAGCTTCCGCGCGAAATGGAAGACCAGGAGGGCGAGGAGGAGGGAGAAGAGGACGGTCATGCAGCGGCAGCGGTTGACCATCCCCTCCGCCCGCCCCATGTTGAGGTCGAAGAAGAAGTATCTCCCGAACCTCCATATCCCGCTGTGCAGCCACTCCGCCTCGCAGGGCGGATACTGTATCCCCCTCGTGAAGAGCAGCGGCGCGGCGCTGAACATGAACGGCAGGGGGGCGTGGTGGTCGCCGATGAGAAAGGGCCCCCACACCGCCGTCCCGATCATGAGATGGGAGATACCCCTCCCGATGAACTGGAGCTCGTCGAGGGTGGCCGTCTCCGTCACCAGGCTGGTGACGCACTGGACGGCGAGGGCGGCGAGCATGACCGCCACGAGCAGGATGACCCACGCCGACAGACCGCCGCCGCCCCTCATCGGATGCCCCTTCCTTCTCATGGAACTCGAGGATGCATCATGATATCATGAATAAACGCCCATGAATATCCGCCTCCCCTCCCCGCGCCGGCTGCCGATCGCCGTCACCGCGGGCGGATTCTGTTTGAGCGTCTTCATCGGCATCATCGGCATCGATTTCGGGTACCACTGGGACGAGTGCGCCGTCCTGCGATACGAGATCAATGCGTGGCTCCCCCTCGAGTACGGCTACCCTTCCATGACCTACAATATCTCCCACCTCGCCATCGCGTCCCACCTCGCCCGGAAGGCGATCGAGTTCAGGATCGAGGACACAGCCACGTGGAGGGAGAAGCTCCGCCGCTACTCCGACGACGTGCGCAACCGCGAGCGGATGAAGCTCATCGCGAGGGGGACGTGCCTGGTGGTCTCCCAGCTCGCCGTCGTCGCCGTTTTTCTGATCGTCGACGGCGCCTTCGGTTGGTGGGAGGCCTGCCTCGCCTGCCTTCTCCTCTCCTTCTCGAACGAATTCCTCTACCACTCGCGCTGGGTGGTCCCGGACACGCTCATGGCGTTCTGGGCCACCTCCGCCCTCGCCGCCATCCTCCTCGCCCTCCGGAGGGGCAGCGTAGCTATCCTCTACGGAGCGGCGGTGCTGGCGGGACTCGCCATCGCGACCAAATACACCGCCATCTTCCTCCTCTGCCCGCTCTGCGCCTGCTGCCTGCTGCTCCCCCACGCGACAAGGATGCAGGGGCTCCTCCGATGCGCCATGCTCTCCGCCGCGGCGGGCGCCGTCTTCTTCCTGGTCTGCCCGGGGATCATCCTGGAGCAGGAGAAATTCTGGCGCACCCTCGCCCCCGTCGTAAGCGACTACTCCACGGGCCTCGGCGGGTACTCGGTCCCCCCCGGCCTCCCGCACCTCGCGCGGTCGCTCCTTTACCTCTCGACGCAATGGTTCTCTCGCAGCATGGAGCTCAACCTCGTCCTCTCCGCCTTCTGCGTCTGGGGGATCGCCAGTTGGGTGCGCACCCGTGGGAGGGAGGCGGCCCTGGTTCTCCTCTGCCTCGCGCTCTACACCGGCTTCATCATCTCGCACAGGGTCATGCTCGTCAGGAACCTGATGCTGCTCTTTCCCTTCCTAGCCGTTTTCACGGCGCGGGGGCTCGCCTCGGCGGGCTCGATGGCCCGCCCGCTTCCCCGCGCGCTGCTCTACGCCTGCGCGGCCGCCGCCGTCGCCGCGTCCGCGTTCGTCGAGATGCGGGACGCCGTCGAGATACGCGCACACGCCCGCGACTACGACTACCCGCTCGTCCAGGCGCTCCGCCACATCGCGAGGGACCCCGGCCGCCGCTACTACATCCACCCGAACATCAGGGGGCCCCTCGCGCGGCAGGGACCACTTCCCCCGAACGCCGGCGGGATCGCCGAGGGGGCGGATTTCGTCCTGGCGTTCCCGCCCGTCTTCCCGCGCGACATAGAAAACAGCCCTTTCGCCTTCAGGGAATGGTTCGGGACGCGCGAGGTCAACTACCGCTACTACAGCACCTGGCAGTGGCGGACCTGGGGGATGGAGCGCGACAAGCCGAACCCCGTCATCCTCCTCCCGGGCGACGCGCGGAGATACGGCCTGCAGTGAGCCGCCACCGGTCTTCTTTCATCTTGCCCGACGAAACCCCCCTGCACTATCATTGTGCGTTCACATGAAGAAAACCCCCCTCATAGCCGTCCTCGCCCTGCTGACGCTGCCGATAGCCCGTAACGTCGTAACCTCGTATATGTACGACGACGATATCAGCAGATTGCACGCGCTGGGGACCAGGTGGCACACGTGGGAATCGGTCACATATTCCCCCGGGGCAAACGTGAGGGGATTACCCTCCTTCCGGCCGATAACGTGGTTCATCCAAGACATCACCTTCCGCGCCTTCGGCCGGCATTGCCGACCCTACCATGCGTTCTTCTTTGCATGCCATATACTCAACGCCGTCCTCTTATTCCTGCTTGTCCTGAAGCTCGCCAAAAACCAGGCCTGCGCCCTCATTGTGGGGCTGCTGTTCTTTTTCAACCAGGCCAACACGGAAACCCTATGCCTCGTCTACGCCAATCACATGATCCACGGCGTCACGTTCACTCTTCTCTCCCTGCTATGTATGGCCGCGTTCCGCGACTCGGGGCGCCGCGTCCACTTTCTCGCGGGGGTGCTTTTCTACAACATGGCAATCTATTCCACGGAAACGTGCGTGGTTCTTATTCTGTATATTCCGCTCCTCCTGGGGATCTTCGGTCCCGGCAGGCTCCGCCCCTCCCATCTGGCGGGGGCGTCCCTGTGCATCCTCGCCTCCACCGCGGCGTTCCTCGCCGTATGGCTGACGTCAAAACCGGGCTACTGGGAGCCCTCATCTATCGCCAGGGTTGATTTCAGGTATATGGCCGGAAATATTCGCTGGGTCGTTTCCAACCTCTTCCTCCCTTACGAGGACATGTGCTTCTCTTCCTCGGGAACTTTTTTCGTCGCGCTCTTTTTCCTCCTAGGTTACGCGTATGTGTTCTCATTCTCTCAATTCGTTTTCCTCTCCAGGCTCAGAAACAAGTTATTTATCTTCGGCGTTTCCTGTCTTCTCCTCTACGTGGTCCCGGTCTCGAAGTTCATTGTCTATGAACGTGTGCTGTACTATTCGTGCCCCTTCTATGCGGTCATCGTCGGCTCGCTTCTCACGGTCGAGGAGCGGGGCGCGCGAAGGGGCTACAGGATATCGGTCGCGATTCTCTGCGCGCTGCTCCTCGTCAACAACTACTCCCTGCTGCTCCTCCGGACGCGCGACTGGTCGGTCGTGGGCAAGCTCAACCGGGGGATCATGCACTACTTCGGCAGCCGGATCGATGCGATATACGACAAGAAACTCCACGCGGTAAATCTCTATCCATGCCGCCTGCTTTATCTGAGGGGCAAGCCGTTGTTCGGTCCCATCGATGACATGTACCGCTGGTGCCTCTGGTTCAACGGGAGGGATCCCGGCGAAATATCCATTTCCGAAGAAAACCTGCTCCTCTGGAGGGATGCGCGCGAGATCGCCATGGCATACACGTCCGGCGGCCCGGTCAGGGAGGACGACCCCCTCATCGCCCTCATGACAGAGAGGGAGAAGGGCTCATACCGTTTTCGCCTCTACGAAGGCACGGCCGGCGATTTCCTCCGCGGCCGGCTCGCCGGCGTCGAAAGGCCCGGCTCTTCCTTCCCCGTGAGGGTGAACTTCCAGCTCATACACTCGTTCGTGCCGCTCCACGGTTATGAGATCGATGAGGGGAAGGTTTACACCCCGGTGCGGGGATACGGCTGGGACAGGTCGCTGGAAGGCGAGGACCTCGCCTTCCAGCGCCAACAGTGCGTGGACCCCGTCGACAAGGACACGGCGAAGCAGCTGCGCGATACCTACGTTCGCACGGCGCGCGGCGGGGCGACGTGGCGCATCGACCTTCCGAACGGCGACTACCTGGTCTCGCTCTGCTGGGGGGATGCCTTCGCCGGAAATCGCCCGCCCCAGACGGTCACGTTCCAGGGGAACGTCGCTGCGAGCGGCGGCCACTGGACAAAGCCCGGCGAATTCATCACCGTGGACGATATCCCAGTGTCGGTACGGAATGGCAGAATGATGATGGGGCTCATCCCCAGCACTCCAAACCGCCCCGTCACCATAAATTATCTCGTCATAGACAAACCGGCGGCGCCGGCAATGAAATAGCGGCGGCGCCTGCCCCGGCGGGGCCGATGACGGGCCCCGCGACCGCGAGGGCGGAAGGAGAACGCGGATGGCGCCCGCCTTCTCCGTTCCGCCCGACCGACCGGCTCACGGTATCGGCGGCTGTTTCCCCTCGTTATTACCTCGCTATTGCCAGGACATTCCCCGTTTTTCAGGGGCAGAATACTCCAACTGGTTTTAATAGAGGGGGATAGGACAATCAGGGAGTGAAAATGTGGCCTGCGCTGTGGTAGGGTGATTTTGGGACAAAAAAAGCGCCCAACCGACAGGAGGCCACGGATGGATATTAGCCAAGTGGGGACAAAACTGCGAGAACAAATTCACGCATTTTC
>ERZ1026796.2102-NODE-2102-length-12050-cov-5.093349_pt1 | contig 12050 bp, 8 predicted proteins | sample MGYA00520874_ERZ1026796 | MGnify/ENA primary metagenome ERZ1026796 (study PRJEB33270, sample SAMEA104284474) | anaerobic digester metagenome | biome: Anaerobic digester microbiome; feature: mesophilic sludge digester; material: Anaerobic digester biomass | place...
GTTTTCCACATATAATATTATATATGTGAAATATAGGGTTTTTTACTGATTTTGTGATTATTATTTAAAGTCAGAAATCAGTAAAAAACGTACTTTTTCGCATATAATATTATATATGTGAAATTGTACGTTTTTTACTGGTCGTTGAAATTCAGGGTTCTTTTATAATCTATATTACTATAAAAAAGTATTTTATAACACATAAAAAACCGTAAAATTGAATCCAATGTGTTTTATTTTGATTAGTAAAATTATTTTTACTAATCTTCTTCAGTCGGGCGCGGTTGGTGCGGTCCATCCTTTTTATCTCTTCGGGAGGCCGCAGCGGGTGTCTGCTTCCTTCTCGCGCCCACTATTACCTATAGGAGTGTTTTTTTATGGAATTACGATTTTTGCGGAAGTTATGTGACAAAAGCGAAGCTAATAAAGCTGCGTTGATGTCGATACCAAGGCCTATTGCGCAAGCATGGTCTGAAGCGGGATTTAATTGTCTAGAAATGCTTTTTGACGGCGATAAGTTGGTTATAACGCCACAAAGGAGCTAATTATGCCGGGTGATTTTGCCAGAAGCGTTAAAATCCTGATTGAGATTGCAGGGAATCCAGAGCAACGGTTAACTGAAATTAACCGTCTGATCGATCAGCTTAACAGCAAGAAGATCGGGTTGACTGATGCTGTTTCTGGTTTGGCTGGAGGCGCTAATAATGCAGCTGGGGCACTGGGCGAAGTTGCATCCTCAACGCAAGATGTAGCAAAAAACGCAAGCGATCTTTCCGGGAAGAGCGTGAGCGCTTTTGACAAGATCAAAGAGAGCGTATTAGACCTTAATAGCGGTGTTCAGACGTTGGCTGCTTCTCTTGCGGGTATTGCTGCTGGCGGTGCAATATCTGGACTTAGTTGGAAGGCCAGTGCAGACTTCAAATTGATTAATGAGCAGATCGATGATGCATTAGCCGCCAACAAAAAACTTGGTATTACAAAAGAAGAAATGGATGCCTTTGTACAGGAACAGGCAGAATCTGGAGAAGGGACACGACAGGACACCAAATCAGAAATATATTCTGTTCTGATGGCAAGTCAGAAATACTTAAAAGGCAGCGGCAAGGAGAAATTAGAGCAAGCCGACGCCATAACTGATTTTTGGTTCTCAAAACAAGAAATAATGAAACAGCAGGGCATAAGTAGCCCAGAGCAGCTAGTCCGGATGGCCACAAGATCAGAAGGAAAAATGATAGGAACGCAGCTCGCAAGATTCCTAACTGCTACAGGTGCCTCTGAGAAAGATGCAGGCAGCGCTAAGAGCCGCATGAAGTTCCTAACTAGTCAAGAAACAGATATGAAGGCTGAGATGGATAAGCGCCCTTGGGAGGCAATGCTCGTAGCCGTTACACAATTAAAATACGCGATCGGCGACGGTCTGGCTCCTGCCATGACGCTATTTGTAAACTTGTTGGCCAAAGGGGTTAAGTTGATAAATATGATACCTGGGGCTCCTACATTGATTGGTTTAGCTGGTGGAGTTCTAGCAGCAGTATCAGCGTTTACTTTACTGAATGGGGTTTTATCGCCTGGCCTTGCATTACTAAAGCAAATGGTGTTATGGACGAATTTACATACTGCTGCAGAAGTCAAGCAAATGGTAGTGTCTAAAGCCCTTATCGTTACGGACTGGCTAGGTGTTACTTCGAAGGCTGCCCGAACTACCGCAACCGCTGCGGCAGCCGCATCTAGCGCCGCATTAACCGGCGCAATCGGCATGGAAATTGTTGCATTGGAGGCTGATGCTGTTGCAACAACCGCCGCCGCTACCGCAACAACAGGATTGGCGGCTGCAGAATGGGCGGCACTTAGCCCGCTCTTATTGTTAGCTGTCCCCTTGATCGCGGTCGCTGGCTTGCTTTACCTTGTTGAGACCAGGACCCACGTCTTCAGCAATGCATTGGATAAGCTCTCCAAGACCGAAATGAGCAAAGATCTTATTCAATGGTTGGAAGATGTAGGCTATTGGGCTGGGTATGCTGTAGACCGTCTAGGTAGTGTAATAGAATCAGATCTTTTTAGCAAAATAGATAGCTTGAATTCCGCATACACCAATGTTAAGTCTGGTAATATCCTTGGCATTTTGGGATTAGGCAATGAAAAATCATCTGAAACAAAACCAAGTGCAACAAGTCAATTGTTAGGTTCTGTTGGTGGACTACCAGGTACTAACCTCCTTACAATGACTAAAATCGTGACACCACTTTCCTTAATGCAAAACCACCTAGAATTCATTGTAAATGTATTGTCATGGTTTAAGAATTTCTTTTCTGGAGGAAATCCCCTTACTAACATTTACAACGCTATTATACGATTTCCAGCAAACATATATAAAGCAGTTTCTGAATGGGTTTCTAAACAAATCGAAAAAGTAAAAACTCAATTTTCGGAAATAACAAAAAAATTCGGTGAAATTACTTCTGATATTTCCACAAAATTCGGTGAAATTACTTCTGATATTTCCACAAAATACAATGAAATTACCACAAGTGTTTCTAACTGGTTTAGTGAAATCACGTCTGATATCACAACTAAATTTGATGAAATTCGTACATCAGTTTCTACAAAATTCGAAGAAATAATAACAACCATCACCACAAAAATAACAGATATCATTTCAACTATTACTACAAAGTTCGAAGGCATAACCACCACCATAACCACTAAATTCAACGATATTATTACTAGCATAAAAAGTAAGCTACCAAGTTGGGTGGGTGTAGGAACATCGGATTCATCAGGAGAACAGGAAACATCGGATTCATCAGGAGAACAGGAAACATCATCAACAAGTGGCTCAGAAGAAGGCTTCATCAAATTCATCCGGGAAACTAAAAAAGGCAGCGAGAACTACTTTAAATATGGGCAACTGTCTGATGAAACGTTGAGGGCCGCATATCGTGAAGGCCTTACCGGTGTGCCGCAACCCCATGAAAACCTGACAGATACATACGAATATGATAATATCGTTAAGAATGCGGTCCCAGAATATACTAAATCCATTCAGAATAACACTAAAAACACTGGTAGCGATAAAAACACTGGTAGCGATAAAAACACTGGTAGCGATAGTAGTAATAACAAATGGTCGCCTCATGAAACAGAAATCAATCGGCATGAAGGCAACATCGATTACGAAGCTTCCAAACAAAAAGGTATTGCAGCAGGATATATTTTACCAGAAGGATCCAAAGATACTGGTCCACAAATAGATCTTGCAAGCATTGCTTCTGAAAATGAAAATAAAAAAGATCAAGGACTTGTTAATAAAGCGCTGAATATGATTGGATTTGCTGATGGAGGTTTTGTACAAAAAACAGGATTTGCGTTAGTCCACGAAGGCGAACCCATTATTCCTGCAGACGTAGCAAGTTCTTCAAGGTTGCAAAATATTCTCGAAAGCATTGCTTACGGCGGTTCTTCCTCAAACACATACGGTGACATAAACGTTCGAATAAATTATACACCTCCGTCATCATCTACTTCTTCCAACATGATTGTTATGGATCGTATATCTTTCGAACATATGGTTTCCGACATTATTGCAAAACGCTTACGACAACTTAATGGTTATTAAAATTAGAAAGGTAAAATTATGGTAGACACAGCACAACGTTCAACATCAGCATACACTGTAAAAATCGGCGAATTTGAAATGAACATACCGTCTGGTCCTTATCCCAATGAATACAACGAAGATAGTGGACTTGGCCAGCCGAATCCTACAAGAATTTCGTGGTCCAAAACATACGATGTTGCAATTCATAAAATTCCAAGTCCTGCTTGGAAAACAATGCAAACTTCCAGAAAAACTTTATGGAACCTTGACATCGATTTCACTATTCTAGAAAAAGACAAAATGAGCGAAATTATATTTATTGTCGACCAAAACGAACCAGTATATGTAAGAACGTATTTTCAAGACATGTGGATGTACATACAATCATTTTCCGCTAATGCGGAAGCCGGATACGTGGACTCTCGTTGGTTATGCACAATAAAACTTATTGAAGTAAATGACTGAGGGTTGATAATAAATGCCAATTCGAAATATAACTTTTATTGGCGGAATGGATGTATCCGATGACGTCATAAGTATTAACACCCAACATGTTTCCAGTGAAGCCGAAGCAGTAGAACCTTCCACGTGTCAGGTCGTCCTAAACAATCATAACTTGGTTTATGGTCATGCAATTATATCCGGTGAATTTACACCCGGTATAACAAGAATACAATCCACCATAAAAATAAACCGAAATGAAGCAATTGGTCCGTTGCTATCCAGATATGAAGATTCATATTTATTGTTTGTAGGTGTTGTAAACGATGCATCATACAATAATGAAACCGCAACCATAGATTGCATCTGTGAATCTGGGTTCGGTGCTGGATCAATGCTAGACCACACCTGGTCTGCTGACACTTTTGTTAGCCAAAAAGCAAATGACTGGGCAGAAGACCTAAATGAACAAGTGCCTGCTGCAAATATATATATCGTTGATAGAATTGGAAATAAGGATAAAATAAAAAAATCACAGTTCACGGCATCCAAATTATCTTTCAATGAAGCACTTCGTGCAATTACATCAGGTGCTTCCGAAGACTATTATTTCATGACAGACGAACAACTAATACCCGGAATTGTACTAGCCGACGAAGAAACATATTACGAAATCGTCGAACTTGATCCCTTTGTGTTAGATCCCGGCGACGCAACATCACTAGTAGGTTATGCAAACGAGGTTACTGTTATCCCAGAAAACATAACAAATATATATGTACAAGCAAACATTCCCGATGCTGAAAAAGAAAAAATATATGGCTGGGATAATGATGAATACGGTATTGCAAAATATGGCCGGATAGTAGCACCTATTGTATACGACCCTGGAATCTATACCAAGGAAGATGCAGATGCACGAGCAGAAGCACTAGTAAATTGGTATGAAACGTTCATTGATCGCGGCATAAAAGTAACTGTTTGCAGTAAAATACCAAGGGTAAGATCTCGTGTTATTTTTAATGTTCCTGATGTAAAGGATGGTGTTGGAACCATACGAGTTATGGCTGGCGTTAACAAAAAGCGTGTAGAGTATTCCGCAAACGGTGTTATTACAGAATTAGAATGCAGATTACTGGAACGTGGTGCGGACCCAGAAGGACCTTCTGAAGATGAACCAGAATTTGTGGAAGTCAATGCAGAAGTTCCGAGAGAATGGCAAGATTATATTATTGATTATTTTCTAGTAAATGGACCATATGGAATATTATTCAATAAAAAATATGTAACCTTTATGGTATACAAAAACGGCGATGTATTTTTCGCAAACGCTGCAGCACCAAAAAATATATATCCATTAGATCAGGCCCCCGAAGCTGTTAAAAATGTGTTCTACGAAATAGAAAATGACCTTCTTGATAAAGCCGCATATCAATGGGGCTCAGAATTCAGGCAACAATAAAACAAATCTAACATAAAAGCTAGGTAGGTAAATCATGACTGAATATAGATACGTTGCAAAAGGAAGTGTGCTAGACGGTATATCAATATATCGTGTAGACAAAAACAAAAACTATGCCATATCAACAGATCTACATGAAACGTATACGCCACTAATCGATTCATCGGAAATTGATGAACGCGTATTAGAATTGTTGGACGACGCATACGAAAGAAAGTGGGGAGAAAAAACTGAAATTCCTGAAAGACCAACCATAACAAAAAATGATGATGATACTGGCATAACAAAAGAAGAATTTCTTGAAAATGTTCTCCGGGTATTTGGTCCTTCTGTCGAATACAACGAATCTGAAGGTCGTTTATACTCCATACGTTTTGCTGGAAATGGTGAGAAAAAATTAGTTCCTTTTGACTTACTGGTTTTACGAAGATTAGCTAAGAAGTTACGCTACTTTGGTAGCCTGTACGAGGTATCAAAATGGTAGGCTCTCCACTTGCAGCATTTACAAATTCCACGGAACGTTTGATAGCAAGAAAAAGCTATATAGACTATTGCGTAATTTTAGATATTGATAAAGATGGTACTGACGGTGTCAAATGCCATAGTCCAGATCATCCAGAATATTATAATACTGTTTCATTAAAAATACGAAGTACAAAACTAGTGGATGAAAAAAGTCAGGACCCAAATGCTATCCAGCACGTTAATGCATTAATATTACAGACGTTCGTTGGAAATTGTTTCGGTGAACCGTACAATCCGAGAGTAGGCGATCTAGTTGCGGTTCTTTTCATGTACAATGAAAAACCGTTGGTTCTTGGTCCGATAGCAACCATACAACAACCGCCTGTAATGAGAGCGCCGACCTCCGAAGACGCCAAATACGACTACGTCAATAAATGGTGTCAGTGGCTAAAACCAAAAAAAGACAAGAACTACGATTTTTTTGACCACCCACAAGGCAAGATGCCAATTTGCTTTAAACGATTTCACGGGCCAGTTACCGACGATGATAAAGTTGGTATTGGCCGCGATGAAATGACCGTATGGGATTGTCAAAAAGGTGACGCCGATCCAACGTGTTCTGATTGTTGTAATATCGATTCTGTACCACGCTCAGGTGAACAATGGCATAAAATTTATTCTACCCAAACCGAAAGCGAAGAAGCTTATAATAGCCGCATGGAACTACACGCAAGATGCGGTTCTTATTTCCGAGTAGAATCTGACAACACAAACGAAGCAAGTAGTTCCTCCTCTGAATATAGCGAAGAAATTGGACACATTCGCTTAGGAAATGCACTAACAGAAAGTGACAAAAGATTCCATTTGAATGTCCAAGGTAATCGTTATGGCGATAGTGGCGTAGGCAGCTTCGACCTCCACACTAACCACGAAGAAGTCCAGATAGCCAGTGAATCCACGGGCGTGCGGTTCGCAGCAATAAGACCCGAAGATTCCCAGGTTACATGGGCCTACGAACTAATGAACTTTCCAACAACGTCATTTATTCGATGCTACAAAGATGGCGTTATTGAAATAAATAGCCTGGATGGAAATTCTTCGATAACAGTCGATGGAACTTCCAATAAAGTTACAGTAGACGGTACTGTAAACGTCGAACTCATAGCTTCTTCGGAAGTTACTTGCACAACCCCCCTAACTCACGTAACCGGCAATATGCAAATAGATGGAACTTGCACCCACGGATCTTGCAGTTGTTCAGGTACCTTTGCAACATCGGCGGGTACTAGTGGAGGACAAACTCTTTGTGGCGGTACTGGCGTCGATGAAGAACTCACACTAAAAGGCACTTCTGACGTTTCTAAAGGCACCGTAAACGTCGATGCTGACCTAGCATGTACTGGTAGTTGCCAATTACCTAACATTTGCGGTAGCGACCAAGTTGATGGCGAATTAACGTTATCTGGAACTTCAGACGCAAGTAAAGGTTGCGTGACGGTGGATGCAGACCTGGAGTGCACAGGATCGCTTGGCGATAATCTAAAAACGTTGATTGAAGCTTGCTGCACTGAACCAACCGGTTGGTTATCAGCAGGAGAAGACTGGACTTTCGCCTCCGCAGATTCGCCCACGTTCACATTTACGATATCTGGTGACAAGTCTGCAAAATATTCTCCTGGTATGAGGATCAAGCTGACTCAGACCACTGTGAAGTACTTCATCATCACGAAGGTTGCCTACTCTTCACCCAACACCACTATAACCGTATACGGTGGCACTGACTATACTTTAGAAAATGCTACTATAGAATCACCATGTTATTCCATGCTAAAAGCACCTGCAGGCTTCCCGCTCGATCCGGCCAAGTGGACCGTCACCGTAACTGATTCAACCCGGCGATCTAAAACGACTGGAATATCTGATTCAACTTGGTATAACATTGATGCTGCGGCGCAAATATCAGTACCTATTGGAATATGGAATGTTAGCTATATGGTCTATGGTTCCAGTTCGGTAACTGCTACTCCGGCATGGCATGCGGTACGGGTATGTCTATCATCATCGTCCAATTCCTGTTCTGATAATTTATCACTGCAAGAACATTTGGTGTTAACAGATTTAGATAATAATCTATTGTCGGTTGCTACTATTAAGGTTGTAACTACTGCGAAAACCACGTATTATGTTAACATCCAATGTTCTGCCAGTACCGCGATTACATTGTTACGATATTATAACGATATCTATCCAATGGTAATTAAAGCAGAATGTGCCTACTTATAGGTAGCAGTCAACTACCACGCCCTGATTGCTGCAAGAGCACGAATCAAGCACGCGCTCCTCCCCACCCTAAAGGATGGGGACTCCGCGCTGATATGAAGTTGAAAAAATAATACAAACTATAAATCACTAAAAATGTTTGAAATGGAGAACAAAATATGACATTAATGTGGGACATACGAACTAACCTCGACATATCGCCAGGTTTCTCTCAATGTCATACCGCACTTGACATTCAATTAACAGCCACTGGAGACTTTGCAATAATTTCCGGAACAGAAGAAATACAACAACGCTTTCTACTATATTTGGCAACTCCCAAAGGTGAACGTTTCGATCCAAACATAGGATGTTTTGTCCATGACTACCTCCACGAAAAAAACACAAAAAGCAATATGCGCATGATGGAACAAGACATTCTTGGCGACATGTCATATCAATTCCCGGAAGTTACTGTAAAATCAGTTTCTTGCATAAAAGACGAAAGCGATCCGTCTAAAATGAGGCTAGACGTTAGAATAGCAGGTAGTGATACCCTAAAATTCTTGTATACCCCCCAAGAACTCGTAACTCTCACAAAAGAACTTAGTGAACTAAGTCAAATCACATATTGAGGTAAATCATGTACATCCCAACCATTGAGGAAATCGAAGAGCAAATCAAATATGAAATAACAACACGACATCCACTTATACGAGACTTCTCGCCAGTTTCGATGCTAAGCATACTAACTGGAATTGTAGCCGGTCAAACATACCTACTCTACAAGCGTATCGATGACTCCACAAAAAGCGTATCAATACTTACTGCAACTGGCACCGACTTGGATGCCCTTGTTGTGGATCGGTTACCAGCGGGCCGTCAAGCCGGAACTCAAGCAACAGGCTATCTTACCTTCAAGTGCGGAACTCCCGCAACTGCTGCTATACCAATTCCTATTGGATCGAAAGCCCTTGCTCTTGGACAAGACGGATCACGAATATATTTTGAAACCACAGCTTACGGCGAAATTGCTATCGGCGACTATTCTGTAATTGTAGAAGCCCATGCTGTAGAACCAGGCACAAAAGGCAACATAAGTCCATATCTTATAACGCAACTTCCATATAGTATTGAAGGTGTTAGCCGAGTAGAAAATGCAACCGCTTTCGCGAATGGTACCGACGAAGAATCCGACGACGAACTAAGAACCCGATATTATTATGCCGTGCTTGTACCAGGTAAAGCAACCCTCGAAGTTGTTGAGGAACACCTAACCGACCTAGAAGACGTTAGCGAATCCCATGTATATCCTCGTGGAAACGGTGACATCGAAGTCATTGTTGACTATGATGAAGGCACCGGTTCTGACTCCCAAGAAATAATAGATTCCCTTAAAGAAAATATTGCAGCAGGCATAACGTCTCGTGGCATACTTGGAGCTACTATAACGTCCGGTGTCGTAGTAACTTCCATTGCAGAATGTTCGGGCGGAAAAATATGGGTTCGCGCCTTAGAAAACGTAATTGCTGGCGATTCAATGACCATCGAATACGTTGATAGCCTTGGAAGAACACGAACTTCCATTGTAGCAATTCCAATAAATACGTTGCGCGGCGACACCCTAGAAGCAACCTTAGAAGCTCCAACAGACCGTGCCGTCTCCATATCAAACATTACGTATGGCGACACACATTCCTATGATGTCTTAATCGGAATGGGTAAATATCCGTATCTTTATGTACTTCCGCGAACCGTCTCTGTAGACGTTGCCATAAACATTACAAAAACGTCATATCCTGAAACAGACCTAGAAGACAATATAAAAAATTCTATAGAAACGTTCCTGAACTCGTATCATATCGGCGAAGACTTAGAATGGTCGGATGTATTCTTATATGTATATATGGACCACGAAACCAACCGAATGTTTGAAGGAATTGACACCGTTAATTCGTGTTCAATTTCCGGCGGCGGTAACATAATAACTACAACCGGTTCCATAATAAACATTACCGAAGACCAAAGAATTCGACCAGGCACAATAACTGTAACCGTAACATAAAGTCTACAAAATATGATGTAGATATTAAAAAACAGCAATTTCGTTTATATACTACCACGCGAAAAACGCGGTTTTCAGCGCCTAAAACCCACGATCTATTTATGGACGTATAAATATTACTCAGAAAAAAGAACCGCGATTTTGCGCGATTATGTGCCCATTTTTGCCCTCAAACAAAGAAAGGACAAAACAACCAAAAGTTGTCTTGTCACCCTCCTTGTCCTTTTGGTGGGCACATTATAAAACGTTGTTCTAGTATATAAAGCTTTTGGTCGAACTTACTTAGCCTTGGCTATCTTTATATATACTTATTACTTATATATTATATACTTATATATTATATATACTTATATAATATAGTAATATACTAGTAATATAGTAAGTAATATAGTAAATATAGTAAGTACATAGTGGTTATATAGTAATATAGTAGTTATAGTGTAAAAGTAATTGGTCCGTAAACGTATAGTAATAGAAGTAATTTACTATACTACTCTATTAAACAATCTACGTATATTGGTTTTGCCCTAAATCCTTCTTATGTAGTAGTATGGTACTCTCTGTTTTTAATTTTCATCCAAAACCTTTATATACTTAGACAACGTTTATGTATTTGCCCCAAAACACATCAGAGAAAGGAGAAGGAAGCATTTGCTTTCTTTTCTTTTTTCGATGAAGAGGCAAAATTGTGTGGTGATATAAAATGAAAGTAGAAGATGTGAAGTTAGGTATGGAAGTTCTTGTCACTGGTTCATTTCAGACGGTTAATGGATTTACGCCAGCAGGAATTGTTGGAAAGATCCGAGGAATTATGTACAACGACGGTGATATGTATAATGACTTCAATGAATGTATTGTGTTGAAAATAGGAAGCGATAATCGTATATATGAAGTTCCGCTTGAAGGCGTACAGCCAATAATTGATTATGTGCCAAGAAGAGGGGATGCTATACTATTTAATTATACAAATGGTGATGAAATTGAGGGCATAATACTGGATTTTGGTTATCGGAAAGATGATTATGCATTATTTGTAATGATAAAGGAACAACCCGATTATGCGGATTATAGTTTTGATTGTATTTCTAGTAAACGGGTTTTGAAAGTTGTTTATCGTTATTGTTTGCATGAGGAAGAAACCAAAGTTTGTTGAAAAAAACAAGTAGTTGAATCGTATGGGTAAAATATCATGTGACCAAATTTGTTATATACTAAAAGGTTAGTTACAAAAATATATATTGTATGAGGTAGTGTATATGTGCAAATTCGGGTACTTCAAGAATCGCATATATCGATGCATTTTGGACCACGGCAATACATGTGATTATGAAACAGCATGTGAACGTATATGCGAATGTCCGAATTGGCAAGATCATATGGATTCCGAAAAGTTGGAAGCATTTGTATGAAGAATTACACAGAAATCATGTGTCTAATCTGGAACGAACTATATGAGTGCAGATATGTTCCAAGTTTCATAGAAGAGCTAGCATGGAAACTTGCTTCTAGATGTACATGCCATAAGTGTAGTGCTTTGAAGAACCAAAGTTATTTATAGAATAACTGCCATATTGAGTACTATGCAAGGAGATAGAATATGAGAAAGATAATTTGGATGGCTTTGATTTTACTGCTTGGTGTTTTTGCAATTGGCGGCATGAGTGGTACAAGCGGTAATGATGGTGCAAAAAATGTAACGATTGATGGCTATACGTTTGAAGGGGATTTCGATGATAAGTGGACAAACGGCTACGGGGATA
>ERZ1026796.2104-NODE-2104-length-12042-cov-3.442048_pt1 | contig 12042 bp, 14 predicted proteins | sample MGYA00520874_ERZ1026796 | MGnify/ENA primary metagenome ERZ1026796 (study PRJEB33270, sample SAMEA104284474) | anaerobic digester metagenome | biome: Anaerobic digester microbiome; feature: mesophilic sludge digester; material: Anaerobic digester biomass...
TGCTAACACGCGGTATAGCCAATAAGGGTTTCAGAGGTTTACGAAGTTCATCACCCGCATCAATCTTTCGTCTCGGTTGATAGGAACGTCGCTCCGCAATCCCTTACTGGCCATACCGCCACCGTTACCGCCAAGTGTAGGAGACAGACAACGACATAGAAAAAATAAAAAGTAAACCATTGTGACAGGAAAGAAAAAAGAAATATTGACAATACAGCAAATACGACAACTTGAAAATTCAAGAAAACACTCAACCCATATTCCTGATTTTGAATTAATTTATATTAACAATAATTATAAACAAAAAAACAAAAATTATGGCATTAATTGATTTATTTGACAGTGGTGATAAAAAGAAAAGACTTAGCCACATTAAAAACCTCGTTGCACTAGCTGCCTCTGACGGTGAAATAGATAAAAACGAACTGGACTTGATTTTTAGAATTGGAGCAAAAGTTGGTTTAACTCGTGATGAATTGTTGAGAATTATTCAAAGACCTGAAAGCATATCTTTTAGAGCACCCGAATCTTTTAGAGAAAAAATAGAACAATTATATGACATGGTGCTCATTATGATGATTGATGGTGAAATTCATGAAAATGAAGTTGCTCTATGTAAATTAACAGCAATTAGACTAGGATTCAAACATCAGATAATTGACAGAATGGTACATGATGTAATTGATATGTTAGCAAAAGGGTTAGCACTAAATATCGTACTTTCAAATTTAGAGAGAGAGTATGCGTAAGATGTGTTTTTTAAATTTGAACATGAGAATATGAAAACTTATGACACATTCATTCCAAATTTTTTGGAAATGCAAGGAAAAATAGAAAGGGAATCCTTTCGTTTCATTGCCGACAACTGTAAAATTTGGCACAAAGGGAATTGCATTGCTGATATTGATTCATACTTTGAGATTGAAGCCGCAGTAAACTCTTTTAACGGGAAAATTGAAGTAACGTTTGATAATTCAGAAATATCTGAATATATAATTGATAATTTTTCATTCGCTGAAATATCATTAATGAATGACCGTGTGCTTTGGAGTAATAATATTTTAAATGGAGGTGCTGGATGTGATGAATATGAACCCAGTATTATGTCCCTTTTCTACTACAAAGGTAAACTCTCTAGGATTTATTTACATGTTTATAAACCTGTAGAAGTTTTAATAGAATTGGTCTCAAATCAAGAAGGAAGAATTGAAGATGTTGAAAATCCATTAAAAAAAATAGCAGAATCTCTTCAAGAAAGAAATGAGAAACAATTTGATTTGAGTAATATTACTTTTGTTTCAAATAGCCATCAACGATACGAAAATGGAATTCCTGTAAAAGGGTTGCAAAAATCTAAGCGTTCCATTAAAATTGAAGAAAATATTAATGGCTGTGAAGGTTATAGCATTAAAGGTGGTGATGGATATATTGTAACTATATTTAATTTGGAAGGCAATCATCCATTGTGGGGAAATAATATCCAAATGACCCCAAAACCTATGCGAATCATCAGTAAATCTTCTGAAAAAATTGTTTTACGTGGTTACAGAGTTGAAGCAATGACTCCCTTTGGTTGGACAGACTTTAACGGTGCAGATTATGGTTTTAGTATTTTTATTAAAAATGGAGAAATTGAATATTGCATGCTGCATATGTATGACAGGAATGTTGATATTAAATATTTTAAATAAAATTGTGACACTGAAACTAAACAATGGTTTACAAGACTGGAAGACAGAACACCAGGCAGTAACAGGAGGTATATTTTATTGCCGAGATAGTGCGGGTTTCAGCGTTTCATCATTTAATAAACTTTCGTGTAACTTGACAGGACAGTGCTCCGAAATCGGCAACAAAAACATACCGCCAAAACGTTATAGGCAAGTTTAAAAACCAAGACGGTCTCCGAAAGCCAAAGGGCTGACCACCCAATGTGACAGAAAAGAAAAAAAAGTGGAGATCAGAAACCACTTTAAAAAACGAGGCGGTTCCGAAAAGCCTTATGAGTAGGTTAAAAACAAAATATCAATTTTATGAAAAAGTATTTATTTTTTGCGATTTTTTTTGCGAGCTGTGTATTTACATTAAATGCACAGACAAAAAGTGAGTTACAAATTGGACTAGCTATGCCTCAAGGCGATTTTGCCGATGATGATGAAGACGATGCCATTTTTGATGGTTCTGGTGTAGCAAGTACTGGGTTTTACTTGGGTTACAAAATATTGTCACCACTAAAAACTGATGGGTTGTACTGGACATTTAACGCTGGAATCATGTACAATGATTTACAAAGCGACTTTAAAGATGATTTAGAGGATGAAATGGATGATGCTGATGATTATAGTTTACCAAAATACTTAAATGTACCTATATTAGTTGGATTGCAATATGAAAAGTCATTATCAGACGGTTTCAAACTATTCGGTGAAGCTGGATTAGGGCTAAATATCTTAAAACTAACTAATCGTTCGGCTTCAAAAGATGATTATGAATTTAAAGAGACATTTAAACCTTCTGTAAAATTAGGCTATAAAATTGGTGCTGGTATTGTTCTCCAGGATAAATATACAATATCTTTGAACTACTTGGGCTTAGGTTCACACAAAGTTAAATATGAACATGAAGAAAAATATGACGGAGACAGCGAGAGTTATGATGATAAATTTGAAAAAGCCCTTTCTGTTAGTTCTTTGAATATCACTTTTGGCATTCGATTTTAAAGAAGATAAAATACGACCGTATAACACATAGCGTGATAGCCAAAAAGCCCAACAACAAAAGCCCGGAAGTTACTTACACACTTACGGGCTTTTTGGTCTATCACCTGTTCAGCGACCCCGGTCCGGAGTTACTGCCTTAGGGGAAAAAGTAGCCTGTTTTTACATTCACTGGTTGGAGGTACCGTATGGACGGTTTCGATTATTCGGTATTTGTTTGTCATTTTCGCCATGACGGTAATGTTGTTTAGCGTTTTTCGATGTTGTATTTTCCATTTTCGTTTCGATGCGCATGATTTTGCTGCGCTCCGTAAAATACGGTGGCCGTTCGCCCTGTGAAGAGGAACAATGTTATTATCTTTTTGTGGTTTCATCGGCATTTGCATTTTTGAGATTTTTCGGGCTTCCCCGATTCATTGGAAAAACCACAGCAACAAGCAACAAATGGCCTGTTTTGCATTTCGGACAAAGCGTTACATCCACACCGTATTTCTCCAGCATCCGTATCTGATACGGGATTTTAACCCCTGGCGGATGCGGTGGAAGTTGCATTACAGCCAGGATGGCATTAACCCGCTGTTTTCTTCGGTAGTTGCCCAATATTCCGTAATGCCTCATCTTTACAAAACCTTTGGGCAAAATGTGCTGCTCAAAACGCCTGACAAACTCATGCAACGACAATACCATCGTTTTCATTCGTTTATGGTCGGCATAGTCCTTATACCGAAAACTGACACTGTTTTCGGTAATTTCCAAAATGCGGTAATTTGAAATGGCCACTTTATGGGCATATCTGGCCAGGTACTCCACCACCTGCGATACGCTGCCCATGGGCTGTTTGGCATACACCAGCCACTCTTTGCGGTAAAGAATGTCTTTAAGCTGTTTCCAGTTGCAGCTTTCAGGAACCTTTATTTTTCCATCTCCAATCAGTTTATTAAGACGTTCCAGGAAATAGCCTTTGTAAAGCGGTTCCATCACCTTGTAAGGAAACAGGTAGCCATAACGGACACTTTTCTTAAGGTTGTGCCAACGGTTGTTGTTGTCGGCTCCGCCACCGCTCACTATGCAGTGAACATGCGGATGGAAAGAAAGTTGCTGTCCCCAGGTATGCAACACGGATGTTATGGAGGGAGTAGCCCCCAGCCATTGGGGATCGTGGCACAAGGTAAGCAGGCAGCGCGAAGCGCTGCCGAAGAGCAGCTTAAACAAAGCCTCCCGGTTGCCCATCACCAATACATTCAACTCGTGGGGCAGGGTAAACACCACATGAAAATACTTCACCGGCAACAGTTCATTCATCCTTGCTTCCTGCCATTCATCCTGCTTTTGCCAGTTGCACGAAGGGCAATGGCGGTTACGGCAACTGTGGTAGCGGTAATGAATATGCCGGCACCCGGGATCATCACATTGAAAATGATGATAACCCAATGCAGCAGTGCGGCAGTTGGCCAGATTTGTAAGCACCTGGTGCGAAAAAGGATTAACGTATTCAGCCCATGCCGTTTGCCTGATGATTTGCTGAACCGTATGGCGTGGTTTCAAAGCAGCCGGGTTGACTTTGGAATATTGGCTATCTGGTCATCTTCCCTGAAAAGCTCGTCTAATGGATTGACAATCAGGTTTCGTTTGGATGTTTGCAGATGGAGGTAAATCATGGTGGTTTTTATGTCGCTATGTCCCAACAACTCTTTGATGGTGTGAATATCCACCCCTGCATCGAGCAGATGGGTAGCAAAGCTGTGACGAAGGGCATGGGTTTTATGCTCTTTATGCGATAATCCGGCGTGATTATAAGCCTGCCGTACCGTCCACTGAATGGCGCCTGCCCACATGGGTTGCCCAGGCCTTATCCCTTCAAAGAGGTAAACCAGCGGTTTTACCTTCTGGTTTCTGTAATAAGTACGCAATGTTTCAACCACCCGTTTCGAAAGCAGGGTATAACGGTCTTTACGGCCTTTTCCGCAACGCACAAACAGGCGGTTGTTTTTGCTGTCAACGTCGGTGAGTCGAAGCAAGCGTAGTTCTTCGAGTCGCAAACCCGAACTGTAAAACAACTCAACAATGGCTTTTTGCTTGGGGCTGCGGCAACTGTTAATGAGCCGCTGCATCTCCTCTTTGGTAAGATAGTGCGGCAGCTTGAACTCCCGTTTGGGATAGAGCTTTGAGGGCACATCATAAGGACGTTTGAGTACATGGCGAAAGAAGAAAGCCACACTTTGAGCCGTCATCTTGCTTTTGCTGTACGAAACCTGGTGAACGGTTTTCAGATAATGGAGGTAATCAATGATATGTGCATCAGTCCACTGCTGAGGCGACAGATCGGGAAAATAAGCGCAGATGTAGCGGATCTCGCGCAAATAGGTAGCAATACTTCGCGGTGAATAGTTGCCCGCGATCATTGTTTTCTGGAGAAGCCGCAAGGCTTCTTCCGACTGAGGATGCATTTTTTTTCCATGATAATTAAATTTTAAATTAACATCCGAAATTAACTATTTTTGTCCAGCAAGCCGGTGGCGAAAAGCTCCCCTTAGCTCTGCTAAGGGGTCGCTTGAACATTTTGTATAAGTAATGGCAGACAATGTGGTAAATGTATAGGTTTGTAGCCCGCTCAAACCGTGTAGCTGTTTGATAGGAAATTACCACGTAATCTGCCATTACTCATACAATTTACCGTTATCTGCCATTGCTGAGGTGAGAATTAAATGAGTCCAATATCAGAAAATCAAAAAACCGAAATCATTGCCTTATTAACGTAAGGCAAACTAAGCAGAGAGCAAATCGCTGCGAAAGCTGGAGAATCTCCAGGAACGATCAGCGCAATCAAGACCCATTTGACAATGGGCACCTATACTGAACCTTCAGTAGCTGAAGAAGTCATCGAGGCGATGGAGACAACTTTTGGGCTTGAACGCGACCTCCAGATTGCTCTGCACTCCAACATTAAACAGCTTGAGCAAGGACTCCTCCGCTGCAGCATGACTCCTGTCGTGTGGCAATCCCATCCCTACCTCTCAACAACACTTACTACTCCCATCCTTAGGTTTATAACACATAACCTTACCGGATTATCTTTTTACTTATTTCTAACACTTACTTTCTTTTTCTCTACGACCACTTTTTTCTTCTTCTACACTACCACACGAGAGGACTAGCTTCGTTGAGCTCTCCGCCGTCTGGCGGATCGGTTCGTGCGGTAGCGGGGCACACATTTGAGTATTGACGAAACATCTCTATCCAATGGTGAGCTTTACACGATTCTGACCAACAAGGCTTCCAAAAGACAAAAAGGCTGTCGTTGCCGTTGTGAAAGGCACAAAGGCCGAAGAAGAAATGGAGGTATTAGACAGGTTGCCCGATATGTTGCTTGATGCCGTTGAGGAGGTAAATCCTATTTCTTTTCGGACGTTTAGCTCAGCCGGTTCAGAGCATCTGCCTTACAAGCAGTGGGTTGGCGTTCGAATTGGTTATAACATATCCAGTGGACTTTTGATTTTCGCTTTGGCAATATCGGTGATATGTGTGTAGATTTCGGTGGTTTTAACCGAACTATGACCCAGAAGCTGCTGAATGTACCTGATATCTGTTCCATTTTCGAGCAGATGTGTCGCAAAACTATGACGTAGGATATGTGGCGAGACCGTTTTTGTTATTCCTGCTTTCGTTGCAGCCGTTTTCACAATGGTTTGAACACTTTTTGCAGAATACATTCCTCCGTCCTGTCCTTCAAATAGATAATCTTTTGGATGATAGGATTTATAATAACTTCTCAAATCGGCCAATAAAGTTGGGGACAGCATTACTGCCCGGTATTTATTCCCTTTGGAATGACGGATATAAATCAGCATGTTTTCCGAATCGATATCCGAAATTTTTAAATGAAGCAGCTCATTCAAACGCAATCCGCAACCATAAAGCAGCTTGATGATGCAGGCATGTTTCGGATTGGCGACAGCTTGTAACATCCGTTTCACTTCCGCGCGGGTCAGGTATTTTGGCAATTCATGTTCTATACGAGATGGATACAGGTGTCTTATATTCAAATTTTTACCTACTACCGAGCTGTAAAATTTATCGATAGAGGCTACAATCATACGCTGATAGGAACTGCTAATATGGTCTTTCCTTATTTTCCAGTAAACGTATTTTTCAATTTCATTTTCATTTAATTCGTCGGGTTGATCAAACCGCTTTTCCGCTACTTGAAGGAAACTCCTCACCGAACTGCTGTAATTCTTTACGGAACTGTCACTGTACCTTTGAAGCGTAAGTCTCCGTTCAAAAACTGCGATTAAATATTCGATGTCCATATTTCAAAATCAATAACGGTAAAATTAGTAAAACATTCGTAAATGCAACTATTTTTATTAAAAAAATAATAGTTTATCATATTGATATCATGTAATTTATCATCCAATATTTAGCATAAACGCGAAAGTGGTTTACGCAAGTTTGATATTTTATATTAAAAATGTTGTATATTCGTTGCGTAAATGAAACGTTACCTGCAAGCTAAGAGGACACTACACAAGAAATATTAGTAAATTTGAAAAGGAGATTGCGAAAATCCTGAAAAGAGTAGCAAAATTTTAAAATTAATAAAAATGAAAAACTTAATAATGATTACAACAGTAGTTTTGTCACTAATCTTTGTGGCTGGGTGTGACAAAGAGACCGTTATCCCCGAACAAAATGTTCCGACTGAAATCAATAACTACGTTTCAACCCACTTTCCAAATTGTTCCATTTCAAAGGCAATTAAAGAGAATGACGAAAATGAGGAAATGTATGAGATTACTTTATCCTGTGGTATTAAATTAGAATTTAACAAGCAAAAGGAAATCATAGATATTGATTGGAATACAAAGCTGCCTGACAGCGTTATTCCGACTAATATTCTTACCTATGTAAACTCAAACTACTCTACAAATTTCATTATAGGATGGGAACTTCAATCAGGAAATCAAGAGGTTCAACTTAACAATAATCTTGTGCTTGTCTTTGATATGGCAGGAGAATTTTTAAGGATTGATGATTGAAAACCAGCAGGTAACAACGTGTATAGCTCATTGCGGCTGAAGTGTATAACTCAAAGTTATTGCTTTTTTACTAACCTTACTGCTTAACCGAAAAAACTCGCTGTCTAATCCGCAACGAGCCATACACAAAACCGTTATGGGCAATCGGCTTCAGGACGCCTGAAATAAAGAGATATAATAAAGCAAAATATAATCTATGAGAGGAGGTGAGAAAATATGGCAGAAGAAATTTCGTTAGAGGAATATAAAAAGGTGTATAGAGGAATAGTGGCAGAAGAGGAGAAAAGAGGTTTTTCAGTTCATCTGGTAGTGTACGTGCTGGTTAATGCTATGTTGATAGCCATTAACTTCATATATTCTCCAGAATTTATCTGGTTCTTTTATCCACTCATAGGTTGGGGTATCGGGATATCCATGCATTATCTATTCGGTGTTCGTTGGATAGAGAAAGAGCTTAAAGAAAGAGAAGCAAAAGCAGAATACAGAGTAAAGGAGGTCAAAAGTAAATGATAGCGCCCCTTCGCCGACTACGCTCACTTCGTTCGCTGCGTATAACAGCGGATAAAATGTTTCGCTACGCTTCGCCCAAATTGCCTTCGGCAACTTTTTTTATCCGCTAGCCGTTATGGGCAATGTTAAAAAAGAAACAGCATACAATATGGATAACATTTTTGACATAATAAATACCACTTGTGCAACATTCGCTACTACTGCAGGTAGTTGGATTGCATACAAGGGTTATAAAAAGCAAAAAAGGCACAATCTTACTGATATTGAGGTAACCATTATTGATGATGAAAACAGAGAAGATTATTTCTGGTATGTAAAATATCGCTTTATTAATTGTCAAAAAACTATTGAGAAGATTACCTTTAAAGTAAATAAGCCATTTATATTGTTCAATTATTGGAAATCAAAAGCAATTCAAAAATGTATGCAAATAGATAATTCACTTGAGTTATATAACATTTTTGATAATGACTATGTGCTTCTTTGTTTAAAAATCGAAAAGAATAAATCAGATATTTACAGAAAAAAGATTGAGAAGTTACTAACGATTGATCCAATTCTAATGATTGATTCAGAATATATTCGCCTTAAAAAAAGAACCTTTAATTATTCACAGTTACATTATGCTTAACAATAAAATTATTAATCAAATAAAAAAGAACATTGGTGCAATAACGCCGATTATTGAGCCTGTTACTTTATGTAACTTGTCCTGTTCATATTGTTTTGTTGGTGAAAAGAAGTCTTCAAATATGGAATTCTCTATACTTGAAAAAATAATCTCTTCAGTTATTATTCACAATGGCAAGGATAGTATAACAAAGTTTATTTGGCATGGTGGAGAACCTTTGCTTGCTGGCCTTGATTTCTATATGAAAGTGGTAGACTTTCAAAACAACTTTAAAAAGGATGGTTATCGCATTTTAAATGCGATTCAAACGAATTTAACACTTCTAAATGATGAGTTTATTGATTTTTTTATCAAAAATGAATTTGGTGTAGGGACAAGTCTTGACGGGACTAAAGAACTTCATGATAAGAATCGTTGTAATTCTTTCGACAAGGTATTTAAAAATCTTCATTATGCAAAGAGTAAAGGTCTACATGTTGGCGTTATCTGTATTCTGACTAAAGAAACACTTCCGCACATTGAAGAAATCTATAGTTTTTTTAGAGATAATAATATTGATTTCACATTAAGTCCCGTAATACCAAATTCGCGTTACTCAGAATTCATTCTCACAACGGATGAATATTATATTGCACTAAAGCAATTATTTGATTTATGGTATCTTGATGAAAATTGTAAAATTAGAGTTAATCCTTGTGGAAGTATAATTCAATCGATTTTATTAAAAGGAATTAATCTGAGTTGTATTCATAGTGAAAATTGCTTAAATCATTTTCTTACATTCTTACCGAATGGAGATGTGTTCCCATGTAATAGGTTCACAGACTATGAACAATTCAAAATAGGGAATATATCCAATATGACCTTTACAGAAATATTAAAATCTGAAAAACGATCTGAACTTCTATCACGCACAATTGAAACAATTAATGCTTGCAGAAAATGTGAATTTAGGCAGTATTGTAAAGGTGGCTGTATGAATCATGCATATGAATTTTATCAAACAATTTATGAACGTGATTATTATTGTCAATCATTCTTTAAAATTTTTCAGTATATAAACGAAAAAGTTAATGTATCTATTAATAAAGCAAAGCGTCAAATTTAAATTTAACTATCATGGAAACAAATGAATTAATTATCGAATTGAAAGAGCCTAATCTCAATGTCAACATTGACATAGAAAGAATTGATTCTCCTGCTCTCCAACGTATCCTAAGAGAGTTTAGTGACCCTGAAATTGTAACTAAAATGTATGACAAACATTCTGATTGGGGACAGCAAGGTCAATGTGGTTGTGTTATGGGTTGTTTAGGTGGATAGAAACAAAGCTGCTAACAAAGTGTAGCAGCAATAAGGGTTTCAGTGGTTATTCAAGCATTCTGCCCCGCTCAAACATCGGTGCGGTTTGACAGGAATGAAGCTTGCAATCCCTCACTGCTGCTACACTCAAACGTTGGGTGCAAGTGTAAAAAAATAACGACACAGCGGACAATTTGCTGCATAAAGACAGAAAAAGAAAAATGAAAATTGTCCACGCTCAAAACAACACATTTCCAAACCGCTGATAGGAACTGCTAATATGGTCTTTCCTTATTTTCCAGTAAACATATTTTTCAATTTCATTTTCATTTAATTCGTCGGGTTGATCAAACCGCTTTTCCGCTACTTGTACTTGAAGGAAACTCCTCACCGAACTGCTGTAATTCTTTATAGAACTGCCACTTTACCTTTGAAGCGTAAGTTTCCGTTCAAAAACTGCGATTAAATATTCGATGTCCATATTTCAAAATTAATAACAGTAAAATTACTAAAACATTCGTAAACGCAACTATTTTTATTAAAAAAATAATAGTTTATCATATTGATATCATGTAATTTATCATTCAATATCCAGCATAAACTTGCAAGTGGTTTACGCAGGTTTGATATTTTGTATTTACGAATGTTTTATATTTGTTGCGTAAATGAAACGTAATGCAGCATTAATAAAAAAAATGACGACTCAAAAATTGATAGACAAGATCACGAAACAAATTGACCAAATTCTTAATGAAAGCGGATTAATTGTTTTTAGTTCAGTAGACACGCTTGTAAAAGGTGACATATATACTCTTGGACTAAATCCAGGTGGAGAAGCAAAGATTCCAATCATAAAGACGATTTTGGAATTTCCCTCCAGACATCATAATGCTTATATTGACGAAAACTGGGGCAATAGAAAAAAAGCAAAATATCCCGTTGGAGGACACCCACTGCAAAGAAACTTCACCGGACTTATAAGAGCAATCGGCTATGAACCTGACAAAGTATTTAGTTCCAATTTGATCTTTACACGCAGTCGTGGACAAAACAATTCACATTATCCAGACAATGCTAATCTTTGTTGGACAGTTCACAAAGAATTCATTAATATTGTTGACCCAAATTGTTTTATCGTATTTGGTAATTCAAATATTTCACCCTATCAATTCATTAAAGACAAGTATTCCTTAAAAACCAATGACAGCATCAGTAGCGGACACGGTAACTGGAAATGCTTTTCTGCCTCAGGAATAATTGAAGGCAGGGAAAGAATATTAATAGGCATTCCTCATTTAAGCCGCTATTATGTGACAAGACACGACAATGTAATTAAATGGATAACCTCTAAAATCAAATGACATGGCAGCAAAAGTATTTATCGTAGAACAAGAATACAAAGCAAAATATAAAGTATTCTTCGTAGACCAAGACTACAAATAAAAAAAATCATCAATTAATTTGTCCCGGAACTTTAGTAAAGTCGGAGTCTCAAGCAGACGTGAAGGTTTTCATAGTGAATCAAGAGTATAAAGCTGACATTAAAATCACAAGAAAAAACTTTCCAAAATAAATTTAACGCTGCATAACAAAGGCTTTCTGTAATGCGGCATTGCTTCGTGGACAGAAACGCAGTGGACATCAACTTTACCTCTTTTAGACAATGCAGGGAAGCCGCACAGCAGAAAGCCTCAGCCGTTATCTGCCATTGCTGAAGTGAGAATTAAATGAGTCCAATATCAGAAAATCAAAAAACCGAAATCATTGCCTTATTAACGTAAGGCAAACTAAGCAGAGAGCAAATCGCTGCGAAAGCTGGAGAATCTCCAGGAACGATCAGCGC
>ERZ1026796.2106-NODE-2106-length-12034-cov-3.386495_pt1 | contig 12034 bp, 15 predicted proteins | sample MGYA00520874_ERZ1026796 | MGnify/ENA primary metagenome ERZ1026796 (study PRJEB33270, sample SAMEA104284474) | anaerobic digester metagenome | biome: Anaerobic digester microbiome; feature: mesophilic sludge digester; material: Anaerobic digester biomass...
AATCTGGGTCACGGTCTGACGTTGCACCTTTTTCATTATAACCAACTGCCTCACAAGCAGTATCGTATAAGGAATCGGGAACAATAAGCGTATCAGGTTCTATAACAATACGCTGACCACTCTCGTTTCTGAACTGTTTCATAAGAATACGAGTTGCACCAATCGCCGTTTTCGACAATGCTGTAGAACCAGCATTACTGAAACCAGTCGTAGTAGAGGCACCACTCTTAGTCGGATGAGAGGAAGAACAGAGAGCCACACCCTCCTCACTCGTAGCAAAAGTCAATGCGGAACTGAAGGCATAACCAAATGCCTGTGCGCCGTATTTTTCTTTTACACGATAAAGAGAATTGACCAAACCATTCTGCCGTGTCTTAATAACGTCATATCTGTCGTCATCAAGAAGTTTACGTTCAATCTGAATACCACCAGCGAACTCTTTCGGTTCAATTCTGGTGTAGTATTGCGGGGCAACACTTAAGTATTCAAGCAGTCCGTTGAACGCAGGAATGTCGGGAACTGCACCAATGCCGTAGAACTCTTCCCATGCCTTATCAGATTTGATAACTCCGAAGAGCTTATCAACCATAGAAGGCAATTCGGTGAAGGAATCCACGTACACCTTGCGAAGTCTGTCGTCCAGAAGTCGCTGAAATTGTGAACTAGTCAAAGGATTACTCATGTTTCATTGCCTCCTATTAAGTTACTGCATCAGCTTGGCGACCACCAGTATAAGTCAGGAAGGTCGGAATAGAGAAACTGAAATCGCAATATTCGGTTCCAGCTTCGCCACCAAGATTGATGTCTAGCACATTGATTACGTAATAATTAGATGTCAGAGCCGCAGTATTATCTATCCACAGACCGTAGGTCGTGTCTACATTCATTCTGCATAAACCCTGACGAACATTGACCGCTTTAAACGTATCGCCAACCGCTGGCGTATTCGGGAATTCTCTGGTGAAAGCCCAAGTCGTAGCACTCGTACCAGTTCCAACACGATACAGACCAGCGTTAGCACCTTTAACACAATACACCGTATGATTATCGGCAACGGGAGTGAACTGGGCAGAGTTAGTAACAAAACCAGTTGTCGCCGCACCTGACGCAAGTGTTAAAGTAGAAATTGTGGTCGTACCTACTGTGGCACTACCACGGAAATACCCTCTCAAAACTGTTTCAGGTGTAATTCTCGCCACCTGAACTAAAGGCTGAGGGTCGCCTTTCGCATACATACCTTCTGCAAGCCTATAGTCCCTAGCTAACTGGGCCGCCGCAGTATCAACACCGGTAATGGTCTGTTTTTTAATCAGAGCAGTAGCCAGAGTTGAATAGGTGGGAGTAGCATTGTTATCGCCGACAACCACACCAAACGGAACCAGACAGTTAGTAACGTCACAGGCACCTGAAGCCGCAGGCATAACGGTAATACCAGCCGTGTTAGCAGGCGTGGCTTTACCATAATAAACAAGCATGCCGTGAGCTAAAGTGCTCGTGCTGTCTACAGGAACCCATATAGGTTTTACAGGAGAGTGAACTACTTGAAATCCCAAACTCATGTTAATTCTCCTATTTTATTACGGCAGATTTTTTGTTCCGCAAACATTTCAGACAACGTCCTTTATGCGTAATAATCCAACCTCCCTATGCTTATCAAGGTCATCACGAAGTCTATAAACCCCGCAATATATGCATACTCTGTGTCTTGCATAAATCCTCAATAATTATGGGAGGTTGCGACATCCGCACATCGGGCAGCCGCCTGTCACAGTTACAACCCTTGGGGTATAGTAATCTGTTTCTGGGTCGCCGTCCGATTTGTTGAGTATCAAACAACCTACCGTGTCATAAGTATCTAAATATAATTTTACTGCCTTCGGGTCGCCGGACGATACTGGTGCTAGGTAATCCGCCGGAACATCTGCATAGCTTTTACTGTTGCCACTACCAGTTGAAACTTTGGTAATGTCAAAAGGAAACCCGCAGTTCCAGCATTTATACCATTTGCCAGAATCTTCTTCTGACCCCTTCAAACGCCTTGAGGTTCCTGTCTTTCGGCTTCTCATTCCTTCCTCGACAATGACTTCTGTACCCATTCAGATTCTGTAGTTTCCCCTAAACTCTTTAGGAATTTAGAAGAATATTCATCTAACTGTACAGTCGGCTTCGGCGGTGTATTGCTCCTGCTGGTATTGCTTAATCCAGTAGGTGCGCTGTTATCGCCACGAACATTCGGGACAATAGGTCGGTCTCCAGCTAAACGCTGTTTGAGCAACTTATTTTCCGCTATGACATAATTCCGCTTGGCATCGTCTGCGGGATTGGCATGCCTTGAATATGTGGGATATTCAGCAACATTCGTCAACAATTCCTGTACAATATCATCATGGAGTTCAGGATTGATATAACTCAATGTCTTGATAGTGTGTATGTAGTTGTTGGCGTATACACTACGTTGCCGTTCCATTTTTGCTTCTTTCCACGCTTCGTACTTCTCCAAGTCCTCTGGTGTAGTTATATACTCCACAGGGGGTGCATCATCTGCCGCCGTGTTTAAAGCATTAGTCTGCCTCGATTGCAACATACTGCTAAGTTGCTGAATCGTCTGCCTCATGCTACTTAATTCCTGCTCAACGGTAGCCATCTTTCGACCTAGCTTGGAACGTTCTTTATGTTCTTCCAAGGGGTCTATTTCTGGCTGTTGAGGGGTATCAGTTGGCTGTTGAACCTCGTCTACTTGAGCTTCAGACGTAGATACATCATCATTGCCCACAGGGGGGGATTGATTCTCTATGGTCTGTTCGTCACTCATTTTGTTTCTCCTTTCATTATTGACTGTTTAATTAATTCCATACCCTCGTAGTACGCAGAAATCTTCGCACTATATTTTAAGAGTATCTTTCTTGTCGCCTTATATTCACTAATCTCTTCGGGTGTCGCCTCGATGCTGGCAACTTTTTCCAGAAGCAATTCGTGTTCCGTGATTATATCATAAAGAAACTGTTTTCCAAAATCCGTGTTCACCGCATCAATGAACTCTTTATATTTTCCCAAAAGGGATACAGTCCGTTCACCACGCTTGCGGTACTTCTGCAAATATTTCTCTACTTCCTGTAATGTAAGTGTCATATACCTTCCATCATTCCGCTTGCATTCTGCCGTGCAAACATTTCAGTTTCCTGCATAGGCATTCCGTTCTGATTACTGGTCGGGGCTTCACCTTGGTCGGAAATCTGCTGAACGCCTTCGCCCTCACCGCTTTCCTGTTTCATACCCATTGCGATAACCTTTTGCAGGAATGGCTTTATGGTTTGTACTTCCTGTCCTAACAGTTCAAACTGCATTTCCATCATCTTGAGTATCGGGAAAATCAAGCCGGGGAATGACTTTGCCAGCCCGCCCAACCTTCCAATCATCTGGTCTAAATTTTTGACCTTCTGATTTTTGTTGTACTCGACTTCGATATTGGAACTTACCGGCTGATAATGATAACTGCCGTCAGGGTCAAAGAACTGTGCGTCCTTTCCCATAATTTGTAAGGCGGTATTCGGGTGCATAAACTGATAACCCATCTGGAGCATCATCCAATAAAATTCATTTAAAAAAGTGTGCTCGAAGGTTAATGATTTATAATTGGCTCTGAGGTTATTGTTAGTTGTAGCACCCTGAATAGCCGTTGCCGTTGTTGAAGCCCTGCCGGGCAAATCACCCATTGTCGTAGGATAAACAGATTCCACCTGTTGCATCTTGTTGATGAACATCTGTGCCTGTGCTAGTGCTCCCTGCATATTGTCCCTGATTTGAAACTCGGTAATGTCGTCAGGGTTTTCCACCATCATCATGTGTTCAGGTTCAAAGTAGATACTGTCGTTATCTTCCATTGCATATCGGCGGACTTTTAAGGTCGGCATTGTAGCCAACATTACCCTGTCGTTGGATAGATTAATCGTGTCATTCAACGCAACCTGTAATTCTTTTGCGTATTTTCCGTCACTCATGCCAACGTCTTTTGTCGGATGGACATAATTCAATCCACGGATAATAGGTCGGAACGGCACGTTTTTGGAAGTCCTGAAAGGTGTCGGCTGAAATCTTATCAGGACATTATGTGAGCCTGAATAAGCCATAGTGATAATGGATTCCACCAACACGGCATTTTCTGCTACTTCGCCTTTTTCGTTCAAGCCGGGTTTAATCGCCAACGGATAACCTTCAGCGTCAGCCTTGGTCACTATCGCCCAAGTCTTTCCGAATCTTTCAATTATATCAAAATATCTAAGTTGGGTTTTATCGGCTTCTCTATTATCACCCCTAGATAACTTTGAAGTTTCCGTATCTCGTTCAGTCGGCAGTTCTTTCAGAATGTCTAGATTAATATAGCCGTTTTCTTTTTCCTTTTCCTTCAGTTGTTCGTAGGACATTTCCGACCTAATCTGCACCCATTCTTTTTCCTGTATGGAATAGACATAATCATTGCTTGTGAATACATTGCGTGGGTCAGGGATTTCATAATGAAACCTGTCCGTCACCACAACGTCATTAGGCACATTATGTATCACAGTCCCAAAGATAGGCTGCCCGTCTATGTTCGTGCCGATTTGTTCTTCAACAGGAACCTGTTTGTATTTTTTCTGTATTTCCTGTTTCCAACTACACACGGCATATACACAGCCGAAGGTAGAGTTAATGCTTCGGGCTTTCATATACTTCTGGTAATGATACATGTCTTTGATATTGAGCATTGCATTGATGAACTGTTTGGCGGCATTCGCCTTCTTCTTACTCAAATCACTTTCACCGTCTAAATACACATCAACAAAATCTCTTGTCGGGAAATACTGATTAGCCCATTGCGAGGCTTCGGTTAAATGAATAGATGGATATTCTGGGATAAAAACATCAGACCGCCACTCATATTCTTTCTCTGTTCGTTTGCACTCAAGCTGGTCGATTATACGTTCAAAATCTTCAAAGTCATCACTCTGATTACGTTTTGCGGTTTCAAATTCATTACGGACACGCTTGGTTATTTCCTGCTCAATAGCTCTGCCGAAGTATGATTCTTTAACAACTTTTTTTGCCATATAATCTACCTTATCAGCCCTTCACGGAAAAGTATACAGGAGAAATTATTTTTTTCAACTCTTTTTTACATTTTGGACATTTTATTTTTGATTTCGTTTTACTCAACGGAACCAAAACTTCGTAACACTTTTCACAATCCTTGCAATAATAGTCATGGAGAGGCATAATAGTCTAATATTAACCTACACTTGCAAGATGCAGTTGAGTAGGTGTTTCCTTTCTTTTTATTGTATTTAATCGTCTTCCACCATCGATGTGGTATTTTTCGAGGCATTACGCCCTCCCTTGAAAATATCGTTTTGGTTGTGGCGAACTATGCGGTATGTCGCCCCACCTTGCATTGGATATGGATGGATTTTTAAGCATCGATTCAACTGTAACTGGGAAGTGCGACCATTTCTTTTGTGCAACTTCCTTTGGGTCATTACGACTCAACATCTCTCTTGAACCCCATTCTTCCAACCGCCAGTTTTTCATACTCTCTATAAGATGAGAGCAGTTGTTCGCTATCCAGATAGTCGGCAAAACCGCCGTCCTCTGGTCAGAGCCTTCACCTGTTATCACCTTGTTATTAAAAGGTTTTCCTACTTTAATAGAGTTCAAAAGCCGCTTGGTAAACTCTTCTCTGCCTCTACCGCCTTTGGTATCCCAACCCTGCCAGTAACCGCCTGTGCAGATACCTTCTTTTTTAAATTCATAGAAGAACCTGTTCATATCTTCAACAGTCGTAAAGTTGGTATTCACCTGTTTTGAATTGGCTAATGGGTCAATTAAATCCAATGTATATCTATACTGACCGCTACGCTGTGCTATATTCAAACAGATGTCGTAGGTAATCATTTTACTTGGACTTGCCGAATATTCGCACCAAACAAAGATTTCGTCCTGCGGTGAAACAGACAACCATAAGCACGCCCACGGATTGGAATTGTGATAATCTATACCCCTGAAATGCTTCCAGTTCATAGGTATTCCAGTAGGCAAATATTTAGACATATCAACTATATGGACGGCAGGGGTAAATGATTTATAAATCTTGCCCGATAATTGTCTGAACAATCCATACCGCCGTGCGTCAATAACATCTTCATCGTCATACATATTGAACATGGAGTCGATATATTCTTTGGCGGTAACAGGCACCCCTGTCAACTTAGACCTTTCCTTCGCTAAATCCTCGTATATGGGGTTATCGTCAGTCGCCGCCATAATGACGCATATATCGTCTTTGCTGTCTGTAATCTGGCATTCTGGCAGAATTTCGCCCGTTCTGGCGAGTATCCTGTCCCTGACTGCCTGTGTTCTGTAGATTATCCTAGCCCTCTCATAAAGTTCATCAAATTCCCAACCAATGGAACCGGGCACAGGAGTAAAGGTAAACAGTATATCGCCGTCAGCCGCAAGCAGTCGTGGTATCTGTTCTTCGTAAAAATCCCTACTACATTCTTCATCTATCCAGATTCTTTTGCGCTGAACTCCAGCAGTTGACTGAACATCCTGATTGAACGAAACGTATTCAATATTGCAGTTAGCACCTTCAGGTGTTCTGACTGACATAACAGGTTTCCGTGCCGTAATATCACCAACCACCATACTCGGCGGTAATCTGCGTTTGAACGCCGGATACTGAGTGTTCCTTACTTCGTCCTCTTCTTTCTCGCCGGGCAACGTCTGTGACGCAAACCTGAATGTTCTAATCTTATCAGTAGGCAACAGGTTTTTTTTCTTGTTAGGGTGCCAGCCTAATATAGAAAAAATATAATCCATAGTGGCGGTTTCATTCTTCCCATACTGGTTCCCGCTGAAGAGGCACGTAATCTTACAAGGAGAATTGAGTAACCATTGTAAAACCTGTGTCGGCTTATAGCTGAAGAATCCCTGCCAATTTTCTACGTTTTCGTTACTCACTGACCTAGGGCTTCCTCCATTGCTTTTTTTCCCATATACATTATCCTTTCTAATTATTCACTAATAACAACGCCAAGTTTTTTGGCTTTTTCAATCAAAGCAAGTATCTTGGCTTTGTTGTTGCGGTAAACAAAATAAGCAACAATAAGACCACCGATAGCACCGATTATCAAACCAACAATTAATCCGCTTAAAAAACTCATCTTTTATTCCTCCTTCTTTATTTTTGAAAGAACACTTTGTAGCATTATGTTCTTCTGTTCGCTTCCTAATGAACCGCCGAAATAATACGCATAAATGTCATAGACGATTTTAATGACACCGCCCAAAAGAATATTTACAATATCCCTCGTGTTATCCGTAACACCTACGCCGAATATCGCCCATACAATACCGCATAAAAGCAACACGGCTAGAGCACCAAGTATATTCTGGTTCCAGTTTGCTTTACCTACCTTGACATATTCAGCACCAAGCAGTCTTGCGCTTGCCCTGTCATCTGCCACGGCTTTTTCCGATTGCGCCTGCGCTTCAACAATCTTGCTTTCCAGTTCAATCAGTTTCAGGTTTATCTCCGCAGCTTTATCGGGATTAATGCCTGTAATAGCAGTCCTGATGTCTTTGACCGTTGAACCTAACCCCGCAAATATCTGTCCCAAATCTATTGTCGCAAAACTTAATCCCATATTATTACCCCGCCGTCTTTAATGTTAAACTAAAACTTTTAACGTCTTTCGTATAGAACAAGAACTTCTGAAAGGTCGCCCCCGAATTTAAGACTGCCCTCACTCCTTCCAACTTGCCGATTGTTTCACCTAGCAGTATACACCCTTCTGAATGTTTTTCAATATTGCCAGAATGAAACAATAAATATTTATGCCCGTCTACACCATTAGACCCTTCCCTGACTATTTCGAATGTGTCCTTCCACTTGTTGCCTTTAAATCTTCTTGCGATATAATTGCCGTCTGGTATATAAAATCTTTCGGCATCGTTTGAGTCGGGCTGTAACGTAAAGCAGTAAAAATCAATATCGTCAAAATAAAGAAATCCTATCACCCCTTCGTCTGTTTCTTTAAATCTTACGATAGTCGCATTCATTATTTATGCTTTCCGCTTGCGTTTCTTATTTTACACGATTCAACCTGTTTGGCTAAATCCGTTTCCAAACGTCCGAGCCTGCCGTTTTGTTTCCCCACATGCTCGGCTAACTTATCAATGGAACATTTAATATCCGTGTAAGACTGTGCGTAAAACAATCTGTTCGATTCTATACGTTCTTTAATTTCCACAGAAGTGCAGGCGGCTTTTTCCGCAACAGTTCTAGCGGTATTTTCTGCCCTCTCCGCTACTTCGTTGGCTATGCGCCTTACTTCTTCCCTATCATCTTCCCTGTCTTTCTCCGTTCTGTTCATCCACCTTTGGACAAAAAACGTCACCAACATAAAGAGAGTTCCGTTTACTACCACACCGCCGATTACAATACTGTCCATTCTACACCGCCGTTCCGTTTATTTTATATCCTTTACATTGTTACTAAAAATTTACCGCCAACTGCTTCCGTATAATCCCCCTTTCTACACGGCTATGCCGTTTACTTTTGCTATATTCGCTGATGCAATACCGTTTACTTTAGTGATGTGTGTCCAACCACCCGCCTCTTCCTCATATTCCACCTCAACCCAATACTGGCAGCATCCGGCAGAGCCAGAAGGGACGTTATCAGTGTAGAAGAGTAAGTATGGTTTCACTGTAGCACCTCGGTAGCTACTTCTTTAGCATGTATTCTTAATGCCTGATACGCCGCATATTCCTCTGTGCCGGGACTGGCAAGCTCGTTATTAATGAGGGCAATTTCAGCATCCTTACTTCCAATTTCATCAACAATAATCGCATCAATGATTTTAGCCCTTGTCAGTTCCCCTTCAATGGCGACATAGGAAAAGTCGTAACAAGTCCTTTTGGTTCCGTCCATTTCTTCAAATTCGGTTTCTTCAATGTCATATCGCACATGAGTCTTCCCTGCGCTTTTAATAATTGTTTCTGGAAATGTGTCTGAACCATGTTTTATTCTCATAGGATTTCCTCCTTAAAGTTTAATTGCGGTGATAGAAATGTCTGGTTGTTATTACCTCCTGAATTGACTACGTGCCAACTGGAATCCACCGAGCACACAACCTTAAACATTTACATCACCTCCTTTGTAAGTATATGATATTATTTGCGTAACACCAAACGCCCGCCGATATACCGAATAACAGCCGCCAACACATAATCCGCATGCAGAGAGAATGCCCCAGCTAACGCGGCATTATACGCACTACCCCCCGAACGGACCACGCGCCAACCGAAATCCTGATAATAATAGTCAGTAATCTTCTTGTCAGCCGCACCACCAGTAATGGATGCTGGCATAAAGGCTCTTCCGGTAAGCTCAAGTGTTCCCTGAAAGCCAGTAGCATTGTGCATGGTAATAGCCGCACCATTTATATCCGTGGGGTTGGTATAGTGAGTTGTATTTGCAGCATCAGAGAAATTGGCAAAGTTGTTGCACAAATAAGGGATGTTATTGTATACTTTATACCCATCAACAAATTTCCAGAGATGTCCATACCAGTTTTCAATTCCTCTATATCTCAAATAAACGTCTTTTGCCGCTGCGCCTGTAGTAATCGCAGAAGTAGCCGTATTACCAGATACATTTCCAATCCCATTTCCATTACCTGTTTTAGCGATAGGATTGTAGTCGTTATATCCAGCCCAATCTCCAACAGCCGCGATTCCATAACCCAAAACACTTTGAGAATAAAAACTTGCGTATTCAGTCAGATAAAGAAGTTGAAGTCCTGAATGAGCATCAGCATACATCTGACTCCACTGAGCCGAAGCCGCATCGTTAGCAGCTTTTCCACCGCCTCTATTCTGCGCCCAAATCCTGAAGTGCGCTCTGGTTCCGTTTGCACTTCCTCCGGTAATCGGACAGACACCGGAAACAGAACAAAGTTTGTCCCCTGTGGTATCCGTTACATTTGTTTGAGTCTCAATAACCGTAGTAGCTGCGGTTTCATCGGTCAGATTTTCATCAACTGTGATTTTAGTTGCTGATTCAATCGTCTTAACAGTTACTGTCCCGTTGTATTTGAAGTTCCAGTAATAACAAGTTTCTGCCCGACTGCAAGAGCCGTAGCCCAACCTGTTCTTGTGGCAATCGTAATAGAGTCATCAGAAGTGGCAAACACGGCACTCACGGAAGTCTGATGGCACTGACCGACATACTTAGCCGCTGAAACGTCATAAAGACTTGCTTCATAAGCTCCGACATAGACATAATCTTTCTCGGTGTTACCACTCATAAACATTTCGTGGACTTTAAAACCAGTTAAAGGAACAGGAGAGACTTCCCAAGTATGAGTGGTTCCAGAATATCCATACCGATACCAGAACTTCGGAATCTCCACCATCACCTGTCCGTCTGTGCCATTTAAATTGGAAGCGGTTGTGCCGTCCTCTTTTTTTGTCCAATCCGTAGCGCAAAGGTAATAGTTTACCGTTCCGTCATCAGCGACAACGCATCCTCTCATTCTTCTCTGAACAGGAAGAAAAGCATCCGCTAAAGTCACTCCGCAAGGCTGACCAGCGGTTGAGCCTGTCCGAACGTAAGTGTCTGCTGATTCATTCCAAGAGACTCCGTAGTATTGCTGAACTGCACCACCACCGCCAACAGCGTCAGCCCAAACCAACACGCCGGTGTCATTGTCCCACATAAGGTACTTATCAGCACTGGGGGCGGCAGGGAAAACTGTATCCGCACCGCTTACGGCGTGTTGACTTGCGTGAGTCTGCGCCGCAACGTCAATTCCAATCTCTAAATCTAAATCCTGTTTTACTTCGGTGTAACTTCTTCCTTCAATTCCATTCGCCGTGAATTTAGCATAGTCATTATCAGCCGCACCGACTTGGTCAACCGTAAGAACGTGATTGTCTGTAATTGCTTGATGAGATGCTACTAAAGCACCTGTTGAATTTAGGTTTAAAATTCCGCTTGAAGCTATGGTCAGATTAGTCCCGTCACCGCTGATATATTCTCCACCCTCATCAGATAAATACAGATTGCCTTCTACAACCATAGACGTTACGCCAGTTATATTATCGGAAGCGTCTATTAGCACGCCAGAAGTTTCTATCGTCTTGCCTAAATCGTCACTAAAAATTGCGATTGCACTTGTAGTGCTTGTCCCGTCATTGGCAACTACATCATCTTTAATATTCTCTAGGATAATATATTCGTAATCCCAAGTCTGTGACGTGTATCCGGGTTTTGATATTACAAGTTTAAATGATTGGTCACGGTCATAATCGCTTGTGTCCACATAAAAAGAAAATGAGCCGTCAGTATCCGTTTCCACGGAGTTTACTGCTGTGCCGCCCGATACCGCCGCATAAACCGAAGCCGCCGTAGTCGTTCCACCTAGATACACGTAAACGGTAGCACCTGATATTACGTTACCAAGCCCGTCCCTTATTGTTCCCTGTTTTATATAACGTGCCATTTATATCTCCTTATTCGTTTATCTCACCTTTGACACAATGCAGTAATAGGACTCTGCATTATAAGTAAATGACGTATCCTTGTATGCGAAGTTATAAGTCGTCCCGCCCTTTGCTGATACGATGGTTGCGCCGGAGGAGGAGGGGGTGAGGACTTGCTTGAGGGAAATTGTATCAAAAAGCATTGTCCCCGCAACCGCATTGTTCTTCATGACATAAAAACTTGTAGAGGCACTTGCTATGGATGTCCTGTACCCTGTAGTTTTCACCCATGATGCCGTTGATGTTCCATTGACACTCATGATAGGAGAACCACCGATGGATAAACGGAGCGCTCCATTTCCAGAAGTTCCTGACTTTCCATATCCAGATATTTTGTATAAAGCACCAAGCAGAGGGGTGAAACTATTAGAGATAGCGGCCTGATAAGATCCACCAGTCATCGTAATTTCTAAACAATTTCCCGACTGCCCTCCAGCTACCGATGCAATAG
>ERZ1026796.2111-NODE-2111-length-11992-cov-3.739739_pt1 | contig 11992 bp, 10 predicted proteins | sample MGYA00520874_ERZ1026796 | MGnify/ENA primary metagenome ERZ1026796 (study PRJEB33270, sample SAMEA104284474) | anaerobic digester metagenome | biome: Anaerobic digester microbiome; feature: mesophilic sludge digester; material: Anaerobic digester biomass...
GCCGTAGCCGATGGTATAGATGCGCACGCCCCGGTCGGCGGCCTGCTGCGCGGCGACGATGGGCGGCGGGCCCTGATTGCTGGCGCCGTCGGTGAGCAGGACGATGATGGATGGGGCGTAGGCGCCACGGGGCACCGGTGTGGGCTCGGCCTCGGGGAGCCCGCGGGTGGGCAGGGGCGCCACGGAGGGATCGATTTCGGCCAGGGCTGACAGCGCTCGCTGGATGCCGCTGCCGATGGCCGTCCTGCGGCCCGTGATGAGGCTTCGGACGACGTCCTCCAGGACTTCCTGGTCGTTGGTGGGCGCCTGGAGCAGCTCGGCGTAGCCGGCAAAGGCGACGATGCCGATCTGGGTGTTGCGTTCCTGGCGTTGAATGAACGACAGCGCGGCCGACTTGGCGGTCTCCAGGCGATTGGGCGAGATGTCGGTGGAGCACATGCTCCTTGAGACGTCGATGGCGAGCATGATGTTGGCCTGGCCGGCGGGCACGGCCACGACGGTCACGGGGCGCGCGAAGGCGACCACCAGGCTGGCCAGGGCCAGGAGCAAGAGGACAAAGGGCACGTGGCGCCGTACCCGCGACTGGCGAGGCAGGGCCTCGCGGATCAGTGCCAGGCTGGAATAGCGCACGACAAATCGTCGCCGGCGCCGCATCATCCAGACGTAGACTGCGACCATAAGGGGGATCAGCCCCAGCAACAGGGTGAAACCCGGCCAAAGCAAAGCCATCTACTACCTCCCAGTACCCTTTCTACCAAAACGACCCATCCCAACGTCACGGTACGCGACTGAACCACAGGAGCGAGAGGCCGGCGCCGGCGAGGAGGGCGAGGATGCTGGCCCCGGCAAAGAGGGACGTGACCTCCATCTCTTGCGGCCTGACGGCCAACTGAAGGTCAACTTTGTCCAGGATGGTGCGCAGCTCACTTTCGTCGCCGGCGTTCAGGTATTCGCCCCCGGTGCGCTGAGCGATCTGCCGCAGCGTCTCCTCGTCGAGCCGGGTGTGGACGACAAAGCCGTTGACCTCCAGCGTGGTGCCGGCCGCGCTGCCGATGCCGACGGTGTAGATGCGTACCCCACGGTCGGCAGCAATCTGGGCGGCCTCCAGGGGGTCGGGGTCCTCGTTGTTCTCGCCATCTGTCAGGAGCAGGATGACGGCCGGCGTCCGTATCCCTGCGGGCCCGGCGGAAAGCGGGGCGGGGGTGGCGCCGGCAGAAGGCGGCGCCGGCGTCCGGTCGGTGTAGAGGTGGGGTGTTGGCTGGCTGTTGCGGGTGGCCAGCAGGTTGAGGGCGGCGAGGATGCCGTTGGCGACCGAGGTGCCGCTCTCGGGCGCCAGGCGGCTGATGGTGTTCAGGATGGCCTCCGGGTCGTCGGTGGGGGCCTGCACCGTAAAGCCGTTATCGGAAAAGGCGACGACGCCCACCTGCACGCCGTCTGGTTGGTGCTCCAGGAAGCGCATGGCGGCGGCCTTGGCCGCTTCCAGGCGCGTGCCCGCACCGCCGGCCTGCCCGGCAAACTCCGGGTCGCTGGCGGCCATGCTGCCCGATACGTCAAGGGCCAGGATGACCGTGCCCTCGATGCGCGGCAGGCTGACGACCGCCTGGGGGCGCGCCAGAGCGATCAGGAGGAGGGTGAGGCCGGCCATCAAGATGGCCGCCGGGATGTACTGGCGCGGGCCGCCCTCCTGCCCGAGCCCCAGCCCGGCCAGGCCGGCGGCCAACCGGCGTCGCCACCGCACGATCCAGAGGTAGGCCACGACAAAGAGCGGCATGGCCAGCAGCGAGAGCAACATTGTGGGCCACATGAAGGACATGGCTACCTCCCTGACCTCCGGCGCTGGCGGCGCAGGGCCGCGAACCGGACGATGGCGCGTACCAGGACCTCGTCGGTGGAGAGGGACAGCGCGTCAACGCCGGCGCCCTTGAAGGCCTCGGCCAGCGCCGCCTCGCGGAGGCGCACCGCCTCGTGGAAGCGCCGGCGGAACCGCGGATCGTGGGTGTTAACGTAAAGCTGCTCGCCCGTCTCGGCATCCTCCACGATCATGGGGCCGACGTCGGGCAGGTCCCTCTCGCGGGGATCCCACAGGCGGATGGCCAGGACCTCGTGGCGGCGGCCCAGCAGCTTGAGGGGCCGCTCCCAACCCGCCGCACTGATAAAATCCGACAGGATGAACACCAGGGACCGCTTCTTGATGGCGTGCAGCGCGCCGGTCAGAAGGGGCGTTCAGGGGGCCAACGAGCATCATACGTCCACGGTGCGATCTCGCTATCATGGCGTGCCGCCGGCCGGGCACGGTTCCGCCCCGGTGCGGCGCATACGGTGGCGTAGAACGTGAGGGGGTGGCCCGTGGCAACCTACAAGCAGGAAGTTGTGGCGTCGCGGGCGGTCGTCGCCTCGAACCACCCGCTGGCGTCGGCGGCTGGCTGGCTGGGGATGCCGCCGCGGGTGGGGAGGATGCCGCGAGCGGACTGCATGCCGAGCACATCGTCGGGCGTGGTCTCGTTGCGGACCAGGATGACTGATCGCCCCGCGTCGGCGGCGTCGATGGCGTCGTCGGCGTTGAACACGATCTCACCCGCGGCCGCGCCGGGTGACGCCCCGAGTGCAGTCGTCAGCAGCGCTGCGAGCGGCGCCCCATCGGTACCGGCGAACGTGGCATGCATGAAGGTGCCGATGTCGCCCGCCGGTACGAGTGCAACCGCTTCGGAGATCGTCATCTCGCCGCGACATGCACGTCGTACTGCGTCGGTGATGATGATGGCGAGTGACTCGCCGGAGGCGTTGCTCATGCGTGTGGTTTCCCGTCGAACGCGGCCAGGTGCGCCACGCCCACTTCGTCGACGGCACCGTGAAGCCGTCGACACTGTAGTGGGCGACCAGTAACTCGGCGAGGTCGAAGACAGGCCGACGGGGCCGTCGCAGAGGCCGGCGTGATCGCCAGGTGGTTGCGGTGAGCGCCTCGGCGACGTCGGTGGTTACTTTGGAGCCGTTGCAGTAACGCGTCGCGTGCCCACCCTCGATGGTTGGCGCAGTGCCCTCGGATGTGCCGCTCAGGGATGTAGCAGCATCTGGCGTGCGACGCGATGTGTCGCGGACCGCAACGAGGCAGGCGACGCCGTGCTCAACGGGCCGTCGGCCATGCGCATCGCGTGTAGAGCTATCAGCGCGTCGATGAGCGTTCGCATGGTGAGGGTGCCGGTACCCATGCGAGCGGCCGCCTGCCGGGCGCCGGTGGGCGAACCGTCGCCGAGGTAGTCGAAGGCGCGTCGCTCGTGCAGCTCCGAGAACTCCTGGCGGATCGCCGACAGCTGGCGGATGGTGCCGGGCAGGTGAGTGTGCACGAGTGAGGCCCCGTATGGGTTGTCGTCGATCCAATGCCACACGGCGTCGACGGCGAGGCGCAATCCATCCGCGCTGGCGGCCCCGGCGGCGGCGCGAGCAGCGATGACGACGGCCGAGATGGAGTCGAGCGAAGCGCGCATCGCGGCAGCGAACGGATCGTCCTTACCGCTGAAGTGGTAGTGCACCGCCGTCACCTCGACATCGGCGGCCTCGGCGTAGCCCTTGTCGGCGAAGATCCTGACGGCTGCGTCAACGATGTCGTTGCGACGCGAAGGTCGGTGCGCAGGCTGCTTCTCCACGATGCGCCATTGGCCCATGGCGGTGTGAATGCGGAAGCGCGCTACAGAAAGGGCAGGGTCGTGCCCGAGTGTGGCAACCTTGTCGACGATGAGCAACTCACGAGAGATCTGGCAGCAGGCCTTCGAGGCATCCGCGACTCGCGAGGCCGACTACTCGACGATGTCGGGTGTGCCGTTGGAGCCCGTGTACGGGCAGGCGGATGGCGCCGGTGAGTATCCGGGGCAGTTTCCGTTCACCCGTGGGCCGTATGCGTCGATGTACCGGTCGAAGCTCTGGACGATGCGCATGTTCGCCGGCTTCGGCACCGCCGACGACACCAACTGGCGGTTCAAGGAGATCATCAAGTCGGGTGGTGACGGCCTGTCCACCGCATTCGACATGCCGACGTTGCTGGGTCTCGACTCCGACGACCCGATGTCGCTCGGTGAGGTCGGCCGCTGTGGCGTCGCCATCGACACGTTGGCCGACATGGAGGATCTGTACGCGGGCATCGACCTCGGTGCCACCACCACCTCGATGACCATCAACTCGCCGGCCGCTCCCATCTTCGCGATGTTCATCGCGCAAGCGGAGAAGGCGGGTACCACACGCGCCCGGTTGGGTGGCACGCTGCAGAACGACATCTTGAAGGAGTACCAGGCGCAGAAGGAGTTCGTCTTCCCGCCACGTCAGTCGATGCGGTTGGTACGCGACACCATCTCGTTCACGGCGGCGGAGATGCCCCGTTGGCACAGCGTGAGCATCAGCGGCTACCACATCCGCGAGGCCGGTTCCACCGCTGCGGAGGAGTTGGCGTTCACGTTGGCGAACGGCTTCGCGTACGTGGAGCTGGCGATGAAGGCAGGGTTGCCGATCGACTCGTTCGCGCCGCGGTTGTCGTTCTTCTTCAATGCGCACATCGACTTCTTCGAGGAGATCGCGAAGTACCGCGCCGCTCGCCGCATCTGGGCGCGCTGGTTGCGCGAGCGCTACGGCGCGCAGCTCGAGCGTTCGCTGCAGCTGCGGTTCCACACACAGACCGCGGGCGTGTCGTTGACCGCGCAGCAGCCAGAGGTCAACATCGTGCGCACTGCGATCGAGGCGTTGGCCGGGGTGCTGGGCGGCACGCAGTCGTTGCACACCAACTCGATGGACGAGGCGATGGCCCTGCCCACGGAGAAGTCGGCTCGCATCGCGTTGCGCACTCAGCAGGTCATCGCCTACGAGACCAATGTGGCCCACGTGGCCGATCCCTTGGGCGGGTCGTACTTCGTCGAGGCGCTCACCGATGAGATGGAGCGCCAAGCAGAGGAGCTGTTCGCGCATCTCGACGCGTTGGGTGGTGGTTCGCTGTTGGAAGGGTGCATCCGCGGCATCGAGGAGAACTGGTTCCAGGGTCGCATCGCCGACTCCGCGTTCGACCTGGAACGCAAGATCAACCGTGGCGACCGTGTGGTGGTGGGTGTGAACCGGTTCACCGAAGGCAACGACGACAGCTCGATGGAACTGTTGGAGATCACCAACGAGGACGAAGCGCGCCAGTTGAAACGGCTCGACGTGGTTCGTCACGACCGCAACCAGGCCGCGGTCGACGAGGTGCTCGCTCGCCTGGCCGCCGAGGCTGCCGACCCAGAGGTGAACCTGATGCCGTGCCTCATCGAAGCTGCTGGTGCATATGCGTCGTTGGGTGAGATCATGGGTGCCATGGGCAGCGTGTTCGGGCGTCACGTAGAAGTACCGGTGATCTGATGAGCGCTTCGTCGGCGTCGCGTGTGTTGATCGGCAAGGTCGGCCTGGATGGGCATGATCGAGGAGTCAAGGTGGTGGCGCGGATCCTGCGCGATGCCGGGTTCGAGGTGATCTACACCGGTCTCTTCCAGACGCCGGCCACCATTGCGGCGGCCGCTGTCGACGAAGATGTCGATCTCGTGGGTCTCTCGATGCTGTCGGGCGCCCACATGACGTTGGCTCCGGCAGTGGTCGCCGAGCTGCGTGCGCGCGGCTGCAATGCCCCTGTGGTGGTCGGCGGCATCATCCCGGCGCAGCACATCCAACGCCTGAAGGACGCAGGCGTCGCCGCGGTGCTCACCCCCGGCGCCCCCGCCGACCAGGTGGTGGCAGTGGTGCGTCAGGTGCTCGACGACGCGGCCGCGTTGCACTAGTCACGCCGGTCGAAGCGGCACGGGCACGAACGCGCCGGAGCGCTCCGTGACCGTTGGGGAAAGCGCTACCTCGCTAGGATCGCTGGCGGCCGATCGGTCACATCGCTGGGGGGCTGATGTCTGGGCAGGGGAGACGGAGAGGCGCTGTTGCGTTGATGGTCGCAGCTGTCGTGGCCGCCGGTTGCGCCAGCGGTTCGTCGGCACCCGCGGCGGGCACCGCGTCGCCGGGAGTGTCCGACACTGTGGTACCGAACGACACGGTACCGAACGACACGGTACCGAACGACACCGCCGCCGCCTTCGAGGCGCCGTCAGCAACAGATCCTCCCGAACCCGAGCGCCGGTATCTGTCGGGCGACTCCGAGTACCTCTTCGACCAGGACACGCTGCACACCTTCGAGATCAACGTCTCGGAGGCACTGCTCGCCACGCTGAACGAGGATCCTGCTGCCGAGGAGTACGTCGAGGGCAGCCTCACCTTCGAGGGTGAGACCATTGCCCCGATCGGGGTGCGCTACAAGGGCTCGGTGGGTGCGTTCGTGGGCTGCACCGACGGCCCGAACCCGCTCGTTCCCTCCGGCGCCAAGACCTGCGACAAGCTGTCGCTGAAGCTGAAGATCAACTGGGACGACCCGAACGGCGAGTTCTACGGGGTCCGCAAGGTGCTGCTGCACTCGCAGAACCTCGACCCCACGCTGATGCACGAGCGGCTCGGGTACTGGCTGTTCCGGGAGATGGGTGTGCCTGCGCCCCGCTCCACCCACGCTCGCGTGATGATCAACGGCGAGTTCGCCGGTGTGTTCGCCCTCACCGAAGAGATCGACGGCCGCTTCACTCGCGAGCACTTCGAGGATGGTGCGGGCAACCTCTACAAAGAGGTGTGGCCGTTCGACGCCAACCATGCGCCAGCCACCAGCCAGGCGCTGATCGACTCGTTGCAGACCAACGAGAACGACGACCCGAACGCCGACATCATGACGGCGTTCACCGCCGAGCTGGCTGCAGCAGCACCTGAGGCAGCACTCGAGGTGATCGCGAAGTGGATCGACATCGACAACCTGCTCACCACCTTCGTCGTCGACCGTGCGATCAGGAACGACGACGGGCCGCTGCACTGGTACTGCATCCCTGAATGCAACCCGCACAACTTCTACTGGTACGAGGATCCGTCCTCGCGGCAGCTCACCTTGATCCCGTGGGACCTCGACAACGCCTTCGACTCGCTCACCGGCACCGGGCTGATCGCTGGGTTCATCGAGATCGCCGATGAGTTGGGCGAGATCACCAACGACTGTCAACCGTTCCCCTTCGGGTCGTTCGGCCTGCTGCAGATCTCTGCGGCATGCGACCCTCTGGTCGGGCCGCTGACCACGTTGGACGAAGCGCTCGACGGCATTCGCGCCGAGCTGGTTGCCGGGCCGCTCTCCGACGATCGCGTCGCGCAGCAGTTGGAGCGGTGGAGTGCTCAGATCGAGTCATCGGTCGCCGAGTTCGCCGATGCTCATCCAAGTGCGCAGTCAGTCGAGACGTGGCGGGCAGCGCTGGCGGCCATGCAGCGTGCGCTGAGCGACTCCCTGGCCGGAACGGGCCGCTGACCGTGATGTTGCTCGCCGGCCGACCTCGAACGATCGCCTCGGAGGCCCGATTGCCATGACCGACTCGCTCTTGCTGCTGGCTGACGCCGTTGCGCTGACCATCCTGGTCTTCGGGCTCTACTTCCCTCGCTACCGGCGCCGCGACATGGTGCTGGCCATCGTCAGCATCAACATCGGTGTCGTTGCTGTCGCCATGGTGCTCTCCCGCGCCGACGTGTCTGCCGGGCTGGGTCTCGGGCTGTTCGGCGTCCTGTCGATTCTCCGTCTTCGGTCGCAGGAGCTCGATCAGGAGGAGGTCGCCTACTACTTCTCCGCGCTTGCACTGGGGCTGCTGGGCGGCGTGCGAATCACCCCCGACTGGCTGTCACCGGCGCTGATGGGTGCAATCGTGGTCGCGCTGTTCATCGTCGACCACCCTCGGTTGTTCCCGGCCAGCCGCAGCCAGGCGATCACGCTGGCCTCGGCCTTCACCGACGAACGAGTGCTCACCGATCACCTGGAACAGCTGCTCAACGCGCAGGTGCTGCGGATGAAGGTGAAGCGGATCGACATGGTGAACGACACCACCACCGTCGATGTGCGGTATCGCCTGCGCACCCCGGACCCGGTGGCGCGATGACAACCCCGACACCGACCACGATCGACGACCTGGCCAGCATCTCACTTGCCGAGCTGAACGATCTTGCCGAGCTGCTGACCCGCACGGATCGCAAGTACATCGTCAGCGAGGAGCTGCTCGGCGGGTTGCTGAGCGGTTGCGGTGACGACATCGTGGTGCTCGAGATCGATGGTCGCCGAGAGTTCGCATACGAATCCGTGTACTTCGACACGGCTGATATGGCGTTGCATCGAGCTGCTGCCGCGGGCCGCCGCTACCGCTTCAAGGCGCGCACGCGGATGTACCAGGACTCGGGCGTTGCGGTGCTCGAGGTGAAGTCGAAGGATGGTCGCGGGCGCACGGTGAAGAACCGGCTCGACTACGACGTCGCCGATCGGCATCGCCTCACCGAAGCCGGCCGGTCGTTCGTCGACGAGCTCGTTGCTGCGCCGGGAATCGCCGACACGTTGGCCCCGGTGCTCACGACGCAGTACCGACGGTCGACGCTGGTCGATCTGCGTGCCGGCACGAGGGCAACGATCGATCGCGGTCTGGTGTGCACCGACCCGCACGGCGGCACTGTCACGCTCGACCGGGTGATCATCGAGACCAAGTCGGATCGCGGGACGAGCGCGATCGATCAGTGGCTCTGGCGGCACGGTGCGCGACCGGCGAAGATGAGCAAGTACTGCACCGCGCTCGCGGTGTTGCAGCCCGACCTGCCGGCCAACAAGTGGCGCCGCACGCTCGATCGCTACTTCCGTTGATGGCCATGGTCTCGCTCCGCCGAGTCGCGGTGATCGTTGCGCCCGCAACTGGGGAACCCCACAACGGTACGTAGCGATCTGGGGAGCGCCGGTTCAGCCTCGATCGGCCGCGGTGGCTTGCGCAGGGGCTGTCGGCGTCGTACCACCTGACGACCTGACGAGGACCTGGGTCGGGGCAGTGAACCCGCATCGCAGCAGCAGACCGCCTCGTTCGGAGTACTGTCGCGCGCTCACCACCGCGTCGAACGACGACAGGAAGTGAGGCGCAGATGAAGCTGAGCGCGGAGTTCCTCGCAGACGCCGAGGAGCGACTGAGCAACACGGCACACGCGCCGTCGCCACCCCAGCGCCGGCGGGCGCGGCGGGCGCAGGTGGACGCTGCCGTGCCGGTCGATCTGCCCGGCATCGCTGTGGCCCCGCCCATGGCCGCCGGCGAGGTCGAGGAGCGCTCGATCGGCCCCGACGACATGGTCGACATGTCGTTCCTGGAACGCGCCCTCGTCGCCGGTCGCCCCGTGTGCCGCATCGTCGTCGAGCTGCACGGCGCATCGGAGTTCGCGACCGGCTTCATGGTCTCGCCGCGGGTGATGATGACCAACCAGCACGTCCTCCCCACCGCCGACAGGGCCGAACGCGCACGGGCCGAGTTCGACCTGCGCATCGACGGGGCGATGCAGATGCACTCCGGGGTGCCGTTCGCCTTCAGGCCCGATCTGTTCTATGCCAGCGACAAGGCCCTCGATGTTGCGTTCGTAGCGGTCGCGGCGGAGTCGATCCGCGGTGGTCGGCGCCTCACCGAGTTCGGCCATCACCGGCTCTTCGCGGCGCCACGCAAGATCGAGCCGGGCGATGCCATCACCATCATCCAGCACCCGCGTGGCGAGCCGCGCAAGATCGCGCTGCGCGAGAACCGACTGCTCGCGTTCCTCGACGACGACCGCCTCCTCTACGGCAGTGACACCGCCTCGGGTTCCTCCGGCGCCCCGGCGTTCAGTGACGACTTCCAGGTGGTGGCGCTGCACCGCGCCGGCCGGGCTGCTCGCAAGGATGGTGGCTACCTGCTGCTCGACGGCACCGTGGTTGCCAGCCTGCGCGGCATCGACGAGTCGCGCGTCGATTGGGAGGCCAACGAGGGTGTGCGCATCAGCGCCATCTGCCGGTACGTCACCGAACGCCTCGGCCACGACAGCGACCACGACAACGGCAACGAGCTGCTCGAGGAGTTGAAGAGTGCGATGGCGCACGGCGGCGATGTGATCTCGCAGTTGCAGCAGGGCCTGACTGCAGAGCCTCTGCGCGGGTTGGCGACCGGCGTTGCGCAGCGCCAGCCCTCCGCTCTCGGCGCCGCAACCGCGCTCACTCCGGGCGCGGTGCTCGACCTGCCGCTGCGCGTGCAGATCTCGCTGGCCACCACACCGTCGGTGGCGTCCGGGCAGGTCGCCGTGGCGTCGCCCGACGTCGTCACAGGCGCGTTCGCGGAGAAGTACGTGTCGCCGCGCATCGACACCGACTACACCAACCGGCGCGGGTTCGATACGAAGTTCCTCGGGCGCACGGTCGGCCTGCCCCGGCTGACGCCCGCTGGCAAGGCGCTGGCGGCCACGATGGACGGCAGGACCAGGGTCGACTACGAGCACTTCTCGGTGGTGCTGCACCGCGAACGTCGAATGGCCATCTACACCGCCTCGAACGTGGATTGGATCAAGGAGCATCGGTTCGGTGAGCTGACCCGCAAGGACCTCACCGGGTTGAAGGATGGTGAGATCGAGAAGTGGGTGTCGGATCCGCGCCTGCCCGCTGCCTGGCAGTTGCCCGACACCTTCTACACCAAGGACCGGAAGTCGTTCGACAAGGGCCATCTCGTGCGGCGCGACGATGTGTGCTGGGGTGCCACCACGGAGGAGGTGATCCGCGCCAACGGCGACAGCTTCCACGTGACGAACTGCTCACCGCAGCGCAGCGACTTCAACCGCTCGGCCGAGGACGACCGAGCGTGGGGTGACCTCGAGAACCTGATCCAGCACGGGGTCACCCGCTGCTGCGTGTTCTCCGGACCGGTGTTCGACGACGTCGATCCGGAGTTCGAGGGACGTGACGAGGTGGGCCCGACTCGAGTGCAGATCCCGTCGCGCTACTGGAAGGTGGTCGTCGAGCAGGCCGACGACGGCTCGCTGCGGTCGTACGCCTTCATCTTGCGCCAGGACCTCACCGACGTGCAGATGGAGGAGCTCGACGTGCCCGCGGTGTGGAAGACACGACGGATCAAGATCGCGGCTCTCGAGGCCGAGCTGGCGCTGCTGAAGTTCACCGCCGCGGTACGTGCCGCGGATGTGCTGGGCTGACCCTCGGGCCAGTCGACCGCATCAGCCGTTGACGAACGTGGGGGTCAGCCAGGTCTTGTTGTTGTAGTGCCAGCGCACGCTGTCGCCGACCTGGTTGAGGTAGGCGTCGTTGTTGACGTACCAGCGCCCGCTGAACCACAGGCCCACGCAACCCCACACGTCGCCGGCGGCATAGGTGCCATTGCGCTCGACGGTGTTGAGCCAGGTGTAGTTGCCCTCGTAGCACGCACGCCACGAGGCGTAGGTGTAGTCGAGGTTGTAGGCGGACGACGTGCGAGCGTTGACCGCGTACTGGAACGCGGATTGGTGATAGGTGTCGCGCACCTGGCCGAGGCCCCACGACTCGCCGTTGTCGCCGTTGGCCGACTGGTACCAGTACGACTCCTTGATCACCTGGGCGCGCACGATGTCCTCGTCGATGCCCCACTTGCAGGCAGCCCACTGGATGATCTGGTCGGTGGTGCCGACGAAGTCACCGTCGACGCGGTTGAAGCCCGACCAGGACGTGTTGCTGTTGGCGTTGGCGCGGCTGCCACGAGTGTTGTTGGCGGTGGCGTTCTCGGGGCGGATCTCCACCGCAGCGCGCACCCGCACTGCGCACTGAGCTCCGGTGGGCAGCGCGGCACCCACCGGCAAGGTCGCGAACCTGGCGGGAGCCGGCGCACTCGTGGTGGTGGTGGTGACCGGCGGTCGGGTCGTGGTGGTGGTGACCGGCGGTCGGGTCGTGGTGGTGGTTGCCGGGGGTCGGGTCGTGGTGGTGGTCGCGGCAACCGTGGTGGTGGTGATCGGCGGTCGGGTCGTGGTGGTGGTTGCCGCGATGGTGGTCGTGGTGGCGGTCGGAAATCGAGTGGTGGTGGGCGGGGCGGAGGTGACGAGCGCGACATCGGCTGCTCGGTCGTTCCAGTGG
>ERZ1026796.2112-NODE-2112-length-11990-cov-9.561662_pt1 | contig 11990 bp, 11 predicted proteins | sample MGYA00520874_ERZ1026796 | MGnify/ENA primary metagenome ERZ1026796 (study PRJEB33270, sample SAMEA104284474) | anaerobic digester metagenome | biome: Anaerobic digester microbiome; feature: mesophilic sludge digester; material: Anaerobic digester biomass...
CGGTGGCGTCGATGACGGCCGACGAGCTGCTCGACCAGCTGCGGCGGGACGATGCCGCCGGCTTGCGCCGGATGCAACGCCGGCGCTACTGGACCGCCGCGGTGCTCATCATTGACGAGCTCGGCTTTCAGGCCTTCGACCGCCGCGACGCCCACCTGCTCTTCAAGGTCCTCTCGTCGCGCTACGAGCGGGCCTCGACGATCCTCACCTCGAACAAGTCGATCCGTGAGTGGCCGGAGATGATCGCCGGCGACGAGATGCTGGCCACGGTCATCCTCGACCGGCTGCTCCACCACTGCCACGTGGTGCAGATCGATGGCCGCAGCTTCCGCCTGCGGGAGGTGCAGACCCAGGGGAGCGAGGCGTGACGATACACCGGCCGACGGACCGAGAGACCACCTCACGGTACGCCGCCGCCGTCGGCGGCACGCCGGTCACTGGCGGCGACGAGCAGGGGGCCCCTGCGCTGCAGCCAGGCTCGCACCGCTCGCCTGGCCTCCGCTCCCTGGCCCCCTGCTCGAATCCCTTGCAGAAAGGAGAAAACCAGGACAACGACGCCCCCAGGCAACGGACACCCCTGGGAGACATGGTGCGGGAATCTGGGTGTCCCCTAACTGCGGGAATCTGGGTGTCCCTTGACATGCGGGTTCCAGGTCAGCGCATCGCCGAAGGTCTGGACCATGGCGACCATGCCCGGCTTGAGCGTTGGCTCCGCCGCGGCCTCTGCCATCAGCTCGCGCACGGTCTCGGAGGCAGCCCGGCACCACCGACCGAGCAGTGGGCGGCGGTAGAGGAAGTAGGGGCGCAGCAGCCATAGGCCCGCCCCGATTGCCGGCCGCGTGACACCACGCACAGGAAAGGCGTGTCTCTCGCGGGCCACGGGCCACGGCGAGAGGGTTGACATCTCGGCGCGTGTGACTTAGTGTACTACAGCAGTGATACACCTCCCGATGCCCGACGAGGGAGGAAGAAAGGAGAACGAGCCGATGTCGCCCATGATCGCCATCGATCCGACCGACGCCGCTCCCATCTGGCGGCAGATCGAGGAGCGGGTGCGGCGGCTGGTCCACGCCGGGGCGCTGGCGCCCGGTACTGCGGTGCCCTCGGTGCGGGACCTGGCCCGGGCGCTGCGCATCAACCCAGCCACCGTCGCCAAGGCCTACCAGCGCCTGGCCGATGCCGGGGTGCTCGAGGTGCACCGCGGGGAGGGGACGTTCGTCGCCGAGACGCCCCCGCCGCTCGCCGTGGCGGAGCGCGACCGCGCGCTGCGCGACGGCGCCCACCGGTACGCGGCCACGGCGTTGGCCGTCGGCGCCACACGGACAGAGGCCACGGGCGAGCTGCACGCCGCCTGGGCCTCGCTCGCCCACGCAACGGAGGTGCAACGATGAACGACCAGACCACGAACCAGGTCGCGGTGGCGGGGTTCGACTCCGTGACCGTGCGGTACGGCGCCGTGCTGGCCGCCGACGCCGTGACCCTGTCGGTGCCGCGAGGCTCGGTATACACCTTGCTCGGCCGCAACGGTGCCGGGAAGTCCTCGCTCGTGCGCTGCCTGCTCGGCCAACAGAAGCCGTCGAGCGGGCGCGCGCTGCTGCTCGGGAACGACGCCTGGAAGACGCGCCGGATCGCGATGGAACGGGTGGGCGTCGTGCCCGAGGAGCCGGACGTGCCGCCGGGCATGACCGCGGCGCAGGCGGTGGCGTTCTGCAGCCGGCTGTACCGGCAGTGGGACGGCACGGGGGTGGCGGAGCGGCTGCGGCGGTTCGCGGTCCCGACGACGATCCCTGTCGGCCGTCTCTCGAAGGGCCAGAAGGGGCAGCTCGCCCTGGCGTTGGCGTTGGGGCCGCGACCGGAGCTGCTGGTCCTCGACGACCCGACGCTCGGACTCGACGTCGTGGCGCGCCGCGAGCTCTACGAGGAGCTCGTGGTCGACCTGGCGGACCGGGGGACGACGGTGCTGATCACCACCCACGACCTGGCCGGGGTCGAGGGGATCGCCCTCAGGGTGGGCATTCTCCGGCAGGGCAAGCTGGTGCTGGACGAGGACATGGAGACGCTCAAGGCGCGCTTCCGCCGCATCACCTTCGGGCGGCGGCCGGCGGCCGAGCTGGTGACGGAGCGCGCGCTCACGGCCATGGGCGCCGTCCGCGTGGCCGGCGGCGAGTGGGGGTTCGAGGCGGTCGTGGAGCGCTTCGCCGAGGACGGGTTCGGACGGTTCGCATCCGAGGCCGGGGTGGTGGAGCCCGAGGCCCGGGCGATGAGCCTGGAGGAGATCTTCGTCGCCGTCTGCGGCGAGGAGCGGGGAGGTGTGGCATGAGAGGGCTTCTGGCAGTTGCACAGCGGGAGGTCGTCGACCGGCGCATGTGGCTTCTGGCCGCGCTCGCGGCCGGGCTGATCCCCATGGCCGCCCCACTGCTGCCCTGGGTCGACGCCGGCAGCGTCGCCGAGGCGAGGAGCATGCTGGCCTCGGTGCTGGCGGCGACGCTGACGGCGGCCGGCACGCTCGCGCTCGGCCTGTCGATGGTCGGCAGCGATCTGGCCGAGCGGCGCCTGGGGTTCTACTTCGCCCGGCCGCTCTCCGCCGGGGCGATCTGGTGGGGGAAGCTCGCGGCCTCGTTCCTGATCGTGGTCCTGGTCGGCGTGCTCGCGGCGCTGCCCACGGCGCTCGTGGGGGGCAACCTCGTCCTCAGGGACCTCGTCGGTCTGACGGCGGACGGCGCCGTGCTCGCGGGGGGCAGCGTGGTCTTCGTGCTGCTGGTGCTGGCGCTCGCCCATGCCCTCGGGGTGATGGGACGGTCGCGCTCGGTCTGGATCGTGCTCGACCTCGTGGCCGCGGTGGCGGTCGGCGGCGCGATCTGGGCGGTGGGCCGGCGGTTCATGCTCGCCGGGCCGATGACGCTCATGACCTGGCTCCTGGCTTCGTCACTGACGGTCGTGCTGGCCGCACTGCTGGCCGCCGGGTGGGTGCAGGTGGCGGTCGGGCGCACGGACCCGCGACGAGGGCACATGGCGCTGTCGGCCACGCTCTGGGGCACGCTCGGCTCGTTCGCCCTCGCGGTCGTCGGCTACGCCGCCTGGGTGTTCGCGGCCATCCCCTCGTCGCTCGAATGCCTGTGGGAGGTCATGCCGGCGTCCTCGGGCTCCTGGAGCCTGGTGTCGGGCAGCTCGGCGGGGCGAGGTGACTACTACCCCGTCTTCCTCCTCGACGCCGCGACCGGGCGGTGGGTGAGCCTCGAGCCCACCCCCCACTGGTGGTGGTTCACGCCGATGTTCTCGGCCGACGGCCGGCGCGCGGTGTGGCTGCAGCCGACCGGTCTCGACCCGAGCGACACCCGGCAGGTCGTCCTCGCCGAGCTGTCGGAGCCGCAGCCGCGGCCAGTGGCCACGTCGCTCATCCTGGGACGCAGCGCGCGCAACGCGCGATTGTCGCCGAGCGGCCAGCGGCTTGCGGTGCTCGCCGAGAAGACCATCAGCGTCTACTCGCTGCCGGAGGCGGCCCTCGTCAGGGCGAGCCGCCTGGACGCACACAGCAGTCAGATCTCGATTCGCTTCGCCACGGACGACGAGCTTGTGGTGAGCGTGTGGCCCGAGACGGGGCCATCCACGGCGACCGCCGTGGACGCGACGCTGTGGAGGTTCGACGTGCGGTCGGGGAAGCTCGAGCGCACGGGAACGCTCGATGCCTCGCGCTATCGAGACGACTGGGGCATCCCGGCCGACCCGCTTGGCGAGCTGCGCCTGGCGTTCCACCCCCGCGGGAGCGAGATGGAGCTCGCGATGCACGACGCCCGCACGGGGGCGCTTAAAGCCTCCCTCCTCAGCCAGCCGGACCAGCCGCTGCTCGGCGCGACGTTCCTCGCCGACGGGCGGATCGTCGTCGGCGAGAGCCGCACGGCGGCAGGGGAGCCGGCCCGGGTCCACCTGTTCGGCCGCGACGGGCGGCTGCTCCGCTCCGTCGCGATGCCGGACGGCAAGATCGGGGGGTTCGGAAGCGAGGTCGCCCCCGACGTCCTCGCCGTCAGGCTGGGCACCCTCGAGTCGTGGGCGGGACGAGGGGGCAACACCGTGCTCGTCGATCTCGAGGCGGGGACGGTGCGCCGGCTTGCGGCCGGTCACGTGCCGATCCCGAGTGTGAGCTGGTGGTCGCCGGGTCGCACCCCCGCGACGCCGGGCAGCGCCGCCTCGCGGCTCTTCCGGACCCCGGAGGGCGGACTCGCGCTTTACGACCCGGCCTCCGATAGCTTCACGACGATCCTCGACACTCGCTGGCCGAGGACCTGAGGGATAGGAATTTCCTTTCGTGGTCCGATGGGACGGAACCTCGTGTCGCGGAAGCCGACGAGCCTGCTGCTGCTTCTGGGGGTTGCCGTCGCGGTCCTTGCGAGCACGGGGTGCGCCGAGGAGAGCGAACTGCCGCGCACGGCCGCCTCCGTCTGCTTCGCGCGCAGGGACTTCGACACCTACCTGCAGGCCGTCGCGGCCGTCGGAGCGACCCCGGTCATGCGAAGCCGGACGCCGTAGCAGGCGGCTGAGCCGCGCAGGGGTAGCAGCCCAGGAAGCGAAAGGAGGCCGACCGTCCGGCCAGTGCGTCCAGGACCTCCCGGACGGAGGGGTCCCTGTCCGAGCCCACGAAGTCGAGAAAGAAGGTGTAGGAGCCGGGGTCCGAGCGCTGCGGCGTGGAGGCGATCCGCGTCAGGTTGAGGCCCGCGGAGGCGAAGAGCTCGAGCGCGCCGTGGAGCTGGCCCGCCTGGTGGCGGGTGGCGAAGACCACCGAGCATTTGTCGCCCCCCCCGCACGGCTCCCGCGCGAGCAGGACGAAGCGCGTGGCGTTGGCGGGGGCGTCCTCGATGTCCTGCGCCACGATCTGCAGGCCGTAGAGGTGCGCCGCGAGGGCGCTGGCCACGGCCGCCGCGCCGCGGGGCTTCTCCCTCGCCAGCATGCGAGCCGCTCCCGCCGTGTCGTAGAAGGGGCGGGGCTCGAGCCGGTTGCGCGCCAGGAAGCCCCGGCACTGGCCCAGGGCCATGGGGTGCGAGTAGGCCACCCTCAGCTCGCGGTGATCCGCATCCGGCGGCGCGAGGAGGCACTGGCGCACGGGGACCACCGCTTCCCCGCAGATCCAGAGGCCCGCGCCGGCCAGGAGGCCGCCCACGTGGCCGACGGCCCCCTCGAGGGAGTTTTCCACGGGCACGACCCCCGCGTCGAAGAGCCCCCCGGCCACTCCCTGAAAGACGTCCTCGAACTCCAGGCAGGGCACGGCGGCGGCGCCGGGAACCAGCGCCCGCGCCGCGATCTCCCCGAAGGCCCCGTGCTCCCCCTGGAAGGCCACGAGGCGGTGCCCCTCCCCCTGGAGCCGCCGGCTCTCCTGCATGATCTCGGAGAAGACCCTTTCCGCGAACTCCTCCCCCACCAGGGCGAGGCTGGACCGCTTCGCCCGGTCCAGCACGGAGGCCTCCCGCGCCGGGTCCAGAGGGCCGTCCTTTTTGAGGCCCGCCGTGCGCAGGCCCAGCTCCATCCTCTCCTCGAGGAGCGCGAGCAGCTCCAGGTCCACGGCGTCGATCCGGCGCCGCAGGCGCTCCAGCTCGCGAACCGCCTCCTGGTCTCCGCCCGTCATGGCCGCCCCCCTTCGGCGGAACCTTGCTCTTCCATATACGAGACGAGGGCGCGGACGCGAGCGGCCAGCTCCGCGAACTGGGCGGGCGTCAGCGCCTGGTCGGCGTCGGAGAGGGCCTCCTCGGGCCGGCGGTGGACCTCGACGAGAAGGCCGTGGGCCCCCGCCGCGATACCCGCCAGGCTCATGGGGAGGATGAGGCTGGGGCGCCCCGTTCCGTGGGTCGGGTCCACGAGGACCGGCAGGTGCGTCCGCTCTCGGGCCGCGGCCACGGCGCTCAGGTCGAGCGTGTTGCGGGTGTAGCGCTCGAAGGTCCGGATGCCCCGCTCGCAGAGGATCACGTCGCCGTTGCCCTCGGCCAGGACGTACTCGGCGCACAGGAGCCACTCCTCCAGCGTGGAGTGCATCCCGCGCTTCAGCAGGACGGGCTTCCGGCACCGCCCCACCTCCTTCAGGAGGGAGAAGTTCTGCATGTTGCGGGCGCCGATCTGGAGGACGTCCGCGTACTCGCAGACCCAGGTGAGGTCCCTCGGGTCCACCACCTCCGTCACCACGGGGAGCCCCGTCTCCCGGCCCGCCTGTCTCAGGAGCTTCAGGCCCTCCAAGCCTAGGCCCTGGAAGTCGTAGGGCGAGGTCCTGGGCTTGAAGGCGCCGCCCCTCAGGAGGTCGGCGCCGGCCGCCTTCACGGCGGCGGCCGTCTCCAGGATCTGTGCCTCGCTCTCCACGCTGCAGGGACCGGCGATGATGCAGCAGCCCTCGCCGACGGCCACGTCCCCCACGCGGACGACCGTGGCGGGATGCGAGGACCGGTCAACGAGCCGGGCCGTCCTTCCTCGTGGGGGCGTTACCACCGGGGTGCTCTCTCTGGGTTCTACTTCGGGGCTCATGGGCGCCTCCTTCTGGAACGTCCGAAAAAGAAAAGGCCCCGCACCGTCGGGTGCGGGGCCGGTTGCGCACAGCGCGTTGCCTCAGGCCGGCGGACCGCACCTCCCGGTCTCGGGGGTAAAGTAAAAGTAGAAGCCGCTGCTGACGGCCGGAGCGGACGGGGCCATATTCCCGGTCCTGGCGGTGTCAGAGACTGCGGCGTTCCTGGGGTCCGTCACCATGCACGCCACCTTACGCGCCCGCCGGGCGGCCGTCAAGCGGCGGGTCCACCGGACGGCGGCGCGGCCGCCGGTTTCCGGCGGTTCTCCGCCTCCCCCTTCTCCGCAACCGCCGGAGGGCACAGCGTTCGAGATCGGTAGGCGTGGCATCGTCGCCGGTGACCCTGGCGTCGTGCCTCTTCTCGCCACGCCGCGCTCGGGCGCGGATCACGCTGGAGTAGGCGCCGTAGTCACGCACCGGATGGCGCCGCTCCTCGGGAAAGTGCATGAGCACGCGGGCGAGCAGCTTTTGGAGAACTAAGGCGATAAATCCCGGGGTCCGGGGCAGAGCCCCGGTTGTCTTTTGCGCATCGCGGCCCGCCGGGCCGCGCCGGCGTCCTGCGAGTGCCAATGCGCGGCCTGGAGGTCCGCGCCCACCCGGGAGGTCAGTTCCAGTGCCTGAGGTCGGGCCACATCTCGGCGAGTGGCGTGCGCAGCCCGCGGCAGAGGTAGATCGGCCGGTTCTCCTCCGCCATGCCCCAGGGGTGGTGGTGCTGGCCGACCTGGACGACCTCGCGGCAGAGCGGTTCCAGGTCCTCGCGGCCCCACTGGAGCCAGATCAGCGAGTCGCCCTTGAACTCCGGCGGCCCCCAGATCGAGTGACTCTGGTGTGCGCAGATGGCCTCGGGAAGCCCGAGGGCCGGGCCGAAGAGGTGCAAGGCTCCGGCCTCGCCGTAGTTGCTGGCGAAGACGCCGGTGCGCGCTCGCTCCTCGGGCGGCAGGGCGTTGTAGATCCTGGAGACCTCGGTCACCAGCTCGGGCCAGCCGAACTGGTCGCCCAGACGCTGGTCCAACGGACCTTCATGTGCCACCTCGGTCCTGGCGGACCTGATCCCCAGGACCTGCTGGAACGCCAGGAGCTTCTCCGGCGGCAGGATGGGTAGCCAGGCAAACACCGCAATGGCCGTGATCACGACCACCACCGCCACCATGACGGCCCGCGGCCAGAGCCTGGCGCGCGTCAATGGCCATCGTTCCAGCCACGCGTCCAGGGCCACCGCACCTGCCGCGAAGAGCACCGGGTAAATCGGCGCGAGGTAGTAGTTCTTGGCTTTCATGAGGAGCATCGTGACGAGGAAGACCACGTACATGGTCCCCAGCACCCGGTAACGTCTCCCCTTCCCCACCAGCAGCGACACCAGACCGGTGAGCCAGACCGGGAGCAGCCAGGGATGGTTCATCATCACCTGCTGCCCCAGGAACGGAAGCGGCCCGAGCACCACGTTCTTGCCGGACCTTCGCACGTTCTCGAGGTCCTCGAGGGTCGGGAACCCGTGAGAGACCTGCCAGAGCACGTTGGGCAGGAACAGCAGCAGCGCGACGCCGGCGCCAAGCCAGATCCACGGTTTCCCGAGCTCGCGGCGCAGCGGGCTCGCGACGACGGCCACCGCCAGTGCAAAGCCGAAGAACACGGTCGAGTGCTTGTTCTCGAGGCCCAGCCCGGCCAGCACCCCGATCCAGAGCCAGAGCCTGGAGTCGCCGGTCTGGACGATACGAACCAGGAGCCAGGCGCACCCCATCCAGAACAGCGGCTCGAAGGCGTTCATGGAAAGGATGCTGTCCACGCCGATCCGGATCGGAGCCGCCAGCACGCACAGCCCCGCGAACGCCTGGGCAAAGCGCCCGCCTCCGAGCTGCCGGGCGAGCAGCATTGTGATCGCGACCACCATTGCCCCGGCCAGGGCCGGGATCAGGCGCACCACTGGCAGGGACCCGCCGAGGAGCAGGGCGAGCTTCGCGTACAGCGCGACAAGGGGGGCGCAGTCCACGTAGCCGAAGTCGAGGTGGCGGGCGCAGTCGAGGAAGTAGAGCTCGTCTCGGAAGTAGCCGTATCCCCACGCCCCCGCCATCTGCACGAGCAGCTTGGCAGCCGCCAGCACCCCGACCAGCCGGAGGTCGAGGGGCGTGCTCTCCGCGGAACGCTCGGCCAGCGTCGTCCTGACGACTTCCTGCTCGCTCATGGTCGCTCTCCTGCGCGGTATTCTCGCGCGTCGCCGGGCCGATTGCACGCCGCTCGGGGCTTTCCGCGGCACCGAAGGCCAGAGGAGGCGTACAATCACCGTGTCGGACACTGCGGACCGCGGCTGGAAGGGCTGCCCGGTCCGGGGTTGCGGAACAGAGCAGGGCCCCGGGGGCAGCGCTGGGACGTAGCGCAGTGTGCCAAACGACAGCTCCGAGCTGGTCTCCACGGCTTCCTGCCCGTCAGCTCCCAGGTGCTCGTGTCCGGTTCACGCAGGTCGAAAGAGGTGACGAGTCGTGGGTCTACCAAAGATCATCCAGGGAGGAATGGGGGCCGGCGTTTCCAACTGGGAGCTGGCCCGGGCCGTCTCCATCGAGGGACAGCTCGGCGTGGTCTCGGGGATTGCGCTGGAGGTCATCATGGCCCGCCGGCTGCAGTCCGGAGACGAGGGAGGGCACGTCCGCCGGGCGCTCGCCGCGTTCCCAGACCAGGCGGTCGCCACGAGAATTCTCGGGGAGTACTTCCGGGAGTCGATGCTGGACCGCGCCCTGGCCAGGCTGCCGCGGCCCCACCGCATCGCCGATCCCGACACCCTCATCCAGGAGACCATTGCCGCCAGCTTCATGGAGATCTTCCTCGCCAAGGAGGGCCACGACCTTCCGGTCGGCGTCAACTTGCTGACCAAGATCGAGCTGCCGATCCTCGCGAGCCTGTACGGCGCAATGCTGGCGGGCGTCGACTTCGTGATCATGGGGGCGGGCATTCCGCGCGAGGTGCCTGGAATCCTCGACCGGCTCAGCCGCCACGAGGACGTGTCCATGGCCCTCCACGTCGAGGGCGCCACCGCGACCGACGACTTCCGCTCCTACCTCAGCCCGAGGAAGGTGCTGGGCAACCTCCCGGGCGAGCTCAGGCGTCCGAGCTTCTTCCCGATCGTGTCGTCCAACGTCCTGGCCACGACCATGGTGCGGAAGGCCACGGGACGGGTCGACGGCCTGGTCATCGAGAGCCCCGTCGCCGGTGGCCACAACGCGCCGCCCCGGGGCGAGCTCATGCTGGACGCCAACGGCGAGCCGGTCTACGGTCCCAAGGACGAGGTCGTCGTCGAGCGGATCGCCGACCTGGGCGTACCGTTCTACCTCGCCGGCGGCTGGGGCCGGCCGGAGAAGGTCCGCGAGGCCCTCGGCCTCGGCGCCGCCGGCGTCCAGGTCGGGACCGTCTTCGCGTTCTGCCGGGAGTCGGGGCTCATGCGCTCCCTCAAGGAGATGTCGCTGGTCAAGGCCGCCCGCGGCCTGGGGCAGGTCTTCACCGACGTGCTGGCCTCCCCCACCGGCTTCCCGTTCAAGGTCCTGAGCCTCGAGGGGACGATGTCCGAGCTGATGGAGTACCTCCGGCGCCCGCGCGTCTGCGACCTCGGGTTCCTCCGCCATCTCTACAAGAAGGAGGACGGCACGGTGGGCTACCGCTGCCCGGCCGAGCCAGAAGCGAGCTGGGTCGCCAAGGGCGGCGCCCCCGAGCAGGCGCAGGGCCGCAAGTGCCTGTGCAACGGGCTCATGGCCAACCTCGGCTGGGGCTTCGAGCGGCCCGGGGGGTATTTCGAGAAGCCGCTGCTCACGGTCGGGAGCTACTTCGACCAGGTGCGGCAGTTCCTGCGCGGCGAAGGCGACACCTACTCCGCCAGGGATGTCATCGCCCACCTCATGCGCGACCTCGCCCCCCAGACCTGACACCTCTCCCTGGCCTCGCCGTCACCGCGCGAAGCGGTACTCGCCCTCCAACTCGCCGCCCCCGAGTGCCTTGCCGAGCGCGAACAGCGCCGGGGTCGCGAGCGCCCAGGCTGGCGCGAGGAGGAGCACCGCGTGCGCGGCCCCGTGCGGGAACGCCGCGGCGCCCATCTGCACACCGACGAGAACGGCCACCGGACCGCCGAGTGCCCCGAGAAGCCCGGCCATCAGGCGGTGCCCGGCGAGCCATCGCAGCGAGAAGCGGACCAGCGTCGCGAGCTGGACCCAGAGGGCAATGAGCCACAGGGACGGCAGCGCCACGAGCACGCCGCTGCCCCGCGGTGCATAGGCCCGAAGCGCAATCATCAGCGTGTCCTCCCCGCAGCCGACCAGGCCCGCAGCCACCACCAGCCCCAGCTCCCTCCCCGGCTGCCGCGAGAGCGCCACGTGGACTACCGTCAGGGCGAGGGGAACGGCGGCTGCCCAGCCGAAGCGACCGTGCGAGGCGAGCATGATGGCGGCAATCCACCCCGCCTCGTACAGCGCCACGTTGACGAGGGTCTGCTTCACCCCGCCACCTCCCCGGGGCGCGCCATGACCACCTGGACGTCGCCCACGGCGCCTGCCCGGAAGCTCCCTTCGCAGTACGCGAGGTAGTACGTCCACTTCCGGATGAGGGTCTCGTCGAAACCGAGAGCCAGCACACGCTCCCGGCTCGACTCGAAGCGCCGCCGCCACTCCGCCAGGGTCGTGGCGTAGTGCAGCCCGATCTCCTCGACAGCGGTGACCTCCAGGCGCGAGGCCCCTGTCGCGGCCCAGGACAGGGCGCCGAGGCTCGGGAGGGCCCGCCCGGGAAGATGTACGTGCGGATCCAGTCGACGCCTCGTCGGTAGCGCTGGTAGTGCGCGTCGGGGATGGTGATCACCTGCAGGACGAGCCTGCCACCGGGCGCCAGGAGCCGGACGACCTCGACCACGTCGTCGCTCTCCCAGTCCTCGTTGACGAACGCCTCGCCAAGTCCGATCTCGCCTCGGAGCAGGCACCTCGTGAAGAAACGGTGGTTGCGCACGCGGATGCGGGCCGGGTTCCCGTCCGGCTCCCCGAAGCGGCGAATCTCCTACTCGCTCCCCACGACCTCGACGGCACCGCGTGCCACCCCGCCCAGGAACCGAAACGCCGCGGCGCGCGCCACCCGATCGAGACGGGTCGGCGGGGTGGTGCGAATCGTCATCGGGCTGCCCGGGTCCGGCCGGCCGAGGACCGGGAGCCGCTTGCTAGGGTAGAGTCTCACCGCCTAGGCGAAGACGGCGTCGAACTCCGGCCCCGAGTAGCAGAATCCCGACGCCTCGTCGAGGTACGAGAACGACATGTCGCTCGCCTGGGTCGCCACGCCGAGCTGGCCGATGAAGCGCCTGAACAGCGGATAGAGGTCGTAGCGCTGTCCGGGGGTGTTGAAGCACTTGGGGTTTACGGAGGGGGCGGTGCGGAGTCACCCCACGGAGGGTAGGTAGGACCTGGGTTGGGGAGGGGCAGAGGCGTGTGAGGGCGTGATT
>ERZ1026796.2113-NODE-2113-length-11983-cov-3.054487_pt1 | contig 11983 bp, 10 predicted proteins | sample MGYA00520874_ERZ1026796 | MGnify/ENA primary metagenome ERZ1026796 (study PRJEB33270, sample SAMEA104284474) | anaerobic digester metagenome | biome: Anaerobic digester microbiome; feature: mesophilic sludge digester; material: Anaerobic digester biomass...
TATGGAGTAGGAAGAGAAAAGGTATGGTCAAGCTCTAACTATCTTCAAGAGTGGGTAGATTTTATTAATTCAAGAGGAACTAATTAAAAGAAGGTGTTTTTTCACCACCTGCCAAGTATGAGTATATGGAATTAGAAGCAACAGCTCCTTGTGCTGATGCAGTTATAACTTGCTTAAAGTTATCAAGAGCATTTGTACAATCCCCAGCAGCCCATACACCATCAATATTGGTTGATTGGTTCCCTAATACCTTAATATACCCTTTTTCATCTAGTTCAACCCCTAGCTTATCTGGGATATCTATATATGGCTGTGACCCTATCTCAACAAAAAGGCCATCAATATCTAAATACTCTGAACCTTTGTATGGCTTTGAGAGCTTAATTCTTTCTAACTTGTCCTTCCCTTCCAGTGCAGTAACAACAGTTGTATATATCACCTCTACATTCTTCTTGTTTACAGCATCTTCTATCCATGTTCTATCACCTCTAAGCTGAGCCCCTCTATAAATTATATATACCTTCTTAGCAATATCAGAGAGCATACATGCAGACATTGTTGCAGCACTACTTCCACCTACAACAGCAACTATTTTGTTTTTAAAAAACATTCCATCACAGGTACAGCAGTATGAAAGACCTTTACCAAGGTAATACTCTTCATTAGGCAAATTAAGTTTGTTTCTGTTTGTACCTGTAGCAATAATGATTGTTTTTGAAAGATATTCCTTCCCTGTTTCAGATGTTAAAACAAACATATTATTTTCTTTTTTAATATCTTTAATGCTTTCTGCAATGTACTCTCCTCCTAAACTCTTTGCATGCTCATACATTCTCATTCCAAGATCTATTCCTGATATATCTTGCAGTCCTGGGAAATTACACACTTTATGTGCACCAGTAATAGTACCACCAATTTCTTTTCCAAAAACAATATTACTTAATTTATACCTGCTTGCATAAATACTTGCAGTTAAACCTGCAGGACCACTTCCAATAATTGCAACATCATATATTGTATTTCCACTATCAGGCATATGTATTAATTCTTTAAATTATCATAGATATTGTATCATATTATTCAAATACTACTCATCTAATTATATTCTTGATATATTAAAATACACTATATGGAAGATATTAATCAAAAAATATACATAGTTGGACATACCAGACCAGACCTTGATGCAATTGCATCAGCAGTAGGATATCAAGCATACAAAGAAGGAATAGGGGATTTAAGGTATAAAGGGATAAGATGTGATAGAGTAAATTCTCAAACAGAGTGGGTATTTAAAGAATACAATACAGAGCTTCCTCCATATGTTCCTGATATATCAGGTATGAATATTGTACTTGTAGACCACACATTTCCTGAGAACAGGGCAAAGGGATGGGAGAATGCAAATATTATTGAGGTGATTGACCACCATGATGTTAAACTCCATGATATTATTCCTCAAAAAATAACTATTAGACCTTGTGGTAGTACATCTACTCTTGTTTCAGAAAAGATATTTAAGTCAAATGTATATATATCAAAAGATACTGCCTCTATACTTCTTAGTGCAATACTTGATGATACTCTTGGTTTAAAGTCTCCTACAACAGTGCAAATAGATATAGATATGACAAAGAAATTAAATGAGATATGTAATATTTCAGATTTGTGGGAGTACTCTAAATTACTTTTTAAAAAGAAAGATATATGGAATCAGTTATCCCCTCGTGACATCATTGAGGAAGATATGAGAAATGTTGAGTTTAATGGTAACTGGGTTAGTATAAGTCAGGTTGAGACTATGAATAATAGAGAATTAAAAAAGAAAGAAATAATTGAAGAGTTAGAGAAGATAAATATTACTAATCCTTTTAATTTAAGATTAGTTATGTTAACTGATGTACTTAAGAATGATTGTATACTGCTTGTAGTAGGCAATGATATTCCATTACTTGAAAGAGAGCTAAATGCTAAGATTGTTAATAATACTGTATATTTACCTAATGTAGTAAGTAGAAAGAAACAAATTCTCCCTATACTAGAAAAAATTTATAAAGGGGATTAAGAGGGTCTCCTGATATATATTATTACTTAGCATTAATGCTAGTGTATATTATCAGAAGACCCTTTGGTCTACTTCTTACGAAGGCAGAGGCAATCTCTTCCTTCTGAACGACACTCTTCCCAAGAATAGTCCTCCTTTGCAGCAAAGTTCGCCTTATTTTCGGGCGGGAAATAGCCAAAGCAAACCTTTGCACCGCCTGTATATCTGTCAACAAAATATTGCAATTCTGTCCACTCCCCCCATTCATCCCAAGATGTGAACTGATTGGATCTTTTAATCCAATAAGTCCCTACGTATCCTGAATTCTCATCAAGGATTTCAAATTGTATCCTTGAATACGGAATCTCTGACGGTTTCCCATCTTTTTCATTGGACGAAGAGCAGCCTGAAAAGGCTAGAACAACTATACATACAACAATCAACAAATACTTTCTCATTTTTTTTCTCCTTGTTTTAATGATTTTTAACAGCCATAAATATATACAAACTTAATATATATGTATTTAAGGCTGTTAAAATGGAGAAAAAAATATAAGTAGACCTTTTAAAGAGCAGTATTTCCTAATGTATTAAAACAAAAGGAAAAAAGGTATTAAGAATACCTACTTATATTATACCATAATACTATAGGGTAATAAAGATTCTAAGCAATAAAATCCCAGTCAAGTGTATTTGTTAAAACAGTAGGATATTTATTATCAACTATAACCATATATTCAAACATTACACTATTACCACCATGAGAAGTCCTTGCACTCCAACCATCACTATCTATTTTAATATTTCCATCATCATCAACAACCTGACATTCAATGCATATAACCATACCAGTAATTAATCTAGTACCTGTGTGCTTTCTTCCATATGCAGGAATATCTGGCTCCTCATGGAGAGATTTCCCAATACCATGCCCAACAAACATCCTTAAGACATTAAAACCATTCTCTTTTGCAACCCTTTCCATCTCATATCCTAAATCTCCAGTATAGTTGCCAGTAATAGCAAGAGGAAGACAATTCTCTACTGCTTTTCTTCCTGCTAATAACAGTTTTCTATTCTTATCACTTGGTTGACCTATACTCCATGTCCAGCAATGATCGGTATTAAATCCTTTATATGCTATCCCAAAATCAATGGATACTAAATCACCCTTTTTAAGTGGAATAGAATTAGGAATACCATGTACAGCAACATCATTTACAGATATACATGTATTAAAATGATAACCTTCAACCTTTTTAAAATTAGGCTTTACTTTATACTTTCTGCACAGCTCTCCTGCAATATTATCAAGCTCAAGTGGAGTAATGCCTTCTTTAATATTTTCTCCAACCTGCTTTAATATATTTACAGATATCTCTCCTGCCTCCTTCAATATATTCTCTTCTTTTTGTGAATTAATAATCATATTCTGATTATATACCCACATCTTCTTGTAAACAATAAAAGTATGATATACTGACTACTAGACTAAAAAACTGACTTAATTACTGTTGCTTAAATGAAAAAGATTATAAAAATATTAATACCATTACTATTAATAATTCCATTTTTTCTTTCTAGTACTTTAGTAAATGGGCAAGAAAGTCAAAAATTCGCTGTATCCTTTACTGGTATAGGATGCCCTCACTGTGCTAAGGTATCTCCTCAGCTTCACAGTAGAGTCGAAAATGGAAGCCTTATCCTTATTGAATATGAGATATATAGCAATGTGGCTAACTCCCAGGCATTTAGTACATATGCACAATCATTTGATCTTGATTTAGGTATTCCTCAAATTTTGTTTAATAAAGATATAAAAGGAGTAGGAGACACTCCCATAATTGAGAATATTGATTCAATGATTGAGAAGGCACAGGCAAATGAAATACCATTAGCTGATGGTAGAGTAATTTCTTTTGAAGATTTTAATCTTAACTCTCTTGTGCGATACCCTACCATATATTCAAAGGACAGAGTTGCTATAAGAAAATCAATAACACAGTTAAGTGAGGAAGAGAATGAGCAAATTAAGACTTTTATATATTCCTCCTCTATAGATGATGCATTGTCAACTCTTAAAGGAAGCAGCACAAAAACAGAAATAATAAAAACACCAGGAGGGAATCTTACATATGACCATGCAGTTAAACTTAACGGATGGCTCCTACAATGGAATGGTAATGCACTACCAGTTATAGAAGAGAGCGAAGAAACCAAAACTAATAATGAAGAAACTGCTGAAAATCAAGAAGAGATGTTATCAATTGGAAAAATAATTTCACTTGGTCTTGCTGATTCTGTTAACCCTTGCGCACTATCTATACTTGCTCTTGTTTTAATTTCAATTATCACTTACAACCCTGGAAAGAGAAAAGATATTCTTCTTGCAGGTCTTTCTTTTATTTTAGCTGTAGTTATTATGTATTTGCTTTATGGTGTTTTAATTATTAAAGCATTTCAAGCAGTACAATCAATTACAGCTATAAGAGAATTCTTATTTAACAAATTAGGTATAAACTTAATTCTTGGTATATTTGCAAGCATTTTTGGTGTATTAGAAATCAAAGATTTCATATCTTACAAACCTGGAAGTATAGGTACTGAAATGCCTTTATCATTAAGGCCAAAGGTGAGTAAAATAATTGCCAAAGTAACATCTCCACTTGCTGCTTTTGGAGTAGGATTATTTGTAACATTATTCTTACTTCCATGTACAATAGGACCATATATAATCCTTGGCGGTCTACTTTCTAGTGGAAGTTTAACAAGTGCTGTTCCATCTCTTCTTCTTTATAACCTTATCTTTATCCTTCCTATGCTTGCAGTTGTATTAGCTGTTTACTTTGGAACAAAGAAGGTTGAAGATGTAACAAATTGGAAAGATAAAAATGTAAGATACATGCACTTAGTAGCTGGAATTCTTCTTTTATCAATAGGCTTACTTATGATTTTTGGAAAGTTCTAATTATTTAATTTCCAGCAGTTCTATCTTAAATATTAATCCTGCCTTACCTGGAATAGGACCATTTCCACTATCGCCATATCCCATTGATGAAGGAATTCTCAATTCTCTAATCTCACCAACCTTCATACCAACAACTCCTTTTTCCCACCCTTCGATTACATAGTTTTCTCCTAGCGTAAATTCAAAAGGCTTTCCTCTATCATATGAGCTATCAAACTTAGTTCCATCACTCAATGTCCCTTCATAATGAACAGAAACAGTATCTCCAACTTGTGCTTCCTGCCCATTTCCCTCTTGAATTGTAGTTATTCCTAACACATCAAAATCTTGTACATTACTTTCAGTCATTGTATTTTCCTTATTAGAACTTAAATCAATCGTTTCAGCATCAGGTAGTGTATCCACCTCATTGTTTAAAAAAACAAAAATTACGACTGCTAAAGCTGATACAACCCCTAATGCAATAACAACTGGTATCATATTTGTTTCCTTTTTCTCTTTCATATTGCTACACTAATTATTTAACCCTTTTAATATACCAAAATAGCAGTAATATTATCAAATATTTGTTACATTAGAATGTGTATGTTAGAATTTAGACTATGAATAAAGATAAATTGCTGTATTTTGATACAGAAACAACAGATACTCAAAGTAAAGACATTTTACAATTAGCATTCTTGACTGATGACCCTGATATATACCTAAATATGTATTTTAAGCCAGTACAAGAGATATCCTTTGGGGCAATGGCTGTACACAACATTACTCCCGAAGATGTACAAAATTGCCCAAAGTTTGAAGAGGCACAAATACCAAATGAAGGAATTGATAAAGAATACAAAGGGAGTAAGAATCTAAGTGAGTATTTAAAGTTTCTTGCAAAAAAATATATATGGGTAGCACACAATGTAGAATTTGATGCAGAGGTGCTTATGAAAAAGGGAATAGAAATAGAAGATATGATTTGTACTTTAAAAGTAGCAAGAAATGTTTTAACAACACCAGATGGGAAAGATTTAGAAAGCTACAGACTTCAATATTTAAGATATTATTTAGGGCTGTATAAAAAGGAAGATAAAAAGCATATTACAGCACATGATGCATTAAGTGATGTATATTTCTTAAGAGATTTGTTTAAATATTTCCAAAATAATACAAAATTAAGTATTGAAAATATGATTTTAATTACTAAACAACCCCAAATGATGAGAGAAATGACATTTGGGAAATATATGGGAAAAACTTTTGAAGAGATAGAAAGAGAAGATAGAGAATATTTAGAATGGTTAGCAGAAAGTATGACTGATAAGCCTGATTTACAGTGGAATGCAAAACGAGCATTAGACAGCGGACCTAGAAACAGAACTCAATCTCTTTTTTAATTCACTGCGAAGAAGTTCAAGATCTTCTTTTCTGTATACAGATATTGCAAGAGAGTTAGGAAACTCTTTTTTGAGCTCTTTCATCTTCTCTTTAAGCTGCTCAGTTGAATATATATCTGCTTTTGTAAATAGTACAAATTCAGGTAATGAATAAAGATCCTCTGAGATATTAAGGAATTCTTTTCTCATATCTTTATACACTTTTTTAATATCATCATTTTCAAGACTAATACAATGCACAAGCAGTTTGGCATACTTTGTATGTTTAAGAAATTCAATTCCCAGCCCTTTTCCCTTATGTGCTCCTTCTATTAATCCTGGAAGGTCCATTAGTAGATATCCATCCATGACTGCAAGCTGGGGATTGAGTGTTGTAAATTCATAAGGGGCAACCTTGTATTTTGCATTACTTAGTGCATTAACAATACTTGATTTACCTGCATTAGGAAGTCCTAAAAATATTACATCAGATTTTAAATTAAGTTCTAATTTAAGTTTCTTTGTTTTTGGTTTTTCTCCCTCTGTTCTTGAAAATTTGCCATCCCATCCCTTTCCCCTTAGTGAGAAATTTCCTAATCCTCCTTTCCCGCCATCTAGAATTTTTACTCTATACCCACTTTTTGAAATTGTGAGAAATTCAGTTCCATCGTCATTGTATATCTTTGTAACAAGAGGGACATGTATTTCTATATCTTCTCCATCCTTACCTTTCCTTTTGTTTTTCTGACCATTTTCTCCGTCTCCTGCTTTAAATTTCCCTAATGCTGACAATTTAGCAAGGTCATATACATTTGTATCACCTACTATATATACATCTCCTCCTTTTCCCCCATCACCTCCATCTGCCTTCCTAAATTTATCAAAAGCGATAATTCCATCACCGCCTTTACCTGATTGTACTGTAATTTGACATTTATCAATCATATGCTTATTTTACCTTACTTTATCCTATATTGTAACTTTCTTTGACAATATTTTTTTTGAATGATACTCTAAAAGAGATATTTATGAATAGATAATTACAGATGGAAGAGAGAATTTCTGTTAAATTTGGAGGACAATCGGGTCAAGGTATTAACTTGTTAGGTCAGTTGATAAGCAGGGCACTAAAAGAGTCAAATTATCATGTATTTGGGTATAGAGAATATCCTTCAATTATCAAAGGGGGATTTGCATCGTATCAGATTGATTTTGGGTCATCTGAAATACTTTCACCTGAAAAGAAGTGTGATATATTAGCATGTATTGCACAAGAGGCATTAGAAGAATATCTTTTCACAGTTAGTAGTAATGGTGTAATTTTTCATTCAGTAAAGGATTTTGAATTTAGTGAAAAGGCAAAAGAATATATTAATAAAAACAGTATTAAAGTTATATATATTGACTTAAAGAAGATGGCCCAACAGCAGAAAGCTCCTGCAATAATGGAAAATATGATAATGCTTGGCAGTATATGGAAGGTTTTAGGACAGGATATTAAAACACTAACTGATTCTGTAGTTAAATACTTCTCAAAAAAAGAAGGAATTGATATTGAAGCTGAAAAGAGGTGCCTAAATGCTGGATACCATTTAGAAGAAATTAAGGATGATGAAATTAAGGATGTACCTCAAAGTATTGATAAACATTGGGAGAAGTCATTGATTCTTACTGGTAATCAAGCTGTTGCTCTTGGTGCAATTAGTGCAGGATGCAGAGCATATTATGCATACCCTATGACTCCTTCTACACCTGTTTTAGAACTACTTGGAGATACATATATGAAAACAGGAATTCTTGTTAAACAAGCAGAAAGCGAGATAACTGCTGTACAAATGGTACTTGGAAGTATGTATATGGGTGCAAGAGCATTTACAGCAACTTCAGGAGGAGGCTTTGATTTAATGACAGAGAGCATTTCTATGAGTGCAATGACAGAAATTCCTCTTGTGATCGTCCTAGGGCAACGTGCAGGGGCTTCAACAGGTCTTCCTACATGGACAGGTGCATCTGATATAGATGTGGCTGTTCACTCAGGTCATGGAGAGTTCCCAAGGTGTGTACTTGCAGCTAACGACCCAATTGAGAGTTATGAGCTAATTCAAGAGGCATTTAATATTGCAGAAGTATATCAACTTCCTGTAATACTTCTTACAGAAAAACATGTTGCAGAATCTATGTTTAACATCTTAAACCTACCTAAAGCTAAAAAGATAAAAAGAGGACTCTCACAAAATGGAACTAAAAGATATTTAGTAACTAAAAATGGTATATCTCCAAGATGGTTACCAATGCCTGGGAGAAAGACATACTTAACAAACAGCGATGAGCACGATGAATATGGAGTAAGCAGTGAAAGTGATATTGATACAAAGATTATGACAGAAAAAAGAATGAGAAAAGTTGAAACACTATCAAAAACCATTCCTGCTCCTAAATATTTTGGTGACAAAGATCCTACAATAGTATTTGTTGGAATGGGAAGTGTTAAGAATGCAGTATTAGATGCTATGAAGATTAGTAGGAGAAGAATAGGGTATATTCACTATAAATACATATACCCTCTTAAATATGAAAAAATTCTCCAATTTGCAAAAGATGGAGTTAAAATTGTACTAATTGAAAACAATTTTAGTAATGGTTTTGGAAGGTTGATAAAGGAGGAATCAGACTTTTACATTACAAATACATTAAAGAAATATGATGGAAGACCGTTTTTTGTAGATGATATCTTAGAATATTTAAAACAATGAAAGTAGATTTACAAGATTACAATACAGATATAAAAAACACATGGTGCCCTGGATGTGGAAATTTTGCAGTACATATGGCACTTAAAAAAGCTTTAGTAGATTTGGGGAAGCATCCAAGTGAAGTTGTAATTGTGTTTGATATAGGGTGCAATGGAAATGGAGCAGACAAAATAGAGGGATTCAGAGTAAAAGGTCTTCATGGAAGAGCTATACCACTTGCTGTAGGCTGTCACCTTGCAAACAGAAAAATGACTGTAATTGCAGATGCTGGAGATGGAGGGGTATTGCATGAAGGAATAGATCATTTAATTCATGCTGTAAGGTCTAATTATGATATTACCCTCCTTATACATAACAACGAGAGCTTTTCTCTTACAACTGGACAAATAACTGCAACAACAAAAAGAGGCAAACCAATGTATGCATTCCCTGATGGAAGAACAGAGGGTGAAATAAACATAGGGGAGCTTGTATTAAGCCTTAATCCTTCTTTTTATGCAAGAGGTTTTTCAGGAGATCCAAATGGTCTTAGTGAAATTATAAAGGCGGGAATAAAGCATAAGGGTTTTAGTGTTATAGAAATAGTTCAAACATGTCCGACATATTCACCAGAAAACAGCTTAGAGTTTCTAAAAAGCAGAATTATAAATATAACCCCAACAGATGATATATTTTTAGCTCAAAAAAGAGTAAGAAACAAAGAAAAAATTTATACAGGAGTTATATATCAAAACAAAGAAATGAAAGATTATTACTCCAATCTTAAAAACAGAAAGAATAGAAAGAGTGAACTTGTAAATGAGGTAAAAAATTACAGTATATCTTCTATATTATCTGACCTTGAATAAAAAATGAAAGATGAAATACTTTTTCCTAAAAGCATAGCAGTAGTTGGTGTATCAAGTGATAAAAGTAAGATAGGAAGAGTCATTTACGACAATGCACGAAACGGAGGATATCAAGGAAAAATATTTCCTGTTAATCCTAAATATGACAATATTGATGGAGAGAAGTGCTATCCAACAGTAAATGACATAGGTGATCCTATTGATATGGTATGTATCTCGCTCCCTTATCAATTAGTAGAAGGTATAGTAGATGACTGTATTTTAAAAAAAGTTAAGAGTGTAATAATAATTTCTGCTGGTTTTAAAGAAACAGGAAAACAGGGAAAGGAGCTTGAAGAGAGAATAGCTCAAAAGCTAAAGAGTGCTGGTATAAGATTGATTGGTCCTAATACTCTTGGAATTATTAATAATGAGATTAATCTTAACCTTTCATTTGCAAGAAAAAATCCAGGTGCTGGTACAACCGCCTTTATCTCTCAGTCAGGAGCATTTTGTACTGCTATTTTAGATATGGCACTGCGGGATAATATTGGGTTCTCAAAAGTAATATCCATAGGAAATAAAGCTGATATAAATGAGAATGAGTTAATTGAGTATCTGCAGAGAGATAAAAACACAGACTCTATTGCAATATATCTTGAAGAGTTTAGTGATGGTAAAGATTTTGTTGAAATTGCACAAAAGTCAGAAAAACCAATGATAATAATTGCTCCTGGAAGCTCACAACAGGGAAAAGCTGCAATATCATCACATACAGGTTCTCTTGCAAGCTCATATGATACAACTGTTGCTGCGATTCAAAAGGGAAATTTAATAAAGGTAGAAAGTTCTGAAGAGATGTTTGATGCAATAAAAGTGCTTTCTATGAAAAAGATGCCTAAGGGAAGAGGTGTTGCAATTGTAACTAATGGAGGTGGTCCAGGAATAATGGCAACAGACTGTGTAGAAAGGTTTGGTCTTGAATTAGCACAAATAGGGGAGAAAACAAAAGAAAAACTTTCTAAATTTCTCCCAATACAATCAAATATTAATAATCCTGTAGATATTCTTGGTGATGCACTTCTTGATAGATACGAATATGCAATTAAAACACTTCTTGATGATATTTCTGTTAACACCCTTGTTGTAATATTAACGCCACAGCTTGTTACAGATATAGTTGGGGTTGCAAAGGCTATTGCTGATATCCAGAAACAAACTTCAAAACCAATATTCTCATGCTTTTTAGGAGGTAGTGATGTTGAAGATGGTAATAAAATACTTAGAGCATATGGAATGTATGTATCAAACAATATTGAGGACACAGTAAGACTTATAAGCATGATTACAAACTATGAACTTGCAAGAACAAATAAAAGTATTAGAAGAACATCTGATCTCTTATCTAAAGGCAGATATAAAAAGGCAGTACTGCTTGAACTAAAAGAGGATGAAGCTACTGTTCTTTCTGATGATATTAGTGAAAAAATTGCAAAAGAGGTAGGAATATCACTTCCTAAGCAGATAATTACTGCCAATATAAATGAAGCTATACAGTTTGCAAGTAAAAACTTTCCTGTTGTTATTAAAGCAGTATCAAAAGATTTAACTCATAAAACAGATGTTAGAGGAGTATTTGTAGACATTAGAACAATATCTGAGCTGCAGGAAAAATTTAATATTTTAGCTAGCAATATTGAGAAAGTAACAGGAAGAAAATATCCTGAGATTTTAGTACAAGAGATGATTGAACCTAAACTTGAGTTTTTTATTGGTGCAAACAGAGAGGGGGGTGCAGATATTTATGAAAAGGAAGGAAGAGGTTTTGGTCACTTAATTGCAATCGGACAAGGCGGAGTGTATACAGAGGTTTATCAAGATATTCAGCACATATTAGTTCCTGAGAGTATAAAGAATATAGCAGAGAAATTAAATGCTACAAAGGTTGTAAAAATAATTGATGGATATAGAGGAAAACCTCCACTTCCTAAGCAAAAGCTTATTGAAATGATAGATAAAGTACAAAG
>ERZ1026796.2115-NODE-2115-length-11980-cov-2.258078_pt1 | contig 11980 bp, 6 predicted proteins | sample MGYA00520874_ERZ1026796 | MGnify/ENA primary metagenome ERZ1026796 (study PRJEB33270, sample SAMEA104284474) | anaerobic digester metagenome | biome: Anaerobic digester microbiome; feature: mesophilic sludge digester; material: Anaerobic digester biomass | place...
ATCTAAGGTTGCAAAGGGGCCGTCAGATTGGCGAAGACGCCGAAAACCCCGCTCGACATGGGGAGCCGTTCCAGATCATCCGCAGCAGCCAAAAATCGATCCGATGTGTTAGCTGCATTGATCGGTTCAACTTGCACTGTTCGTGACTTGCAGCGGCGCGCGCAGGGGTTCACATTGTCAAGCCAGAGCAGGCTTGAATCCCCCCCTCGGGGACCACAAGTTAACAAATCCGACGCGGAGAGCGCCGGGCTGCCGATGGTCGGGGCCCTGCGCAACTGCCGCAAGACAAGGACAATGAAATGACCGAACCGCTTTCCCCCATCTACCTGGTACTGCCGCTGCGCGACATCGTGGTTTTTCCGCATATGATCGTTCCGTTGTTTGTCGGTCGGGAAAAATCTGTCCGCGCCTTGGAAGAGGTAATGGCCGATGACAAGCAAATCCTGCTTTCGTCACAAATTGATCCGTCTGTTGATGATCCAACCATGGACGGCATCTATCGCATCGGCATCGACGAGCCCGAAGTCGCCCGGATCGTCGCCCCTGACAACCGCTTCACCGTTGAAGTCGCCGACGGACCCGCCCTCTGGAGCAACCGGTTCGCGTACGATATCGTCATCCTCCGCGGGGAGGTCTACGCCGCCGACGACGCGCAGGAGAAGTTCGTGGCGGACTTCATCGCCGCCTGGAACAAGGTGATGAACCTCGATCGCTACGACCTCGCCTGATCTCGAAGGGAAGGTTTTGTAACGCTCAGCTGCGACCTCGCAACGGTTTTCCGAGGCGAGGAGGCGGCTGAGGGAATCGGGCCGGCAGGGAACGATGTCCATTAGCCCGAATGTTTCATAAACTTGGCGCCTGATGCCAATGGGCTTGAATTTTGATCGCAACATGCGTCGGGCTCCGCTGAGTATTGCTGACACGCAGCACCTGCCAGGCGGAATTTCCCATTTTTCCACCCCGCATCCTCTCGCCATCGTGCGGCAGGCAGGCATCAGGCGAAACGCAGCCTCCGCGCCAGCGGATTCAAGACAATGAGGTGTTACCGCGCCGTGTTTGTCGATCAGGCCGGCGCCGGCGGACGCGGCACCAGATAAAGTAACTCAGTCACCCGCGCCAGAAGGCCCTTCATCGGACACGACGTCGGCAAAGACAGCTTGATCCGATCCTTGTACTGCACCACACGCACCGCCAGCTTGAACAGTGTCAAGATGATCGAGAGCGGTTGCGCCTTGGCCAATTCCGTATGGACCAGCGTATTCTCGCGCAAACCGTGGATCAGTGCATAGGCAGCACACGAATAGAACAGTCGCAGATGATTGGCCAGGAAGGCATGATCGGACGTCCGGTCACTGGCCAGATCATTCTTGAGCGCCTTGATGAAGTTCTCATCTTGTCCTCGGGCGCAGTACAACTCCCGGTAAAGGATATCTGCTGTTGGCTCGGCCAAGGAGGTCACCACATAGCGAGGATTGTCACCCAGCGCCATCACCTCGGCCTTGACCACGACGCGGTAGGCCTTGGGCCAGGAGGCAGCCTGATAGTCGATGTCATCGTACAGGCGTGTCGCTGTTGGTTCGGACTGCCCCACGCGCCGAGCGTTGGCGCAGCGTGTCTCGTGCAGCGCGCGGGCTCGTTCCACCAAGGGCGTGGCCTTGGGCGAGAGCACCTTGTTGCCGGCCAGACCAAAGATGAAGTCCAGATTCGGATCAGACTGGCACAGGCGCATCAGTTCAGGATTCGAGAAATGACCATCACCGCGCAGGATGATGTGGGTTTCAGGCCAGGCGGCACGCAGGCGGTGCAGGACCCGCCCGATGATCGCTGCGTTCTCCCGGCCGGTGGGGCGTTTGCCCGGACGCAGCACCGCGGTGATCAATTTGCCGGAGAGTCCCTCGAAGAGAAACAGCGGCAGGTAGCAGTGATTTCCGTAATGATGATTGTAGAACGCCAGTTCCTGCTGGCCGTGCGTCGCATCTTCGGAGTGATCCATGTCCAGCACGATCACGGCGGGTGCTTTAGCGTAGCTGGTGATGAAGGCGTCCACGAAACTGCGCGCCAGACGGTAGATGTCTTGGCGCGATACGCTGTTCTCGAGCCGGGAGAGCGTGGGGCCGGAGGCCAGATCATTGCCGTCATCCAGCGGCGACCGGCCGACGGCCAGTTTGAACATCGGGTCGCGGCGCAAGGTGTTGGCGTCGTTGCCATCCGCGTAACCGCTGGCCGTTTGGAATATTCGCTGCCGCAACAAGTCGGCCAGTGTGTGGTCGATGTACGACGGGTGGCGCTTATCGTGAATCGCACTGACCAGTCTGTTAATCAGCCCCGTCTGTAGATCGATACCCCGTAGCAGAACCGCACCAAAGTCGGCGGACAGCGCACCACCATCAAAATCCGCTCGGATCGTGAATCCGGCGCTGGCAGGAAAACGAAGCTGGGGCGAGGTAGAATTCTCCATGGGCGGTCTCGTTTAGGCTTCGTACGAAGCGTTATTTGCGTAACCCCAATTATATCAATGGGTTAAACGAGATTCGCCTGCTTTTGCGAAAAATCCGGGCTAGGGTATCTCAAATGAAAAATATTCTTCTCGTATCAAGTCGAACTCTCAAAGCAGAGCAATATGACCTTTGTGTGAATCCGTTGTTCTGTTGCGTCCAGGTTACCCATCTGCGTATTTCGCGCCATCGTGACCGGTGATTTCGCCGAAGCGTGACCGGTGTTTCACGAAAGCGTGACCGCGATTTCGCGCTGAACGTGACCGTTGAGGAAGATGTTGCATGAACCTAGAAACCGCAGTTAGCTGATTCCGTTTGCATGGATTTCGAGCAAGTGGCGTATTTTGGGTGGGCCGATACCGGCGAGAGTCTGCTTGAGATGATCACAGACGCGCTGCCAGACGGTGAGGGGGTTCAACTGCTCCGCAGTTTGCGTGACCCAGCCCTGAAGCAAGGCAGAGACACGCATCAGCGCGGCCCGCGCCTTCTCGAAATGGGCATGCAAGCCGGTCAAGGTAATCGTCGTTTGGCCGGCGTGCTCCGTTCTGCGGCCTACCGAGGCCATCAGCCAGGGCCGGCTGGTAATGGCCTCGCGCCGCGCATCGGGATGGGCCAGGCGAACGAACAGGCTCCACCAGTTGTAGGCCAGCGCCACGCTGCGGGCCGCCAGCTGGCAACGCTGCAGATCATGCGTGGTGAAGCCGCCCCAGCCCCACTGGTTCTTGAGTTCGTCGAAGGCATTCTCGGCATCCGCCCGATCCCGATAGAGTTGCCCCAGACTGAGTACCTCGTGGTCAGTATTGGTCACCAGCACCGCGTACTCATAACCTGTGATGCCCTTGCCGGTCTTGCGCTCGGCCTCGACGAAGGCCAGCAGTTGCTGACCGTCATGCTCGCCCGCAAGGACGACCTCACCCGTCAGCGGGCGGCGCAACACGACGACACGCCGCTTCTGCAACCAGCCGGTCAGCGCCAGTTCGCCGTCCTTGCCTTCCCAGCCCTGGCCGGCATCGGTCCAGCCGGATTGCCGAAACAGGCTGCCGATGTGACGCTTGACGTTCTTCGACAGCTTGAGCTTGAACAGGTAGGGCTGGCGGCGTTCTTCCAGCGCCGTCATCAAGGAGTCGCTGCCGAAGGCGTTGTCCCCGCGTACCAGCTTCGGCTTGCGCTCGGGCGGCAGCGCATCGATCACTTTCAGCAGCCCCGGCTGGGCATGTCTGGCGCTGTGCTCGTTGCCGGCGCTGACTTCGACGCCGAGGACCTGACGCAGTCCGCCCATCAGGTAGGTGTGATAAGCATGCGATGGCCGGCCCGGTTTCTTCGGGTTGTAGCCGATCAGCGCCCCTTCCTGGTGGCCGTACAATGCCTTGATGGTGGTGTCGGTGTCGAGTATCCAGGGTACATCCAGCAGCGGCCCTACGCTGTCGGCAAGGTGGGTGTCCAGCCATGCCGTGCCTTCCGCTTCCGGAATGCGTTTCAGGGCATTGCGCAGCGCGTCTTCGGAGATCACTTTCTTCATGCCGAGCAGGCCGGGATTGACACCATCACAGCGGATGCTCGTGACGTGCGAATAGCGTCGGTGTCCGGCCAGCATCGACAGCATCCAGGTGCCCAGCACTTCGGCCTTGCTCGGGGCATTGGGACTCGTGTAGGCGAGTGGGCAGCTTTCCAGCCAGCGCGACCACAGTCCGGTCAGGTTGAGAAATTCGATGAAATAAGCCAACTGGCCGAGCGGCGTCGCCGCACTTTCCGTCTCCCAGCGAACCTGCACCCGCCCCACCATCGTCTGCACCCCAGCGCACGACAACAGCATTTCTTGGCGCTTCGCCAGCTTCAGCTTCGACTCACCCATCCGGTGACTCCCTCAACCCACTCGAAGCCCATAGCCTGCCTCATTTCAGGTCACTTCGGGGCCCGGCAACTGAGATTTTTAGTCACTAACCACTCCAGTCTTCACAAATCATGAGAAGAATTCAATGCGCGGAAGCCATGGCTGGGATGATGTTGAAGCGGGTCAGGGAGCATGCAGCGGCAATGGCTGAGCGGCCCAGTCGAGTCAGGTAGTAGCGATAGGTATGGCCGACTTTCTTGATGACACCAATGTCACGCAAGCGCTTGAGTTGGCGAGACATAGCCGATGGCGTGAGAACGACATACTTGAACAAATCGGATCGTCGCCAGCCATGAATGTTGAACTCGCCACGCTGCAAGGTGCGCAGCAAGGTTTGCTCATCGGTGGCAAAGAAATTCAGTCCCTTGACGCTGGGCGCTACGCCGATGCGTGGCTGACTCAACCGCTGCAAATCACGCTCGCCGGCACTGGGGTCGTCCAGGCTGGAGAGAAATGCCAAGTACCGTTGATTACAGCCGAGCAGAATTTCCCGCAAATCAATCAAGCTGTAAATCGTCTTCTTCATGGGAGCCAGTTCCCGCGTGGGCTCCCTGTTCGCGTGTTCCACCTTGCGGTGGTGTTTGAAAAAACTCACCTCATTGACCGTCGTCTCGACCCGCAGTACGCGGGAGAATTTGTCATACACTTTGACGCCGGCGACGCCCATGTAGTGCTTGATGCAACGCCCTTCGATGCGCGTGGACAAGCGCGAACCAATTTCCTGAGCCAGTTGTGGCGTGATCTTCTTGCCCAGAAAGCCCGAAACGCACTCTGCGTTAGCAGCCAGCACCGCCTGACGAGAAATGGCGTCATACAGCGGCACCAGAATGTGTTCGCTGCGAAACATCAGATCGGTCGAATATTCGACCTGCCGCAGGCTCCAGTGATAGGACTGCCCAAACACGTCAAACACCGGACAGAACTGTTTGGCATAGTGATCCAGCCGTCGGTGCAGCAGATCCGGGCTGAAGGCGTTGGCCAGTTCCTGCGCACGATCCACATCGGCCACGCGCAAAAAAGCATTGTCCTGCGGGAGGTATTCAATGCCCTCGCGCGTCAGTCTGCGCGCCAAGGCGCTATGGCCATTGCAGTAGAACTGCAAGCTGAACGGGGCCCACGTGGGCACACGCAGATAGCACAGCCCCAGTTCATCGTCGATGACGTAGAAGTAGTAGTGCAGGCATTTGCCTTGTGTTGCCTTCAAGTACGTCTTGCCCGTGCGTTTGTCATGCCACGGCACGTAGGTCGGGCAGGCTTCCATGGCCGAGATGACATGCACCAAGCCGGGGGTATCACCGCGCTTAGCCAATACGCGAGCAACCAGTTCTTCCTTGCGAATGTGGCTCTTGCTGACGTGCTCAATCTCAATGCCCGCATCGGCACAGGCTTGATGGGCACGCTCACGAATCCGGTCACGCAACGGCTCCGCAAACTTCGGGTAGTCAAATATGCGAATGCTCTGCTGGTACAAAAAACTCGTCATGCCCTGCGCGTAGCACGCACCCGGCAACGTGCCCACAATAAGGATTCGATCAAAACAGGACAACACCCCATGCAGGTTCGCCGCATACCGCTCCACCAATCCTGTTGTCGCCGACATGATCGCCTCCACGCGATGAGTGAGCCTACGGCGACTTCTCCAGCCGCAGGTAATCCAATCTAAACATGTACTTCTTGACGGCTTCCGGACGCGCGCCGACGATCTCGACGGTCAAGACCTTACCTTCGATAAAATAGGCCGTGATGGACTTATCGTCATTCAGGGTGAGGGTTTCCGAGTCGTTGGTGCTGTTGTGGATGTCGTCGCCTTCCCAGTGGTCGAAGAGATAACCCACTTCCGGCGCGGCAGTAACGGTGACTGAGCTGTCCGTGAGATAGCATTCGGTGCGTACCGCGCCATTCTGCACGCCGCCGGGCAGGTCGGGATTCACCTCGATTGCCCCGGCCTGCTCGCCCGGCGACACGGCCATGGTGAGCGTCTTGCCCGGCGTGAAAACGGCCGTGATGTCGATATTGCTTTCAAGGACGGACTCGTACCAGGGCGAGGTGCCTGCATTTTCGGCATCCATCTCCCAGTGGTCAAACGCATGTCCGGCTGTCGGCAACGCAGTAAGCGTCACTTCGGTTCCAGGCCGGAACGACTCGCGAATCGTATTCTCCTCTGTTACACCGCCGGGATAATCGGGTTCAAACAGGACCGTACCCGTATCCAGACCGGGATAGGAGGTGGCCGACACGATGTAGCCGGAGACAAAGGAGGCTTCGTAGGTAACATCAGCGTCAACGACCAGGGTCATCACCGGATCGGTGTTGTAGCTACTATCTGCGGTACCCTCTGTGACGAGTTGCTGCCAGTAATCAAAGGCATAGCCGAGTTCGGGAACGGCCGTGATCGATACGGTGGCGCCTTCGGGATACGTCTCGGTGCGGGTTCCGTTCTGGTCTAGACCGCCCGGATGGTCGGGGTCGTATGCCACCCTGCCCGCGTATTCCGGGTAGACCTGTGTGCCGATGACTTTTCCGCGGGAAAAAGAAGCAAGCATACTTTGATCGTCAACGAGTGTGACGGTGTAAACGGGATTGGTGTTGTACTCGACGCCGTTGATTTCCCAGTAATCAAAGACATAACCGTCGCGATGTATCGCAGTAACTTCGACCTCGGCGCCTGGAGGATACAGTTCATAGCGAGACGCGCCGATAACATCGCCACCCGCCGCCTCAGGTGACAGTTCCGGCCAACCGGCTTCAAATCCGGGATCGACGGTTGCCGTCAAGGTCTTTCCCGAAACAAATACTGCCTCAATGGTGCAATCTTGAGTAACGGTGTGCGTATAGTGCGCCTCGGCACTGCCGAATTGGCCGCTCACCTCCCAGTGGCTGAAGGCATAGCCCGCCCCTGGCGTGGCATCCAGAGGAATCTCCCGGCCAATGGGCACGGTCCCGCCCTCAGGCGGAAACACTTCACCCTCGCCCTGGATTGCCAGGGTGAAGGTACAGGCGGGCAGAAAGACCGCGGTAACATCGCGTGGCTCGGACATTGTCAACGGGGCAGGGTTCTCCCATCCCGTGAGGTCCCCTTCCCAATGGTCGAAAAGCCAACCTTCTTCTCCACAAGCGAACAATTCGATGGTGCTGCCGTGCAGGAACGTGCCGCCGTCGGGGGTAACGGCGCCGTTACCTTCAACGGTCACGTTCAGGTATTCCACCATGTATCCGAGCGGGTGAATCTCCGCGATCACAGTCTTGTCGCCGTCCATGACGATCTCAACAGGATTGGACGTGCTGAAATTGACGGGGTCTCCCTCGCAGAGCCAATGCGAAAAAAACGATGAGACTCCTGGGGATACCGTAAGACGGACTGTAGTGCCAGGGTCGTACCAAGGCCCTTCCGGGGAGGCGCTTGTCCAGGCTTCCGGGCTCAGATTCAGCAGATACTGGGAAGTAAGCACCGCGGTGATGCTCTTATCCGAATCCAGGGTAATCGTGGTTGGATTTGCGTTGCCGGTAAGGTTGCCTTCCCAGTGGTCAAAGCGCCAACCGGCATCGGCCTGGGCAAATACTTCCACAACGGCGCCGTCGGAGTACTCCTCCTGATCCGGGAAACAATAAATGGCGCCCCCCTGAGTCACGCCGGTGGTCAGGATGAATTGCTCAAGAAAGACGCCCTTCACCGACTTGTCGGAATCCATGGTGAGGCTTCCTGGATTCACGCCGCCAAAGAGGTCTTGTTCCCAACGGTCAAACTTCCATCCTTCGATATTCTCCGCCGTTACAGTAGCCTCACTGTCCTTATCGTATTCGTGCTCCCCCACATCAGGGTTCAGCGTGCCCTGGCCCGTCTTGCTCACGGTCAATGTGACCAGCTCGATGAATACCGCGGTCACATGTTTCTCTGAGTTCATCGTGATGAGGTAAGGATTGTCCGTGCTTTGATCGATGGGATCGCCCTGGCATTCCCAGCGGTCGAAGCGCCAGCCCTCGGTGGGGACGGCCTCAAGTTCAACCTGCGAGCCCGAGCTGTACTGGGGCAAGGATGGATCGCAGGACACCGAGCCCCCCCTGCGGGCTCCACGGTGACGGTAAGCGTGTAATAGGTCTGCGTCGGGCACGCATTGGCGGTCTTCGCCCGATTCAGGCCAATATGCCCCGCACCAAGACACAACACAATGAATGCCGTTAGAAGCGCGATGCCTCTGTGCCCGCTTCGAGAAAAGCCCCTACCCCTCATGGCTACCCTCCACAGGTTGCGTCCCCACACCGGAGGTGCTGCTATGCAAACGTATGCTTACGCGTTACTTCTCAGCCGACTGCAGGGCGTTCACCTCGTTGAGCATGGTCACGGCCGCCTGGGATGCTTCCCAGTGGTTTTCCGCGGCGAGTGCCTCAAAGTAGTGTTCCTTGGCTTTTGTGTACTCGCCCGTGGTCTTGTACAGATTGCCCAGTTCCAGGTGGGCAAATGCCGCATAGTCACTGTCACCGTATTCACGAAGGTAGCTTTCATAGGCTCCGATCGCTACTGCAGGCTGGTCGGGGTGTTTGAGTTTCACAGCCAGCGGCTTGGTAACCGCCGCCCATTGCCCCACGGCCCCTCCCCACATCCCGGGTGCCTTCACCTCGCCGAATCGAGTGACGACGTCTTCGAACGTGACGATGGCCGCATCATAGTGGCCCATCTCTATCTGCGCGTATCCCTGCGCCCAGCGCATCGTCGCCTTTACCCAGTCTGAAGCAACATGTTTCCTGAGCGATTCTTCCATCGGGGCATATTGCTCCGGGGCAAGCATGGCCGCCAGATGGCGCTCGGCCATTTCGCGGTTCGCACCCTCATGCAGGTAGTAATCTGCCAGGACGTAGTGACTCGACCATTTCGAAACACACGCCGGCAAGGATGCGGTGAAATCAGCGAGGTCCCTGGCGCCTTGACTGCCCTGGTCCCAATGAACCCGGGCCGCTGCCGCCATATACAGGCCGGCAAAACACACCTGATACGGACTGTTCACCGCATCACGCATGCTTTCCAGGACCCCCTCGCAACAATTAACGTACAATGGCTTCGCCTCGTCTGGACGACCGGCCTTCTTCAGAAAGTTTCCGCGAAGGAAATAGAACGCGCATACGTTGTATCTGGCGAATGGAGAATCCAACTGCGACAGGGAAGGCAATTTCACAGCCAAATCTTCAACCACACTCCCCGCCTGAATGGGATCGGCAGAGACCGCTTTGTCTGCACGCTGAATACCTTCAAACGCCAGAAGGGACTGCTTTGACTCTGGATACTTCTCGATGAGCGCGATGTACGCCACAAGCGCATCCGCATAACTGGCCCTCTCAAGCAATTTATCCGCTGCGCTGAGTTCAACAGCCGCCTCCGGAATTGGTTGGGCAAGCGCTTCCCCTGTCATTGGATCGACGGGGATGGATTCCTCCGCGTAATTTGCACCGCTGATGAGCATGGCAACGGCATAACTCACGATCACTCTCCGCATGGAATAGGCTGATTTCATGTCGGTTCCTCCAGGAATTCGCATGACCTGCCAGAACAGCGCAAGGAGGCGGGTAACGGCTCGGGAACACCAGCGGGCGAGGCAGGACAGAAGCTGAGACTGAGGCGCCGAGGAAGCGGTGAATGGCAAAAGGGCCTCAACTCGGCTTCGAGAGGAGATGGCACCCCCGCAGAATTAGCCATGTCTGCACCCCCACCATGACTACTGCAACCCTCCGCGGATCTTATACATCGTTGGATAGAAGAATGTCAAGCATGAAAACATGTGTGTATACAAGCATTATCTTGTCAGTTACTTGAGTAGGATTCGACCTAATCTTAAATGCCCGTGCAAGCTCATGGTGAGGCCGCGCATCCGCGACCGTACCGCTCCGACCGCGTACGTTCCTCAGTCAGCGGTCCGCGGAACTTCGGGCGGGGTCTCAAAGAGCTTCTCGAAATATGCGTCCTTTGTATATAATCGGCCATAGATGTCCAGGGGGAAAGACAAGCTGAACTACATCCGGAAGTGCCTCCGCCGGCACAGCGATGCACGGTTGGCGGGAGCGTTAGGCATTTCGGAGGCGGAGGTGCAGAAAGCGCTTTCGTCGATGGGGTTGAGCCGGAGCAAGGCGGACAAGGCCTGGATCCGCGAGCATCCGGATGAGCCCGTGTTGGCGTTCTCTTCGCAGGCGCCGAAACCGACTTCGTTGGCGCGGCTTGGTCTCGTAGATATGGTGACGGCCCTGGTCGCGGCATGCGCGGCGTTGGGAGTCTATTTCTACACCTTGGGGCCGACGATCACGGGCGAGGACAGCGGCGAACTGGTCACCGCGGCCTACCACCTCGGCATCGCCCACCCGCCCGGGTATCCCATTTGGTGCCTGCTAGGCAAGCTGTTCACCTGCGTCCCTCACGGCACGATTGCCTGGCGCGTGAACTTCATGTCGGCGTTCTTCGGGGCCGCCACCGTGTTTCTCGTGGCCCTACTGGTCATCAAACTGACGCGCAACCGCCTGGCGGGCGTGGCTGCGGCCCTCGCACTGGCATTCTCAGGCGAATTCTGGGAACAGAGCGTCATCGCGGAGGTGTACTCGCTGAACGCGTTCTTCGTTGCGGCATGCGTGTTTTTCCTGGTCCTGTGGTACCAGCGCCGCAACGACCTGATCCTCGTGGCATTTGCGGCCGTCTACGGCCTGAGCCTGTGCAACCACAACACCATGCATTTTCTCGGTCCCCTGTTCGCGGCATTCGTGTTGGCGGCCGACCGCGCCCCGTTCCAGCGGTGGAAGGTATACCTGGGGCTGTCGGTACTCGCCTTGGGAGTGGCCGGAGTGGTGCACATCTACCTGCCCATTCGGTCCATGGCCGACCCGCCCGTCGACTGGGGCAACCCGCAGACCTGGGAGAACTTCTGGGAGCACGTCCTGCGCAAGCAGTACAAGTTCGAAGACACCCCCCGTACGCCGGCGCGGCTGGTCAACCAGGTGCTCACGTTCTTCCGGCTCTACAGCCGCGAATTCACCCTCTGGCTGGCGTGGTTGCCGCTGGTGGGGCTCTATCCCCTGTGGAAACGCGACAAATACGTCTTCGGACTCGTCGTGCTGCTGCTGCTGCAAATAAGCATGGGCTTCGTGGTGGTGCTCAATTTCGACATGGACAAGCAGTCCCTCTGGCTCAATAATGTCTTCTGGATTCCCGCCTACATGATGGCCGCGGTGTTGATGGGCGTCGGGCTGGACTGGCTGCAACACCAGGCGCGCGCCTACGTGGAAAGCAAGGGCAGGGAGGAGAAGAAGATACCATATGGCCCAGAAGCGGCGTGGGCCGTGGGCATAACGTTTGCCGCGGCGATGGTCGTGGCGCCGCTGGCGGTGTTCTACGACCGGAACGACAAGAGCGACTACTACTACAGCTACTACTTCGCGCACAACGTGTTCCGGACGCTCGAACCCAACGCCATCTACTTCCCCACTGCCGACCACGCGACGTTCCCCGCCTTGTATTTCCAGGCAGTTGAGGGGATGCGGCCGGATGTGACCATCGCGAACAAGTACGGCTACCCCGAGCCGGCGGTGTACGCCGATATGCCGCCGGAATTGCGAACGAAAT
>ERZ1026796.2116-NODE-2116-length-11975-cov-3.781398_pt1 | contig 11975 bp, 10 predicted proteins | sample MGYA00520874_ERZ1026796 | MGnify/ENA primary metagenome ERZ1026796 (study PRJEB33270, sample SAMEA104284474) | anaerobic digester metagenome | biome: Anaerobic digester microbiome; feature: mesophilic sludge digester; material: Anaerobic digester biomass...
GGTTAACGGTTTGCCATCTTCCATAGGAAAATTTACTTCAACACCATAGCTTTTCCCTATCCAATTCCTCTGCATATTGAGGACCCGTTCAGGCCACCCAGGCAACTTATCGCAATATTCAAAAAGTTCATCCGCGTACTGGGTAATAGCGAAAAACCACTGGGTAAGCTCTTTCTGTATAACCGTTTCACCACAGCGCCAGCATGCGCCTCCCTCAACCTGTTCATTTGCAAGGACTGTCTGGCATTTCTGACAGTAGTTCACAGGGGAGTTTTTTCTGTAGACAAGCCCCTTTTCAAGCATCTTGAGGAAAATCCATTGTTCCCAACGGTAGTAATCAACATCGCATGTGGCTATCTCCCTTTCCCAGTCATAGCTGAAACCAAGCCGTTTAAGCTGTTTCCTCATGTAGTCGATGTTCTCATAGGTCCAGGTTGCAGGTTGGATACCTCGATCAATGGCGGCATTTTCTGCCGGCATACCAAAGGCATCCCACCCCATAGGATGAAGTACATTGTAGCCCCGCATTCGCTTGTATCGGGCTATCACATCGCCGATAGAATAGTTCCGCACGTGGCCCATGTGAATCTTGCCTGATGGATAGGGAAACATTTCCAGAAGATAGTACTTCTCCCTCGAACCGTCTTCTGAGGCCCTGAAGACGCGCTCCTGCTCCCAGATTTCTTGTCTTTTTTCTTCTATAGCCTGGGGGTTGTACGACTGCATTCTAAACCTCATTTAAACCTGTAACGCCTGACACGCAACAGGTATTATTTTTTATCGAGCATTGCCCTGATCCGGAGGCGCAGGGAATTAAGGCGGATAAAACCGCCTGCATCTTTTTGATCATAGACAACATCCTTATCAAAGGTGGCAAAATCTTGCCGGTAGCAGGATACGTCTGATTTGCGTCCTGCCACAATACAATTGCCTTTGTAGAGCTTCATCCTTACTGTCCCTGTAACGCCTATCTGGCTTTCGTCAACCAGGGCTCTCAGTATATTCATTTCAGGAGAATACCAGAACCCGTAATAAATAAGCTCTGAGATCTTGGGTATGAGCCCGTCACGTATGTGCATGACCTCTCGGTCCATGGTGATTGACTCCATTGCTCTGTGGGCAGCGTGGAGAATTGTGCATCCAGGAGTTTCATAGACACCCCGTGACTTCATACCTACAAACCTGTTTTCCACCATGTCGACTCTTCCGATACCATTCTTGCCACCAACTTTATTAAGAAACATAACAATTTTAGCAGGAGACATGGTTTTTCCGTCAATCCTTACAGGGGCCCCATTGACAAAGTCGATTTCAACGTAGGTTGGTTTGTCAGGTGCTTTTTCCGGTGAAACGGTGGTAAGGAACATACTCTCATCGGGTTCATTCCACGGATCTTCAAGAATGCCCCCTTCATAACTAATATGCATCATGTTCCTGTCCATGCTGTAAGGCTTCTTCTTGGTTACAGGTACCGGAATGCCGTGTTTCTTTGCATAATCAATGAGGTCATCACGAGAAGTGAAATCCCATTCCCTCCATGGTGCAATAACCTTTATTCCGGGTTCCAGGGCATAGTACGTAAGTTCGAACCGAACCTGATCATTCCCCTTGCCCGTAGAGCCATGACAGACCGCGTCAGCCTTTTCTTTTCTGGCAATTTCTATCTGCCTTTTTGCGATCAGTGGACGGGCAATAGAGGTACCCATTAGATAGACGCCTTCGTATATCGCATTTGCCTTAAGGGCAAAAAAAACAAAATCTCGCGCAAACTCTTCCCGTAAATCATCAATATAGATCTTGGAAGCGCCTGTCTTAATGGCCTTTTCCTTGAGTCCTTTTAGCTCCTCTTCCTGCCCTACATCGGCTGCAAAAGCAATAACCTCACATTTGTATTTGTCAAGGAGCCACTTGACGATAATTGATGTGTCGAGACCGCCTGAATAAGCCAGTACCACTTTCTGTATTTCATTACCCATGATATACCTCCGGTTTTTTAGCTCTCAGCTCACAGCCCAAAGCCCCTAAAATGGGCATTACCTTTGAGCTTACAGCTCGTCAGCTATGAGCTACCTTTTATCAGCCATTCCAACAGCGCTTTCTGGGCATGCAATCTGTTTTCAGCCTGTTGAAAAATAACATCGCTGTATTTTTCAAAAACGTCCTCTGCGATTTCTTCGTTTCTATGGGCAGGCAAGCAATGAAGAACTATCACATTATTCTTGGCATGTTTTAGAAGCTTCGTATCTATCATGTATCCGTCAAAGGCTATTTTCCTTTCTTCCTTCTGGCTCTCCTGCCCCATACTGGCCCACACATCTGTATTGACCACATCTGCACCCTCTATCGCGTCTGCCGGGTCACTGGTTAATAAAAATCTGCCGCTCTTTTTTGCTCTTTTGAGAAGGGCCTCGTCCGGCGCATAGCCCTTCGGTGTTGCTACAGAAAGATTAAGATCGAAGAGGATAGCAGCTTCAATCCACGAATTAGCAACATTGTTTCCATCACCCACATATGCAATTTTCAGATCTGTCATGTCCCCTTTATTTTCTGAAATCGTGAAGAGATCTGCCAGGATCTGGCAGGGATGGTAAAGGTCTGAAAGGCCATTAATTACAGGAACACTGGCCCAGTAGGCAAGTTGATCCACATTGTTTTGTGAGTATGTACGAATCATGATAGCATCTGTATAGCGGCTCAGCACACGGGCTGTATCCTTTATGGGTTCTCCTCTGCCGATCTGCGTCTCACCGGCACTCATGTATATGGGGTGCCCTCCGAGATCACGCATCCCAACTTCAAATGAGACTCTTGTCCTTGTAGATGCCTTCTCAAAGATCATGGCCAGGTTTTTATTCTTCAGTGGCCTATGTTCTTTTCCGCTCAAACGCAGTTTTTTGAGGAATGCTGTCCGCTCAAGCAGGTAGCTGCATTCATCCTTGCTGATATCGAGAAGTTTTGTAAAGTCTTTTTTCAAAGTAAATCCCCTCTCTTACAATACTATATAAGTCTATCCGCTTTTGATCCAGTATCTTTCGAAAACCTCTCAAAAACCCTGTCAGCAATCTCGTGAAATATGTCTATTTCCTCTGTGCCGATAATAAGGGGGGGAACAAGTCTCAAAATTGTACCTTTGGTACAATTCAATATAACCCCTTCTTTCAAAAACTCCCGCTGAACCATGTCGCCATCTATGGAAAGCTCAATTCCCCAGATGAGTCCTTTCCCCCTTACGTCTGTTATAAATGAATATTTCTTTTTAAGTGAGAGGAGATGTGTGTGGAGATACTTTCCCATTTCAGTGCAATTTTTAAGAATACCTTCTCCTACCATTGTAGTGAACGTGGCATAAACAGATGCTGCAGCGAGTGGGTTTCCACCAAAGGTTGATGCATGGCTGCCAGGCTCGAATGCCTCCATTATATTATCCTTCCCCACAAGTACTCCAACAGGAAATCCATTTCCCAGGGCCTTCGCAAGAGTCATGAGGTCAGGCGTTACGTCAAAGTGCTCATACGCAAAGAGCTTGCCTGTTCTGCCCATGCCTGTTTGAACCTCATCAAGAATGAGCAGGACATCTTTCTCTTTCGTAAGGGTACGAAGCGCCTTAATATATTCCTTGTCCGCAACATATATACCGCCCTCAGCCTGAATGAGTTCCAGCATGACAGCACAGGTTTTTTTACTCATTGACTTCTGCAATGCCCCTATATTATTGAAAGGCACATAGGTAAAGCCCTCAACAAGTGGGTCAAATCCCTCCCAGAACTTCTTTTGTCCTGTTGCTGAAAGAGTGCAGAGGGTACGACCGTGAAATGAGTTGTCCATCACAATAATCTCGTAGCGCTCCTTACCGTATTTTTTCCAGGAATATCTTCTTGCAAGCTTTATTGCTGCTTCATTTGCCTCTGCTCCGCTGTTGCAAAAGAAAACTTTGTCTCCAAACGAATAATCCACGATGACTTCTGCTGCTTTGATTTGAGGCTCCATGTAGAACAGGTTTGAAATATGAAAGAGTTTTTTGGCCTGGGCAATTAAGTCATCAAGGACTTCCTTACGCACATGCCCGAGGTTGCATACAGCAATACCTGCAAGAAAATCCAGGTATCTTCTGCCGTCAAGGTCCCATACCCAGCACCCATCACCCCTCGTTGCAACAATAGGATACCTGTTGTACGTGTTTGCAATGTACTTTTTTGCCTTTTGAATGAGCGCTTCCTGCATCTCAAGACCCTCCTGTAATTTGGGTTCCTATGCCTGAATCGGTAAAGACCTCAAGAAGAATGGCATGGGGGATTCTACCATCTATAATGTGTGTTTGCTCCACACCGCCCTCAATGGCGTCTACACAACAACCTACCTTTGGTATCATTCCACCTGAGACGGTCTTGTTCTTGATCAGGATTTCAACTTCGGATTTTTTTAAAGAAGAGATGAGGTTTTCTTCCTTATCAAGAACACCGCTTACGTCTGTAAGAAGTATCAGTTTCTCTGCTGATAATGCCTTGGCAATGCTTCCTGCTGCTGTGTCTGCATTTATGTTGTAAGATTTACCGTCAAGGCCATCTGCGATGGGGGCGATGACCGGAATGTATCCATGTTTGATTATGTCCTTGATGATTGAGACATCCACACCGACAATCTCACCGACAAGGCCGATATCTTTACCTTTCACCTTTTTTGCCAAAAGGAGCCTCCCGTCCTTACCTGAGAGACCAATTGCCTTGCCACCCATGTCGTTGATGTTTTTGACAATTTCCTTGTTCACTGAACCTGAAAGAACCATTTCAGCTATCTCGAGAGTTTTCTCATCCGTTACCCTTAGACCGTCTATGAAATTTGATGGAATATTCAGGTCAGTGAGAAGCTTATTGATTTTTGGACCACCCCCATGTACGACAACCGGATTGATTCCAACATATTTGAGAAGTACCATATCTTTTGCAAACTCTTTTTTTAGATTCTCCTCTTCCATGGCAGCACCGCCGTATTTAACTACAAATATGGACCCGGCGAATCGTTTGATGTATGGTAATGCCTCAAGCAGGGTTTTTATCTTTTCGCTCATGTTTCCATCCTTTACAAAATGTATCTGCTCAGATCATCCTTTTGCAGAAACTCTCCAAGTTTATCCCGCACGTATTCTCTGGTTATGGTAATAGTATCTTCCTTCATATCCGGCGCGGTGAACGATATGTCATCGAGTAATTTTTCCATAACAGTATAAAGCCTTCTTGCACCAATGTTTTCCGTCATCTCGTTCACCCTCTGCGCAATATCAGTAATCTCTTCAATCGCATCGTTGTTGAAATTAAGCTCTATGTTTTCTGTTGCCAACAGTGCCTTGTACTGTTTGATCAACGCATTCTCCGGCTCGGTGATGATCCGGTAAAAATCGTCTTTCGTGAGGGCATCTAACTCAACCCTTATAGGGAAACGCCCTTGCAGCTCAGGAATGAGGTCGGATGGTTTTGACATGTGAAATGCCCCTGCGGCAATAAATAGTATATGATCTGTTTTTACCATGCCGTACTTGGTTGTCACGGTAGTCCCCTCTACGATGGGGAGGATATCACGCTGAACCCCTTCCCGTGAGACATCAGGACCATGCGTATGGTTTCGGCTTGCTATCTTATCGAGTTCGTCGAGAAAAATAATACCGGACTGCTCAACCCGTTCAATAGCATCTTTGGTGACCTTGTCAGAGTCGATCAATTTTTTGGACTCCTCCTGTATCAGGAGCTCATAGGCCTCTTTCACTTTGACCTTTCTTTTCTTTGTTTTTTTCGGCAACATGTTACCAAACATATCGCGAATCTGCATATCCATCTCTTCCATACCAGACCCGGAAAATATCTCTATGATGGGAAGCACCCTATCAGGCACCTCGAGCTCAACGAAGGTTTCATCGAATTTGCCTGCTCTGAAACGTGTCCTGAGTTTTTCCCTCGACGTGTCCTCCCCCTCTTCTTCATTGGGTGTTACTGTACGGGACCTCCGAGGCATCAGAAGATCAAGAATCCGTTCCTCTGCCAGAACTTTGGCTTTTTCATTCACCCTTTCCTGCTCTTCTTTACGTACCATATTTATTGAGAGCTCCGTAAGATCTCTTATCATGGACTCCACGTCCCGTCCCACATAGCCCACTTCTGTGAATTTTGTCGCTTCAATCTTAAGGAAGGGTGCATTGGCAAGCTTAGCAAGTCGCCGTGCAATCTCTGTTTTCCCAACACCTGTAGGGCCGATCATTATTATGTTTTTTGGCGCTATCTCATCCCTCAGGTCTTTCGGCACCATCTGTCGTCTCCACCTGTTTCTTAAAGCGATGGAAACCGCCTTCTTAGCTTTTTTCTGGCCGATGATAAACCGGTTTAGCTCGTCCATAATCTCTCTCGGAGTGAGTGTCTTCATCTTATAGCTCCTCAACAACAATTCTGTCGTTTGTATAAATGCAAATCTCCGAGGCTATGCGCATGGATTCTGTTACAATATCAATAGGCGATAAATCAGTATGCTTTACAAGTGCTTTTGCCGCTGCCTGTGCATACGTACCACCGGAACCTATGGCAGCAACGCCGTCATCAGGTTCCACCACATCTCCTGTCCCCGACAGGATGAGGGTGTGCTCCGCGTCTGCCACGATAAGCAGTGCTTCAAGTCTTCGAAGCATACGGTCTGTTCTCCAGTCCTTGGCCAGTTCCACAGAAGCGCGCATGATGTTTCCGTTGTACTGTTCAAGTTTCTTCTCAAACCTTTCAAAAAGAGTAAAGGCATCGGCGGTTGCACCGGCAAACCCTGCGAGACAGCGGTCCTGGTAAAGTCTTCGTACCTTTTTCGCCGTGTGTTTCATCACAGTCGATCCGATTGTGACCTGCCCATCTCCGGCAATAGCAACTTTCCCCCTGTGCCTAACACATAGTACTGTCGTGGCTTCCATTTTTTTACCTTCTCGGATGTGATTTGTCGTATATCTCCATGAGCTTATCCATAGAGACATGGGTATATTTTTGGGTAGTGGAGAGTTTTGAGTGGCCAAGGAGTTCCTGGATACTCCGCAAATCAGCGCCACTGTCGAGCATGTGTGTTGCGAAGGAATGTCGTATGCCATGAAGAGCGAGATCCTTGAACAGATGGGCTTTCAATTGATGTTTCTTCATTATTTTGAGTAATCCCCGGTAGGAAAGCCTTGCTCCTGACGCAATCACAAACAGAGGGCTTTTTCCTGATGCTTTACCTTTCTGCCTCCTGTATGGAAGATAATCCGCAATAGCGTGTTTTGCCTTTTCGCCAAAAGGGAGTATCCGTTCTTTTCCTCCTTTTCCCTTCACCTTCACCCACATACCCTCCAGGTGGATATCGTTCATGTTTATGTCAAGGGCTTCCTGAGCCCGCATTCCTGCTGAATACATGAGCTCAAAAATCGCTCGGTTCCTGATGTTGAGCCAACCGTCCTTTGGCAGGAAGTCAAGAAAGTGGAACATCTCATCAATGGTATAGAATTTGGGCAGGTGTTTTTCAATCTTTGGGTTTTTTATCACCAATGCCGTATTTTCCTCTATGTATCCTTTCCGTTTCATGAACTTAAAAAAAACCTTAATGGAAGATACCTTCCTAGAAAGGGAAGATTTTTTTAAATCTTTGTATATATTTACAATGTATGCCCTGATGGCTTGATGGTCTACGACATCAAAGGCGCTCTTCTCTACAAAATCAACAAAATCCTCAATATCACCTTTATAAGCCCTCTTTGTGTTAAATGCTGCTCCTTTCTCTGCCTCAAGGTATTTGTAAAATTCCTTGGATACATGCCTGAGGGTGTTTTTATCCATGGAAGTATTATTGTATAATTTTCTGTCAAATAATCAAGGAAATTCACATAAGTGAACAAACGGGTTGACTGACGGGAAAGGTGGGGAGAGGGGTGCATTCTGTGTTGGGAGTTGAACACTCGGTGAAATGAATTAAAGCAGTACAGAGATTCAAGGATTTTTGCTGCTTGTAGATATAAACTGGAAAAGAGACGCAACGGTATTTTATATTACTGGTGGCCATTAATGCTCGGCAATTTAAGAAATTATTTATTCATATTCTTTTTGGTATTGTTCGCATGTGTCATTGGAATGCAGCCCCTTCGTCCAGCCTTTTCACAAGATTTTCAGCGCACGCCTATTTACCTAAGGGCCTCAGAGGTCATCCCGAGCCAATGGTTAAAAGGCCACAATTACATGGTAAGGGAAAAAATTACCAATGACGGCGTTGTGAGTACATATGAGTTAGAAACAGTATACGGACCCCTTATAGTTGAAAGCACGGTTCTTTTGTTAAAACGTTTACATGAACTGAGAGCTTTGCACAAGATGGAGGTGTTGCAGGAAGGTGATGTCTTTACTGACGCAGCCAAAGAAGCCGCTATGGGTACTTTCTATACAGCGAAAAATCTGGTTATAGATCCCGTTAGGACCATGTCAGAGGTCGGGAACGGAATAGGCCGATTTTTCAAAAGGCTAAACTTCGGGACAGCAAACGATGATCCTTACCGTGCAAATGCCTTGGCATCTGCCTTGGGACAGGTGGCAGTGAAGCGAGAGCTTGCCTATAATTTTGGTGTAGATCCTTATTCGTCGTATTCCCCACTCCAAGAAACACTCGATTCACTTGCATGGACAGCAGTTCGCGGAAGCCTTACTGTAAAAACAGCCTTTTCCGTATTGGCATTTATTCCAGGCGGAATAGCTGTGGTAGCTTCTCTGACGAGTAGCGCTGACAGCCTGAGGTCTCTCGTTCGGGACAAGACCCCATTAGAACTCCAGGAAATAAATGCACGGAAACTTGCAGAGATGGGCGTTTCTGACTCCATAGCCAAGATATTCCTGGGCAACTCAAGTTATAATCCATCCGAACAAACGCTCCTTGTCGGGGAACTGGCAAGCATGAAGTCTGCAAAAGACAGGGTTATGTTCATTATTGCTGCATGCTATGCTAAAAATGAGCAAATGGCCGTGTCTATGAGAGCCATGGCCCAAATAATGAGTTTCTATAATGAAAAGGTAGAGCCCATTCGGGGTTTCATAAAGGCTGGCAACCTTCCTCTCCTTGAGAAGGCTGATGGAACAGTGGTAGCCATCATGCCTTATGATTATCTGGCATGGACCCAGAGATTTGCAAACATGGAGAGAGATGTATCAGACACACTCCGAAGAATATCTGGTATCAGAGAAAAGGAACTCCTTACTGTAGGCGTCATGGAGCCAAAAACGAGGAATATCCTTGAAGCAAAGGGATGGAAGATAAGGGAAAGGTTTGCCGAAGCAACAATACAGGAAATCATGGCAAAAAATATGAAAGAATAGGACAATGGTAGAACAAGGTAACGGCATCATGAAGAATAACAAAGCCAAGCTGTGATCAGAAAATCGAATAAAGTAATAGGATAACGACTGGAGGTAGCTTATGCCAAATGATACACAAAAAGGAATGTACTCCTGTGTGCCCCCAACGCCAGGCCGGCGAATGCTGACTTTTCCCGATGGTACGCAGGTTGGTGTTATGGGTCTGAACGAGATAATGGCTGATATGTACGCTGAGGGTAAGCAGGTGAACGAGGGGACTGCTGAGGAGATTGTTGAGCGACTATCAGAAAAAAACTATATAACACCATCGTTCCGGAAACATTACTGCGATGTTGTTCTGAATGAGTACAGACAATATACAAGGGTGCGAGATAACAATGAAAGATAGTGGACTGGTCAGGATGTCAACAAAAAATAGAACATTTCAACTTCTGTTGCCTGGCAAGTATCCCTTCTTATCAAACCCCAGATAGGTATTGAAATATACATGAATTTCACCCCAACAAAATTATTCGGCATAAAACCAAATATCTCACTCTTTGCGCGGCCGTCTTGAATCTTCATGAGCAATCCTGTTCAGAAATGAAGATTGGTATGCCATACCAAATGGCACTACGATTCGTCCCAATTTCAGTGTTACCGTATCTTGGGGCTGTGTCTCCTACAAGAGTAGGCTGATATGATCGATCAGCGGACCTTCCATATCATGAGTTTTGACGTCAGGTGCGAACATACACGATGAAGAAGATTGTCTGTCCCCCTTGTTCGTTGTTTCACTCTATCCGGGATTCTGCATGAGATACGCAAGAACAACTCAGCTCACCAATTTGTTTCCTCGATGAAGGCCAATTTGTATGGGTACTTGAAGCGGTTCGGGTGTGACGTGCACAGAACCCTGAAGACTGGTTCAGCATTTGCCAATCTGAACAGAAGACTCCTATGAGCTTACCGGTCTCTTTTGAACAGATTATGAAACGAACACTCTATCTATTACTTACGCGCCTTTTAGACAAGCACTGTGCATTATTAATACACAGTGACACCGAACAACCATCCCGGGTTCGGTTTAAAAAAGAGAGGCTTAGGAAATGAAAGCTGCAATCAGGACATTCGTATCAAAGACCGCCTTTACGTTATAGCACTGAAAACGTCCTTATGGGCCACAATTCCGGCTTTTTCGTCTTCTAAAAATACCTGATTTTATCTGATTAAATCGGGCATCCCAGCAAAAAAGACCAGTAGTTTCCTTGATGATCCCACTTTTGTTTCTTCCTGTCAGCCTTGTAAAGCGGCCAAGCTCTTCTGCTGTGCTTTGTGGAAGGTTAATCGACATTACAAATCGCTACAAATGCTAAACCGCCAACAAAATTATTATTCCTGTGGAGCCATGGAGTCTGCCGATGAGTCAACCAAACACTATATGATGTCCTGATTTATCAAAATGAAACTTCTTTGTTTTGAAAAGTTCAAGACAGGCGTCTACGACTCGGGTATCATAGAGTAAACCTCTGTTCTTCCGTATCTCATTAAGGGCTGCATCAACACCCAGGGCTGGCCTGTAAGGGCGGTTAGAGGTTATAGCTTCCACCACATCTGCTACTGCAAGAATTTTCGCTTCGAGCAGTGTATCCTTACCTTTGAGATTTTGGGGATACCCTGAGCCATTCATTCTCTCGTGGTGCTGAAGCACAATCTCTGCCACAGGATAAGGCAAACCGGTTTCTTTGAGAATGTCGTAACCCGAGCGAGGATGAAGCTTGACAAAACTGTACTCCAGGTCGCTCAACCTACCTGGTTTGCTCAGAACCTCTGAGGGAACAGACATATTGCCGACGTCATGAACAAGACCTGCCATCATGGTACTCTCTGCAACGTCATCCCCCAGATTCATAGCCCTGGCAATCGCACTGGCGAGGTTTGACACACTTTTGTGGTGGCCAGCTATGCCAGGTTCTCTGATTTCAATCGATTGTGAAAGGGCATGAAGGGTGCCCACTAGGGTCTGTTTCCATTGTTTCGCACTTTCTTCTGCAAGTTTTCGTGAGGTGATATCCTCGATAGTTCCCTCATAGTAGAGAACCTTGCCCTGTTCATCACGGACTGAGCGAGCCGTGTTGGAGACCCAGTGCAGACTCCCATCTTTTCGTCGCATGATAATATCAAAACCATTTACAAAACCCTGTTCCTCCATCAGTCTCTGGAGTTTTGTGCGACGGCTTGGATCAACATAAAGCTGACTGACATCAGTTACTGAGTTGATCAACTCTTCAGGGGAATCGTATCCATGGATACTCGCGAGAATGGGGTTTGCGCTGAGAAATCGCCCTCCAGTGGTAACCTGGTAGATACCCATGACCGCGTTCTCAAAAATATTGCGGTATTTCTCTTCTGATTTTTTTAATTCTTCCTCAGCTGTTTTGCGAGGTGTTATATCCTCAAGCGTGCCTTCATAGTAAAGTATATTCTTGTCGGCATCGGTCACTGCCCGGACATTAAGCGTTCCCCATAGAATTGACCCGTCTTTCCGGAAAAACGGTGCCTCAAATCCACCTACGAAACCGTGTTCTTTCAGAAGCTTCTGAAAGGCCCTTCTGTATTCTTCCTTGGCATAAAGCTGCAGACCTATGC
>ERZ1026796.2120-NODE-2120-length-11966-cov-2.203649_pt1 | contig 11966 bp, 13 predicted proteins | sample MGYA00520874_ERZ1026796 | MGnify/ENA primary metagenome ERZ1026796 (study PRJEB33270, sample SAMEA104284474) | anaerobic digester metagenome | biome: Anaerobic digester microbiome; feature: mesophilic sludge digester; material: Anaerobic digester biomass...
AAAAAGTTTTACTATTATATATTAACAAAATAATAAACTATTTCAGTGAGTATACTAAATACTATTGCTACAACTGTCCAGAGTATTTTATACCCGCTTGACATTTTTTTCTGATTTGCCCAGACATCATAAATAACCCAGACAGCACAGATTAAAGCAACAATACCAACTAAAGTTCCTCCAATACCCATTCTATATTATACCTCCTAAAATAGTTAAATAAATAGTGTATTTAAAATTATGTTAAATATAAAAAGTGTTTTTTGCTTAAAAAAAGATGGGAATAATATCAGAAATACTAGGACAGATAGCACTATTTTGTATTAGTGCGATTTCTTCAATGGGTTATTTGGGTATTGGATTTTTAATGATTCTCGAAAGTATGATTTTTCCAATTCCTTCAGAATTAGTTATGCCTTTTGCTGGTTTTTTAATTGCAGAAGGTAAAATGACTTTCTTTTGGGTTGTATTTTCTTCTATAATTGGGAGTTTAATTGGTTCCTTGTTGTCTTATTATATTGGACTTAAAGGAGGAAAGAAATTCCTTGTTAAATATGGAAAATATTTTTTATTGAATGAAGAACATTTATTTAAAACAGAAAAATGGTTTTCTAAAAAAGGTGAACTAACCATATTTATTGGACGATTTATACCTATTGTAAGACATTTTATTTCTATACCTGCTGGATTTGGAAGAATGAATCTTAAAAGATTTATTTTGTATACTGCAATAGGAGCAGGAATATGGAACTCATTTTTAATGTATGTTGGATTTGTTCTAGGATATAACTGGGAGAGTATAAGCCATTATTCTGATTATTTATCTTGGGGTGTTTTGATAATTTTGATTATAATTGGGATTTATTTTGTTATAAAAAGATTAAACAAGAAATCAAGAAAATATAAAAAGCATAGATAATAATATAATTTATGAATGAGGTGATTAAATTAGCTTTAGGAATTTTTGTTCTTATATTGGGGATACCTATAGGAAATGTTCTTGCAAGCAATGCTCCTGAAGAACTTAAAGATGGTAGAAAGTGGTTTTATTTGATTATACTTGTGTGCTTTGTTGGGGCAATAGTGAGTTTAATAATTAGAAATTATGCTCTACTATTTACTTTTCTTTTTATTACAATTGTACATTCAAGAAGAATAAAAAAAGATAAGAAAGAAGTTAAGAGAAGAAGGAAAAGTAAAAAGTGATATATTGATTAATCTTAAAAACTAGTATAGAATTAAGGCTATGTCATTTACATATAAACCAAAGAAAAAGAAACGAGCCAAAACCCATGGTTTTTTGGCGCGAAAAGCAACCACCGCTGGAAGAAAGGTTCTCAAAAGGCGAATGGCTAAAAAACGAGCCAAATTAACAGTTTAGTTTAATGTTTCCCCAAAAAAGGAGGATAAATAAGACTCTTTTTCCTCTTATTCTCAAAAAGAGTGTATTTTTTCAGGGGCAAGGTTTGTCTTTAAGAACCTCCAAACAATCAGACCGGCTGTCACCTCCTCTGTTTGCGGTAGTGGTTTCTGCTAAAGTTTCCTCCAAGGCTGTTAAAAGAAACTTGCTTAAAAGACGGGTTCGTTCAGCCCTTGAAAGTTATTTAGACAAGGTAAAAACAGGGTATTATTTAATTTTTTATATAAACAATAGCGAGCTGGAAGACATTAATTTTGCTAAACTAAAAGAACGAGTGTTAGATTTAATTAAAAAAGCCAAACTTCTTAACGAATAACAAACAATGTTTAGAACTCTACTTTTTAATCCCCTATATAACATCCTAATTGTTATTGTAAACTTGATTCCCGGAGGGGATATTGGGCTGGCAATTATTATTTTGACGATTTTGATAAAACTTTTGATTTTGCCGGTTTATACCTCATCAATTCGCACCCAAGTCAGAATGAAGGAAATTGAACCCAAACTTAAAGAAATTAAACAAAAATACGAAAAAGACTTACCAGAACAGTCAAGGCGGACAATGGAGCTTTACAAAGAGAACAAAATCAACCCCTTTTCCAGTTTTTTGGTCTTGTTTATCCAATTGCCGATAATTTTGGCTTTATTTTGGGTTTTTCGTGATAGCTTGGTTGTCCATCCTGACATAATCTATTCCTTTATTACCGCGCCAGAGAACATAAACTCGCAATTTTTAGGCTTGGTTGACATCTCAGCTAGTCAGAACATTATTTTGGCGGTCTTGACGGGTTTAACCCAATTTTTACAAGTTCAGTTGACGACGCCCAAACAACCTAAAATAACCACTAAAGAAAAAGCCCCCTCTTTGGGGAATGATTTCGCGCGCAGTATGGATATTCAAATTCGTTACGTTATGCCTTTGATAATTATCTTTATCGCCTGGCAACTACCAGCCGCTATTTCCCTTTATTGGATTACCAGCAATCTGTTTCACCTACTCTTTGGCTTGAAGATTAAGAAAGAGCAAAAAAATACTCCAGCTCTGAAACAAGCCTAAAAAAATCTAGAGGGATTGGTTTTTCAGAGGGATGACCCTTACTTTTTTGGTGTTACGGTCAATTGCCAGGATCTGGTTTTGGTCTTCGTTGTGACTTAGGTTAATTAAATCACCTAAATTTTGGCTGTCGGTTATGAGAGTAACGTTGCCGTTTGAGGCGTCAATAGACCACAGGTTGTCGGAAAATTGAATTTTGCCTTGATACCAATCATCTGGATAATTAGCGGCAATTGTGTTTTTAGGTACGGCGCAAAATACTGTCTCCCCCGTTTTAGCCCAAAGACATTTTTCCGGCAAGGTGGAGATACTTAAGCGCAAGGACTTGTCTTGTTTGTAGTCATAAAGGTAAGTTGAAACACTATTTAGGGCGCCACGAGAGTAAATTATTTTATTAGCATCTGGCCCGACCAAAGCTGACAAACCCTCAACGTTTCTTATAACGGGAGAAAGGGAGCTATTGTTAACATTTAAAAAGAAGAGAAAACCCGGGACATCTGCCGCTGGTTTAGTTTGGAGGGCAATGTAGGTTTGGTTTGGCCAGCTAACCAGCCATTCGCTTAAGGCTGAAGAGAAAATTGTTCGACGGTTATTTAAATTAAAATCCGCAACATAGCCGTCAATTCCGCCTTGGCGGCCATTAAGGACAAAAAGCCTGTCTTTTGTTGGTGAAACGGCAAAAGATAATAAGTTGTCGCTTAAGGGGTTGGTTTGTAACTCCCCTACTTCCGTTGTGTTGCCCAACTCTACCAAGCCGGATGCGTTGTTGAACAGGCCACTGCTTGAACGGCGTAAAATCAGCCGCAGGCCGTTTTTGTCCATTCCCCAGATAACTTCTTCAACTCCAGGGAAAGTGGTGTTGGTAAGGCGTTTTAAGCCATCAGGACCATACGCGAAAATATTACCGCTTGGTTTATCCAAGATAAAAGTCTGAGTGGTGGTACCAACCTTGAAGGAACTTAGACTAATCGCCAGTAAATTGCTCCAAGAAGTCCCGCTTAGGGAATTACCGTTCTCGCTGGTTGGCGCCACTTCTGTTGAGTTGCTGGTCTGGTCATTAGTTGACTCATTTTTTAAATTGTCTGTTTTGGAGTCATCAAGTGGGCGATTGTCCGAGGTTGGGAAAATTGAATCTGGCGATTTAGGCTCGCTTGTTGTTAGGGAATCTCGGTTTTGGAAAAAGAAGACGTAAAAAACCACATCCAAGGCGATAAAGATGATAATTAACAAGATGATGAGAAGGGTTTTCTTAGTCATATTTTTATAAATCTAAAGAGAATTCAACTAAATCAGGGTTAATTATATAAAGCACTAAATAAGAAAGGCCAATAATTACCAATCCCCAAAAAGCGTCCTTTAACCTCTTTTTGGCGTTGCCTTTGGTAGACACAACATCAGTCAACATATACTCAAAACCAGCCCAAACTATCATAATAACGGCAGTGGAAAAAACAACCACGAACATGGTTTGGTAGGCCCCCTTGAGGTAAGTCATTAAGTCAATCGTGCCATCTTCCGGGACATTAACACCGGTCAAAACACTTGGCTCAAGCAAAATGTAGCGCGTTTGCTCTTCTTGGGCGGAAATTTTTGAAGCAAAGGTTAAACAGCCAAGCAGATAAAAATAGGTCAGAGTATAAAAAAAGTTTTTAAATCTAATTAGCCGCATTGTTAAAATCAATTACGCGATTATTAAAGTTAATCAAGAAAGACCCAACGGCTTTTTGCAGAGAGTCATCGCCGGCGACAGTTAAATTTATTCTGCTGACTCCCTCGGTTTCTGATTTGCGGCGGAAAGTAACCAAGGAACGGTCTCCCGGGGGTGTAAATTTTTGGTTGTTCAACAACCAGTTAAATGAGGATTGTCCGATTCGTCCTAAGCTAAAGAAATAAGGCTGGGCCTTAATTGTGATTTCTTCGGCAATTAAGCTTATGTTGGTGCCAAGAACGCGGCTAAAATCTATCCCCTCAAGCGGCTTTGATTCATAAAAAAGAATTTTGGGTGAGCGCGGTTTTATTTTAATACTACTTTCCGCGACCAACCCGCTTGTTGAATCACTAACCAAAACGCTGATAACCTTTTCACTGTAATCTTGATTGGCGGAAGTGAGAAAACTATGCCGACCAAGACCAGAGGCGTTAGAAACCAGATTGCCGTTTACGTACCAACGATAGGCTAGACTTTCCGATGAGGCCTTTTGACCAGAAGAATTTATTAGGGTTGGGATTGCCAAGATTTTGACTGGGCTGCCCGGTGAAGGCAAGGCCTTGCCTTGGTAAAAAAGAGGAACTTCCGTGCCGGCCTGCCAAACCAGATCCACCTCAGCTGGTTCAAAGACTAGCGTTTTAGACATTTGGAGTCGGTTGCTTCTGATGATGATTTTTACCTGGCTATTGCTGCCTGCTTTTCCGGCAAAAAAAGAAAATTGCTTCTGGTTGTTATATTGGGTTTGAAGTTGGTTGTTCAGATACCAACTGATTGAGTTGCCAACTAGATTAGAACCAAAACTTTTTAAGGTAATAACCACCCTCTCCCCCGGGGCGGGATTTTCCGGTCTAACCTCGGCGATAAAATTACCAGTTGATTCAATTTCGCGAACAGCAAAAACAAACACTGGAGCGAAGAGAAGTAAAAAAACAAAAATTATAAATTGTGGTTTCACTCTTAAATTATAACTTACCTTTTTTGTAAATCAAAGTTGTTTGGTTCACAAAGAGTTTGTAAAGTCGCCTTTCTTAAAATTACCCAAGGCCACGCCAAGCGCTTTGGCCGCTTCTGGTGAAATAATCCCAGCCACATCTTCGGCATAAGTGATTCCTAACATAATCACAACGCCCAAAGTTATAGTTGGCAAACTGTTTAAAAGAGGAACTACCTCTAAAAAATAAGACCCTCCCATAGTTAAAGCCTTATTGGGTCTCATAAAACTTAATCCTTTTAATTTAAACCAAAAGAAGAAAGTTAAAAAAGACCAAAAACTTATAAGTGGGTTGGTTAACCAGCCTATGGTCCCAACCGAAATAAAGTCAATCAAGGCCTGAACCCCATCGTAAAGAAGGGCGACCAAGATCATAATCGTTCCCGTTATTGGATTTATGCGCAGTTTTAGTTTCATTTTTTAGGCAGCGCCCTGTTCTTGGGCGGCGGCGAGTTCAGCCTTGGCTTTTTTGATAGCTAAAATTTGAGATGGGTCAGAGGTAATGATTTGGTCTTCGGTGTAAGAAGCAATCACCTCAATCGCGACGCGTTTTAGACCGGCGATGAAAATACCGCGGCCAACGGAAGCTTCCAACAGAAAGTATTTTTCTTCCTCGGTCAAATTAAAAGCTTTTTGGACCGCGTCAATGGAGGCTGGCGATTGCTTGAGCAGAATCTGAATGGATGAGTTTTGGATAATCGGCGCGCCATATTGCGATTTCATAAAGTCCTCTACGTCTTGCGTGATAGTAGCCACACCCAAGTAATATTTACGGCCTCTTTTGGCCAAAGAGTAAAGGAAAGACGCGGTATCTTCTGATTTCATCATCCACCAAGCTTCATCCACCACTAACAAACGACGGCGTAAGTTGCGGCGGATAGAGCTCCAAATATGATTCATGATGATGTACATCGCAACCGGTTTGAGCTCGTCTTCCATATCACGAATGGAAAAAACAACAAATTTTTTATTGATATCAACGTTTGTTGGTCTGTTTAAGAAGCCGGCCCAGGTGCCCTGGGTATATTTAAGCAATCTTTGGGCGAGAGACTCCCCTCCTTCCATCCCCGCCAGGACTAATTCCAGGTCGGACAAAAGTGGGGCCGAAAGTTTGGTAAAGTCGGAATCCGGCGTAATGTCTTTTAAGGCGTAGGTTTCGGTAATGGCATTGTCCAGGATGGAGTCTTCTTCGGGAGTTAGACCGCCAAGCATCAGGCGAAAGAGACCGACTAGGTTAATTATGTTTGAACGCAAAACATCAGCTGGCGACTCGTCTTCTCGGGGAAAGGGCAAGTCAAAGGGGTTGATATGGTGTTCGGATGTTAGAGAAATGTTGAAGTAGCGTCCACCGGCCGCCTCGGCCAAAAATTCATATTCTCGTTCCGGGTCAAGAACGATGACCTCGGTGTCAAACATCAAGCTGCGCAAAATTTCCAGTTTAGTCGCGTAGGATTTGCCAGAGCCTGATTTGGCAAAAATGACCGAATTGTAGTTTTCCAGGGAGAAACGGTCAAAAATAACCAATGATGAGTTATGTAAATTACGACCAAAGAGGATACCTTTGTTGGAAGTCAAATCAAAAGAAATAAATGGGAAAAGGCTAGAAAGAGGGGTTGAATTCATTTTGTAATTGACATTTAAGTAATCGGTCGCAAAGGGTACAACGCTTTTAAAACCGTCTTCTTGCAAGTAAGTGGCGGTTTTCAGGTAAACTAGTTTTGAATCAAGAATAGACCGGATTTCGTTTTCTATTTTGTCCAATTCATTATCATCGTCGGCGTAAATTGTGATGTATAACCCAACCGCAAAGATTTTTTCGGTCGCTTGTTGAAGTTGGTCTCGCAGATTCTCGATGTCGGCTTGAGCGGTATCAAGCTGAGGGTCGCGCACCATGCCTTTCATCGCTCTTTCTTGAATCTGACTTTCCACTTCCGCGATTTTCTTTTGCAGGGAGCGCAGGGTCGTGGTGGTGTCTAAGGGGTGAATAAAAATAGAAACATCAAAAACAGTGTCTAAGTTAATGACCGGCGAAAACCACTCCTCCGACAAGAAGCGCGGATAAGAGATAACATACATTGTGCGAATGACTTTGCCGCCAAGACTGATGCTTTTAGGAGTGACGCGCAGGGCTGACGGCGCGATGATGTCTTTCAGCTCCAAAACACCCATTTCGTAGATGTCCTGGGGCATTATTGGTTCAAGAATGTCTTTTTTCTTATCCTCTTTTCTTTTGAAGGGTAATGGCAACATTTTAATTGGCGATATTGGGAGTTTGATGTTCTCCCGGGTTATACATTTTAAAGTAAAGTTCAATCATCTCTTCAGTGCCCAATACGTCGGCCCGCAGGCCGACCCGAGAAAGGCCACCCTTGACAACATTGATGCGTTGGTTTAGTTGCGCCACATTTTCATCAAAGTTATCGCTGGCCACGGCGAGTTTTTGGTTTTTCCGACCAAACAAGCCGGTGACTTTGGCGATAAATTCTCCTTGGCCGCCCTTGAAGATTGCCGGCGTATAAGGCACGACAACAAAAAAGCTTTTGGTCATCACATTGTACTTTTCGGTGAAAACCTTGATAAATTCTATGTATTCTTTAATTTGGATTTTGAGCAGTTCATTTGTTTGGTCAATCATTCGTTGTTCCAAGACTGAAACATATGGTTGGATATTGAGGCGACGTGATTGAATATAAATTTGCACTGGAAAGTCCAGCGAGTTTAAGAAGTTCTGGTAACCAAAAAGAATGGCGTTTTTTTCATCCTCAGACTTTAGGCCGAAGTTTAAAGATGACACCATTAAGACAGAACGCATCGAGCCATCTTTAAGAATCAAAACGCCATTGCGGATTTCTTTGATGGGCACAAAATCTTGGGTTGTTTTTCCTTTTGGGGGCATTTTATTCTTCTGGGTTGTGGGGTTTTTTAACGTCTAAACTCCAAGCCAATTCGCTTAACTTGCTCTCTGACAGCCTTGGCAGTTTTAGGTCGGTATTTTGGTTGGTTGAAGCTGACGAGGGCGTGGGATTTTTCTGGGCTCTTTTTTCGTCTTTTTTCCAAATATAGAGCTTGTTTCCCAAAGAGTATTTGATAAACGCTTCCAAAACCACGATAAATGGCCGGCCATTATACTTAACAAAAGCGAGAGCCAAGGCTAAAGCGGCCACGCCGGCAAACGTAATAATTTTGATAATGAATGGCAAGGGCAACCAAACGTAGAGAATGAAACAGATTCCTCCCCCACCGACCAAATACATAAATTCTTTGAAAGTCAGAGGGCCAAAAAGCTTGTCCTCCATTTCAATAAACTGTGGGATTTGAAATTGTTGCATAGATTTCCTTTCTAATTATAACTTAGTTCAACTTTAAATAAAACAGCCCGCGTTAGTTGGCGGACTGTTGATAAGGTTTAGGGCAGCGGTTCGCGATAGGGGTCGTGGCGGGGTGGGGTGTTGTTCGGCTGGGGCGGTTCACTCTGGTTTGGCTGGTCGGAGATCTCCACTTTTTCTCGTGACAGACCATATTCGGCAGTCATTTTGTCGGCGAAGGTGTCGGGGGTTGGGTTGGTGATAGAGTTTTCATTTTCTTCTTCTTGTCCAACCTCATTTTCTTGGGTTGAAACCTTTTTATCATCGGAGGAACTTGGGGAAGAAAAGTATAGTTTTTGTTTCAGAGGCAGGAAAACTTGTTGATTAATGTCATATATTATTAAATTGAGAATATCTTCGGGTATCCCCACTTTTTTTATGACATTTTTTTGAAAGTCGGATATTGGCAAAATTCCAACAGTTGTATAAATTATTAATTCACTTAAGTTCCCCATTTGGTCTACGTGTAGAAGATATTTTTTACCTATTTTGATCAGGTTATCACTAAATTCTTGCGACGTAACGAATTCTTGTGCTGATTTAGGCAGACGATCCAAGGCTTGATTGAATTGTTCGTTTGTTATGTTGTCCATATTTATTTTATCTCCAAAATACCCTGCCTGCTCCGGTATTCATGTAATCATAAACTGCAGGGTCCGCATTAAATGTGAATGGAGTAGTTCCTCCAGTTAAAATGTTATTTCTAATTTTTGACTTATGTTTGCTGTCATCACCTCCCTTACCCTCTCGATTGGTTAATCTTATAATTTGGTCATGACTTAAAGCACAAGCCGCTTGGGGGATATCCGCAAAAACTTTTAAGTCTATAATTTTTAAAGCGTCTCTTGCTATACCTGAGACTATGCTTTGAACATCAGCAAAGCTGGCGGCACTTGTGAGACTTTCTCGCAAAAGCCTATTTGTTTCACTATTCCTCTCTTCCTCTTTTTTCTTTTTGCCTTCTTCTTTGGCTTTGTTCCTTTCTTCTCTAGTGGCGCCCATTATATTAAAGCCATCTACTCCTCCAATTTTAGATGCGCCAGCTGAAATAACATCACTGGCATACAAGAGAGGATGTTCAACCTTATCCTTAACCGCGGACTTAAAATCTTTAGCCACGTTTCTTGCCCCACTAGCGACCGAAGATCTAATAGCTTGTCCAGCGGCGGTGCCCGCGGCCCATCTAGCCGCACTAGTTGCACCTTGAACAGCTCTTGTGCCAGCCACCTGAGAAGATAGTAAACCAACCCCTCGTGAAATGCTTTGACCAGCCGCAGATGAGCTAATGGCCCTGCCTGCTCTTCTACCAACATCTAAAGTACCCCTGCCCAAAAGTTTTGTTGTTCCAACTGCTGGTTTAGATAGTAAATTAACCCCTTTACCAGCCCATTTGGTGGCAAACCCTGTACCAAAGGCGCCAAATTTTTGGGCAATAAAGATACAAGAGATGATCATGGCCATGACGATAATTTGGATAGCGGAAATTTTCATTAGGCCGGTGCCAATTCCGGCGTCTTGAGCTAAGGTAGAAAGACCCTTGTCTCCCAGTATTTTAAAGACAGCAAATAAAGGAATGAGAAAAGCGGGAGCATAAAAAGATTGTTTTAGTAAGGCGTCTCGCCACTTTCCGTGAGCATCTTTAAACATCGGGATAAGTCTAAGCGTCAGACCGATTGGCGAGAAAACATAAACAAACAAAAGGGTTACTGTCCTAATAAAGAACATTATGGCAGCCACGAGCAAAACAAACGAGGCCATTAAAATAATTATTACTCCGCCAATTGCTCCAATGATTACCTGCATAAAACCAAGTCTGGTTATTTTTACAGCGTTAGGGTCACTACTTTCTTCATTGGGTACGACATGAGACATTAAGCTAAGTTTGCTTACGAGCGCGGTTCCTATATTGGCGTTTATTTTGCCCAAAACTAAACTATCACCCAAAGCTGAACTCGCACTAGCTTGAGGATCATAACTCATTCGTGAATAAAATTCATAAGCAACCACATTGCTGGCGTCAACCACTACTCGCACTAGAAAACCGCTAAAGTTTACCAACAAGGCGATTATAATGACATCAACAATTAATTTTTTGCCGTTACTGCCAACCGAAATGTCAAAAATAACGCTAATGGCAATATAAAACAGAATGAAAATGAATGATAAATTGGCGAGGTCGCGCATTATTCTCCAGGCGGCATCCACGCCAGGAGAGGCAATCAAGCTCTTGAAACTGATTATTGAAATATAAATTGAAAGGTCAAAAATAGAGCTGGCAAGCCAAAGCAGGACACCAAACAGTTTTAGAATAATCGTGGCGACGGCCGCGGCTATGTTCAAAAGACAAATCATTGGGTTGATACCCCACCGGTAGAAACATTTGCTATCATCCAACTTGTGACTTTGGACCGAGCCGGGATCAGCCATGGTGGCGGCCATAGCCTCGTCGATGTCCCCGGCCAGATCTTCCTGTCTTCCTTGTATCCGTTCTTGGGCCGCGCTTATTTCTTCGGGTGTGGAAGTTGGATTGTTAATTATATCTTCGTCTTCTTCTTGGATACATTTCTTTAGAGAAGTTTTTTGAGCCACCAACATACTGCCGAGTTCAGATTTGGCTTTTTCTACATGTATTTCTTCTTGTGTTTCAAAAACGACACCCCCATAACCGCCAGTTTGAGTAAATCTGTATATAACGCTTCTTTCCCCAGGATACTCGTCAACTCCAAACTCCTCTTTAAGCTCCTCATTCCTCTCCTTTAGAAGCGCTAACGTTTCCGCGCTTATTGCGTTTTGGTCTATTTTTTGCCATCCAGACCCTGTTACTTTGCTTATCTCATTCAAAGCTTTTTGCAAACGGGCAATTTCGTTTTGGTAGAATATTTTTTGTTCCTCCGTGCAACGAGGTAACTCTGTCAAGGTTTGGGCTTGGGTAAATTGCGGAATCACAACAAGAGCAAAACTTAAACTCATAAGTATTGCTGCGATAAAGGTTTTATTTTTGGAATAGGTTGCTATCATCTTTCTATGTTTATGGTCTTGATATTTTCGCCATTACTGTTTTTGCACGATAATTTGTAGGTTGGCGCTTTCAAACTTACGGTCAGAGTTTGAGTATCCAGATTATGTTCTAGATTATAATCGTTAAGAGAGAGGCGTTCAATTTCTGACCTAAGTTTGGTTAAAACCTCTTTGGCTTCATTGGCTTGAATTTTCACTGTCTTATCTTCTAAATAAAAACTTATTTGACTGTTTTGCGTTACAGAGGAAAGCGAAAAAGACAAAGTCTCCACTGTTTTGTCGGTTGAGGTATTTTTTTGTGGGGCAACATTGTTTACAACGTCGCCATTTGTAATAGACAAACTCGAGCTAGCGGCAAGAGGCAGTTTTACGATTAGACTACCAAGATGGCCTAAATGATCCCCGGATTT
>ERZ1026796.2122-NODE-2122-length-11960-cov-2.895969_pt1 | contig 11960 bp, 10 predicted proteins | sample MGYA00520874_ERZ1026796 | MGnify/ENA primary metagenome ERZ1026796 (study PRJEB33270, sample SAMEA104284474) | anaerobic digester metagenome | biome: Anaerobic digester microbiome; feature: mesophilic sludge digester; material: Anaerobic digester biomass...
CACTACACGATGGCCGGCCTGGATGATTTCAAGGTGCGGTCGACGTTCGGCAACGCCAATGTGCTGGGCGGCTTCCTCGCGCTGTCGCTGCCCGTTCTGTTCGGGCTGATGCTGGACGCGTCTTGCTGGAAATGGCGGATCGGGCTCCTGCTGGCGATCCTGGCCGGCTTTGCGGTGGTCCTGTCGGGCGGCGCCTTCCTGGCCCCGGTGCTGCAGGGCATAAAGGCCCAGGTAGATCAGTTTCGCGGCTTCAGGGTTGCCGTACACGCCGAAAACCCCGCATTCCTCCCGGGGATGTTCGTTTCCAAGCCAATCATGTGACTCAAGCAGATCGCCCATGCAGATCCTCATCATCCCGAATAATTTTTTCCGCCTGCCGGCGTTTGAATTCGTTCACCCGGTCAAGGATATCGGGATCAAAGAGGGCGAAGATTTTTGCTGCCATGAGGGCGGCATTGGCGGGATCCAGCACCACCGCAGCTGCGACGCCGGATGGCATGCGCAGCGAGGAGTAGATATCCGCACCACCATAAGAATCAGAAGGGGGCGGGCAGGCAATCACCGGTGAGGTGACATTGCCATCCACGAACCCGGAGAGGGCATTGGAGCGCCCGGCGATGGTGACATATACCACGGATCTGCCGCCAGCCTCATATTCCGAGAGGATGGCGAGGGCGTGTTCGGGTGTCTTGTGTGCTGAGGCAACCCGCAGCACACTCTCCAAACCCAGTTCAGAGGCGGCGTCAGCCACCTTGCGGGCATGGGCTTCATCCACCCGCGAACCCATCAGGATGACAAGAAGGGGAGTGTTCACAGGATTCCTTCCTTTTCCAAATTGGTGAGCAATCGAGGTGTGACCGGGTATGGACCGGGTAAAAATTCCTGCCCGGTCAGGGATTCGTATATCTGGATGTAACGCCTGCTGACTGCCACCCACAGGTCATCCGGCATGGCGGGGGCGGCACCATCACCCCGGTAACCCTCCCGGGCATAGGCGATGCGGATGAATTCCTTGTCGAAATTCTCAGGTTCCTCTTCTGCAGAGAGGAGGGTTGTGTAGGTATCCGCCTTCCAAAAGCGCGAGGAATCCGGCGTGTGGACCTCATCGATAAGCATTACCTGCCCTTCGGGGGAAAAACCAAACTCATACTTGGTGTCCACCAGGATTAAACCTGCCCGGCTCGCCACCTGTTGACCGCGCTTGAATAAAGCCAAAGCTGCCGTCGACACCATATCCCAGGTGTCGCCATCCAGATAACCCTGCTCCACCACCTGCCGGCAGGTCAGGCGTTCATCATGCCCGGTGATGCCCCCCTTGGTGGTGGGTGTGATGATGGGTTCCAGCAATGGTTCGTTTTTATGGAGACCTTCCGGGAAGGTGTAGCCGTAAATCTCGCGCTCTCCGATTGAGTAGCGGTACCACAACGCCGTGGATGTGACGCCCGTGATATAACCGCGTACGATGACCTCGATTGGGAAAGGTCCGGCATCCACCGCCAGCAGGGCATTTGGATCCGGCAGGCTGACCAGGTGATTGTTAATGATATCCCTGGTTTGTGTAAACCACCAGGCGGAAAGCTGATTGAGCACCTGTCCTTTAAAAGGCACGGCAGCCAGCACCCGGTCGAAGGCTGAAAGACGGTCAGTCGTCACCAGCAGGCGGCGATTATCCGGCAGGGGATAACTCTCGCGCACCTTGCCGCTGATTCTACCTGGCAACGGGATGGCAACATCCGTAAACGCTTCTTTTAGCAATGGAATGATTTGTTCTTCGGGTATCACCGGGCTCCCTGTCTGACCTTAAAATTGACTTGCGTATTTAACCCCGTTGCGGAAGAGCTCCAGGGCATTGCCAATTGCACAACCGGCAGTCCATTGGGGATGCTGCCAGGAGTAAATATGATTTTCAGGATGGGGCATCAAGCCCAGCACGTTGCCAGCCGGATTGCAGATCCCGGCAATATCCCCGATGGATCCATTGGGATTTTGAGGATACATGCCTTCAGCCGGACTGCCATCCGGATGGGAATAAATTAACGCCACCTGGTCGGAATGGATGAATTTCTCCATATCAGCCGGGTCATCCAGTTGAAAATTGCCCTCTCCATGTGCCACCGGGCAGGCGATCGGCATCATCTGGTCACGCGTCCAGATGCATGTCCGGGAATGGGGCTGCAGAGTTACCCAGCGGCATTCAAAATGACCGCACTGGTTATAAGTCAGGGTGGCTTTGAATTTGTTCCCGGGCTGGGCACAACCCGGCAGCAACCCCGCTTTTACCAGAGCTTGGAAGCCGTTGCAGATGCCGATTGCCGGTTTGCCGCTTTCGATAAATTCACGGATGGAACCGGCAAAATCATGTTGCAGTTCCAGCGACAGTAATTTCCCGGCGCCGAGGGCGTCTGCATAGGAAAACCCTCCCGGCAGGACCAGCATCTGGTAATTCTGCCAGCGGCGTTCACCGGCGCGCAGCTGGTTCAGGTGGACCACCTCGGGGATTGCACCAGCCAGTTCCAATGCCCGGGCAACATCCAGGTCGCGGTTGGTTCCGGGGGCAAACAGGATCAGGGCATGGGGGGGTGTGAACATATTAACCATTCTGGAGGGGATGCTGGAAGGCTTCCAGCAGGGATTGAACAGTGGCTTCCATGACCGGACGGTCACCGGAATGAATGACAAGCCGCCTGTCCACCGTCACCGTGCCAATCCGCCGGCAGGGCAATCGATTGAAGGCAGCCAAAAAATCAAGCTGTGATTCCAGCGGCACTTCCACCAGCAGGCAGCCGGTGGTCTCACCAAACAAAATGTGGGGTAAATCCAAATATTGAAAGCTGCACAAATCCAGATCCAGCCCCAACTGCCCGCCAATGCACATTTCAGCAGCCGAGACAGCCAGTCCGCCCTCACTCAGGTCATGGCAGGCTTTCACCTGATTCCGGCGCATGGCGGTGTGAAGCTGCCGGTATACCAGCCGGGTGAACGGGTGCAGGGAAGGCACACCTTCAGCCGGGGGTTCAATCCCCGGAGGGCACACTTTGGAATAATGACTGCCTCCAAATGTGGGATCAAACACACCCACCAGGTAGATGGCGTCATCAGGGGCTTTCAAATCCATGCTGACGGCATCCCGGTAATCCTCCAGCAAACCCAGACCGGAGATTAAAAGTGTGGGAGGAATGGCGTGGCGGTTGCCGTCCGAGCCGAGGAATTCGTTATTAAATGAGTCCTTGCCTGAGATAAAGGGAGTTCCAAAATAAATTGCGCCATCCCGGCAGCCAAGGGCTGCCTGCACCAGGTCGCCCAGGGTTTCCGGTCGCAGCGGGTCGCCCCAGCAAAAATTATCCAGGATGGATATGCGGTCAGGGTCGGCTCCGGCGGAAACCGCGTTGCGAACTGCTTCATCGATGACATTCAATGCCATCTGGTAAGGGTCCTGCTTGCCATATTCCGGGTTGATTCCCACCGACAAAGCCAATGCCTGGTCACCGGCTGTTCCTTCCGGGCGCAGGACGACTGCATCCGCCGGGGCATTTGTGAAACGACCTGCGAGCGGTTTCAGCAGTGTCCCCCCCTGGACTTCATGATCATACAGCCGGATGATGCCCTCCCGTGAGCAGATATTCGGATGTTCCAGCAGCTTCAGGAGACAGGCGGCGTAATCCGGTTCCGGGCAGGGCTGGGTGGAGTGTTGACCTGCCGGAGGGGTTGGCGGAACTATGCGGGCAGTCAGGCTGCGCTGGGGCAAGCCGTGGTGCAGGAACTGGTTGTCCAGGTCCACCACCACACCATCCGCATGCCTCACGATGATTCTGCCACTGTCCTCAAATGTGCCGATATTGGTCAGTTCCACGGCATAACGGTCACATAATTTCTGCAGGGCGGGGAGGGACTTGGAGGGGACTGCCAGAACCATGCGTTCCTGTGCTTCTGAAAGCCAGATCTCCCAGGGTGCCAGTCCCGGGTACTTCAATGGAATCTGGTCCAGCTGCACCCGGCAGCCCAGGTCGGAGGACATTTCACCGACCGCCGAGGACAACCCTCCAGCTCCACAATCGGTGATGGCGTGATACAACTGCTGATCGCGTGCCAGCAGGATGACGTCAATTAATCCTTTTTCCACCACCGGCGCGCCGATTTGCACCGAGGCGCCGGACACTTCACCTGTCTGGACATCCATGGTCATCGATGAGAAGGTTGCACCCCGCAAGCCATCGCGTCCGGTGCGTCCCCCCAGCATGATAATAAAATCACCGCTGAGGGGCTGGCGGGGGTGGGCTTGGCGCGGAGCAATCCCCAGGCAGCCGCAAAACACCAGGGGGTTGGCGGTGTAGCCGGGATCAAACCAGACTCCGCCGGAAACGGTCGGCAAGCCAATCTTGTTTCCATAATCCTGGATGCCTGCCACAACTCCGGAGAGAATCCGGCGGGGATGCAGAACACCATCCGGCAGGGCATCGAACGATGCATCCTGGGGACCGAAACATAAAACGTCCGTGGCAGCCACCGGCTTGGCAGATACGCCCACAATATCGCGGATCACCCCGCCGATTCCGGTATTGGCGCCGCCAAATGGTTCAATGGCGGAAGGGTGGTTGTGGGTTTCCACCTTAAAGGACAGGGCATGGACGCCGTCATATTCGATCAAGCCGGCATTATCCACAAAAGCTGAAAGCACCCAGGGCGCCTGGATTTGTTCGGTTGCAGCCCGGATGGTGGCTCGAAACAGGTTGGAAATCACACCCGGCTTTTCTTGATCCGGATGTTCCACCTGGATGCGGGCATTGAAGGTCTTGTGTTTGCAATGCTCGCTCCAGGTTTGGGCAAGCATCTCGAATTCGATATCCGTGAGGTCGCGTTTTTCCGCCCGGCAGTATGCCTGGATGGCGCGCATCTCCGTTAAATCCAGGGCGGCGCGGCGGTGAAGGGAAAGTTCAAGCAGTCCGGAGTCATCCAGGCTGCGGATGGGCAGGTCTTCCACCAGATTGCAGGATTGGAATGCGGCGGGAAATGAGGGTTCGATTTCACCCAGTGTATGGCGCTGGATGACTGAATTGGAAAGAAGGCGTTCCGCCAACAGGTGACAATCTGCAACAGTCAGCCTGCTGCCCCATAATTCAAACCGCATGCCGGTGGAGGCAGCCTGTACACCGGGGATGCCCAACACGTGCGCCCCGCGCACAATCTGCTCCGCCACTGGATCCGTGACGCCGGGACGCAGCGCAACTTCGATGATGCATATCCCGTTGGAAATGAAATCCGCCGCTGATAATACAACAGCGGCGGGATTGGTATGGCTTATCGTCTGGGTGACCGGGTCGTGAAGAAGCCGGTCAGCCAGGGATTCAATTTCACCAGGTATCAGATCACCCTGGATGAAGTAAAGGTCCATGCAGAGGATGCCCTCCAGGGAGGTGACGCCGAGCGCATGGGCATCATGCAAATACCCCCTGGAGCGGGGATCGTTTTGGGAACGCGGTGCAACAACAAAGCGGTGCAGATCAGGTTTGGGTGAATCAGATTGGGGCATGGTGTTCATCACATAATAAACCAGGAAGAATTATACAGTTCCCATTCATCAAGGTCAATCCTGGAGTGGGACGATAAATGTCAGGACTTTGTCAGTGAAAGTATCCGATTGTTTATTATAAAACCAGCCCTGGAGAATTGACTGGCGTTGGATTTCATGAAACAAAAGGAACACAAATGGCTGGGGATATGAGTGGGATGAAAAGGTCAGTGTTGGCAGATGGGGCAAAAATAACAGGCGCCGCCCAGGTATTGGATTTTTTCCACGCTGCCCCCGCATGCCGGGCAGGGACGGCTGACCGCGCCGCTGTCCATGATGCGGGCATAACCGCCAGGCTGGTTGAACAGGTTGGTTTCGTCGCTGCGCCCGCCCAGGCGGATGACTTCGTTCACGGTTTCGACAATGGCATTGTACAATTGCTGGATTTCGGATGGGTTGAGGGAATCCACAGGATGTTTGGGGTGGAGGTGCGCCCGAAAGAGAATATCCTGGGTAATGGCGTTGCCCAAGCCCGGAATCAGGGCTTCCTGGGTGAGCAAGCCCTTCACGCTGCGTTTTTTTCCCGCCGCCACCTCGCTGATCAGGGCGGTGAAATATTGCAGGGTGAATTCGGAATCCACCGGAGTGGTGCGCATCCCCTGGATGTACTGGCGGTTCAGTTCAGCGCCTTTTTCGTACAATTCCATTGCGCCCCACATTTGGGTCATGGCTGAGAGTGAACTTCCATCGGTGAAACGAATCAACAGGTGATATTTATCCGGATGCGCTTTACCGGCGGGGTGATGCAGAATTTTCCCGCCGCATTCGCCAAAGGTGAGAAGATAACCCGGCTCCAGTGGGATGAAAAGCCATTTGGCACGGGAATAAGCTCCGCCGACGGTTTTCCCCCGAGTGAGGGCGGCGAATTCCTCCGGTGAGCGGTTATACCAGACAAACTTGTGCGGTGAATTGCCCAGGCTGCCGCTTTGCACGGTTTTACCAGTCAGCACCTGGTTGATTTGCCTTGCCAGGGTCATGAATTCCGGAAGTTCAAACATAAATACCTCCCCAATTGGTTTGTTTATTACTATTATAGAGGATTTTGGATTATAACGAATTCAAAATGCACATCTTCGAGGCTCATGATCGGAAAACAAAAAGGGCGAAAAGATCTTTTACCTGGGCGTGATATTGAGCCTTGAAAAATTCGAATGCCATCCCTCGATGGGACCTTCGACCCAATCAAGGTTGCCTGGAAGGATTCGAATAACATCCCTCGATGGGACGTTCGACCCAATCCAGGTTGGCTAGGAGGGTTCGAACCTGCGACCAAGCGGATATTAACGTAATTCCAATTAGGATACTTTATTCACTAGAACTTATACTTTAAACCTAGCGAGATAATATTCAAATCGTACAACTAAACACTAGTTCGATTTTCGAAACCCCAATTTGGAAAAATGTAAACTACTATTTTGACCAAGGGGGAATACAGTTCAATCTAAATATGGAGTTTATATCGTATATTTACCTATCACATTTTTATCACTAGATGTGCACTTGATAGTTTGTAAGATGGTGAACGTAGCTCGGCTCTAAATTGCCTTTCTCCAATTCCAATTAATACAGGCACTAAATATCCATCATAATAACAAACATGAGGATTTGGTGGCCACTCCTGCATGTATTTCGTTCGATAAGCAAACCAGAATACGGTGTGAAGTATTAAATCAAGACTACCTCCTCCGCTATCTGGAGGAATTTCTTCTAGATCATCAATGTCGAAGCTTATCTGAAATTCAATCGATAGATTATTAATTCTAGGAATTGCAAAAAAAATAATTTTCATTGGCGAAAAAATTTTGGTTTTTATTACATAATCACTTTTTCGATTAAATACTGGGGAAACTGGGGTAAATTTTGGTTCTGCTAATTGGATTGTAAATAGATGTCTTACTCCAGCAGAATTGGTTTGTGGATTGTATAAATAGCTTCCATGAACAACAAGATCGTGTAAATTTGGTTCGATCTTAGTCATACCCGATCCATGGATACTTAATTTTCCATCACCTGGGGAATCTGTCTTTATCAGTTGTGGTTCTCCATTTATCGATGAAAAACTTAACCATTTTATCTTTGAAAAATCCGGGGAACTAATGTAAATACTCGAATCCGTTCTATTTTGAGTAAAACTCATTATTTGGTAATAATTGCTACCTTCTGATAAGAACATTCTACGATCTGGATATTCATCAGTCATTTTTCCTCCCTAGAATAAATTCAAATTTAATCTCTGCATTATTGATAACATTGATTTATCGAAATCAATATTAGCTTTTAATTTTTTTATTCATTTTCGTCATAATATTTCTCTGGATTTACTGCGCGGTCATAATCTTCTCCAAAGTTATCAGACAATACTTTTAGAATGTCTATTGTAAGTTTTTGATCACCAAAGTGTTCAATGCCAGTAAGAATTTCAAGACCTTTTTGCTGAAATGGGGATTTAACATCCATTACGATATCTTTCAATAACGATTTAGGGAAAAAATATGATATTGGTTTCTCAAGTGCAATTGCAAGCGTTAGAAGTGTTTGAATACTAATATCAGATTTTCCATTATTAATTTTAGAAATAGTAGCTACTCTGAGATTTTACTTTTCTGCCAATTCGACTTGACTCATCTTCTTTTCTTCGCGCGCTTCTCGAATGAACTCACCAAGTAATTTTGTAAATTCGTTTGGAGCTTTAACGTCATTCTTCATAAGATGTTGGATGAAGTCAAGGTGGGCCTGGAAGGATTCGAACCTTCGACCAAGCGGTTATGAGCCGCGCGCTCTGCCGCTGAGCTACAGGCCCTGGGCGCATTCCGATTATAACAAAATTTGCGCTGCTTTGGGGAATATGTTCAGCATTGGTGAGGTGCGGAGATGATAAGGTCCGCCGCCTGTTCCGAGCCATTGATGGCGGGTTGAGGTCGGTGGGGCACCTGCACCAGTTCGGGGAGCCGGTCCGCCCAGGCGGCGGCTTCCAGCTCTTCCTCAGGGATTTCAAACCCCGCCAATTCCTGCCGGATGAATTCTGCCAGCACTTGGGATTCCCGGAAATGCCGCCGGGTGACAAATGCAAACGGGATGCCGGCATGATACGCCTCGGAAAGGGTGCTGTAACCGACCTTGGCAACCACCGCATCGGCGGCGTGCATCAGGTCGGGGTGGTAGAAGCCGGATCGGTGGGGCAGCAATATTAAATTCTGGCGTTTTTCCTGCTCGGCGCTCGCGCCGGGTACGATGAAGGCAATATCCTTCACGCGGGTCAGGTCATCCAGGTAATGGTAGGAGGTTGGGATTCCACCCATGGTCAGCAGGATTGCGGGTTCATCCATGGACAAACCCAGCCTGGACCGGGTCTCCTGCCGGCTGGCGCGCGGCTGCCGGCTCACCGGCTCGATGACCGTGGCGCCATCCCAGGGTTCGCAGTAAGGACGGGCTTGCAGGTGGTAACTGGCTGATGAGAAGATCGCCTGCATTTTCGCCAGGAAGGGTTTGAACCCGGGTTCTGCTTCCAGATAGCCCTGATAAATCCAATCCCAGGTGAAATTTTCGACCAGGACCGAAGGGATGCCGGCTGTGTGGGCTGCAATGATGCCAACCGGTGAAATGTCGCAGAGGGCAATCCGGCAATCCAGTTTCTGCAATGTGTATGCCAGGGAGTTGAGCTGATGGACCGGGAATGGCATAAATTGCCCCAATCGTTCAACCGTTGCAGGCAGGTCCTCCACCAATGGGGCGGATTGCACCAGACCTACATCGCTGAGCGTGGGATGATAGCCAAACCGGAATGTCAGCGAGGATTCAAAAAACCATCGCGGTGCCCCCGTAAAGATTTCCACGCGCAAGTCGGGGCGTTTATTGTGCAGGGTTTCCAGTATTGCGCAGGCGCGTGCGGCATGACCGAACCCGTGCGACGATATAAAGGCGGCGATGGCGCTCATGGTTTGGATTTTACCCTAATTTTCCAAAATAAACAAAAAATCCTCAAAAAAATCCGGAACCATTGGCGGTTTATCATCGTCATTATTATAAATATCGAAATACATTATTGAAATTTAATTTCCTTCGTGTAGAATGAAGGATGGAATTGTGTTCGATAGGAGAAAGGAGCAAGTCCATGACTAAGAAATTCGTATTGTTTACCATAATCAGCATGGTAATACTTTCACTGGCTGGTTGCAACCTGATGAAAGGAGCACCCACGTCCGAAACCAATGCCGTAAGCACCATGGTCATGCAAACTGTCCAGGCTGAACTGACCCAGGCTGCATTCCAAACAGCAGTCAGCAACCTGACACCCATCGTGGTGACGGCAGTACCCACCAACACATCCGTTCCTTCCAGCACACCCATCGTGGTGACGGCTGTACCCACCGCCACATCCGTGGTGAACACTGCCACACCTGTGGTGCCTTCTGCGACTCCCACCTCTCCCTATGCCCGCACCGGCGGCTCATTTACAGCAGCCTACCTGGGGACAGCCCCCAAGATGGACGGCATCTGGGATGAGTGGACAACCACCAAGTATCCCGCCAAGTACGTGGTGTACGGCAGGAATGATTGGAAGGATGAGGCTGACCTGGAAGGTTCATTCCGGGTGGGCTGGAACAATAATTATCTCTACATTGCCTTCAAGATGATCGATGATGAGTACGTTCAGAATGCCACCGGCGCTGATCTCTTCAAGGGTGACAGCATTGAAATCCTCCTTGATACCGACCTGAATGGTGATTATGCCAGCGAGCAGTTGAGCAGCGATGACTTCCAGATTGGCATTTCACCCGGCAAACCGGATGTAAACGGCACCCGCGAAGCGTACATCTGGTACCCCTCCAGCAGGGCAGGTTCCAATTCGCAGATCCAGATTGCCTCCGCCCGCAGCACCGGCATCACCCGCGTGGAGGTTGCCATTCCCTGGAGCGTTCTGGGTATCACACCCAGTTCCGGCATGCGGCTTGGCTTTGCTGCATCCGCTTCGGATAACGATAACAAAACCAGCAATGTCCAGCAAAGCATGGTATCCAGTTCGTCCACACGAATCCTGACCAATCCAATCACCTGGGGAATTCTCACCCTTAAATAAGCTGCATCAACAGAAAATACCCTGGATGATCCCCCGGTTTTTCCCAGCCGGGGGATGTTTTATTGCAAGCCAGCTGACGGATAAAGCAGCCTAGCCCCCTGCGACCGCTCCAGATCCGGGCAGGGGCGGGCAAGCCATTGCCGGATTGAATCCCATTACGGCTCGCCCCGCCTCTGCAGTCCATATCATGAATTAATGGGTTTCTTTTATGGTTGTCCACTTCTGCCACAACTTCGGCATCAGCAACAGCACCACCAGAATCAGACAGGATATGGGAGCCAGCGCGAACAGTGAGAACCGTCCCAGTTGACCAGCCGTGACAACTGCCAGGGGTATTCCAACCGCAAGTTCCAGGGCACCGGAGGTAATCCCCAGGACACGCACCCATTCCTTCGGGCTCATCAGGATGGCAACAGTCACCACAGCCCATCCCAGCATTGCCACCCAATGCAAACCATCAACCAGGACAAAAATGGGGGCGCCGACGGTGATGATCCGGCTGGTGCTGGAAACGCCGTTCATAAAGCAGAAGATATATGCCATTCCGGTACCCAACCCCAACAGGATCCGGCTCCAGGAAATTCCGCCAACCATGCGCAGCAGGATGAAGTAACATGCCAGGTAGGGGAAGAACAGCGGGAAGTAAACCGGCGGCAGGCTGGCAGCCAGGAATGGGATATTGATGAACCAGCTGCTTAACAGTGCCATCACCATGGCAACAACGGAGAGAATGAACGCCCAGTTCCTTTTGGTGAAAAATCCATAAGCACTGACTGCGAAAATGACCGCTGCCAGGATTCCCAGGTCTGCCAGGGCGGGATGAATATATTTCAACAGGATTTCACATCCCGGCTCGGCTGATTCAGCGGACATGCCTGCCACGTACCATTTTTGGAAAATGAGAAAATGACCGATCAGCCCAAGGGCTGATGCAAAAATGGATAGAATTCCTCCCAGGCGATGTTTTGTTTTCATGTTTTCTTCACTCCTTTGGTTATGATGAATTTCCTGAACGATAAAAAATAATTCACCCATCCGGTTAATCCCCGTCTTCAGAAGGGGTTATGGATTGACTTTCGAGCTGCCGGCGTGGCAGGAAAGACAACCCTTGTAGTACGCCGCATTTTGGTGGGCTGCCACATAAATCACACTGCCATCCTCCAAGGTAAAATCACAGCCGTCCAGAAAGTTGGATGTTTTTTCCCATTTGGCGATTTCGATGTCACTGGCGATATAAACCGTCCCTGACAGGTGATTGTTACATAATGGTCCATGGATTACCTGATCGAACGCCATCATTTTCCCGTTGATTTCCAC